>JAABUV010000589.1_pt1 | contig 54999 bp, 75 predicted proteins | sample 5559971 | NCBI WGS metagenome assembly JAABUV01 (sample SAMN10711881, study PRJNA513362) | rock metagenome | isolation source: Antarctica rocks | place: Antarctica: Victoria Land, Knobhead nord | collected 2015-12-19 | reverse complement strand
CCGCCCGCGGCGCCGGCCGAGAACGGCGCCGGCGCGGTGGGGCTGCTGCCGGAGGTGGAGGCGTACGCGTTCCTGCTGGTCGTCACGCTGCTGGTCGACCGCAAGCAGTACCCCGAGGTCCGCGCCCGGCCGCGGCGCGCCCTGCGTGCCCGGACGCGCGCGCCGGCGCGGCCGCGCGGCGCGCGCTGCTCGCAGCCTAGCAGCACCGGCCAGATCTGGTCCAGTGCGGAGTTCGTGTGAGGCAGGCCTTGCTGTTAGGCGGGGGTGTGGGCTGGTGGCAGGCTCTCACTCTGCACGGCTGTGTGTCGCAGGCAAAGGCGCTGGTCACGGAGGCGCTGAAGCGGCTGGCGGGCTTCAACCGGCGCACGCTGGACGCGCTGGCCGCGCGGCTGTACTTCTACTACTCCTGGGCGCACGAGTGCACCGGCACGCTGGCCGACATCCGCAGGTGGCGCCCCCGGCCCCCGCGCCTGGCTGCGCCCGGCACGCCTTGGACCCAGACGCGCAATCCCCCTGTTTCCCGGGGTCAACGCGCAAGGCCTGTGCAGCGCGGCGCACACCTGCTGCCATGCATGCCGGCCTGCTGGCGCCAGGCCAGGGCGCAGGGCATGGCGGCCCGCGCCGCTCGAGCGGTGCTGCACGCAGGACCGTGAGGGCCCCGGCGCAGTCGCGCTCGGAGCGGCGGGCTCGTGCGGCGCACGCGCCGCGCGCCCTGCGGCCCTCCAGGCGCGGCGCTGACGTGTGCGGCGCGGCGCGCAGCGCGCTGCTGGCGCTGCACCGGACCGCGGTGCTGCGGCACGACGAGGTCGGCCAGGAGACGCTGCTGAACCTGCTGCTGCGCAACTACCTGCACTACAACCTGTATGACCAGGCGCGCCCCCGCCCGGTTGGACAATGCGCCCGCGCACGCCCGCCGCGCGCAAAATGATCGTGCCCGGGCCGTAGGCCGCGAAACGAGCGTGCATGCATGATTGTCTCTGTGCACCCGGCAGCAGGCTGCTGGGCGGCTGATCTATGTCCGGTCAGCGGGGCTGAGAGCGCAGCGAAAGGCCCGCGCCCGCACGGGCCGCACGACTCGGCAAAGCGCTCGCGCAGCGCTCCATGGGCCAGGCGCGCGCGTCGGCCGCAGCGCCTGCCCCTCGACCGGCCGCCGACGCGCCGCGCCCGCGCCGCGACGTGCGCAGGCGGAGAAGTTGCGCAGCAAGGCGCAGCGGCCGGAGACGGCGCGCAGCACGCAGCAGCAGTGCCGCTACCTGCTCTACCTCGGCCGCATCCGCGCCATCCAGCTCGAGTACACCGACGCCAAGGACTGCCTGCAGCAGGCCGCGCGCAAGGCGCGCGCCCCGGCCCGGCCTAAGGGTTACGGTTATAGCCAAACCTGCCCGCGCCGGGGCCGCGCAGCGCCGGCCGCGCAGTGCCGGCACGGGCGCATCCTGTTCGGGGCGCGTAGGGTGGGGCGTGATCCTACCCTACCCTGTGTGTGACCCCGCGCGCGGCCGTGGCGGCGCAGGCGCCCGCGGGCGCGCTCGGGTTCCGGCTGGCGGCGGCCAAGTGGCTGGCGCTGGTGAAGCTGCTGCTGGGCGAGGTCCCGGAGCACGCGGAGCTGACCGCGCAGGGCCTGGCGCCGCCGCTGGCGCCCTACCTCGCGCTCGCGCAGGCCGTGCGCTCCGGCGACCTCGCCGCCTTCCAGTGCGCGGCGTCGCCCTGCCTTGTCAGGGGACGGGGGGCGGCGCTGGGCGAGCCTGTTGCGTAGCTCCTGCTGCGCCTCCGGGCGCTCGTGGTATCCGGTGCAGGCCGCGCTCTGGCTGCCAGCATGCACACATTGCTGTGTGCATGTGACAAGAGCCTGCTGAGCCTGGCTGTCCGATCGCCCGTGGCCACGCAAGAAGTGCCCGAGCCGGGCGCCTAGGGGTAGAGGAACCGCCTGTGTGCCGCCGCTGTCTCGTGCGGTCAGGCGCGGGCGTGCACCGCGCTGCACCGCCGGGGGCCACGCGCCGCGCAGGCGCGTCGCGCAGGAGCACGGCGCAACGTTCGCGGCCGACAAGACCGCCAACCTGGTGGCGCGCCTGCGGCACAACGTCATCCGCGCGGGCCTGCGGCGCATCAACCTCGCCTACTCGCGCATCTCGCTGGAGGACGTCGCCGCGAAGCTGGGTGCGCGCAGGGCCGGCCGCGCGGCGCGCGGCGCTGCCTGCTGGCCAGCTTGCCGGCCGGCAGGGCCGGACATGGGCAGTGCTCTGTACCGGAAGCCGGTTGAGAGCCTGCAAAGAGGCGGTGTCAAGTTTGGACACTGCGGTGGCAGGAGCAAAGACGACCCCTTTTTTGGCTAAGAGATGTGCTGCGGTCCTGCTGCGCCGCTGCGCGCCATGCGCTGCGCGGGTCGCCGGCTGGGGCGGCTGCTCGGCGCGGTCGCCCGCGCGCGCGCGGCACGCTGACAGCCGGGCCGCGCGGCAGGCCTGGCGAGCGTGGAGGACACCGAGTGCGTCGTGGCCAAGGCCATCCGCGACGGCGGCGTCGACGCGACGCTGGACCACGCGGCGCGCACGATGGCCAGCCGCGCGACGGCCGACGTCTACGCGACGCCCGAGCCCGCAGCCGCCTTCCACGCGCGCGTCGCCTTCTGCCTGGACATCCACAATGAGGTGCGGCGGTAGGGTTGAGGTTAGGAATAGCAAAGGATGGTATTGCAATCAATACTAATATAAGACTAGGATAGGGTCCTGGACGGACGCGGCAACGCCGGCGCTGCACGCGATCGCCGCACGCCCGCTGCTCTGTATTCTGTCGCGCATCGCGCGGCAGCGTGCGCGCGCGTTCGCTCGGCGCGGCGGTCCGCCGCCGGGCATGCGCGGGAGGCGGGGGTGCGGCTCGGCCGGGCCGCCGGCTGGCGCAGGCCGGAGGGGCTGAGGGCGCTGCCGCGACGGCGTGGCGCAGGCGGTGCGCGCAATGCGGTTCGAGGCGGGCGCGAACAAGCGGGCGCTGGAGACCGCCGAGAGCGCGCGGCAGCGCGCGATTGACGAGGAGGAGCTGGCCAAGGAGCTGGAGGAGGAGGACGGGCCGCTGTGAGCAGGGTCTCGTCAGGGTCTGCTGCGAGCAGGACTGGCCGCTGTGGGCAGAACCCTGACATTCGAGTCCAATTGAGCGAACTGGCAAGGCGTGTGGAAGCGTTCCAGTGCTTTTGAATGGGGTTTGACTGGAGGGCGTTGCCTCTCCATTTCTCAACCAGTCATGCTGGTTGGGGGCCGTGTGAAGCCCTCATGGGGACCCCTGGCCAGGTAATGCACCCATGTCCTGCAGCATCATTGTCTCATCAGTGTGTGCGGCCAAGCGCACGGCAGACCACCAGGCATGCTGCACACCAACAGAAGGCCTGTAGTCGGCCACACGCAGAGAACACTCAGGAGCAGCCAACATCACACGACTTCACGATAAGCGGCTGCTCTAATAAAACCTGCAGCCCAGCCCCTTCACCGCGGCCCCAGCAGTGCAGGCGCCTAGGGGAAGAAGTCGTGGTGGTGCCGGAAGAATGCGGGGAGGCTGTCGCTGCTGGCGACCGCTCGCCGGTACTCGCCGCACCCGTCGCACCTGGCAGGCACTTCTGGTGTGAGGTTTATACGCGCAACAATGTTCTGCGAAGAACAGCGAGCGCTGCCGCCTGGCAGCGCGGCCGCGCGCCAAGACTTCAAAGGCAGGCAAGGAGAACTTGAAGACCATCAGGGAGCAGAAAACCTTTGAATCAAAGGCGGGCGCGCGCCAGCCGTCGTTCAGGCCGTAGCCGGAGCCGCCCGTGGACACGCCCAGCAGCGTCATCTCCTGGTACTGCGCCGCGAAGGCGGCCGCCCAGGCCGCCTGCCCCGTCCGGAAGCGCTCAAACATGCCCGCGGTGGCCGAGCCGTTGGAGAGCAGGCGGTCGCTGAAGAGCAGGCGCTGACGCGGGTAGGCCGCCGGGTCGGCGGCCACGTCGTAGTAGTGGTTGTCGAGCGCGCTGCTGCTGGGCGTCATGGGCCCCTGTCGAGCAAGGGGATGTCATGCGAGCGCTGGCGCGCGTCCGGCAAGCCACCGCCAGCAAGCACAAGCAGATGCTGGTGCACTACAGGCAGGCAGCTGTGTGCTGCCGTGAACAGCTCACGACCACGGGCTGGTAGCAATTGCACAGCGCTGGGCATGCCATGCACCAGACACGCATGAGGCCCTCTTATCGGCGCAAAAAGACACAGCGCAAATCCCCCCACATATGCAGGGGTTTTGTGGCAGCGCTGCGACCTAAGAGGGGCTCGGGTGAGCTGGGGCACGCCGTGCCGAGCTTGCAGTTGTTGACAGGCTCCACGCGGACGGTGCCGATGCCGTGCGCGCTGCTGAGCGCGACCGCCGCGGTGGTGGGATCACGCATGCCCGCCTCGCCTGCGAGCCGCGCCGTCCCAGGGTGTGAACTGAGCATGGTCGCACAATGGCCACCAGCAGGGACTTGATTGGGGGCGCCATGCGGGAGTTGGCGCACCCCAGAACCTGATCTGCCCGTCGGAGTCGGAGCACTCGCTGACAAACCCTGCGGGCCGTCCACACGTTGCTTGTGTTCATGCACATCCTCAGTTCGGCTGGGCGGTGCACCCGCCCGACAGGCGAGCGCTGACAGCAGGCAGTGCGAGCGCCATGCACCCAACGAGTGCCGCTCGCGTATTAGGGACCGCAAGCACGCGAGCAGATGACGCATCATGCATGGCAGGAGCTGCACAGGAGAGTCTGGGGTCACCATCCACGTCGTCAAAGGCTGTGAGGTTGTCCGGCCGGCCCAGGACCATGGGAATGGACTGGAAGCCGGCCATCTCGGCGGCCGCCGCGCCTGCCGCCCCGGCAGGCCGCCGCGCTCGCTCACCCGCAGGCACACAGGCCCTGAGCAGCTTGTGTGATGACACAACGGCCGTTGTGTGCCAACACCTGCCCTGCAATTTGCAGCTCACGAGGTCATGCATGGGTTTGCGCGGTGTTGAGAAGCCCGATGCACTTGAACCAGGCGAAGGGCGCGCGCGAGGGTGGAGAAGTTGGGTGAGAGCATTCGGTGCGCACCAAGGACCGCAATGGCGTCCGCGTAGGTCAGCTCAGGGCACGCGTCCGCGCGGACGCGTGGCACAATGTCCAGGACCTTGCCGCGGCAGATGTCCAGGCCGGCATGGGCGGAGTAGTTGCCCGCCGCTATCTCATTCAGGACCGACCCGTTCGCCCTGCGGCGGCACAGCACGTTGAGTGCTCTTGGCGGACACCAGTGTGAAGCGGGCGCGGTGTTCCCTGCATGCGCAGGCCGTGTCATCATGGACAGACTGCGTGTGGCGGGCAGGCGCGCGCACCCGCCCTTGTCGCGGGACTTCCTGTACCTGCGCGACCAGGCACACCCCGTCAGCGGCAGCACGCACACTGCGTGCATGGCCCTGTCTTGGAAGCGCTCAGGCGGCCAGCCGCTCCAGGTGGCCGCTGTACCAGTGCAGCGGTGGGGAGGCAAGCTCGCGTATGCACGCTGCGTGGCAGCGGCCTCCTGCAGCAGCGGGCGCACGTCGCCGCGTCGTGGAACGCCAGGCGCAGGCAGTTGGGGACGCTGCCGTCGCTGAAGTCCAGGTTGCTGTAGGCTGCCAGGCGGAGGGCGCGCATGCACGCCTTGGCGTGCTGCAGGCGGCGCCCAGGTGAGGTACCGGTTGGCGAGAGTGTGACAGCCAGTGCTGCGCTCACACAGTGCAGACGCGCAGCCGCTGCGCAGGCGTGCTCTGCACCCACTGAATGGCACGGAGCGCAGGCACTGAGGTGGCAGCATGCGCGCTGCTGCGGAAGTCAATAGCTCCAATGCGGGCTACCGCGCACCTCGTACGAGCCATATATGCCTGCTGGCTGCAGCGTATTCTTGCACCTGCGGGCCCACGCACCGCCACTCGTGAGTTGTGGGCCGGATCAGCCCCATCAGCCGAGTCCGACTCCTTGCCGTGACGGCCGTACGACTGGCAGAGCAAGCTTGATCCAGTGGAAGCGGGGGAAAGTGCAAGGCCCCTCACTCGACGACCGCCAGGGCGAGGAGGCCCAGGGACAGTGCGCTGCCGACAGCCACGCCTCGGCGCATGCTGCTGGGCAAGCGACGACCTTGCGCTCGTGTGTTGCAACGTGACTCCTGCTTGACTGGAGCACTCTAACACGCTTGTGCTGCGACCTGCCGGCGCCTGTGCCGCTGAGCGCGAGCCTGGCGGGCTGGAAATCGAGCTCGACAGCTGGGGCTTTGGGGTTTGCCTCAGCAGCAGGCCTTTCTTAAAACAGCGAGTGCAACGAGCTGACGAGGTCCTCTAGGGACAGCTAGCGCAGGCAATGTCGCAGGTGTACAACACAGAACCGCCCACCAGCGGGAAGGTGCGCCCCCGCCGTGCGCTCGCGCGCTGCAGTGCTACATCCAGCTGCCTGGCCATGAGGCTCCTACACGCTCGCGCCTGCGCCCAGGTCATCCTGAAGACCTCGCTGGGAGACCTTGACATCGAGCTCTGGCCGAAGGAGGCGCCGAAGGCGCGCCTTCCCCTCCCGCACCTTTCGCTGCGACAGCGCCTGTGTGGGAGCAAGCTGTAGGGACACTCGTTGCTTGTTTGCTTAGCGCACCAACAAACAGGAGCGTGGCTCCGTGAAGAAAGTGAGCAGGCTGCAGCTGGCCCGATGCGCCTCCAAGTCCTGCACCTTTCACTGCAGCAGGGCCTGTGTTGGAGCAAGCTCTACGGACACCCGGTGCTTGCTTGCCCAGCGCACCAGCAAGCGGGAGCGTGGCTCCATGACTGAAGCGAGCAGGCAACACAGTTGGATGGTGCGCAGGCGGTGCGCAACTTTGTGCAGCTGTGCCTGGAGGGCTACTACGATGGCTGCATCTTCCACCGCGTCATCCACGGCTTCCTCGCGCAGAGCGGCGACCCCACCGGCGCGGGCACCGGCGGCGAGTCCGTCTACGGCCGCCCCTTCCCGGACGAGTTCCACTCGCGCCTGCGCTTCTGCCACAGGCGCGGCGCACCGCTTGCGCCGCGCCTGTCGCGCGCTGGGCAGTCTTTTCGCCGACGCTGCACCGTATGCTGGCTTGGTACTGCACCCACCCCACAGCGCTGGCCCCGGTGACGAGTCATTCCTGAAGCTGCGCCTCTCCGGCAAGCCTCCGTGCGCTGCAGTAGTGCCTCTATACGGCACAGTGTGCTTCCAGTGCCGCATGTTCGCAAGGTACGTGAGGTAGCCTTACGAGACAGCGGCGGCGCTTGTCCGCTCTGCCGTGCTAACACTCCCGGTGGTGCCTGTACCGCCGCATGTGTCGAGAGTGGCGGCGCCGCAGTGTGCGTGCTGTGCCGGCTCGTGCTGATCGCGGCTACGGCCGTGAGGGCACGCAGCCGGGCAGGCGCCCGCCGTGCCCAGAGTGGAGGCGGGAGCCGGCGGCTGGGACGGCGGGCGCGTCGCGCGGGTCATGAACGCGCTCGCGCCCGCGGCAGCGCAGCGCGCGGCCCTGAGCGCGCGCGGCGGCCGCGCAGGGGCCTGGTGGCGTGCGCCAACGCCAACGCGCCGCACACCAACGGCTCACAGTTCTTCTTCACCTTCGACCGCTGCGACCACCTGGACCGCAAGAACACGATCTTCGGGCGCATCACCGGCGAGTCCATCTACAATGCGATGAGCTTTGGCGAGCTCGACGTGCGCCCCCCGGGCGCATGCAACTCTGCCTACGGCCCGCTGTGACGAGCTCCTTGTGACTTTGTTTGGCTCAGCATGGTCGCTTCTTATATGACGATGGGTATCATATACCTCCATGGATCCGTTGTATTTATCGTGTTTCTTAAATGCAAATTTAACAGCTGAGCCTTATGGTGCGGCGGCGACGGACTGCAGGCTCTGCGGCTCGAGCTCTTGGTGATCACGGTAATGCCGGCGGGGTCCTCCTGCCCGTGGTCGTGCTGGGCGGTAAAGCCGTGGTGCGAGCACAGGTTGGCGAGGACGACCGGCCCACGCAGCCGCCGACAGTGACGGGCGCGGACGTGCTGTGGAACCCCTTTGAGGACATCGTGCCCCGCACGACGCGCGAAGACCGCGAGGCAGCCGCCGCCGAGGCGCGGTGCGGCCACGCAGGCTAGAGCGCAGACCGTGAATAGACGCCCTGTCACAGCTGGGTCGCTTGTAGTGGGTGGCCCTACTGCTGAGGGTCCTGCAGTTGCCTCTTTGAAAAACTACATATGTAATTTATAACTCCTTCACGGGTTGCACTGATGCGCAGAGAGCGCGAGGAGGAGGCCGCGCGCGCGGAGAAGAAGGGGCGCAAGAAGAACCTGGCGCTGCTCTCGTTTGCTGAGGACGAGGGCGGCGGCGGCGACGACGGCGGCGGCGACGGCGGCGGCGCGCCGGCAGCCGCGCCGCGCGGCATCGCGTCCGCGCACGATCGGCTGGAGGACGCCCGGTGCGCCCGCCGCGGGCGGCGCGGCCGCCGCTTAGGGTGGAGCCGGCCGGGGCGCCCCGCAACAGGCTGATCGGGTGTCGGGCGTCACGCTGCCACGCGGCCGCCTTGCTGCAGCCGCGGCTCGCTGGCGGGCTTGCAGTCCGGTCTCGTCCCGCTCGGCATGCACGTGCCCTATGCAGGGGTGCGCGCGCGTGGGCGGCGTGCGCGCGCCCGGTAGCGCGCACGTACATACATCTACCCTACCTACCCTGCCCTAAGCACGGCCGCGCGCAGGCTGGTGCGCGATAACACGGACGCCGCGGTGGACCTGGCCGCGCGCGAGGCGGCCGCCGAGGAGGAGCGCAGGCGTGTGCGCGCGCGCCTGTCGCGCCCGGTGCGCACCCCGGCCGGGCATGCCGCTGCGTGCCTGCATGGCCGTGCCGCCGTGGCTTGCCTCTCAACGTTATCAGTTAGAGTGCCAGCTTGGGGCGCGCCATGCGCTGCTGCAGGCACTGCGACACCGCCAGAGCGCAAGGCGAGCCGAGGCAAGCTGTGTGTCCACAGTCCCCAGCTGCTGCATGCAGGCCGCGCCCCCGCCGGCCGCGGCGGCGGGCGCCAGCGAGGCGCCCAGCGCCGGCGACGGGCCTGCGGCGGCCGCCGGCGCGGGCGGCAGGGAGGCCGGCAGCTTCGGCGCGTCCATGCACGCGCAGGCGCTCGCGCGGCGCCGCGCGATGGGCGACGACCCGCGGCCGCGCGCGGCGCGCCCCGGCTTGCAGGCTCAGGGCCTTGCATGGGCGCTGTGAGGCTTTGAGCTCCCTGTGGTGCTGGCAGTGCGTGCATGCGCGGCGGGCGAGCAGGAACGGGCGCCGCGCGCTCTGCGCACCAGAGGCGGCCTTATCGAGGACGGGCGGAGGCTTGGGTAGAGCTGGGCGCGGGCTGCGCTCAGCGCTCTGCGACCTGTGCCATAAGGTGCTCTGTGAGCTGGCGCAGTGCAGTGTGTGGTCCGCACTTTCCACACGGCGCATGGGGGGCTGATTGCTTAGTCTCGCTGACCTTTACTGCCACCCCCAGGTGCGTTGCCAGAGCGCCAGAGCACTCCATGAACGACTCCTGACGCGCGCGCGCCTTGCAGGACGGCGATGGCGCGCAGCCGCCCGGCGCCGGCGCCGGCCGGGGCGGCAGCGATGCTGACGAGGACGACGATGACGACGATGACGACGACGCCGCGCCGGGCCCAACCAGCACGGCCGCGCGGCGGGACGAGGCGCTGCGCGGCACGGCCACCGCGGCCGTCATACGGCCGTCCAAGCAGGTGCCTGCGCGCGGTTACGCAGGCGCCTGCTCAGCCGCGCCGGGCGCCAATGCGCGGAGCTTGTGTTCCATACACTAGGAGAGAGTTCTTTTTGAAGCAGGTTGAGGGTCGGAGGAGGATTGTGCTTACGGGTCAGTCGGCATTGTCAAGGTGAATGCATGTGGGCCGCGGCTTCTGCGCCGGCCGGAGTCCGCGGACAAGGCGCGCGATCGCATGCGTCCGCGCATCCCTAACCGTAATCCTAAACCTGCGGCTGACCGTGCGGCGCGCGCGCGCACGCAGGTGCTGCTGGAGGATGCGGCGCTGCTGACGGACTGGCAGCGGCGCCAGGCGGAGTACAAGGCCAAGCGCAAGCTGACCGGCAAGCGCGAGGCGGACATCCTGTCACGACTCACCTCCTTCCAGACCAAGGTGCCGCGCCGCGCCCGCGCGGGGCCCCGGATCAGGACGGGGGGCAGGGGCCGGGATGCTGCTCCGTGGTTTTTTCACATGCGAGGCCGCTTCTGAGGGGCGCGGAGCCCCTTGGAAGCGGCCAGGCTTGCTGCATGGTTGCACCAGCGTCCGACCCGTTGTGGCTGCCACACCTGTTGAGAGGCTGGTCGGCGGGCGTGCGCACCCCGAAGCCAAGCAGCGCGCACCCGCGCTGCGCCATGAGCATGCGCCGTCGCGCGCGGCGAGCAGGTGCGTCGAAGCGATGCCGGCGCGTCCTTGCGCGGCGGCGCTGCCCCTGCCAGCGCGCCCGCCGCTGCGGCGGAGGACCGGAGCGGGCAGGCCGCCAGCGGTGAAGAGGTGCGGCGGTTGACTATGTGTCTGCTGCATGTGTGCTGCTTACTGCCTTCTTGCTGGCGTGCCGTCTTCCATGCACGGTGCATGGTGTTGACCTGTAGGGTGCAGGCGCACGCCATGACTGGTGCTGGGCTGTGGCCCTGTTTGCTGGCTGGCGCAGGGCGGTACGGGAGGTACCCCCTGCGACATGAGCATACTGTAGGAGCGTGAGCAAACACTTTCCAGCACAACAAGAGCGCACGCACGGACACAGCGGCGCAAGGCGGCCTGGGGCAAGGACGGCTACTGTGTTTTGGTGCAGAGCAGGAAAATCGCACATTGATCTCTCAGTGACATCTTGCGCCATCGTGCCTGCCCCTGGTGCATGTTTTTACGCAAGGTGGCATGCAGGCATATGCGGGGCGCGTGCGCGGCGACGTCGACCACGAGGCGCTCAAGCCGGCGGCCTGGCGCGTGGACGGCTACCTGGAGGGCGTGGAGGAGGAGGACCTGTCGATGGACGCGCTGCGCGGGCACCACCTGGCTTTCGCCAAGGCGCCCGATGCGCGCGACAAGATGGCGCGCCGCGACGACGGCGACGACCTGGTGGTGCGCGCGGCTGGTTGTGTTCACCCGTGGACTGCTCCATAGGCGAGTCTAGTGAAAGCCGCGTGGTGGGAGCGGGAGGGTGCGCGCGTCGGCGTGCGCGCATACGGACTGTGGCCCTGTGAGAGGCGGGCTTGTATGCTGTGAGCACGCCCTGCAACGGCGCAGCATGTGGTGCAGCGAAAAGAAAGTTACCACTTCCTTAAAATCGCGCGTCTGCACTGCCAGCACTCCACGCGCATGCTGGGCCTCAGACGCGGACCGGTCACGGGTCACATGGGCTGGGTGTCAGGGTGTGGACCTGGGCGCCTGGGATGCCAGGGCGGCGGGGCGCGCAGGTGGTGGACCCGCTGCTGGAGAAGGGCAAGGCCAAGTGGAACAAGGCGCAGGCCAAGCTGAAGAAGCGGCAGACGGAGTGGGCCGGGCGCGCGCGCGCCCAGGGCTAGCGTCGCTTGCGCAGGTGCATGCCTCCTGCGGTGGTCATTGTCGCATGGGTTTTCAGTGCGCGCTTTGAGCGCATCTGACTGCATGCAGGTGCCGCGTTGTGCAGACGGTCGAGGTCGAGGTGCACATGCTGTTGAGTCCACTAGATGCAAATTGAAAACTTCAGTGCCGCCGTGCCACAGCACACTCTGCTCAACAATGTCGTACCAGTGCGCATACCCTGTGGGTCAGCCTGCACGCCTGGTCTACCACGCACTCCCCCCCAGTGCTTGCTTGACCTCCCCCGCAAATTTTATCCACACACGTACAGAGCTTTGTACATGCCCAATACAGTCAGTGCTGTCCTGCCTCAAAACTGCTCACACCAGTCATCTATCTGTCAGCATCGCAACACAAGCCACCTATCAGCGTCACTAGCACATACTTTACACCTGGCATTGCATAGCTGCCCCAGTCCCCGCGCATAGGTGCTCTCATCCTCACCACTGCGCAAAGTCAGGTTGCCATGTGTGATACTACACAGAGCGCGTAGCAATGCCGCCAGCCAGCTTGTGGCCAGCCTCATCTCAACAGCACTTCAGTCTTCAGATCAACATGCATGGGCCCTGTCGGCCTTGCCTGCCTCTCTGCTGGAGGCCAAGCTCGCTCGTCACAACCAGTCCCCGATACTTATGCTCCCTGGCCTGGAGAATGCAGCCGGCTCGCCTGGTCATTGTTCCCGGTACCGGCCTGCTCAGCGCGGTGAGGACTGCGGCAGGGGGGATCCCAGGCGCTGTGCCCCTGCCAGCCAGCCACACACCACGCATGGTCTGCACCACACACCGGCCATGCCTCCTTTTGCAGCGTGCTGCGGCGCTTTACACCTGTGGCATCGCCCCCGGCCACGCACCCCAAACAGAGCGCGCGGCGCCTCGGGTGCGGTCGCCAGCAGCGCCAGCGGGCCGCCGCGCAGCACGCGATAACCCTCATGCAGCACAGGCGAGGGCCTATCGCGCGGAGTTCAATCCGCGCCCCGCAAGCCTCAAAACCGCCGACTGTCGGCTGCACCGCTCATCAGGCGAAGCCGCCGGTCTGCGGCCCCAGCGGGAAGCCGCCGCGCGAGGAGCGCAGCCGCCGGCGCGAGCTGACCGACTGCCGCGCCGTGCGCACAGCCTTCCAGCGCAGCACAGGCGAGCAGCGCGCCGGGTCGTTCAGCACGCTGCGCTCCAGCAGCAGCACAGCCGCCAGCACGTTGCCGCGCTGCAGCTCCATGAGGCCCCATGCCTGCGGGGGCGCGCCAGAGTGTAAGGTAGGGTACGGTAGGGTGTTCTTATGTGTAGCTGCGCCGGAGTCAGCACCCGGTGCCTTGGCTGACCAGCAATCCCACACGTGAGGCGCAGCGGTGGGCGCGCAGGGAGCCAGGGTGTGTTTAGTGAGCCTGGCTGCTCACAGGCGCTGCCCAGCCCAGCAGTGGGTCTTGCCGGCCACGCTCACTTCGGGCCCGTGGTGCGCGCGCACAGGCTGCCGAGTGAGGCGGGGAGTGGTGCGGCCAGCAGAGGTGCGCATCATGCGGACGAAGCATGCGACCAAGCTCTACCGCCTTGCTGCAGCAGCTGCGCGCTCAGCGCCACCGAGCGCACTGTGCGCGCCCTGGCCAAGTGCTCTGCTGGGGTGGCCGTGGCACCAGTGTACGCGCTGCTGTGCACGATGGTGCACGCCAAATGAGGCTGTGGCAGGCGCGGTGCGCGCCTGGCAGAGGGGCGCGCTGTCGGGGTTGAGCGTCAGGCCCTGCTGCAGCACCATGCGGCAGCGCGCCACGTGGTCGCCCGCACCCGCCGCGCGCGAGCGCTTCTCCATCTGCCGCGCGCGCGCGCGCAAGTTATGGCCGTGCGCCACTCCATCACTGGATCACTCGGGGGTCGCGCATCACTGCGACGCCAGCAGCCTTCTACACAGCGTCTGCGCCACTGTCTGCTGCTGGCGGTTCTCTCCCGCATGGGCCACTGTGTGTTCCACCCAGCAGCACACCAGTGTGGTCCTGGCAGTCGCATTCAATGAGCACAGGGGGCACAGGGGGAGGGGCAGACCTGCGCCCAGGACACCCAGGCCTTCCCGTAGGACGGGCAGATCTGCACGCACTCCTGGAAGGCGCGCCGCGCGCCGGCATAGTCCTGCGCAGGCGCCGCCCGCCGCGTCAGGATGCCTGTGGCGCTTGCGCAGGCCAGGCTGGCCGGCCTGCGCGTGACGCAAGGCAGCTGTGGAGCTGCCTGTGCACAGGCACGCGGGCGTGCGCAGGGCGCGCCTCGCCGCGTGCGCGCTCCAGGGCGGCGGCGTAGAGCACACTGCACTTGGCGGCGCACGCCCCGGCGGTGGCAAGCACCGCGCGCCTGCGCACGGTCTGCTCCTGCCTGGCAGCGTCGCCGGCCCGGTTTGCCGCCAGGCAGACCGCGCTGACTGGCGCGGGTCGCAGCAGCGACCGCGTGTGCTGGCGCCACGCCGGGCACACGCTTGTGCCCTGCCAGCGCAGCGCGAGCGCAGGCCGGTCGTGCGCCATCAGTGACCGCAGAGTCCAGAGCGTGCCAGCTCCGTATGCTCTTCGTGCTGCACGCATGCCGAGCTCCAGCTCAGCGAAGTTTGTCTGTAAGGTATGCAAACTGCTGGTGCGGACTCGGCGTGCCGCGACGCCGGGTGTACAAACACTTGACCAGGCACACGGGCTTCCTGGCACGCTTGCACTGGCAGCGCAACTCACCGTGCGAGTCACAGCCCGCGTCGCACGCTCACAGACAGCATCTTGTTTATTTTCCAATGCCGGTGACGCCGCAAGCGGCCTGCTCTGCGCGCAGCACTCCCACACCGTATGCAAGCTGTGGCTCTGATGGTTTCTTCTGTCATCAACCGTTTAAGTAGCTGTGCGCCAGGCGCTTGGAAGGTGGAAGGCGCGCGCAAAGCCGAGGCGAGAAGCGGGGGGCCCACTCCGTGCAGGGCCCTAAATGCCCAGGCGAAAGCTCATGACACGGAGGGCAGGAGTAGTGTGCACAGGGCTCAACTGAACGAGTGTTTTGTGGCTGCTCACAAACGGTATACTGATAGAGTGCTTACGCGGAACCACCAAGGGGTGCTTGCATTTCCCATGATGCACCGCAGCACCTTGCAGGTTGGCAGCCCAGCAGCAGCAACGCAGCTTATGTCCTAGCTTTGGCACACTATACGGCTACTTATTTGGCGTGTGAAAAGCGTGCAGACATGCAGGGCCCCGTGCACTCTGCATGCAGGAGTCCGCCCTGTGCAGCGGTGCACGTGGACGCCGACGTCAGGCTGGCGTTGCACGAAGCGCGCCGCGCGCTGCAGAGCACATAAGCTCACCGTGCAGGTGCACGCCGAGCTGAGTCTCGCTTGGCGTTGCAGCTCTCCCGCAGGCATGCATGCGGCAGTCAGTGGATGCCTCGGTGTGCAGGCTGCAGCCGCTGGTGTGCAGCACAAGAGCACTGACGAGCTGAAGCGGCAGCTGCTGACAGCCATCAAGGCAAATGAGGGCCCGATGCGGTGCGCATGTTAATACGCATGTGAACCAGAGCTCGCATATAGTTGCAAAGCAGTATGCCTGCCTGGCTGTGGTGTCGCTCGGCAGCCTCACGGCTGCTACCAGTGCCATGCAAGCGCGACCAGGAGAGATGTCAGTTTTGAGCAATTTTATTGGCAGTGCACCCAGTTTCCGCAAAGCATCACCACACCGCACAAAGTGGGTCGAGCTGAGTGCAGGACGGGGCGCCTGACGCCCGATGTGCAAGCGGCCGTGGAGGAGATTGAGGCCGTGAACGAGGCGCAGCCGCTGCAGCTGCGGCCGGGCGCGGTGGACGGCCGGTTCGAGGGCATGCTCAACACGACCAACTACCTGGACGACGACGCGTGCAGCACGCTCGGCACGCTGACCTTCCAGCAGTTTGGCCCGAACGACCTCCGGGCGCGCCGCGCTCGCGCCCGCCCGGCTGCGGACGCCCGTCGTGCAGCCAGCCCTGGTCTCCCAGGCGTGCCTTGGGCGAGGGCGAGACGCTGGTGACCTGACCTGCGCAGCCTGGCTCAGGACCGCTCAGCAGTGCTGGGGTGGGCGCAGGTGCGCGTGTTCAACACGGAGGTGCTGACCGGCGTGGACACGCCCGCGCAGTACTGCACCAAGGCCTACTTTAAGGCGCGCGCGCCCTCACCTGGGCGGCGCGGGCCCAGGCTGGAAGTGCAGAGCCCGTGCACGTGCTGTGCAAATGCAGGTCCGACACGGGTCCCGTGCGCTGGTCGTGACAGGCGAGGAGCGCCGCGCAGGCGGCTGCTGCCCTGACGGCATGGGCTGGCTGGGTGCCACCTGCATCATTATACTTGTTATCGGTGACAGTTAAAACTACCGTAAGCAGTGCTTGTTCTGTACGTGCGGATGTGCTATGCTGCGTCCACAACTGGGCAATCTGGACCATGCCGCGTCAGGAACTGCCCGGCCAGGCGGCGAGGACGGGCGCGCCGCGCGTAGGTGACGGACTGCGAGGCGGAGGGCCTGGAGGGCGTGCAGTCGGCGCTGGGCGAGTACGAGCTGGACGCTGACAACCCCGCGCGCCAGAACGTCTACTTCACTGGCATCCGCATCGAGCCCAGCAGCAGCGATCCGGCCGCGCTGCGCGCCTGGGTGGCCCTCCTGCGCGACAGCAACCCCACTATGGCGCGGCCCCTGCGCCGCTTGCGCTGTCGTTGCGAATGTTGTTAAATGGCGGCTATGGGACCCCGGGGTGTATGTCAAGTGTGCAGAGCGCTGTGCAGTTGTGCTGCATGGTTTGGCACTGACGGAGTGGCGCCAGGAGATAGGCCTATTTCCTAGAGGCTGGTAGACCTGGCGAAGTCCAACTGTGCGCACGTGGCCCCACTCACCTCGCGCCACCCCTCTTGTGACGCAAAGCGGCCAAATGTGCCGTACTGCCGCCACGTGGGCTGCTGCTGAGCGGGCGCGGGCGCTGCAGGAGCCGAGCACAGGCGTCGCAGAGATAACTTTCCCTAAGAAGATCAAAGGCACACGTGACTTTGTGTTCCTGGACGACGAGCTGCAGGCGCGCCCTGCCACGCGCGCAGGCCACGCAATGAAACAGGGCGGCTGCTGGCTGTGCACACGGTTGCTGCAACCCTGGGTTATGACAAGCTGCTGCGTGCAGGTCACGATGGGCAACCGCGGCAGTCTGGTCATCATCCGGAAAAAGTAACCGCCATCATCATCCTTAGGGCCGACCCGCCAGTTGCGGCAGGGTCACTATTGCAGGGGCTGGTAAATTGTGCTCCCTAGGCCTGGCCGTAGGCAGGTATAGAAACCCTGCTCTTGCATGATGCGTGAAGACCTCACTGGCTAATGCACCGTGTACAATACAGGATGTGTGATGTTGCTAGACTGCAAGATAGGATTTGAGGCGACCCGCCATGCCGGACTACGTAATTACAAGCTGAATCAATTACAGTCATGCAGCATGCAGGCCCGCAGCCTGCCCACAGCTGCAGGCCCGCGTCCTCTACCGTCCGCGTGCTGCCGCTCACTTGGCTGTCCCCCTCTCCTTTGCCTTCTGCAGCTTCAGAACCTGTGCACCCGTCGCCCTGGGTCACGCTGGTTACAGGCTATCAAACACAGTCAGAAGGGAACATAGGTGGCGCAGATACCCTGCACTTCCCCTACGACGCTCTGGGACCGAGACCACGGCGGCGGGCACCGCGAGGCCCGGCGCGCACCTTCTTCACGATCTTCTGCTCCTCGATCAGGAACGCGCGGATAATGCGCTCGCGCACCACCTTGTGGTCCAGGTGGCCGCCGTAGATGCGGTGCACGGTCTTGTGCTTCCGCGACAGCCGCTTGTTGCTCATCTCCTTTGGGCGCAGCGCGGGAATCTGCGACGCCGGTCACCTCTCGGCCGCTGTCCTTCGCGCTGCTTCGCGTCACCAACATCCCAGCAACACACTCAATGCAAGCAGATCAGCACGCTCGGCGCGCCGCGCACCCCATTGAGCCGCACGCCGGTCGCGCCGCAGATGCGAGGCGAGGGCTGCTTCCGTGTGTAATGCACCACGAGCTTGCCTCCTGCGCGGCGGGCGCTACGGCCTCACTTCCGCCGCTCGCCGCGCAGCACCCCACTCGCAAACACACACCACTGCCGCCGCATGCACGCTCATACCTCGAGCACGTGAGGCTGCCACTAGCCAGTACAAGCAAGCAGGTTGGCGGTCTGTCAGTGACGCCCAGGCACGCAGCGCGGGCGCAGACGCGCGAGGCTGCGGAGTGGTACCCAAAGCACCCTCACAGCCCCACATGCCTGCGGGAGCCGCGCACCCGGCGTCTTGACCTTCTTTACTTTGTTGGACTTTGTGGCATAGCAGTGCCGCCTCCTGTACGTCAGGCGCTGCACCATCGTGCCCCCTGTCGCCTCCTACAACGCCTGCTCGCAACAAGAGAGCAAGGCGGCTCGCTCTTTATTTTGCTCAAGGGTTCTGTAGACAGGGTAGGCAGCAGCTGTTCTCGCACTCACGGTACGCTCATGCTGCTCTTGATCGGGAGCCTTGTGCTTAGCTGCCAGGAGCGGGCCGCGCAAGTGCCAGGTGCGCGCGCGGCGGCGCCCAGCGGGTTGCAGGGACGCCGCCGCAATGGCGAAAGGCAGTGTACGTTGTCGCGTCGCATCATTGGTCAGACGGCTGGCGCCCGGCGACTCTGCCGCTGAGCAAGCGGAGGCTGCACGTGCGCTGGCGCGCCTGTGCTCTGACAAGAGCGCAAATAGGGAATATGTGAGATGCTGCGGGGGCATCGCGGCGCTCGTTGGGCTGCTGGCGCCCTGCGGCTCTGCTGCCGTGCACGAGGAGGCTGCCGCGGCGCTGCGCAACCTGTGCCTCGACAATGGACGGAATAAGGACAGCGTGAGGGAGTGCGGGGGCGTCGCGGCGCTGGTCGGGCTGCTCGTGCCCGGCGGCTCGCCTGCCGTGCAGGAGCGGGCTGCTGCGGCGCTGCGGATCCTGTGCATTGAAAACAAACAAAACCAGGACGGCGTCAGGGAGGGCGGGGGCGTCGCGGCGCTGGTCAGGCTGCTCGCACCCGGCTGCGCTACGGCTGTGCAGTGGTATGCAGCTGGGGCGCTGACAGACCTGTGCCTGGGGCATGCCAAGAACACGGACAGCGTGCGGGAGTGCGGGGGCGTGCCAGCGCTGGTCGGGCTGCTGGCGCCCGGCCGCTCTGCTGCCGTGCAGGAAGTGGGCGTCGCGGCGCTGGCAAACCTGTGCAAACAAGGCCTTGAGAACAAAAGGAGCGTGGAGGAGTGCGGGGGCGTGGCAGCGCTGGTCAGGCTGCTGGCGCCCGGCGGCCCTGCTGCCGTGCAGGAGCGGGCCGCGTCCGCGCGGGGGAACCTGTGCTTTGAAAACACTCGATCGGACAGCGTGCGGGAGTGTAGAGGGCTGGCGGCGCTAATTGCGCTGCTGGCGCCTGGCTGCTCCGCCGGCGCACAGCATCAGGCAGCAGGCGCGCTGGGGAACCTGTGCATCGAAAACACCCGGAACCAGGCCAGCGTGCGGGAGTGCGGGGGCGTCGCGGCGTTGATCAGGCTGCTCGCGCCTGGCCACTCTGCAGGCGTACAGAAGCGGGCTGCGTCCGCGCTGGGGAACCTTTGCTCTGATCGAGAACATCGACTGCGTGCGGGAGTTCGGGGGCATCGCGGCGCTCGTCGGGCTGTTGGCGCCCGGCAGGCCTGCTGGCGTCCAGGAGCAGGCTGCCAGGGCGCTGCGCAACTTGTACGCTGACAGCAAAGAGGGTCAGGACAGCGTGCGGGAGTGCGGGGGCATCGCGGCGCTGGAAGGGCTGCTGGTGGCTGGCGGCCCTGCCACCGTGCGCGCGGAGGCTGCCGCAGCGCTTTCGCTTGCTTTGCCCGAAAGGATGTCCAGCCCAGCGCTTGCGCATGCAATGCTGGGGAGTCACGGCGCTGGTGGGGCTGCTGGCGCTCGGCGGTTCTGACGCTGTGCATGAGTCAACTGCTGCTGCTGTGCACCACAGCCGGCCGCCGCGCTGGTCACTGTGTCTAGCGAGGGTGGGCAGAGCCAGGAGGCAGTCCGGGCGCGCGGGGGAGCTGCAGCCCTGGAGCGTGTGCTTGCATGCACCAGCTCGGCGGCGGCGCACGCGCGGGTGGCGGCTGCGCTGCGCAAGCTGGGCATGTCTAGCAGGTTATTGGGCAACTCATGCCAGCCAGGCTCAATCAGACGCGCTCGCTGAAACAGGCTTTCAACCCAGCGCGCCTGTATGCGCCGAACGGCGCGCGCGTTGAGAGCCTTCTCTTACCTATCCTGAGCAGCAACAAAAACCCTGTATGCTTCACAACACGCCAAATTGCAACACCTTGCCCCGCGCTTCACGCTTGCAGCCACGGCGCGCCCTGTCGCACGTGGCTCTCCCGCTAGCTACACAACGCCCCACTTGTCCTCCAGCGCGTTGGTGATGCGGCCCAGGCAGCAGGCCGCGGAGAGCGGGAACTCCGACACGGCCACCCACTCGTCCACGTACGCGACCTCCAGCGCGCCGTGCGCCATGGCGCCGACCACAAACACGGCCGGCGCGCCCTCCGGCAGCGCCTTCACATACTCGCGGAAGCTGACCAGGCTGGGCGCGGCGCGGCTGAAGCCCACGCGCCGGCAGCCGGCGGGCAGCAGCTTGGTGACGGGCCCCTTAACGACCTGCGGCCGGCCGGTGCGCGGCGTCAGAGGCCGGGCGCGCGTGCGAGCGTGCGCCGCCTCACAAAAGTGCCAGGCACAAGCGTGCGGGCACCACCAAGCGCGCGCCCGTGTCCAGCAGCTAGCAAGCAAGGGGCAGGCACGTGCTTATGTTCAAGCCCCAAGCATTATGCCATGCGAGGCGGCATGCACCATGCACTGGGCTACGCACACAGTGCATTCGGACTGCTGGGCACGCATGCGGGCGCGGGTACGGTGGGTCGCAGCCCTATTGCAGCTGGGTAGAAAAGCGCTGTGCCATACACGAGCCGGCTTTAAAGGAGGGACCGCAACCAGGGACCGCAACCAGGGACCGCACTTGCAGCGGCACGGCGAGTGGGCACGCAGTGGCTCAACGAGCGCTTACGCACCCGGTGGAACCCGCGACCAGGAGCAGGGGGGCTACCTTCAGCAGCTTGTCGGGGCCGTTGGTCGCGCGGATGCTCAGCTTCTGCAGCAGCTGCACCATCAGGCCGCAGAAGCGCTTGAACGTGCGCGGCAGCCGTACCTGCGGATTCACCTGCACCTGCGCGCCCCCGGCAGCACGGCTGCTGTTCCGAGTCGTCCGACAGGCTGCAATCCAGCCGCGCATGCAGCAGCAGGCAACACTCAGCCATGAAAATGTACATTTTTCGGTCTGGACCATGAAGGGGAGGCGCGGAGCCGCACCAGCACATTGCGCGTCGTGTGCACGTACAGCGCCTGCGCGAACACGCCATGTCAGCTTGCGAGCTCGGCACTGGCCAGGGCCGGCAGCGCGCCAGCGCGGGGCCCCGCGCGCCTTTAGGCGCCCAGACTTGGCGAGCGGGCTGTCGAGGATGGCGAGCAGCGCCTGGTGCGCAATGTCCGGCCGGTACAGCGCCGGGTCCTTGCCGTGCTTGCGCAGGAACGTGGCGTGGTCATCGCAGTTGAGCAGCTGGTAGCCCTGCGCGACGCACACGCTCGTGTGAGTTGCGGGAGCACCCACAGCTCTGGCCCGGTGCAGAAGCTCAGGCGTCCACATGCGGCGCTCCACGCGAGGGGCCCGCCTTGCCGACTTTGGCGGTCTCCAAGCTGGCGCTCTCGAGCACAAAGACGACGCCCTGGCGCTGCGCGGCCTCAACGCGCGCCTCCTCCTCTTCGCTCGGCGGCGCCAAGCCGCCGACCATGCGTGGGGTGCGGTCTGTGGCAAAACCAGTAGGTGCAGCGCAGCCCTGTTAAAGGACTGACCCTCTGCGGCGCCTGCTGGCCTAGAGCTCTCCTCCTAAGTCAGCGAAGCGGGGCTGCTGCTGACGGATGCGGTGGTATGCACTTCTCACGCCGGAAGTGTGCAACGTTCCGTGGCCCTAGTCCGACCTCACCCCTGTGTGCCGCCTGCTAGCCTAGAACGCCTCGAGCGCTTGCACGCTCTTGGTCACACCGCTGAGGTGTATGCCGCCGAATAGGAGTGTGATAAGGGCAGAGACTGGCGTTGCAGAGGCGGGCCAGACGCGCAAGCTGCTCAAGTAGGAAGGAAGGAAGAAGCAGCCCCTGTGCTGTGCGCTGAAGAGGAAGCTCGAGGGTCCAGGGCTTGGAAGGCGGGTGAGTCGCTCCGGAAAAACTCGGAGCACGAACTGAACTTCGGGCCAGCGCACCGTGGGCAGGGCGCGCTGCGATGCGCATAGAGCGGTTGCAAGGGGCGCTGCTGTTTGGGCTGCTTGTGCACTCAGCCTCTGCGGCGGTCCACTCATACAACCAGGAGCTCTTCTACTCAGTCGCTGATGCGTTCATATACCGAGGCGGAAGGCAAGATGCTACCTGGCTGTTTTTCCTGGCTGGATGGGCCGGCAGAAATATGAATTGCGGCAGTGACTGATGATTGGCGCCCGCTTGCAGGGAAGGCCTATACGCCTCGACGAAAGAGGTGAGAAATGCACAGAGGGTGGTTGCAGCACCTTGGAGCTGCCGTTCTTTGTGCGTTTGGTTTCACCGCGCTGGTTCAAAATGTCAACTTGCCTGTCGAGGCCATAGGCTAGGTTGATGGTTGCCCAGGGGCTAGGCAAGGGCCGAAAGTGCATGGACCTCAGGAAGTGCTGTGGCAAGCGCCGGGAGCCGTGTCCAAGGCATTGGTTTGTTGCGCAGACTGAGCTGGTCGTGTCAGACACGGCATATGGCACGCGCCGATCCACCACTTAGCTACTGAGTTTCTACTGCTAATGTGAGGGGTTGGGCGAGGCGTGCAGACCCGGTCAGCAGGCTAACTGAAAGGCCACTGCGTGCGGTGTGTGCTTTGGCGGGTCGGCTGCCGTTCCGAGCCCGCCCCCCGCGTCCTGGTCGAAGCAGACGCGGCCTGAGCAGCCCCCGCAGCATGCTGCTGCGGGAGCGAGCCGGGGTCGGGGCGCGCCTGTGATCTCACAGTCTGAGACAGCTCCCTGGCCCGTTCACACCTCGGGGGAGCTGTGACCTTGTGTCGCGCCACGACAAGCCCGCGGCCGCAGGGCGGGCCTGCGGCTCACGGCGCAACTGCAGGCGCTGGAGGCTTGGGACGCCCAGGGGCCCTGTTCGCGCCGGCAGGGCCGGGCGGCCGAGCAAGACGAAGTGTGACCGAGCTGGGGCTCTTGTTCTGACAATCTATGTGTTGCACAGCAGGACAGCGAGCGTGCACGCGGAGGTCCGGCCGCCCGGGGCGGGGCGGCAGAAGCTGGGAGGCGCGGGGCGGTAGGGGTCACCCGGGCACACTGGCGCTGGTCGATGGTTGGAGCGGGAAGGGGCCGCAGAGGCGGGAGTCAGCGCTCAGGGTCCCAAACAGGCGCGCGCCAGACACGGCGGCGCTGCAGGCGGCGCCTGAGCCGCGCCGGCGCCGCGGCAGGCGCTGGAGAAGTGGGGCAACTGGGGCCAGCCGGGCGCGCCGGCGCTGTCCAACGGCCAGAGCGAGATAAAGTTTACGAAGCTGCAGTTTGCGCGCCCGGGCGACGTGGCGAACCAGTACGCGCCGGACGACGGCTACACGGGCGCGCCTCCGCCGGCCCCGGGCAGCGCCCTCTGCTGTGCGGCATGCCACAGCGCAAGCACCCTGCGCATGTTCGGGCGCCCTGCGGCTCTGCCAATGTGGCGAGGCCATGCGCGCGGCCGGTCTGTGGCCGCGCTGATGCCGCGGGAGATGCCTCCCACATGGCGAGCGCAAGCGCATGGCTCTGGCCCTGGCCCGGGCCCGGGCTCGGCGGGCCGGTCTCATGCGAAGGCTCGCGGCCGCCCCGCGGGGCTGACGGCTGGGGCGCAGCGCCAATCGGTGATCGATTCAATACATGTTGTTGCTTTTTACCTGAGGAGCGCCCCCCTCCGCCCCGCGCAGGCCTGGTCCAGGCGGTGCTGTTCGAGGTGCATGACCGCGATCTGATCGGCCACCCGACGCCCGGCGGGCACCGCTACTGCTGCACCAAGGAGCTCGTGCCCAAGACCAAGTGCTTCCAGGACCGCCTGATCTACCAGGCGGGCGCCCTGCCCTAACCCTAACCACACACCCGGCCCCCAGCACCCCCCTCGCGCATGATCAGTTACGTGCCGCCGCCGTGCGGCGGCGCCGGGCCCCGCGCGCTCCCCGCCGGGCCGGCCGGGCGCGCTGCTGGTGCTGCAAGGCGCGAACGTGCCGGCGCACCTGCCGCAGACACTGGCCTGCCTGCCTTTTTCCTCATCACGACTTTGACGCAAAGGCGTGGGTTGCCTGAGGACGCAGCCAGCAAGCAAGGCGATGCAATGCCCGTCTTTGTTTCACATAAACGCAGGGCTGCCTGCCTGCGGTGCTTCAATCTGCCTGCTGATCACATCAAGGCCCCGCGCCCGAAGCTCACAGTTGCTGTGCCCTGCAGGAGAAGGAGGATGGCTGGCCAAAGGTGCGGCGCACGCATGTCGCTGCGGCGCGCTGCGCGCCGGCCGGCAGGAGCACCAGCAGCGGGCGCTGCCTGCCATGCGCAGAGGGCCGCATGAGCTGTGTCGTGTGTTGCAGTGCCTGGCATGCTTGCACGTGGTGCTTTGTGGGGTGTCCTGGTGGCAGAGTAACGCGCATCCTTTGACGCTTGCTTTTCTTGCTCAGTCGGAGCAGGGCGGTGTGCAATGGGAGATCGTGTGTTTGCATGCCTGAGGCAGGTTGCGGTAGGGAGCACATCCCGGCAGCCGCAAGGGCGCTTGCGCACTGGCGCGAGCCTCATGATGACCAAAATGCGACCGCAGCGCGACCAAAACCCGCGCAGGTGCTGGACATCTACTTCAAGGACAACGAGACGGTCGCCTTCAGCTGGGAGGAGGCGATCACGATCGAGGAGACCGGGCTGTACTACCTCTGGTTCGTCATCTGCGATGCGGAGCTGAGCGCGGCCACCGTGAGTGGCGCCACCATCTGGAAGAACCCAACCGGCGCGCCGCCCGCCTTGCGCCTGGCCCCTGCCGCCCCGCGCCGCCCGGCCGCTGCGCTCCGGCTGCCAGAGGCGGGCAGCCGGCGCGCTGGCGGGCCGGGGAGGCGGCCTGCGTACGCATGCATCTGCCCGCGCTCGCTCGGCACGGAGTCGCCGGGCTCTGACCGCGCGGGCGCCGGCGCCGGCGCGCAGGCTACCTGCCCGGCATGATGCTGCCGCACACGCGCTTCTTCGGCGTCATGGCGCTCGCGTACCTGGGCCTGGCCGCGCTCTGGGCCGGCCTGTACGCCTGGCACTGGCGCGAGGTGTTCACGCTGCAGCACTGCATCTCCGCCGTCATCGCGCTGGGCCTCATGGAGATGAGCACCTGGCGCGCCCCGCCTTGAGCCCTACCCCTGCACAATGCTCGCGGCCGCCCCACCTCCGGGACACGCCGACTGTGTCAATTGAAGCGCTGCTGGCCTTGCTGATAGCGCCGCGGGCGTTACAACTGTGGTGCCCCTTTGGTGTAGGCCTGTGAGTAAGGGCAGCGCCTGGGGGCTGCCCGACCTGGAAGCAAGATCAAGTGCCTACTCAGCATGCATGCAGACGACCTGCCCCCACTGTGCGCTGGGGTATGCTGCCGCCTCGGCCAGACGCTGAGGGCGTGTTCCCGGGGCGCCCACGCAGGTACTTTGACTACGTCAACTTCAACGCGATGGGCTACCGGCCGCTGATCACCACGCTGTACGCGGTGGTGCTGGGCTGCCTGCGCAAGACGTTCTCGCGGCTGCTGGTGCTGATCGTGGCCATGGGCTACGGCGTGGTGCTGCCGTACCTGGGCGCCGTGCAGAAGAAGGCGCGCGCTGCCCTGCATTAACCCAACTGGCATCCTTCGTTTGGCCTCCCACGTTGCAGAATACTGACCAAGCCAAGGAAGTTATTCATGCCAAGCTTGTTTACTTCCAGTGACCACCAGGCACAAGATGCTGCCTCACTAGCTGGCTGCCCTTTTCTGGGGACTGCGCATCGTGCTGAGAGCTGCCAAAGTCATGCGCCCGCGCGCCTCGGCGACGGCACGCCATGGACGCCGTGATCACAGAGACATGGCTCTTATCCGCCTGGCGCCCGCCAGCGGCCCCATACCCCATGCCATCTGGAAACGGCAGGGGCGCGGCGCGCAGATCATCGCGCTGGGCGTGGCGTACTTTGTGGCGGTGACCGCGCTGGACGTGGTCACCAACGTGGGCGCCATCGACGACCTGACCAGCACCGCGCGCATCGTGCTGGTGCCGCCCCCGGCCCGCGGCTGCTTTCTGGATAGTTCAGGGTACCCTACCCTACCCACAGCCAGATCCCCCTCGGCGTCGCCATGCTCGGCCCGCGAGAGCCCGCCCGCTCGGCGCTGCGCGGCCTGCGCTCCTCGCAGGCGGCGCTGCCCCGCGCGCCTCATCGCAGGCGGGGCCGCCCTGCCGAGCTGCCCATGCCGAGCTGCCCGTGACTTTATCTGCAGAGGCAGATAAACGCGTGCAGTCGGGCAGGCAGAGAGCGTGCCCTCCGTGGCGCGCATGCGCCCTCAGGGCCCCTGCCTTACCCTGTCCTGCACGTCACGCGGCCGTACCTCGCCCTGCGCGCGCAGGTGCTGCCGGTCGCGGTCCTTGACGGCGCGCTGATCCTGTGGGTGTTCACCAGCCTGTCCCGGACGCTGGCGCAGCTGCAGGCGCGCCGCGCGGGCGCCAAGCTGGACCTGTACAGGCGCGGGGTCCCCCGCACCCCGTACGTGCAGGCCCTTGCGCACTTGCCCTGTTAGGATAGTGAGTGCCTGCATGCTGCGCATGCATGCCATGCACGCGTGCTCGGGTCCGCGCGACCTAGCGCAGTGCGTGATTTTGTGGACAGGAGCGTATGTCTGTAGCGCGCCCGACGCAAACACCCCGCGCCTCCTGAGGCTGCCAGATTTGCTCCAGCTGCTGACAGGGCGCGGGGCGCGCGCGGCGGGGCAGGCGGTTCACCAACACACTGGCGCTGATGGTGTGGGTGGCCGTGGCCTGGATCGCGTACGAGATGTTCTTCAAGGCGCGTGCAGGGGACCCTTGCTTGCGGACCGCGCATGCATGCCGTGATGACGCCGTGCCACGCATCGGCTCCGACGCCGCCAGCGATGTTTGCACAACACATAGCGCTTCCTTCATGTCATGCATGATTGGCAGCATGACATGGCAGCCAATGGAGCGGCTTGCGCAAGCTGTCCTGTGTTCGAGTTGCCCGCCAAACCAGTCGCCGGGTGCAGCCCAGGGTGTCAGGCATCGCGCCAGGCGCATGCGCGCTCGGCCCATGCGCGCCCGCCGCGCGCAGGTGTCGGACCAGTACAACCTGAAGTGGCGCTGGGACTGGATCATCGCAGACTTCTGGCGCGCGCCCCGCGCGGCCCGTCCGCCCCGACGCCGCTGCGGCGCCTGACATCATGCTTGGGGGTTATCCTAGGGTCACTGTTACGTTTTCCTCTAACCGGGTACAGGGGTAGGCCTACCCCGACCGCGCCCGGGGCGCGCGCAGGCACGTGCAGAACCTGTTCTTCCTGTGCATCGTCTGCGTCCTGTTCCGCCCCAGCTTCAACTCCACGCGCTACGCGTACAGCGAGCTGGAAGGCGCGCGCGCGGCCCCGGCCCCGCGCCGCCTCGCTCTGCAGCCAGCCCAGGCTGGCCATGAACCGCGGTGCTGACCAGGGCCGCGCTGCCTTGCCTCGGCCTGCTCAGAGCACCTTGGCGCCGCACCTTGCAGCTCTGGACATGGCGCTGCATGGCAACCAGCGCACTCTGCATGGCAGGCCGCTTGTGAGCCATGCGGGCACGCCGCCTGTGACGCGGCGGTGTCATGTCGGTCGGGGCTTGCGCGTGTGCTGTCCTGCCGCTTTACCCCCGCTGCGCAGCCAGCCCTCGCTCTCAGCCGGCCTGGCAGGCCAAGCGCGTGGCCCCCGTCCAGCGGCTGAGGTGGGGCTGGGGCGCACAACACAGGGTCATTCTGGGTCAGCGCGCCGCCAGGCGAGGAGGCCGGGTATGTGGCGGTGGAGGCCGGCCAGCCCGCGCGCAAGGCCGACGACGGCGCCGGCGAGCCCGGCAAGCTGGAGTGAGGCGCCCTTGCGCATGTGATGGGCGGGATGGCGCTCAGGGGCAGCCGCTCCATGTGCGTTGGGGTGGCGGGGGGCCAATAAGTTGATCCGCGGGTGCTTTCAGCTGTTGCGCGGTGTTGTGCACTGCACGCACGTCCGAGGGCGCTGGTGGGTCCAGCGAGCGGTTGCTGTGCATGGCCAGTGGGACACTGCAGGGTGTCGGGGTCGTGTTGAGCTGCCGGCCGGTGCGCCTGAACGCAACCGCCGGGCCAGGAGGGGCCAGCCAAGAAGTGCAGCTGCGCATAGCCGTGGCCGTTGTTTCACTGACTGGCGCGCAGCCCTGTCCTGGATCTGCCAGGCCCGGAGCAGGGCACCATGGCAGCGCCCATGTCACAGCGACATCAGAGAGCGTGTCGTAGCTAGCTTGTCTGAGAGCGTCGCCGGGACCTGAGGGCGTCCCTGCTGCAGTTTCCTTTTGCTTGTTTCCCGCATCCTTGTCGCTTGTGCTGTGCACAAGCTTGCTGCACGGAGGCTCGGCTCGGATCACTGAGGCACGGATGGCTGCAGTGCCAGCAGCGCATATAGCGCCTGACGCTACCCGCACTCAAGAAGAGCGTGCTGCTGTAAGCATAGGCGCGTGCGCCGGTCCTGCAAGCCATGCGCAGCAGAGGGCATGCCTGACCATAGCATGTGGCTCATCTCCCACATCAAGCGTCCTGCCTGAGCCTTACACAAAGGGCACTTCACTGCCCGATCTGCACACACCGTTGTGCTGGTGTGCATGCATTCCGGCATACATGCAGCCGCTCACTATGGCAGGAACAGCTCTCTTTCCTGGCCGAGTGCCATGTTACAGACACGGCGCAGCCGCACATGCCCCCCGCCACAGGTCCGCCGCAGGTTGTCCTGCACGCGGCACTTATCCCATAAGGGTACCCTATCTCTATTACAGGCGCGCCTGACCGCCGCCGCGCGCTCCAGCTGCCGCTTGTTGAACTGGCACGGAGACCCCGCCCTCGGGGTCGGCCAGGACGCCTGCTGAGGGCGGCTGCGTGCTACCCAGCATGTCCCGCGCTGGCGCGTCGCCCGCGCACTGAGCGCGTGTAGCGCGCTTGGGGCGCCCGGACGGGGGCGTGTGCGCTGGCGGGGGCGCGTCCGCAAGCAGGGCCGCCAGCTGCCGCTTGTTGGCAGCGATGCGCGCGTGCCGCTCGGCCTCGAATGCATTGGGCGCCACGCCGGCGCCGGGCGCCGCAGGCGCGGCGGGGCCGCGGCTGCGCCCGTCAGTGCGGCCGCCTGAGGCGCGCGCCTCGAGGTGCGCCGTGCCCTGCGCGCCCGAGCGGCGGAGTAACGTGTACAGGGGCCATGCATGTGTTGCGGAGCTGACACCCGCCGGCCGCGCGCCTCCCGTTGGGTCATTAATCAGAAGGGCTGAAGCTGTGCGAGCGCGTCGGGCTGCGCGCGCAGCAGAGGCTACCCTATCGGTGCAGCCCGGGCCCCCGCATGCTCACCTAGCGCGTCTCTCAGGCACCTTGAGGCTGAGCAGTGAAGGTCGTGCGTTGCAGGGGCGGGCGCGCTCAAGCTCATCACCAGCGGCGACTGTTGGGGAGCCAGGCGGGCCGCCCAGGGCATTGCCAGGCGCCGCAGTCAGGCCCCCCTGATGCCAGCGCAGGGAGGCCGGTCCCGCAGCAGGAGGCCTGGTGGGGTGATACATATGGGGTATAGGGTATAGGGTATATGGTTGCATGCTCCCGGGGCAGCTGGACCGCCAGATCACCGTGGTCGCGCCTGGGCGCCGCACTCCCGCTCCAGGCGGCGGGCCTCTGCCGGCCAGTCCGCCGGCGCGTTGAGCGCCCGCACCTGCGCCGCAACGCCGGGCCTGTTCAGGCGAAGCGGTCGCGCCGACAGCTCTCGCCCTGCGCTGGTCGTGCGGCAGCGCCCCCGCAGCCGGGACGCCGACGCTGCTTCTCGAGGGCGGGCGGCAGGGGCGGCAGCCCGCGGTCCCGCAGCCTGACAGGGGCTGGGGCCGAGCAGCGCCACGCTGGTCAGCATGGCCGGCATTCTGCACAGGAAGCAGAGACGCAGGCCTGCAGCACCCGGCGGCGCCGGCATGGGCCAGCGCGGCAGGCAGGCATCAGTGCGACGCTGGCCTATCACACAGGAGGTGCAAAACAACAAGGAACAGCTGATGTCCGTGCAGCTGGGCCGCAGGGACGGCATGCGCGGGCGAGAGTGATGGCGACTGGCAGTAGTGAGGGATAGGGTAGGGGTCAGCAACACCCCTGACCCTATGCAGGGGAGGTCACACGCGCCATCTGGTTGGGCGCCCAGAGCGGCAGGATCTCGACGTCGCCGTCCTCGTAGCGCACCGTGTGGCGCTGTCGCAGCCACTCGAAGCCCGTCACCCAACCCCTGCGTGTCCGCGCCGGCCCGCTCAGTGCCTCTGCCCAGCGCGACCGGCACCAGGCGCCTGCCACGTGCGCGGCCGCCGCACGGGAGCCTGGAACAGCAGCCCGACCGCATAGCATGCATGCCGCCGGAGGCCGTGCAACAAACACGAGCGTCTGTGCCTGGTCAGCGCATGCCAGGCAAGCTCTCCGCCTCTCGGCGTGGGCGCAAAGCCGTCCGCACGCAGGAGAAACAGAGCCGCGGTGAGCGCGTCAGGATGGCGGCGCCGGGTGCAGCCCCGCATATCCCGCGCATGTCGTGCAGGCCGCGCTCATACGCCTGGGCTGGGGGCTGCGCACGTGTACCAGTCCTCGTCGAGCGGCCAGAACACGGCGACGTGCGCGCCCAGCGCTCGCTCGCCTAGCACTGCCACCTGCACGGCAGGGGCCGCGCTGGGCACTGTGCAGCACAATTGCACATGGGCCGCGGCGACAAGCACCGCGCCACCGCGCAGGTGTACACATTTGCCAAGCCAACAATCCCAGTGTGAAAAGGCGGGCTGCAAGCCGCAGAAGGCACAGCATGCAGTGTGACCCTGCGGGCCGCGTGGTGCATCGCGTTACCTGCGCGCCCGAGCGCTCGGCATGCAGGCTGGCCGCAAACAGCACATGTAGGTATGCCTGTGGGCCGCCCGGGGGCGCACCTGCGCGCCAGCGTGCCCCGCGGCAGCCGCAGCTGCCGCGCGCACGGCTAGGCAGCGGCGTGAGGCGGCGCCCGCGGCCGTCGCGCACGCCTCGCAGCGCCCGCAGCGCGGCAGCGCTGCATTTGCGCGCGTCGCGCGCAGCGCCGCATGCGCCGCCACCGCGGCCGCGGGCGCGCCGCCGTCCGCGAGCCGCTGGTGCGCGGCGGCCTCCTGCATGCAGCTGAGGCCATGTGATGCCGTATGACAATCTGCCGCTCGGACTGCGCACCACGGGGGCGCTGCGGTGCCACTTGGCGCGCGCGCCTGCGCTCCTGTTGCTGGGCGCACGGCTGCCTCGCTGGCTGCCGGCGCCGGCGACAGGGGCCCTCGGCCACAGGCAAGGGAGGCACCGCAGGGCTGTGTGCAGGCCATGGTGCGCGGCAGGTCGCGCGCGCCTGCAGGGCCAGCTGGTCAGCCACCCTACACCCTACCCTAGCGCGCCTGCAGGGCCAGCTGGAAGCGGTCGGCGTGGTGGAAGCGCCCGGCCAGGGCGAGCGCCGCCGCCGCGGCCTCTTTGTCAGCGCGGTGCGCCACATACGGCAGCAGCTCGCCTGGCCGGCACCAGACGCTCGCGCGCGCGCCAAACTGTATCACCAGCACCTGCGCCGGAGGCCCATCGGCGGCTCTAGTCACAGCGTCTTGCTGCTGGCTATAGAGCAGCGCGCATGTGGCCGCCTGCCACAGAGCCCCATGTTGAGGCATGTGCCTAGTCAGAGCAGGTGCTAAAACAGCCCATCATGCGGTGGCTTCAAAGCAGCACTTTGTCTGCTGTATGCCTGCATCTCATGCCTCGCGCTTGGGTGCTGCGTGTCGTTGACCCATGACCTGAACCTGCGCTACACAACAGGGCGCAGGGACGCACCTTGCGATCTGGTTCGCAAGTGCTGCTCTGTTCTGTGCCCAGAGCGCCCGGCTGAGGGGCCTCCCCGCTGCCCGCCCTGTCTGCATCGGCCAGCGCCGCGCCAGCGGCAGCGCGCCGCTGCGCGCCCAGGCCGGGGATGGACGCGCGGTGCTCCGCCAGGGACAGCGCTGCGCGCGCGCATGCGGCGGCGCTCAGCCGCCCGCGCGGCAGACCGGGCGGGTTGTGGGGGCAGCCGCGCGGCGCTACAGTGTCAAGGGTGAATCATATGCGAACTGGAACCACGCGCAAAGTGCTTTCAAAGCGCAAGCCAGTGTCACTGCCCAGCTCGTTGGCCTGCCTGCGTGCCGTCGCCGACGGCAGCACTTCCATGGGAGCAGCCAGGGCTTCAGACGGAGTGCGCCGCAGGCGGCCAGTCTGGTGGTCGCACGGGCGCACCTGCGGCGGCGCCCGCGGGCAGCGCGCGCGAGCGCGGCAGGCGGAACGGGTCCAGCGCCTCGCCCGGCCAGAACACGCCGGCCGCGTCGGGCGCCCACACCGCCGGCCCCAGCGTGTCCGCGTCTGCCTGGCCGCCGCCCTCCAGGCGCACGACGGCCGCCGCCTGCGGGTAGGGTAGGGTTAGCCTCAGGCGCCCTAGCCTCATGCGCGCTGGCTTCACTGCGGCTGCTGTGGTGGCTGCCCTACTCCGCCAAGCCAGGCGGCGCTGGTAGGTAGGGCGCCATGTCAGCGCGCCCAGCGCCCAGCATTTGTCCGGCTGCCGCCCTCCAGGGGCATCCGTCCGCCCGCAGCGCTGTGTGCGATGTGGCGTGCCGGGCTCGGGAGGCTGCTCACACAGCCGCCTCCATGCCGCGGGTGCAGCGCGGTCCGGCATGACGCTGCATGGCCTCAACGCGCCTTGTCCAGGAAAGGAGGATGAGGGGGAGAGAAAACCTAGCTCGGCTTACATAAGTCAGAGCACTGGGCATGCAGACGGCGACCGCACCTGGGGGTCGAGCTGGCCGCCGCACTGCGCCACCTTGCGCACGGTCGCGGACACATCCCAGCCCTGGCGCGGCCGGCCCGCTGTGGACCCGCTGCTGCGGCGGCAGCCTTGTTGCAGCCAAGTGCAAGGTGTCGCGCTTTGCAGCTTGGCATAAAACACATCCGAACCAAACGTTGCTGACACAGCAGTTGTGATTGGTATCGCAGCCGGTGCCACGCACGCCTATGCGGTGCCAGGCACCTTGCAAGCGGCTTTCAGGCCATTAATGCATGCCAATGCGGGTCTGTGCGGGCATGCTGTGCCGGCAGGCGCCTGCAGACTCACTCACACACGCCATGCAGCTGGATGCCGCGTGGGGCTCTGTTTCTGTACTGCTAGCTGGCCAGCACACACTGCAACGCCCATGTTGCCCATTGAGCACCGCCCGCGCCGCGCCTGCTCGCGCAGCCGCGCCAGGTACGTGGCCAGCGCGGCCTGCCCGGGGTGCCGGCCCACGCGCGTCACAAACGCGCCCAGCGGCGTCAGCGGCGTGATGACGGGCGCGTCGCTCATGACGTCTACGGCGTGCCTGCGCTGCCCCGCGCACGTCTGGAAAGGGTATGAACCCTACCCGACCCTACCCTATCCTACCCCCCCAGCGCCGCCCGCATCTACGGCTCGGTCACCGCGCGCTGAGCGCAGCGCTCCTGGGGAGCTCGCGCAAATGGCGGTGCAGCGCTCGTGCCGCAACGCGGCGGCAGGGGGCGCGCCTGCCCATGCCCCGCACGAACCATGCCGCGCGCGGCCACGCGCCACGGCGGCCGCCGCGCGAGCACGCGCTGCGGCCGGCTCCGGGAGCGGCTCCGCCGCCGCCGGCCTGCAGCCAGGCGCGGGGCCGGTGGCGCCCGCAGGCAACAATGACAACGCAAGCTTGCAAGAGCCGCCCTTGCTGTCACATGCACCCGCCCCATGCTTGCGCTGACCAGCGCCTGCACAGGTGGGAAGATGCAACACACCTATTCGTCAGACACGGCTTGGCCGCAGTGCATCTTGCATGCTGTCAGGAACGATTAGGGACCAGGGGATACCAGCATTTGGCCAGACCTGCGCAGGCGTCTCAGGCGCGTCGCTATCGGTGCCGTCGGTGCCATCAGAGCCGGATGAGCTGGTCGGCCTGGCGGCCGAGCGGCCCGAGCCTGCGCATGCAGGCAGGTGCGGTGACCGCTCGTTCAGCCAGCTGGCCTCCTTAGCTGGCCGGGGCGAGAGCTGTGGGCGTAATCTCTCCCGCATGTTGTCATGCTGTTCGCACTGCTCTCTTAGCACAGCCGCGCGCTCTGCAGCTGCGGCGCATGCATGCCACTGCCGCATGCCTGCCTGCAGGCTCTCGGGCCTCCCATGCGGCGCCCTCACGGACAGGAGGTGCCTGGCTGCACAGGCCGGTCATGATGCGCTGCCTGGCCGCACAGGCCAGCCAGGCGCGGCAATCAAGAGGCAGCAGTCAGCTCCAGCAAGATGGGAGCTACGGCGCGCGGCGGTTGCGCTTCCTGAGCTAACATTACCCAATCCCTGTATATGGCGGGCCGCACCATGCTGATCATAGAGGACGCCGTCCTCCAGCGCCTCGTCGTCGCCATGTGCGGTTAGGCCGGGCTCCGCCGCAGGAGCGTCAGCCGCTGCTGCATGACAGCGAATGCGCTTCATGATTTTGCATGCACTACTTGCACATTCGGGCTGTTTGAGAGTGTGCACTGTGTGCATCGTGCAGACACATCATTGTGACAGCACAGTGGAGGCCCAGGGCCTGCAGCGCCTCCATACCTACGTCCCTGCAAGACCATCAAACATAGGCAGAATGCGGCGATTCATGGAGCTGAGGTCAGACAGGTGACCGTGCGGCAGGCACCAAGCAAATTTACGGATGCAAATAGTCGTAGCGAGAGGACTATGCGCCGCACAAGTCTCAAGCGGCATGCGCCGGTCCTTGGCGCCCAGGAAGTACTTATGGCGGTGCGGCTGCGCCAGCCGCGCGCCCAGCCAGCGCGCGACAGGCACGGACACCGCGTTGCCCACCAGCGCCCACCGCTCCGCCTGCCGCGCACGGCCGCGCCCCATTCGGGGCGGGCCGCGCATGCATACCCCGCACCACAGCTGGGCGCTGGACTCTGCAGGCATCAGGCAGAGCGCCTGCGCGCGCGCGCCGCGCGCGCCGGCCCGGGCACCGCACACAGCCGCCGCCGCCTTGTGGCCGGCCGTGGGCACGCCGGCCCAGGCGCCGCGGCCTGCAAGCATGAATGTGGGCCAGGTGCGCAGGCACACAACACTCACAGCCTACCCCCTGTTGGCAGTCGCCTGTCAGCCCGGCTGCGCGCCGCACGCCGGCCTGCACGCCGGCGGGCGCTGCGCGGCGCGGGGCAGAGCGCGCGAGGGGGGCAGCAGGGGCCCCACCTCCCGGCGCTCGGCGTCGGAGTCCTGGAGGCGCACGCGGTGGCCGGTCGCGCCGTCCGCGCGCACCGGCCAGCACGGCCGCGTGTGGCCCTCCGGCAGGCCCTGCAGGCATGGGCGCCCCGTCAGCGCCCTCCGCCGCGGTGCGGCTCGCTGGCAGGCGACGCCCCCCCTGCTGTGCCCGGCGCTAGCAGGACCGCCCGCGAGGTGCCATCTGACATGCGTCTGGCAGTGCGCGCAGACTGCAGCGCTGTAAGCGCACACTCACTGTCATGACGAGCGTGCAATGAAGCAAAGTGTGCAGCGCAGATGCAGGACGAGCGCCGGCATCCGGGGGGCGCGGCGCAGCGGGCGCGACCTGGAGGCGCTCGGCGTCGTCGATGCGCAGCAGGCCCACCTGCCCGCTCGGCAGCAGCAGGCAGATGCGCGAGTTGGCTGTCTTGAGCGTCGGCACGCAGTCGACGGCCGGCGCGCTCCTGCGCACGGGGTTCGTACGTGGCGCAGCCTCGCTGCGCTGAGTGCCAGCGCCGAGCACGCCGATGCCACTTTTCCATCGCTTCAGCCACCAGTGCATGCACAGTTGGAGCCGTACTACTGGCCGGCGCTACTGAAGTTCTTGCAACCTCCTTGGCGGTTACGCACGCAAATGGCGCATCGCTTTGGAAACGCACGGTCCGAGGCAGGCACTCGCTAACAAGTAACACAGTGCGCCGGCGCACTGCGCGTTGCCCATGTCCAGGGCGAAGGCGCAGCCGCCGGGCCCCGCCGCGTCCGGGCAGGGGTCGTGGCACTGGAAGCACGGGCGGCCGCCGAACAGCAGGCGGCAGGCGCCCTGGCAGAACTCGCCGCCCTGGCCCGTGCAGACGGCGCTGCATAGGCCACATGCACGGACGTGGCAGGCAGGGCCGGCCCCAAGCAGCATATGGCAGGCTCTGCACCAGCAGCACAGGCTCGCGCAGAGTTTTCGTGACACGGCTTTAACAGGTGGCAGCCATGCGGCCGCCTGGGCACCTGCGACAGCAGCACGTCGCGCGCGTCGCCGTAGAAGCTCGCGACCAGGAACACGCGCTTGCGCCGATTTGGCACGCCGAAGCCTGCGCACGCACGAGCTTCTAAGGCTAGTTGTCAGATAATAATTAGCACAGCTGACATGGCTGCGGCATGCATGGGCGTGCCAGCTGACGCAGTGTGCTGGAAGCAGGGCAAGGGTCGGCGGGTCAGCGCGAGGCGCTTGTGTGTGCACGTTGCAGCAGGTGGGGGCTTACCCTGTTATTACCCATCCCAGCCTCACATAACCTACCCTAGGCGCCAGAAGTCAGCAGTGTGCTGCATGCGGCGGGCAGGGGGCGCGCTCGCAGTGTTGACGACGCGGTACGCCCAGCTGCTGTAGCCGAGGCCCTCCAGCTGCTGCCCCAGCCAGGCCACGGCGGGCGGCTCGCCGCGCGCGCGGTCCAGCAGCGCCTCGACCTGGCGCAGCAAGACCGACTGGCACGGGAGGAGCTTGCATGCACTGTGCACGCTTACCTCCCCTGCGCGGCCATGCTTGCCTATGGCTAGCGAGGCGATGGAGATGATGGGCAGCGAGGTGCAGCAGCGCATGCCATGGCCCCGCACCCTTGGTTTAAGCGGCAGCAGGTCCAATTTGTGCAGACCACGCTCGTGATCATGCAGGACTCGGCTGTGACACAGCGCGATGCGGCTGATGCATGATTTTTTAGGCTGATACTCCAACAGAAAACACTAGTGTGCTGCATGGGTGCAAGCGGGCCTGCTCTGTCGCGTACTTGGCCTGACACGGCTCTCATGTTATCACATTTACACAGAGGGCCCACGTCCATCAATACACTTGACGGCACTATCATGATGCGGAGTTGGGCCAGTGCATGCAAGTCACAAGCGTTCAAGCCGGTGTTGCCCCTCAGCTGTTTAGCGAGCGCGTTGGCCAGCTGTGCTGTCATACTTGACGCACTGCCACCCCGGCGCAGGAAGCGAGGCAGGGGCCCGCACATTTTCTAGGAGCACCCACGGCACAGGCCGGCAGCTGTCCCGCGCCTTGCCGAGCAGCCGGAACACGTGGCGGACCAGCCCGGAGCTCTGCACGCACATGGAGCCCCCTTTTACTTTATGCATCTGCATTCAGCCGCGTGCTCACTCAGGCAACCTCATGTGGAAGTCAAAGTGTGATGCCAGTGCTAGTCTAGCTGCAGCTGTTTCATATAGCGCTCGCGAGCAAGGCGCCCCGCCGCGAGCTGCTTGCTGACACACCGGGCCGCCGCACCTGGCCATCAAGCCCGGCGCGGTTCCCAGCGCGGCTTAGGTCAACGCACGGGAAGCCCGCGGCCAGAAGCTCGGTGTCCTGTTGCAGCCTAGCGCAAGTTGAGGGTGTAGGCCGTGGCCCTTAAAAGGGCCGGCGCTGCTGTCAAAGTCTGCGCACACAGCTTGGCATCACTTGGAAGCGCGACCTCACCTCTGGCAGCGCTGTGACGGCGCACACATCGGGCAGCAGCAGCGTGCCTGGGAAGGCTGCCCGCAGCACCTGCAGAAATGTGGTGAGGCATTGGCGTGAATCGCAGTTGCAGTGATGTGGCGGGCAAGACTTACTTGCCGTGCTCCCGGATCGCTCTCGCACTGCAAAACAATCCTGTGGCCCGCCTGTCGAGCAGTCTGACACACTGTTAGGTCCTGCCGATGCAGAATGCTCTTGCCGTGCCATATACTTGCCGTCCATCACCCGGACATCCGCATCTTGGAAAATACGTTGATGAGACCAGACCTGTCAAAAACAGGGCAGGAGAAGCACGGCCGACTGTGATGCGCTCTGCAGTGCCCGCAGCAGCAGAGCAGGAACAAGCAGCGCGAGTGCACCTGGTGCAGGCCCATGTCGAGGCCTCCGGCCCCAGTAAACAGAGAAACAACGTTCATGGTCGCCAGCTGCTGCCCTGCTGCTAGATTTACAGCTCTTCAGTTGGCGCAGCTCGTGTGGGCAGGGCTTTGCCCTCGTTAAACCCCTGAGCAGTGCACTTGTTACAAGCTCCTCACTGAAGCACTGTCACTGCAAAGTGACAGTTGCCGACTCGTGCGGAGGCGCCTCGGTCCCGCTGCGGAAATGTCGGAGCGCGTTCAGGAGCCGGGTTTTTTCGTGACAACCTGCCAGACACTCCAGGCGAGTGCAGCGTCCTGCGACAGCTAACCCTTGCCGCCAGCCGGGCTGGGGAGCGCACCGCAGGGCCGACAGCCAAGGCAGGTGCGCAGCCCTGCATGTACAGATACCGGTCTGCAGGCAGCTTCAGGGGCCTGGGCCAAGCACATTGGTGCCGATCTCCGTGTCACAGGCTGTGCCTGCCAGCCTGTGTCCGATGGAGCGCTTGAGCACTCACCGCGGATTGACGCGCAGGATGGAGCGCACTCCTGTTGTGAGCGGGACAGTGGATATTCCTCAAGCAGCTGAGGGCAGCGCAGCAGCCGACGCGCTCGTGCACGGGGGCTCACCGCCCGCTGCTGCTTTGCGTGCCGAGATCTCTCCGCTCATTTCCGAGGTGCGCAACATTGTGAACAGCCTCCAGTCCCTGTCCGGCACGAGGCGTTGCAGTCGCTCCTCGTTCCGTCCTGCTCGCTGCACACGTCGGAGAGGCGCTTGCACTGTACTGCCAAACAGTGGTGCACCCTGCTGTGCGCGGGTATGCGTGCCCTGCTGCTTGGCTATGAGCAAGACTAGTCGCAGGTGTTCCGTGCGCTGGCTGGCACCTGCCTGCCATCTGGACAGGTGGCAGCACGCCGCGCTCTCTGGTCCCCCGCACGAGCATCCAGGTCCCGACGGGGATATGGGAGCTGTCTTGCAACAGAAGCACAGCCAGTCAACCAGACCAAACTCAGCAAACCAGCAAGCCAGGGCCCGAGCCCGCCATGCCGAGCAGGTCAAGGAGGTGGTGGCGGTGACGCCGGGGTCCTTCGAGCCGACCGCGCACTTCTACCCGCGCGTGCTCAACGCGCACATCCACCCCGTCGTGCGCACCTTCCTGAGCCTGGGCAACGCGCGCATCGCCAAGCGCTACTGTCACCTGCACCCAGAGGCGCAGCCGGCGGGCGTCGCGGCCGCGCTGAGCAAGGCGCGCCCCCGCGTGCCCTGCAGGGCACGTCGCGCGCGCAGAGGCGGGGGTCAGCCTGGGTGACAGCGCTGGGCCCGCCTGCCGACGCTCTAAGAGCTCTCTGGCCACCGGCCGGAGGCGGCTGCCCGCGCTGCGCCTGCGCGGCGGAGACGCAGCGGACTGGCGGGGCTGCATTGCCTGCTGGTGGGGCAGCAGTGCAAGGGCGCCGCCGTGGGTTGCATCCGCCAGGGTCGCACCGCTTCGCGCCTGCTAGCGATGCCGGCCAACCTCCGACCTCACCCTGACCCTGCCGCAGGTGCTGCACCACTTCAAGTGGGCGGGCGCGGACGTGTTTGTGACCGCCAGCGCGCTCGGCAACCGGCGCTGCGTGGTGGTGGAGACCAACTCGTGCCCCTCGGGCCAGAAGTCGCAGCCGCTCGTCAACGACGCCTCCGAGCAGGCGCGCCGCGGCGCGCGCGCGCGCCGCCGGACAGGGCACCCGTGGTAGCCAGCGCGAACGCAAGCGAGCGAGGAAGCTTGTGGGATCACATGCATGGCACCGCCCTGCACTGCACATCGCCAAAGGAGTTTCAGGGATTAGGGTTCCCTTCATACTCCTCTTGTCTGCAGTCCCTCACTTCCCTCTCTGTCCGCCCGGAGCAGGCTGGCATCAGTCCTGCAGTGCTGCCCCGCACCTGCTGACCCAGGCGCTGCGCGCGGCAGTCCGGGTACAAGACGCTGCTGGAGCAGAGCTTCATGCCGGTGCTGCACGCGGCCGAGCCGATGCTGCCGCACGGCCGCCTGGCGGTGCTGTACGACAAGAACAAGATGGTGCGCGGGCAGCCTTCACACCGCTCGGCCGCGCATGCTCCATGACCTGGCCTGGACATCAACAGTGACGCACGCCCTGCCCTGCACTGCGCTTTGCAGTGCCCGAGGGCCTGCAACTGGCGGCCCATGTGCGGCTTCCCCCAAGCGGTGTCCCGTAAACAGGCCGACATGTCGTGTGCTCTGCTGGACAGGCGCAGGACGCCGGCGGATGTGCGGCAGCCCTAGCAGACCTGACCAGGGTCCCTGCATGCGGCGTTCCCAAAGCTGGCTGTGAGGCGTGTGCGCTGCCGACGGCGCGCAGGAGGCCAGCGGGTATGCGGCAACCCTGGCAGACCTGACCGGCGAGGCAGTGCTGCTCGTGCCGTTCTTCGACAACACGCCGCAGGAGCTGCAGCGCGCGCGCTTCACCGGCGACGGCGTGCTGGAGGTCCGCACGGGTGCGTGCCTCGCAGACCCTCCCCGTGTGTCAGGCGCCGATCATCGTTGCCGTCACACCAGACAGCATCCAAGGAACCGAGCACAGAGATGCTCGTCAGAAGCGAGCAGGTGCGCAAGTGCAGCCCCCGGCACATGGGGCCCCTCCCAACCGACGGCTAACTTCTGCGGGTGCGCACTCGGCACAAGGCTGGCCCAGCTGCACGGGCGCAGCGCACAGCAGGGCGCGCGCGGGCTCAGCCGAAAGACTGGCCTAACAAACATGCGCGTCGGTCCGTGCAGGGCGGGTGCAGCGGAGGCTGCGCTCGAGGCCGCTGGGCGCCCAGCTCCGCTTGCTGTGGGGCACGCATGGCCACATAGGGCCCCTGGCAGGCGCTGCTCCTAATTGGCCGGCGCCCGCGCGGGGCTCGCTGGCGTGCGCATGGCGCAGCAGCCAGCGGCCAGAGCGCCGACTGCGAGCACTGCTGGGGCTGGCCTGGGCGTTGCCGAGCACATAAGGCCCCGCAGCACGACTGACACCTCAGCAGCACCGCGGCCCCATGCCCACCAGGCGCGCAGGGCACGCCGCCTCTCCTGCCCCGTGCCTGCCAAATCGATGCGCGACGGTGCAGGCAGGGCATGAGACGCCGGCGCCGCCGCGGCATGAGGCGTCGGCTGGGCTGGCTCAACGGCGGCTGTGCCGCCCCCGCGCCACCATTGTGCTGTGCGCTGACAGCCTCATGTCGCTGACCGCGCGTGCAGCGCTGCGCGCCATGTGGGCGCCCGCCGCAGCTCCACTACGTTGCAGTCCTACCCTACCCTATCCTGACGGGCCGCGCGCCGCACGCGCGCAGACTGCATGCTGGACCTGGTGGACGCGGAGGATGCGCTGTCGTACACATCCGCAGACTCGCCCAAGGGCTACAGCAACAGCAGCGGCGAGCACGGCGGCGGGCAGACATGGGAGGTCGTGCGCGCGGCAATCCGCTACGTGACGCAGAAGCCGTGGAACCGCATCCCGCCCATCACGCGCACGCTGATCTACAACCCCGTACTCGCCTGCCTGGCCGGCGGCCGCAACAAGGCGCGCCGCAGCCGTCGCGCGCGCTCCGTGCACGTCCATGCGCCCGGCTCGCCCGAAGGCTGCACGCAGCAGCTTGATCGACCCGGATTGTGCAGCACGGCAGCCTGCATGTCAAGAGTGGCGCCACATCCCACATATGTGCTGAGGCAGAGGCTGTGCCGAGACAGGGGCTCATGGGCGGGCGGGCGACGCAGATGCTGGCGGCCAAGGCGTACGACCTGCACAACGCGGAGCTGCAGGGCACGGGCCTGACGATCAACACGCCGGAGACGATGTGGAACGTGCCGCTAGCAGAGGCGCGGCCCCCGCGCCCGCCGCGCGCCTGGTGGCACGCTGTGCATCCGTGGCTATGTAGCTTGTATGAGACATGTGCAACTGTGTTACACAGAGGGCCTCTGTGAAACGCGCACGCCGCCTCACTGCGCATGGCTTGAGCTTGTGAGAGGCATATGCAACACTGCCATTATAAGTAACTGCTTGCTGCCCATCGTGTGTCGTGCCACTGAGGGCGGCCGCTGCCGCGCGCCTCTGGCAGCGCCGGCCTGCGCTGTGGCGCCACTGCTTGTGCCTGCCGCTCGTGCGGCTCTGAAGCATCCAACGTAGCTCTCTGCTTGCCCTTCGCTGTGCTTGCACCCTGCGCCGCCGCGGCTGCTGGTCGGTGCGCGCCTGGCGCTCGACGCAGCTCATGGCGCGATGGCGAGCGCGGGGCGCTCTGCGAATGCAGATCCCGCTGTGGGTGAAGCGCATGGGCGGCATGGCGGTCGTCAAGGTGCCCTATGCCAACGCCGGCCAGGGCGTCTGGACCATCGTCAACGATGAGGAGCTGGCCGCGTTCATGCTCATCCAGCACCACTACCAGTCCTTCATCGTGCAGGTGCGCCCCGGCAGCCGCCCGGGCGCCGCGCCCAGGATCACCCCTGAGCCGCGCCCACGTTGCTCCCAGGAACAGCCTGGTGTCTGCATGGGGGCCCTGCCGACCCTCCTTCTCGGTGAGCGGCGGCTGCGGCGGCCGCTCCCGATGCGGCTTACGCTGACGGCCTGTCCTGCCACTGCTCTGACACCTCCCGGAGCGAGGCTGTATGCCCTATACCCTGCCCCTGGCCCGCAGGCGCTGATCGGCAACAGCGGCTGGAGCAGCCGCAGCAGCGGCGGCGCGCAGCTGTACCACGTCGGCACCGTGCCCAACGCCAAGGGCAACATCCACGCATTCGACCTGCGCATGATGGTCGGCGCGGAGCCGGCCGGCGGCTTCTTCCCGGTCGCGATCTACGCGCGCCGCGCGCGCCGCGCGCTGCCCGAGACGCTCGTCGCCGGCGCGTCGTCCTGGGACATCCTGGGCACCAACCTCAGCATCAAGGCGCGCGGCGCGCGCGCGGCGGGCAGGCAGTCGGCGGGCTGCGGTGTGCGCTTGGCGGGACGCGGGCGGCTACATGCAGTGGAGCAGTCATGCGGCTGCTCAACATCGCTCCATTGCTGCCCTGCGGCTCGATGTCTAAGTCGCAGCGCACCTTTACCATATTTCCATTACCTTACCTAGGCCTGTGACGCTGGTGGCACCTCCGAAACGAATGATTGCCTCGCCTGCAACGGCGTGTCAGGGCAGCACTGGGGGGACATGCGTCGCGCCGCGGCCGCGCGCGCGCCGGCCGGCGCTGACGCGGCGCCGCACGCGCCGGCCGTGCAGACTGAGGACGGCGGCTGGCGCACGGCGACCGAGCGCCTGCTGCTCATGGACAGCCGCGACTTCAACAGCGTCGGCATCGGCCTGGACGACCTGATTGAGGCGTACATGCAGACCTGCCTGTCCATGGCCGCGATCGACGTGCTCGCCGGCAAGCTGGTCTCCAAGAAGACCGGCCGCTTCTGCTACAAGCTGTTTGAGGCGCGCGCGCGCGCCGCCCGAGGCTCGCCCATGGGTTGCTGCAGATGGCATGCCTGCTGGCGGCCAAGTTGGACAGTTCGGCCGCAAGCCCGTCGTGGCGCCCACGGCTGGCATGCACGGGCGGCCAGATGCAGTGCGTGCGGACGCGCACACTGTGCGAGTAGAAAGCATTGCAGAGCCGTGCAGGCCGCCCTCGTTGGCAGGGGCCTGCATACGCGCTTAGCAGGCCGCCGCGCGCTGAGGCCGGCGCCCGCCGCGCGCGCAGAGCCTGAACCCGGACCCCGCGCTCCTGGACGAGCTGTTCGTGCTGCGCGACTTCAACCCGCTGCCGGCGCCGCCGGCGCCGCTCGGGCTCGACTTTGGCGTGGAGACGCTGGAGCTGGGCGCGCTGTCCGGCGGCGCGGGCGCGGGGTCGCTGAACGGCGGCTCCGTGACTGACGAGGACCTGCCCGCGCCGGCCGACCTGGGCGTGGCCGCCGAGGGGCTCCAGGCGCGCTCCGCGCTCACGCAGAGCAACCTGGCGGCGCTCATGGCGGTGGACGCCGGGGCGTAGCGGACCCCCGCGGCGCCCCGCGCCTGCCGCGGGCGCTCTGCACGGCTGCGGAGTGGGCGGCCGCGGGAGCTGTGTTGGCGTACAGGCTTGGTGTGGAGAGCTGTGACAACGCTTAGGGCATGGTTTGTTGAGGAGTGGGGTGCAGCAGGGTTTTATGGGGCGGTGGGGGTCAGGGGAGGGGGGCTTTTCTGCAAACGGCTTGGGCTGTTTGGTTTTGCTGCACTTGCGTGATGTTGTGTAACATGTTGGCATGCGTAGCGTCGCTTGTACACCGCCAGGTGATGTGAGCGGTGGGGGTGTCATGCCCGTGACGCGGCAAGAGCGCCGAGTGCCAAGTGGGCACAGCACACGGGTGAATGTCTGTGCTCTTGGCAGCCGGTTTTGACCTGGCCCTATAATAATAGACTGATGATGCCCTAATGAAGCGTTTTGCAATGCGTGTTGGGGCTCTCCTGCGGCCTGCCCTCGATGTGACGTTTACCTCTGGATGCTTGCTGTTGATGCATGTGCATGTGCCCTTTTCACATTTTGTGCAGTTGGCTGTTGTTGCGTCTTAGCTATGTACGAGGTCACACATAGTGCTTCTCCTGCCCCAAACCGAAGTGTCTGGAGACGTTCATGCTTTTGTGTTCTTTGTATGGCTGTCCTGAAAACCCGATCCTGATTTGATTTGAGTCAATGGGTGCCACTGTGACGTACGTGCACCTATTTACATGTGTAAAAGTATTAGAGTGGCGCCTACCATCCATGCAGGGGGTTCCTGCTGCCAACCAGGCAGGCAATTCAGGTTGCCAAGAGCCCCGTCCTGCTGAGCAAGCCCTGTGTTCTGCGCTGGCTGCATGCAGGCCTCAGAAAGCAAGCAGGGAGGCCCGCGGCAGTCAATTGCGCAGTCCCTGGGAGGTTCAGACGTTTCGAATAAGGGCCAAGCAGCCCCAGGACATAGGACAGCACCCGATTCGACCCTGCATGAGGGGTGCCCACAGGCCGCGTGGGGCTGACAGGGCCGCAAAGGCGTGCCCGCCAGCCCCATCCACTCTGCCGGCGCTGGCATGCCCGCTCGAGGGGTAGCTAGCAGCAAGACATGCCAGCACCATGCAGACGTGAGTCGCGCCGCGTGACTGCTGGAACGAGGCCACAGCGTAGTCATCAGCAGCGCCGCGTATTTTGCACAAAACAGCTAAAATTGCACACAGAAGGCTGTTCTGTTGATAAGACACACACCGAAAACTGTCCACATTTGCCATGGCGCCTTTGCACGGCGCCAGGCGTGCGACCACATGCGTCTGAAGAGCTGCGCATGATAAATGCGCGCCCAGGACAAGCCGCTGCACTCACCTTGTACAATCACATGATGCCGTCCACAAATGCTGCGCGCCCGCCTGCAGCCATGCTGCACTCGCACACTATGGGGTGCTTGAGCCTGCCTCACATAAGTGCCAGCATACAGCAGCCACCTGGCTGCCTGCAGGCGTGGGGGCGGGGCAGGGGCTGCCTGGTCGGGCGGCTCCAATCACGCCGCAGCTATCCCAGGTGGGCAGATTTGTGCTCCACGGGGAAAGCCAGCGCTCAGCCGCCCACTGACGCCGCCTGCAGGCGCACTGATGGGGCGGGCGCCGCGGGCCTGGACAGCGTCAGGGCAGCCGCGGCAGCCGGGCCGGGCGCAGCTGGCCGCACGACACGGGCGTGGTGGGGCACGGGCGCCTGTGTCGGCGGCGGGGTGAGCACCCAGGGCGCGCGCATTGCGGCCGCCGCAAACGCATACTCGTCTGTGATCTCGTCCATGGTCTTGGCTGTCGGCTTGCCTGCGCATCCAGCACAGCCTTCCATCACGAATGGTAATCATGCATGGCGGGCACGCATGCGAGAAGCGGCGGCCCAGGGACTTCACCACAAGCGCGCAAGTATGTCAGTACTCTTTGTTGTTATTGCTATTCGGGCCAGAGAGACGCACAAAGGCCACCGATCATCAGTATGCACTCAGCACCTAGACACAGCCACTGGATTATGTTGTGGCGCAAGCCCCTTGAGACATGGGGCAGCGAGGGCGCTGCATGCAGGCACGGGCGCGCGCGCACCGCCGCCGTGGCCGGCGTTCACGTCGACGCGCAGGATGAGCGGGTTGCGCTGCGGCGAGCCGGGGTAGCCGGCCAGCGCGTGCTGCAGCGCGGCCAGGAACTTGTAGCTGTGCAGGGGCACCACGCGGTCGTCGTGGTCTGCTGCCGCCCCAGGCCAGCCGCGCTCAATCGCGCACGGAACGCTCAGAGCAGGTTAGGTGCGAGGCTGGGCGCGCCGGTCGCAACCGCCGTGGCCGTGTTGTGCAGGCTGTGAGACTCTTGAGCTTCTGTGAGCATTTACTACAGTCTAGGGTAGGGTTACTTGTCATATCACTACCCATAACCCTATGCTATCTGGAATCCTAACCTGTCGGGCGCGGGGCCGGGCGCACCGGTGGTGACCATGGTGGCCGGGTACTGCCCGCTGCCGGTGGGCACCGCCACGTTCTGCAGCGGCGACTCGGCGAGCAGGTACGGCAGGTCGGTGGCGTTGTTGGGGTCGCCGTACTCGGTCACCCACGCGTGGCCTGCCGCGGCGGCACGCGCTCGGCCTTGGCTGTGCACGCCAGGCAGGATGCAGCATGCGTGCTGCCGGGACAGCGCGCGCGCGCCGCATGCGAGCGGCGGGCACGGAGCTGACACCGGCAGGGCCGGGCGGCGGCCGGGAGCGCGCACCGATGGTGAAGAGCGGGTAGCGCAGCAGGTCCATCACGCCGACCTGGGCGATCACTGCTGCGTACAGGTTGGGGTGCTGCGCGCGCAGAAGCTCTGTCAGTCAGGCTGCGCGCCGAGTTGCGCTGGCACAAGAGTGGGCAGCACAACGCGGATTGGTTCGAGTCAGGCAGAACGGTGTTGATGGCTTGCAGAATTTGTGGCGTGTCGCTGAGCGTCGTGCGGAGGATGCAGAGCGGGCTGGCACCTGGTTGACCTCTGCGCCCATGAGCAGCCCGCCGTTCGACCCGCCCTGCGCAGCGCGGCACCGTGTCAGCGTCGGCACTGCGCGAGGCGCTGATGCCTAGGCAGTGGGCCAGTACCTTGGTCCGGTGCCAGCACGCGTGCCTGACAGTGTGTCTGAGACAGGCCATGCGCGGGGACACCCGCGTGCCAAATTGCACAACCTCCGCAGCCCTCGCTCCAACGCAGGCTGGCCGGCCGGGCGCGCCTCGATGGTCAGCTTGGCGGGCGACGAGTAGCCGGCGCTGTGCAGGAACTGGGCGCACGACGCAAAGTCGTCAAAGCCGTTCTGCTTCTTGTGCAGGCGGCCGCCCTCCCACCAGTCCAGCCCATACTCCCCGCCGCCCCTGCGGCGCCGCGCAGCAGGGCGTGTTAGTACATGCAATACTGGGGTCCGCACATTCAGCGACGCAATGGCATGGGCTGCAGAGCAGGATATCATGATGTGGACAGCGGTGGCACGTAGGTTGGCGTTGCCAAATGCAGCCGGATATCACGTCACGTTACGGCGAGTGCTGGGCAGGGGCGCACCGGATGCCGGCGATGGCGTACACGCCGTTGAACGCGCGCAGGAAGACCAGCCGGCTCGTGCTGAACGTGGGGAACATGGTGATGTCAAAGCCTGCGCGGCGCGCGGCTTGGAGTCGGCGCCAGCACCGGGACCGCCGCGCTGCCGGAACCTACCAGCCGGAAACCGCGCAGCACACGCAGCCGCAATACGCGTTATGTAGCATATATATATATAGCAGTCAGCATGTGCCCGGCCCATTCGTGTGCTCAGGTCGGCGCGGAGCCTGACAGCGCCCACGGTTTGGCCCAAACGGCCTGCGCCCGCCGGCCGGGCCCCGCGGGCGCACCGCCGTACGCGTACAGGAACGTGGGGTGGGTGCCGTCCAGCGTGAGGTTCTTCCGCGCCACGATGAACATGGGGATGCGCGTGCCGTCCTTGCTGGGCACAAACACCTGCGGCGGCGGCCGCGGCTCAGGCGCGGGCGCGAGCGCCATTACGCGGCAGCCCCTCGCGCGCGGTCGCTGCAGCGGCGGCCCGCGGTACCCTGCACCCCATGTGATCCAGCCGCGCGCCGCCCCCGGCTCATGCCCATGCACCCATATCTACTTGGAAGTCGACCTTGCAGCCACGAACAAAAGGTGTGGGGTGCTTCCACAGCCTACGCACATGCGCGCTCAGGGAACTGCTGCCGTCTGAGCCATGCTGACAGCGCGCGCCTGGGTGGTGTTGTAGTCGTCCAGGTTCCAGCCGCCGGGCAGCTCCACGCGGCTCAGCAGCGCGGGGTCCACCGCGGGCGTGGCCGTGTCAAACCTGCGCGCGCCTGCCGCGTCGGTGCGCGACAGCGTCTGCGCCCCTGAGCTCGGCCGAGCTTGCACGCCCCTTTCGCCCTAGACCCTCGGCCAAAGCCCTATGGCATGCCCTTCCGCACGCGCAAGGACATGCGCGGCCCAGCCGCGCACCGACCAGCCGACCCGGGCCCCGCCACGGGGCATGCAGGTGTGCAGCATCGCGCTCCGCTTTTTCATGCACGCCCCCAGCCTGTCCCCGGCCCCCACCCCAGCCGGAGATACGCGCCGGTACGTGGACCCGGGCTACGTCCTGGACGTGTAGCTGTACAGCGCCGCGCTCTGCTTTTCCAAACTCTCTTCAAAAAAAACCGAATCCACTGTCCCCCACACGGGCGCACCGGTACGTGGAGCCGGGCTCCGTCATGGACGTGTAGGTGTACAGCACCTCGCTCTGCTCGCGCCGCCCCGACACGCCCAGGCTGCCCAGGCCCGGCAGCGGCACCTCGCGCACCAGCGCGCCGCTCGCCAGGCTGCGCTGCTGCAGCACCGCCGTCACGTCCCGCGTGTACTGCACGACCAGCGCGTCGCCCTGCGCGGCCGCGGCGGGGGGCGCGGGGTCAACGCGGCGGCCTAGGGTCGGCTTACAGGAGCTTTTACAGGCTGTGGAGCACATGGTGGCTCGCACGTTGGCCCCGTCAAGCACTGACCGCCCCAGACTTTGACCATCTGCATGCCACCGCCTGCATGCATCCGGCCGGGGTCATGGAGCATGTCGGTTGGTGCCAGGCAGCATATGTGCACGCCTTGACGCGCAGCATGCTCCGTGCCTGCTGCGCGGCTCGACGCGCGCCGGGCGCATGCGGGGGCCGCGCGCCTTGACGGCCGTGGCCGCCGTCAGCTGGTCGCGCGGGTGCTGCGCGAGGACCTCCTGCCAGCTGTCCGCCGGGCCCGGGTCGCTGATGTTGACCCGCACGACCCTGCCCGCCGCGGCGCGCGCAGCGCCGTCAGTCCCACCGGCGCCCCCGCCGCCGTGCACAGTCTGCGCAGCACTCAGCGCGTAGCCCTGCAGGAGGCGCCACGGGAATGGCGCGGGGGCCGGCAGGCGCGGGCGCCGCGCGCGCCTGCTGCGCGGCGCGTTCAGCGTCGTCTGGATGGTCCACAGTGGGCCCTGGCTGGCCACGACGCCGAACGCGGCGCGGAAGTCGTCCACCAGCTTGGTCAGCGGCAGCGCCGCGCGCTGGGCGGCCGGCAGGCGCATGTCGTAACGGCTCAGGTCCAGCGCGCCCGTGCTGGCGTTGACCGGCAGCGCGCTGAGCGGCATGTACCAGAGCCGGTTGGTCGGATCGGTGCCGGAGGAGATGGAGATGATGATGTACCTGGCGCCGCGCGCGCGGGGCGGCTTGGTGCAAGCTAGGGTATATGTAGGGTTGTCGGCATGTACCAGAGCCGGTTGGTGGGGTCGGTGCCAGAGGAGATGGAAACAATGACGTACCTGCGCCCGCGCGCGCGCGGGGCAGCTCGGTGCAGGCTAGGGGTAAATAATCGCAGGTCTGGTGGGAGACCCTGCCCGACGCTGCAGCCCCTGTCATGCTTCACCATGCATGCCGCGCGCGCGAGCTGGTCCACCCAGCCTGGAGCAGAGATTGTGCGTGCGGTGGGGGCGGCGCGCGCACTGCTGGTCGTCGGTGACGCCCGCGCCCAGCGACCAGTCCGGCTGGTCGGGCAGCGCCAGCACGAACACATCCGCGCTCTGCGGCGCGCCCACCAGGTGGTACCACAGCTGCTGGTTCTTGTTGGCGCCCGTGGCCTGCCCGGTCGCGTTGCCGTCGGGCGTGTAGCGGTTGTAGAAGAAGCCCTGCGCGGGGCGCGTAGGTGTAGGGTTGGTAGGGTAGGGCTAGGGGCATCTTGAGCACCGGCGTGAAGCGGCCGGGTGCCTTGCCGGGCGCGCGGCCGCCCCTGGCGGCGCCTGCACCCCGGCGCCGCATGCGCTCCGTTGCGCAGGCGGCGTGCCTGGCGACCGCGATGGCGGCCGCTGCACGCCTTCGGCGCAGCGCCCTGTTGCGCGCGTGCACAGCAGGCGCGCCCGCGCGCGGGCGCACTGCAGAGCGCAGGCGCAGGCCTGCCCGGTCAGGGCCCGGCATGTGCGCGCCTTGTCGTCGGGCGTCCAGCCGGTGGATGAGAACTTGACATCGTTCAGCGTATCCGGCAGCTGGGTCACGGCGCCGGCGCTGTCGACGCGCATCAGCTTGATCGTCTCCCAGTCTGACCCCGCGCTGCGCGCGCGCCCACGCCCGTTGCTCAAATGACATGCCTCAAAGCGCGAGGCTTGTGCAGCGCCGTCTGTGGCGTGTGCGACCGAGGAAGAACAAGAGCGGCAGGGTTCGGTGCACAGCCGCGAGCCGCGCTCACGTCGCGCAGGGCTTCACAGTCAAGCAGCGCATCTCCGCCGGTGCGGGTCACTTGTCGCACCTGGCGACGTTGTACGCAATCAGGTCGCCGTTCCAGCTGAACGCGTAGTTGTTCACCGCGACCGTGCCGTCCTTGGACAGCGTGTTGGGGTCAAACACGAGCGTGGCGTTGTCGAGATCGTCGATCGTCGCCATGCTGTACAGGCTGCTCTGCGCCTGGAGGCCCGTGTTGTAGTCATAGTAGTACCTGCGCCGGGCGCAGGGCTCCCGTCTGGGCGGGCCGCGGGCCGGCGCATGCAGCGCGGCGCATGCGGAGGCCGCGCCAGCCAGGAGCGCGGGCGGCGAGCTGGGCAGCGGCATGCGCCGCACACGTGCTCTGTTGCTGGGCTGGCGCATATGCTGCCTGTGCGCAGATAAGCCAGCACCGACCGCCGGCGCGGCGCTGCAGGTATCCGTCGCTTGGCTCCCAGCATGCAAGGCAAGGCGTACACGGGCCGCTCGCTCAGGTGTCCAGCCACTCTCACAGACAGCGCGCGCTCCGCTGAGGGGCGGCCCGCGGCGCACCGCACTACGCCGCCGGGGCGGCCGCGCTGGTACGGCGCGCCAAACTTCGGGTAGTTGTACACCTCAGAGAACAGTGCGCGGAAGCGCGTGCGCGTGTCGCACTGCTCCAGCACGCGGCCCGTCAGGTTCATCTGCGCCGCCACGACTGCGCGCGCGCGCCGCGCCCCGTCAGCGCGCGGCCTCCCGCCCAGCGCGCGGCGCGCGCGCCGCCGCCGCGCGCCGCACCCGGCCCCGCGCGGCGGGCCGGGCAGGACAGCAGCCTACAGGAAAGGGGCGCCGCACAGGCACGCGTCTCCGGGGAGTCGGTGGCCTCCAGCCAGCGGTATGGGTCGTGCACGGGCTCGCCGTGGTAGTCCTCCACCAGCGAGTCATTGCGCCAGACGGCCGGGTACTCCGCCGGCTGCACCGACAGGCCGCCCTGCAGCGCGCCTGCCGCGCGCCCGGGCCAACGTTCGTGCAACGTTCGTGCGCAGTGCTCAGTCAGGCTGCAGGCCGGCCTGTGGCGGCCCGGGGCTGATGCTTCCCTTGCTGGCCCTGAGACTACAGCAAGCGCATCGCGCCCATCGGTGGTTCAGGCGGAGGGTGCAACGCTCCAGTGAGCATCACTGCTCGCGTCAGACCCCCTGAGCTGTACAAAACAAGCCCCCGAGCTGCAGCCCAGTGCGGCCGCGGTGGTCGCTCCGATCTTCCTTGGGAACCGGGCCCCTCCACAGCCCAAGCGCAGACAGGCTCAGCGGAGGCAGCACGGCCGGTGCAGCGAGCCAGGCAAAACACAACCACGGTCAGGGGTCAGGTCCGGTCATGCCCCAAGGGACCTACTGCTGCGCACCTTCCCGCGCCGGCACGGCCCACTGGGCCGCGAGGGACAGGCTTACGCTGGCCGACAGCAGCCATGCGGCTAGCAGCCACTGCATCGTGCGGCTGCAGCGCTTCCTTGCGCTTGTGATGAAGTATCACTAACACTGCTGCCCCAGGTCTGTACGACAAGAGTGTTCGACGAACCACCGACCACCGAACGTCTTTGTGAAAAACAGGAATGTCTCTTCCGTCCGTGCTAGGCTGAGCCTGGGCGTCGAGAGGCCCAGAATAATGGAAGAGGTTGTGATGCTCCTCACAGAGCTGAGCCCGCCCCTATTATATCGTATCGCCTCACGATCTGGACAGACAGACTCTGCGCTACGACACTCTCCGATCGGCGAAATTGAAGACGGGGCGGGCACTGGATGGTATACCCTTAGCCCTTTCAAGCCCCTGCAGGGTCCGGTACAACATCATCAGCTTACGGTGAAGCTGATGAAGGCAAGTAACATGCCGCAGCAGCGACGCTGCGCACCCAGGTCCCAATCAGCGCACCGATGTCAGCTATGTGCTGAGATGTACTCCGCATTGGCGTCACACGAGACCCGCAGCAAGCACGACCGCTGAGGCATGCAGGCGGCGCGCCCTGTGTCCAGATAGGCTCGTTTAATAATTCCCAGCAGTCGCACAGCGCCCCGTGCGGGCTGCTGAGCGGCCGACGGGCTCGCGCTCGGCTGCGGGCGTGGGGTTGAGCTGCCGCGCTCTAGCTGCCCGGGCAATATGAGGCCCGCGCTGCTGCACGCCATATGGTTTGGCGTGGTGTGCCGAAGGGCGCTATGCGGCGACTACGCTGGCGATGAGTGGACGGTGCAGCCCCGCGAAGGTGCGCCGTGTGCCCGGAGTGTGTCAGGCACACCCGGGCAAGTTCTGCAGGTGACCGCATGTGACCTGGTGTCTAGCATGGACGAGTCGGTCCAAGAGCCTCGTAAGGGCGGACCACCACGGTCCTCGTCTGGTGTGGCAAAAGCGCCAAACATGCAGCCCGCACATCATGTTGGGTTTGTGGCCTGCAGCAGTGTGCTGGTGTCTGTGCAGCTGCGCGGGCCTTTGATAGGAAGCGGTAGCGGCGGGCACCGCAGCCTTCGCGGATGTTTACGATGTGCATGTGCAGCGCGTCGCGCGGCGGGGCTGCCCACGCGCGCACGCGCGCAGCGGCGAGTGCGCCTGCCAGCCCACAGCGCCACACCTGGCTGGAGGCCACGGTGTGCGAGCGGTCGTGCGGGCCGCGCGGGACGGGCCCCTTGCCTGAGCTCTGTGGGCGTCCGGCGGTCGCATCCGAGCGCGCCCCGGGCCTGACGCCCTGCCCGCCGACGCGCCAGGCGCGGTGCAGGGCGGGCTGAGCCTGGCGCCCAGCCAGTACCCGGCCGCCGTGCGCAACGACAGCCTGAAGGAGGTGCGGTTTGGGCAGACGGTGGCCGACCCGTACCGCTGGCTGGAGACCAACTCCAGCGCCACGCGCGCCTGTGCGGCCCCCGCCCGCCCGGGAGCGCGCCGCAGCGTTGCCCGCCGCAAACGCCGTGTGTGCGCGTGCTGTGGCGCTGTGCAGCGGCAGGGTTAGGGTTGCGGGGCGGCGCAGGAGCGCGGTGCTGTGGTGCGCTGGGCAGGTCAGCGGGGCTCGCGGCTGTGTGCAGCGCCTGCGGGGTTGTCCAGGCGGCTCGTGATTGACGTACCGCCAGTGCGGCCCCTTCTGGCCCCGGCCGATGGCTGCGAGTCTGAGCCGCCGCCGCGGCGCGCGCGCAGTCGTGGCGGCGCAGCAGGCGCTGTCGGACCAGGTGCTGGAGCAGTGCGGCACGCGCGGCCAGTTCCGCGACCTGTTCGCGCGCCTGCGCGACTACCCGAAGTTCGGCCTGCCCGTCCAGCATGGCGAGCCCGGCGGCGTGCAGAGGCGCGCCCTTGTGAAGGGTTAGGGTCTGAGGCCTGGCCGCTGGAGGGCCCGCGCTGCGCGCCCCGCCTCGCCCGGCGCGGCAACCTTGAAGTTGCGCTAGTGCGCGCGGCCGCTGCCGCGCCGCCTCCCACGCAGAAGCGGGAGGGCCCGCTGCAGGGCCCCCGCGCGTCCCGACCCGGCCGCGCGGGCGCAGGTGGTACTACGAGGCGAACAGCGGGCGGCGGGCGCAGAGCGCGCTGTACAGCGCGGCCACGCCGGCGCTGGTCGGCAACGCGACGCTGGTGCTGGATCCAAACGCGCTGGCGGCGGACGGGTCTGTGTCGGCGTCCGGCTATGCGGTCAGCTGGGACGGGTCGCTCATGGCGTACCGCACGTCCAGGTGCGCGCGTGCTCTCCTTGCCGGAGCGCGCCCGGCGCGGCCGGCCGGGGGCTTGGCAGGGAATTTTTCGTGCGTGTGCAGCAGAGGGCCAAGGGGGCTGCTCTGGTCTGCGCGCGCGCCGTCGGCGCGCGGGCGCTCCACAGCATCATGCATGGGTTCTACTGAGCTCGGCGGCGCGGTCCCGCTGCGCTCGTGTTTCCCGCGCATGACGCCCGCGCATGACGGCCGTCCCTTCTCAGGTCAGGGTTGCAGCCCTGCAAGGGGGGCGGCAGTGGCTCTCACCTGCACCATGTCTCTGTGCGCTCTGTAAGCAACCGACCGCCCTCTGCACGGCACACACGTGCAGCGCCGGACGTCCTTGAGCAGGGCAGAGCCCTTCCCCCCGGGCGTGCGGCGAGCCTGCCGGCGCCGGAGCAGCGCGTCGCAGCAGATTCGGCGATCAGACTACCGATAACCTTTGTTTTGCTGGTCGGCTACGTCTCTCGAGCTTTTTCATTGCCCATGCTGACATCTTCGTCTGCGCGCCCGTGCAGCACGGGCTCGAGCTGGGACACGATGCACGTGGTGCGCCTGGACGCCGCGACGGGCGCGGCGACGCCGCTAAACGACACGCTGACGGGCGT
>JAABUV010000586.1_pt1 | contig 55090 bp, 99 predicted proteins | sample 5559971 | NCBI WGS metagenome assembly JAABUV01 (sample SAMN10711881, study PRJNA513362) | rock metagenome | isolation source: Antarctica rocks | place: Antarctica: Victoria Land, Knobhead nord | collected 2015-12-19 | reverse complement strand
CACCTTCCACGGGATGTTGGCCTTCCAGCACCGCCACGCCTCGGACAGGTGCTGCAGGATCGTCCGCGCCTTGTTCTGCTTGACGCCCTCCGGCATGCTGTCCAGGATGTCTGCGCCGCCCGTGTTCACGCTGTCAGCTTTGCTGCAGTCACAAGTTCGCCTGATGTTGCCGCTGCAGGCTTGCTTGCCAGCACTGCGTCTCCCTGAGATTCCGCAGCCCACGCTCCTGCATTGTTGCCATGCACACCAGCATACCTGCATGATGCGAACATCATAGCAAGGCACAGACTGAAGCCTCCACCCATGATGTGCGGCATGCATTGTTGCTCCTTGAGTGTCAGATGCTGGAAAGGCGGGCAGCAGCTACACACAACTTTGCCAGCCGGAGTGATGTTGGAACGCGGTGGTGCAAAATGCAGTGGACCTGTATGGTAGGCCAGCCATAAGTACGCCCACAAGCCTCCACACAGCGCGCGGGGCGCGCCGTGCATGACCGCAGCGCGCAGCTCCAGGTCGAAGTGGCTCTCAATGCGCTGCTTGGTGACGGTCTTGGCGACACCCTTGGACTGGCGGCCCTCGAACTGCCGCGCGAGCAGGTTGCCCAGCCAGCGCTCCAGCAGCGGCACGATGCCGCGCAGGAAGAACAGCCACACGCGCCACATGGGCGCCCAGAAGCCCACGCCCGGGCCCTTGCCGACCGGGCCCGTGTTGAAGCGGTAGTACACCAGGTGCCTGCGCGCGCGGGCGCGGGCGCAGGCCGCGTCAGACACGCGCGCACGGGCGCGAGTCACTCTTCCCTTCCACACAGCTCGTGCGCATGGGGCGCAACATGCTGCAATCACATCACACGCTACTTCAACAAGGGCAGGCTGCCTCACGGTGCGCGGGCTGGTGAACGGTGAGCCACAGGACGTCCCGCAGGCAGCGCGCTGCTCTCCGCAGCGGGGCCCGCGGCAGGGGGCGGCGGCGCACTTCAGGTCCTTGCACATGCGGATCTGGCGCATGAGCTTGTACTTGTAGCGGTACATGCCGGTCAGCTGCCCGACGTGCGAGAAGGTGTACTGCAGCCCGTCCGCCAGCTGGAACGCGTCCACATTGCCCAGGCGGAACTGCCGCGCAGCGCACCAGGCGTCGCCGACTGCTGCAGCAAGACCAGCGACAGCACGGTGGCTGTGCAGGGTCCAGCGCGCACCGCAGCGAGACATGCTCGCTGCCGTCCGTCGCGTAACACAGCGGCACAGCCACCGCGCACGCCTGCAGCCTTCCTTTTCCGCAGGCCTCGAGCAGCGCTGACGTGTGAGCACGTGGATGCAGGCACGGGCGGGCGGCCACCTGCACGTTGGCGTCCACGACCAGCTTGGTCAGGCGCAGGATCTCGCGGCACAGGTGGAACGCGTTGCCGAAGCGGCTCTTCTTGCGCTCCTTGGTCGTCAGCGTCTTCACCGGCTTCAGGTTGAAGTTGTAGTCCAGGTGCAGGTAGTTCAGGTTCTTGCGGTGGATGAGCAGGTTCAGCATGTTGTAGCCCTGCCGGCAGACCTGCGCGCGCGGCACGGCACAGTGAAAGGTATATCTGGCACTTGGAACTGCACACAGTGCAGTGCATGAAGGCCTGCAACGCTGCACTCCTGCGGTAGACCTGCCCCGCCGACGACATATGCTTCAGGCACGCCAGCAACCCCGCCCCGGCCTGTACGCTGCTGCATGCCGCTGCGCTGCACGGCCTGCACCACACGCGGCGTGGCCTCTCAACGCGTCAGAGACAGACACAGCGCAGGACCTCGTGCGACCCACACCCACTGCGACCCAGGGTGCCACGCATACACGCTGTGGACCAGGCAGCGGCGGGATCGCTGCGGGGAGGCGCACGCCTGCAGCCCGACCTCCACCCAGTCCAGCTCGGTGCTCTGGAAGAACTTGGTCGCGCGCAGCGCGCGGAACAGGCTCTTCTTCTTCATGTTCTTGGGCGGCTTGTGGTGCAGCTTGTTCAGCACGTACATCTTCAGCAGCTTCTGGTAGCTCACCCGCACCTTCACCGGGTTGCTCTGCGCGCGCGCGCGCGCGCGCGCCTCAGCGCGCTGCACGCCCGCCGGCGGCAGAGGTGCGCTGGCGTCACACACGACGAGACAGTGCCAAGCACCCAAGCAACACGCCCTTGCGTAGCGCTGGCGAGCGCTTGTGCAGCTCGTCCAGGTCTTGAGCTACATCTCAACACATGCAACGTAGACCTCATCCTTGGCGACTCTCAGCAGTGCGGGCGCAGGAGCGCAGCAGGGGCGCGCCTGCGGGCAGTGCTCGTGGAACCACGTGTTGACCAGCGGCACGTCCACCGCGCGCCGCGTGCGGCCCGAGCGCAGGTTGAACGGGCGCGGCGCCCACAGCAGCGCGATGCCGGCCGCCGTCATGTCGCTCGACAGCGGCGCCTCCGCCAGCATCGGCTCCACCTCTGCGCAATACGAGCGCCGGCAGGATGTCACACACTCCTGCTCGATTTCATTCTCAAAGCACGCTGCACGCTCCAGCCTCGCTGTGCGCGCTGGCGGGCCACTGCACCAGAGGAGCTTGCCAGCTGCACAGCAGCGAAAGAAGGTCGCACCCTCGGGCAGCACAAAGGCCTCCTCGTCCTCGTCGTCCAGCTCGGTCACGCGGCCGGCGGCGCGCTCCGACTTGTACGACGCGATGGGGTGGATGAGCGGGTCGAAGTAGAACGCCGGCAGGTCCGGGTCCTCCGCCTTGATGTACATCACCATCGGGTGGTGGTACACGCTCAGCCGCACCTTGCGCGGCCGGTTGTTGTACAGGTACGGGAACGCGACCTGCGCCGCGTGGTTCGGGCAGGGTCGACCCTACCCTCAACCACCGGTCAGCTCGGTCCCAGCTCGTGCTACGGCGCTGCTGACTCGCTGGGCGGCGGTGCCGCAGTGCAGACGCACCGAGCACGGCACTGCCTCGGGCGACAGGTGCGCTGAGGCGTTTCAACCCGGCCGGCCACGCAGGGCAGCCAGTCCTCGCCCTGCCTGCATGCCGCCGGCGGGGCGCGGCGGGCGCGCCTTGTACTCCGTGCGGATTGGCGAGCGGATGATGAGCTTGTTGATGTCGTTGAACTCATTCCAGTCCTCGTCGCGCGTGTCCATGTCGCGGAACAGCGGCTCAAACTTCGGCCCGCCCGGGATGCACAGGTTCAGGCTCTTGGCCGTGATGAACGCCTGCCGCAGCCGCACAGCCCTCTGGCATGCCGCTGGCGTGCTTGGAGGAGAATCCATGCCAGCCAATGGCCTAGCACGCCTCCTTCACTTCAGATATGCACCAGATATGCAAAGACGCTCCATGCGCGGACCCACACCAAGTGCAAAGAGCATGAACGGCAGTGCCTGCTTGCGCATGCAGGGAGTCCGGCGGTGCACAACATTGCAAGTGCGGTGCGCGGGGCGCCGCGCCTCCGTGTTGAACAGGTAGAAGTAGTTGAGGTCGGTGAGGTCGCTGAGCAGCTGGCCAGCCAGTCGGTGGACATGTTCAGCGTGGACATGACCGGCAGCGGCAGCCGCCAGCGCCGGTAGCTGGGCCCGTTGACGAGCTTCAGGTTGTGCTGCAGCGGCTTGTCGTCGTAGAACCAGTCCTTAACCGCGCCGTCGTCCTCGTCGTCCAGCTCCAGCTCGATGGCCTCGAGCGGCTCGACGTCCTGCGCGCAGCCGGTTGCTGATGAGCAGGACGTTGAGCCGAGGCATGCAAGCCCAGCCCTCCCCCTCCGCTCGAGAAACTACACCTCCACCATCCTCACTGTTTGATAACCACGCATTCCTTAGAGCGCACAATCAAAAGCAAACCAGTACGTCCATGACACTGTTCACAATGCACTGCTTCACATAAGTCAGCGTAAGCTCCCATTCCTAACACACAAAACGTAGCCTGCTGCGTGCGCGCGCTCAGGCAGCCCTGCTACAAGGCTGTGAGGGAGCCGGGCGGGCACCAGCAGGTTGTCAGCGTAGTCCAGGGGCGGCTCCTCGTCGTCAAACGGCGGGAAGCGCATGCGCTTGAAGTGCCGCCGGTCGCGCTTCTCACGCCGCATCATGATCCACATCGTGCCCCATTGCGCAATGAAGACCGGCTCAATGACAAGCGGTATCTCGTCCACAAAGCTGATAGCGCCCGTGATGTGGTACAGGACTCTCACGTGCTTCACCTGCGCGGCGCGCGACCGCAGCGCTTGTCAAGTCACTTGGTGCTTGTGCCAGTGGCAACCGCTTCAGAGCTTGCCACTAGCATACTCCTGACGCCATGAGCCTTGCAGAGCCTCGCAACAGGCTGATAGCACCTCAGGCAGCACAGTGTCCCCGTACTGGCGTCTAGCAACACCCACCAGCACCGCCGTGGCGGCGGTACGGCGCAAGAGCGCCGCACGCACCTGCTGCCACGGCATCGGCATGTTCTCCAGCAGCTTGTAGACAGCGTGCGGCACAAACTTGAGCGCGCCAAGGTAGACGCGCTTGTCGTGGCGAAACTTCCGCGACGACATGTCGCCGTGGTCCTGCACATCGCTACCCCTGTCAGGTATGTAGCTCCTCAGCTTTCCTGGCGCAAGAATCCTTGAAGATGACACAGGCAAACCATGCGCAGCAGCCAAGCATGCTGCGCATGGGGTTGGCTGCGCAGCCATCCCGGTGGGCGGGCGAGCACTGCAAACACGCGCGTCCGCACCCTGATGATCTTCCGCACATGCTCCGGCGGCATATCCTCCTTCTGTGCTTCCACATAGCCAAACTTCCGCTTCTCGCCATACCGCTTGGAGTTGAGCTGCTGCCACTTGCGCGCCTGCCGAAGCACAAGCCACTCCACCAGGTAAGAAGACGCAACCAAGAAAAAGCAGCCACCAAGCCTCCCGCGCGCACACTTGGCAGCGCGCGCAACATCAGCCACGCCTAGCCTGCATCTCTCTACCGCACCACCGCGCAGGCCTGGATAGCTGCGCTACGCGCACAGCGCGTTACGCAGCGTGCGCTGCGCCCTCACCTTCTCCTCCAGCAGCGCATCCGGGTCTAGCTCCTCCGCCGGCGGCTGGCTGCTGGACGGCCCGGGCTGCCCGGGCCACGCCATCGGCGGCTGCGGCGGCGCGGGGAACCCCGGTGCCGGGAAGGCTTGCATCCTGTGAAAGTCCGCGCCAAGGGCAAGCGTGGCTCTTGCGTCCCCAGCTGCAAGGGTGGTTGTCACGCCTCCTTGTGAAAAGAACACTCAAAGTGGCTGCAGGCAGGTGCGCTCCGCACTCTGCCACAGCTTTCTTCCTCCGCTGCCACAGTGAGCTCCTCGTCTACTCCCTGTAACCTACCCTCACCCTGCGAGCCTTGGACATGGCGTGCCAATTAATGAAGAAAAATGGATGCCAATGAGCATTTGCTGCCTCGCTTCATATGAACAAGCCCTATGCTGTGCATTGTGCGTGCGCCTGTGCTGCTGAGGGGCCTGCACAGAACCAGCGTGCAGGCACTTGCAGGCACGCGGCGGGCCCTGGTGCGCCAGGTTTTTAGCGCGGCCGTGACTTTTGCGTTGCTGAGTAGGGCGCGTGCGAGCCCTGCCAGCACACACACGCAGCATCGCGAGCATCAGGCCGTTAGAACGAGGGGCATGGCAACGTATGTGCAAGCTGCCAGCAATGATCTGGCTGTAGTGTACGTCACTTCCGAGGAGCAACACGCACAGGGCTTGGCAAGCTGCCTTGTTGAAGCTGGGCTTGCTGCCTGCGTAAACATCGTGCCAGGCGCGCACTGCGACCTGCTACTTCGCTCACACCACCGCAAGCCAGGTCCGTCTAGAAAGGGCACCATCTGTGGGCGGTAACATTCCAGGAGCGCAGCTCTGTGCATGTATGTGTGGTGGTCCATCACATCTTGCCCCTTGTCTCCTTTCTGCTACTGCCACATGAGCCGCTTGCGAGTGGGCAGGTGTCACGTCTGTCTACAAGTGGGAAGGGAAGACCTGCAGCGACAAGGAGGCGCTCCTCATCATAAAGACGCGAGCGGTGCGCGTGCTCCTGCACACATCCTCTTTATAGCGCGTGTCCTTTCCACTTCTTCAACTGCATAGCGAATGCGCTGTGCTGTGACGCCTGCATACTCTGCGCCAGGCGCAGCTGGAGGCGCTGACAGCGTGGGTGAAGGAGCACCACCCGTACGACGAGCCGGAGGTGGTGGCGCTGCCCGTGGCCGGCGGGTCTGCGTCATACCTGGACTGGGTGCGGCGCCAGGCGGTGGGAAGCGCAGACGTGCCTGCTGTTGGCACGTCGTGACAGGGTGCCAACAAGGGCGCAACATAATGCCAAATGAATGCCTCTGACCGAGCACGTGCCTGGGTCGATGGCGGGCCAGCATGGTGCAAGGCTTAAGCGTCGGGCGTAAAGCATCGTGCTGGTACGCAAGCACACCAGGGATGAGCTGCATGTCTGTTTCACAATTTTGCTGGGCAAACGTATTGGGGTGAGCGAGGAGTGTGTCCGGCAAAGTGCACTGTTTGTGGTCAGGCTTACTCTTGCGCATGTTGTGCGTGAACGGGTGCGCCGGCAGGCAGGTGCTAGCGCAACCCTGCTGTGGAGCAGGAGCATTCAGTGTTTTTGGGATATATCCGAATCTCACCCTCCCTGAGTGTGGGTCTGCGGAGAGTCTGCGGAGACAGGTACAGTAGCAGTCCCAGGCTGGGAATCTGTTGGAAGCTAGGAGGCGCTTTGCATGCATGCTTGCCCCGCTTTTCGCATTAAAAAAAGCTTCTTGCCGAGTAGTTCTTTGGCGTGCATGTGAGACAAATCTGGAGCTGAACGAGCGGAGCCTTGTGTCAGAATGCATGTTTTGCATGTGTGCAGGGTTGGCACATGTGTGTGCACACGCACTGCAGGCGGGTCATCTCGAGATACAAATTTGTTGGTTGCACATCTGCGGTGAGGGCATCACTGTGGTGATATGCATGCATTGCTGCTTTCCTGCAGCTGAGCGATTGAACACCAGGCTGCAGGCATCCATACATTGCTTAGCACACGGATGCGTCGAGCCAATCAGGCCATGCAGGAAGCCTTGGCAGCAGCAATGTTGGGCGATGTATAATACATGTTTGACTTCCGAGCTGGTGTGTGAGTGGGAAATGATGGCCCACTGCGCATGTGTGCCGAAAAGCAAGGATGCAGTAACTCTTCAGAGTCAATGGCGTGTAAGCAAGGCCTTCTATATCGTGAGGCGCGCCTACCTAACAAGTTACACACATGCTTCATTCCTATGCGCAGTCAGTTGCATAAGTCACAGCCGCATACATTGTCTAAGCAAGCGCATGCCCATCCACATCCGATTGCAAGGTACAGAGGACGGAAATGTCTGACAAAAGGCGCGTAGCGTGCACCGGCCTTGCGAGGCAGCACGATCCTATCAGGCTGCAAGGCCCCCGGCAGTCACCCCGCCTGCTCCAGCTGGCGCTTCAGCGAAGACGCCATGCTGGCCACATGGTTGCGCGCGCGCAGCAGCCGCCGCGTGTCGGCCGCCGCGTCAAAGGCGATGAAGTGCGGCGCGATGGCCGGCGTGGGCAGCGCGGGGCCCGGCTGGTAGGCCTGCACGCGGTCCAGGAACGCCGTCGCCGGCTCGCTGAACACCAGCTCCTCGTACTGCTCGTTCACCACCTGCGGCGCTGGCGGGCGCATGTCAACGGGGGCGCGCGGGGTCAGAGAAATCGCAGCGTGCGTTCCAGGAATGCTGCCGCGGGCTTGCTGAACATCAGCTCCTCGTACTGCTCGTTCACCACCTGCGGCGCGGGCGGGCGCTTTTCAACGGGGGGGCGCGCGGGGCCAGAGAACTCACAGCGCGCGCTCCAAGAGCGGCTGGCAGCCCAGCGCGCGGCCCAGGGGTGCAACCATCCCCTCGTGCACTGCGTGCGGCGACGGCCAGCATGGCGGCGCTGGAAGCTCGACGGCCGCGGTGTAAGAGCAGATGGTCGTGCCCCTGGACTGCTTGCAGGGCTGCCAGCCGCTGCTGGAGCGCGGGCTGCGAGTGCTCCAGCCCGGCAACGGGCAGCGTGGCGGCGCTGGAAGCTCCGGGGGCCCGCTCGCATGATCAGCTTGAGCCACCGCGTGTGGAGCATCTCTAAAATTGCGCAAGAAGATCAGCGGCGCGCAGGGCGGTTGATATCTTGCGCACAAGCGCGCCTGCTGCAGACCGCCAGCAGACCTCATGCCAGGGGGCAACACATGCAGGGACTGGCCAACGATGCGCGGCGCCCTCTCAGGCCCAGGCCCGGCTCCCGGGGGGGGCGGACCGGCTTCTTCGTGCCCTGGTTGGCAGGGTCGGCGTCCGCGTACAGCCGCAGCTTGTGGAACAGCTCCAGCGGCGCCTCCTGCACGTCATCCTGGAAGTGCAGCTGCGCCGCACCCATGCCCGGATCAGCGTGCGCTCCGCCGCGCATGCATGCGGTGCTGCTCCAGCGACGCCCTGCAGCATGCATATTGGTTCTAACAGCAATGCTGCACAACACTGAGCCCTACAGGCCAGCAAACGACATGGTGTGCCGCGCTGGGTGAATACATCAGCAGCCCGCACCATCGGCGAGCAGCCACAGGTCAAGGGCCATGCCATGGCTGTGCTCTGCCCTGCCTTGAAGCTGCCGCAGGCGCGCACCACGACGCTGAGCTCAAACTCGCCCCAGCCATGCTCCTCGATCTCAAACGGGTGCTGTAGCACCTCCCGCACTGGGTTGTGAAACGTTGGATGCAGGAAGAAGACCACCTGCGGCCGTGCACGGCGCGCCCGACTGTGATGTCAACCTCACGCCCCCAGCCTGGCCCTTCCGCCCGCCGGACGGTCGTCCAAGGCAGGAGCCAGTGGAGCGCTTGCCCAGGCCACAACGCGGTGCTGTGCGAGCTTTCCGGGCACTGCATGCATTTGGGCAAGTGGGGGCAAGCCCGCTCCAAGGACCTTGACAGGACAGGCGCGGCACCGGCAACCGCACTCTGAGTTCACCTTCTTTACTACGTGGGTCAGCTCCTCGCCGTTTGCGCCGCGCACGTACAGGTTCCAGCGGTGTGTCAGCGTCTCTGTGGCCTGTTGCAGAGGCACCTTATTCTGAGACCAGCGTAAAAAGAGATTACCGAGTAACAAGGCCGCACTCAGTCAGGCAACCAGCATACCTTCTTGCCGAGGTAGAAGGCGCAGGTGCCAATGACAACGGGCAACACAAACTCTGCGCCCTTCTCTCGCTGCGCCGCGGCATACAAGCGTGATGAATCATGCGGCATTGGTTGATAGCAGCCACTTTTAACCAGATGCAGTTGCGCACCACAACGCCGTCAGGCTGCTCGGGAGGCGCCTCGGTTGCGGCCTGTGGCGCTTCAGGCTCGGCGCTCATGGGTCAGCATCAGCGCAGTGTCAGGACGTTGCACGCGGGCAGACCTGTGCTTCGTTGGACTTACTACTGACAGAGTGTTGGCACAATGCCTGCAAGCCTTGTCTAGTCTAGAAACCATACATATTGTTTGTTTCCAGAGAGGAATCTGGAAGAAGAAAGCACGTGCACACTCAACAGTCTCAGAACAAGCGCATGCCTTGCCTGCTGTCAAGTGCTTGCTGTCAGCATAGGTAACTTTAGAAGCAGCAGGCTGCTAGGTTGAAAAACGTGCGTGATGCAACGGCAGGTGTTGCCGCAAGCGCCGTGCTGTCCTGTAGCTGCTGGCGCTTTTGCGATACGGGGCGTGCCGCGACCTTGCGCCGTCAGGCATCAAAGCGTGTTTGCCGCGGCTGCAAGAGCCTCGGTATCAGGCTCTTTGGACGAAGTGCGCAGGTCGCTGGACGATGCGGCCGAGCAGGCGCCCGCAGCGGTCCCGCAGCTGTCAGGCGTGTCACAGCTACCAGCGAGGTACAAGGTACGACTCAAGCCAGAGATGCAGCCTTCCCTGCTGACAGCATAGTCCGGCATTTTCCGCTGCGTGGCGCAAAACAGCCATGTTCACAGCTGCTTGGTGGCTTGCACCCCTAGTGATTACTTGCCTCAATATGGCAGTACAAGCTTGCACGTCTTAGAGTTGCTTCCTTCCGCGGTGCGGGCGCTGCACACCGTCAGGAAATGCTGCCAGTGTAGCTCCCTGGCAGCTGGGCTGGCTGCTGACACTCCTGGTTGCGGGCAGGGTGTGCTACTTGACCAGTACGGCGTGCTGCACGACGGGCGCCAGGCCTACCCCGGAGCAGTAGCGGCGGTGGAGGCGCTCGCAGCATCGGGCCGCAAGCTGCTGATCATCAGCAACTCCTCGCGCCGTGCGCCTCCCTGACGGGTCAATTGCGCACCCCTGAACATATGACGACAGCTCACTGCTCATGACCTGGCGGCGGCGCGGCAGGCGCGAGCGGGGTGCTGGGTAGGCTGGCGGCGCTGGGGTTCCCGGAGGCTGCGTTTGCGGGCGTGCTGACGAGCGGCGAGATTGCGCACCAGCGCCTGGCGAACCGCGCGAGCGGCGGCTGGTTCTGGGAGGAGCTGGGCAGCCGCTGCCTGCACATGACATGGTCTGGTCGCGGGACCATCTCGCTGGAGGGCCTCGGCCTGGACGTGCGCCCATGAACTCTCTGTTGACTCATGCCAGCCAGGATGCACAGGCCTGGCAATGACAAGCTCCAGAAGATGGGTATGACAAGCTCCAGAAGGAGCACATGTCAGTACATCACTCCATGCAATGCCCGTTCTCAGGCCAGCCAAGCCAGCGGCAGTAGCCATTGTGTGCGTTTCTTGCAAAGAGTACCAGTGGAAAGTCCAGCAGCACTGCGTGCGACAATACTGCTCCGTGCAGGTGGTCACCGAGCCTGGACAGGCAGACTTCATCCTCGCACATGGCACTGAGGTTCGCGTTGCTTTCACAGAAAGCCTAATGTGAGGCACTAATAATTTCTGCTCCTGGCCAAGTCATGTGCATGTCTGTGTGCGTACAGCGCATGGCATGTCTACATGTACACAATGCAGCCATGAGGGCAGCATACATGGATCAACCATCCCAACCTGCTGTCTACTCTTATACCACGTTGATGTTGCTGTCTACTCTTATAACACGCTTATGTTGCTGAGGGCAGCTTCTGCTACGGCAGGCGCTAGGCCAGCCGGGCGGCGCGCACGCCGCGCCGGTGGCCCTGGACGCGCTGCGCGCGCTGCTGCCGGCATGCGTCGCGCGCGGGCTGCCCATGCTCGTCGCCAACCCCGATGTCGTCACCGTCGACGCTGCCGCGCTAGTGACAATGCCCGGCAAGCTGGCGCAGGCGCGCGCCTACCTGGGAAGCTTTGGCTGTTGTCGCACATAGCTGTCTTCGGGCTGCCACATGCGGCAGGGCTTCAGGCAGCGATTCTTCCACAGGCGGCTTTCTGCTCGCAATGACACAAAACCTGGTGATGCTGAAGTTCTATCCCTGGCGTTGAGCTGCAGCTGCATGTCTAGTTTTGTGCACGCAGGGATTGGCAGGACACTTGCGCCTGTTCTTTGTCTGCCTGACTGTGTGAATGTGTCGAGGTTGGTGGCGCCGGTGCGCCAGTGGTACGAGGAGCTGGGCGGCGAGGTGGTCCTACTGGGCAAGCCGGCCGCGGTGCTGTACGAGGAGGCGCTGCGGCTGCTGAACCTGCGCAAGTCGGAGGTGGTGGCCATCGGCGACTCGCTGCAGCACGACATTGCTGGTGCGTGCGCGGCGCTCCTGCCTGGACAGGCCCGCTGCTGGTGCCACGCAGGAGGGCGAGCTTGGGTGTGCCGCCTGGATGCAGTGCTTGGTCCCGGGAGGACCCTTCGCCAAGCTGCGGGCTTCTGCAGCAGACTGCTGACAGGACGTTTGGGTTGGGAACACCAGGCGCACAGAACATGGGCGTGGACAGCCTGTTCATTGCGGGCGGCATACACGCTGCCGAGCTGGGCGTGGCGCCGGAGGCAGCCTCCTGGGACGCGGACCGGGAAGCTCTGGAGGGCCTCTTCTACAAGCATAAGAGCACGCGGCCTACGCTCGTCATGGCGTACCTGAGCCCTTGAGGGCGCCAGACGCAGGGTTCCCTGAGCTTCGCATTGTTGTTGCTGTGTCCGCTTGTTGCTGCTTGTCGGCATGGCTTGCCTAGTTGGGGTGAAGTAGGTGCTTTTCCATGTGGTCACAATACGGTTTGCCAGGAATGCGCATTGCGAAGAACAAGGAGCGTGGTGTGTGCATGAACTTGTGTTGTAGCTGTATTATAATTCTGACGCATGCTATGAGTGGTGCCTTGCCTGCTGCAAGGACTGTGATTGTTGTCTAGAAGCTGCTGACACATCGCCCCGCATCTGTGGTGCATCTTGCAGCCTGCGGCCGCCAGCAGATGCCTCGATGTAACACCGGCGATGGCGAGTAACAGCATGTAACTGTAACATGTAACATGTAACTGTAACATGTAACAGCGGCATGGAGGACAACCTGCAGAAAACCCAATAAGAAAGAGAAATGGCCATGCCATGATCGGCTCGTGTTGTTGTGCGGTAATCGTCAGAGCATCATGCACATGACTTGGTGCAGCATGACAGCACAGGCAGCTCTGCTGCTGCTTGCGCTGGTGCTTGGCAGCAGTGCACATGCGCTGAAGCGCGGACCGCCGCTCGGACCCTATAAGGCAGCAGGGAGGCTTGCAGGCATGCACGCGGCAACGAGCGTGCGTGCTGGCGAGCGGCCTCTGATAGAGCAGTGCAAGGTGTACTACCGCAACGCGACACTGGATCACTTCAGCTGGGTATGATCCGCAGCTTGTGCGTGGTCACCGACTGTGCTTCTTGGTTGGACGCAACGACTGAGCCACTCACCTGGACTTGCGGCAGGCAATTCCGCCAGAGGGCGTTGTGTCGTTCCGCCAGCGCTACTTCCTGTGCGAAGAGCATTACAAGAAGGGCGGACCTATTTTCTTCTATGTAGGAAATGAGGCAGACGTGACGCTGTGCGCTCCTTGCATATCACCTGCTGTCGGCAACCAACAAATACTGGTGCTGAGCATGGAGCTCAACGTTTCCCCAACATGCTCCCACATGGCTGCAGCATGTCTTACCCCTTCTGGTTTGCTGGGATCTATAGGTACCTGAACGCCAGTGGGCTGATGTGGGAGTCCGCTGCGGAGTTTGGCGCCCTGCTCGTCTTTGCAGAGCACAGGCGCGCTGCTGGCCATCCTTTAGCTTGCTACCTGACCACTTCCTTGCTAGAGCTTTGGCCTTCAGGACGCCGCTGAATCTGCTGGTGCCCCAGGTACTATGGTGAGAGCAAGCCGTACGGGAGCAAACGCCTGCGTGAGCACATGCAGTTTCTGACATCTGAACAGGTGCCACTCCTTTGTTCTCAGTATTACGATCTGCAGATCATGTACAGCAGCACGCACCAGGGCCGCACCCAGCAATGACAAGGTGCAGCTGAACAGTGGGCCCGCACTGACTCGCTGCTTCGTGCCCTGTCCCAGGCCATGGCGGACTACGCGGAGCTCATAACAGAGCTCAAGAGCGAGCTTAGCGCGGAGGGCAGCGCAGTCATCGGCTTCGGCGGCTCCTATGGTGCGTTGCTGGGGCCCGTGTTTAGTTGCGCATGGTGTGTGCGGCGCATGGCTGCCACTGGGAGTGCTGCGTGCGTTGAGAGCCCAAGTGAGTGATGTATGCATGCTGGCCATTGCAACAAAAGAAGTGATGGTGCTGTGGCGGTGTACAGGGCAGGTGGTGCTGCTTGCACCATGCTGTCATGCCGACTGAAGCGGACCATGGCATGTTGGCGTCGTGAAGCACCCGGCTGAAGCACCAGCGTACCTGGGTGAGAGAAATATGATATTGCTATGCTTGTAACGCTACAATTCTTCATGCAGGCGGCATGCTGGCGTCCTGGATGCGGCTGAAGTACCCGCACATCCTAGACGGCGCGATCGCCGGCTCTGCACCCATTTGGTCGTATTTTGGAGAAGACCCGGTGAGCGGCAGGCCTCGAGCTGTGGGTGATGAGCTCACATGTGGAGCTTGTAGTGCTCAACCACCTGCGGACTGAATGTGTAGCCTTGAGCTGGTGACTGCGTGCATGACTCCCATGAAGGTCGGGCCTGCCCCATCAGTGGAATATGAGTGGAGACGCAGCCTGGTGGCAAAGGCGCCGATCTGCCTGCTTGGTGTGTACACGCCTGAATCTGCCAGCCGTGTGCCTGCTTGGCACTCACAGGAGCACAGCTATTCAGGCAAGTGAAGTGTTTGCACCTGTGCCGCAGCCGTACGACTCTGGGAGCTACGCCAAGATCGTGACACGCGATGCCTCGCCAGCGGGCGGCGCGGCAAAGGCGTGCGTGCCAAACATGCGCGCGGCGTGGCAGGCGCGCGCCCACATCCAGTCACGGTGTCTGATGAGGTGTAGAGGAAGGTTCTGAGATCACTGAACATGGTGACACGTCCTCATTGTCCGCAGTGACATAATGCACAAAAGGACGGGCGAAGGTCCCGGGAGACGCTCTCTCGGGAGCTGCTCTGTAAAATGTTAAGCTAAAGGCAGGGGTAGGCTGTGCAACTGGGCTGCCACCCTTGCTGACAATTGTGTCTCAACTATCTCGAGCGAATCTAATGGGACTGACACCACAGGCGCTTTTCAAAGCGGGTGAGACGGAGGAGGGCTGCGCGGCGGCCTCAGCCGCCATGCGCCTGTGCCCGGGCGCGGCCCTGAACAGCTCGGCCGACGCAGCTGCGCTGGCGGACTGGCTGTCCTCTGCATGGGACTACTTGTGCGCACTGCCGCATGCCTGAGCCGCTCATACTAGTGTGATGCAATGTCAGTGCATGTCTGCTGTCGGGCCATCCTGCTGAGGATGCATCACTGTTGCAAGGTGCCTGCAGCTTGGTGGCTTTTACTGTTCCATAAAGTTATGTCCTGAATGGTTGGCGCATCTGCAGGACTGGAGCATGATGTTGGTTGAATACGAGAGTGAGACGCCGCTCGGTGGGGCTGTGTGTGAAGACGGTGTCAACAGGGTCCCTGGCGGGTACGCAGGGCCATGGGCGATTACCCCTACCCCAGCACATACATCCTCAACGGCGGTGGCGAGCTGCCCGCCTAGTGCGCGCTCCCCTCCGCTCCGCGCTCAGTACCGCTTAGCCACTTTCAACCCATAGCGGCGCTCTCTTGCGCTGCCAGCTTGCCCTGAAAGATCAGCATGACCTGGACCCATTCCACCGCGTCGGGCGGCAACATGTGTGGCTCAGATGTTCAAGTCTGCCTGGACGTGTACTACACGATAAGCTGTGTGTGCACATCGGGTCCCCTCCAGGGTTGGCATGCTGCCCGCGTAATGCACACGCATCTGAGAGGTGCCTGGGCACGCCCCAGTGCGGAATGAGTTTGTCTGGGACTCAGCGCTGCGGGCCATGCTGCTGGCCATGATGCATGGCTCCGCTCACCCATGCCGACATTGCCGCCTGCGCACAGCCCGGTGCGCGTCGCATGCGAGCACCTGTCCGAGCCGGGCCTGCGCGGCGACGCGCTGCTGGCCGGCCTGGCGTCTGCGGCCGGCGTCTTCTACAATTTTAGCGGCCAGGTCTGCATGCAGCTGGCTGCCCCGCATCCGCCATGCTGGCCTTTTGTAGCTTGATGTGTGACAGCAAGAAAACAGTGCCATCGTGCGACCTTGGTGAGCTCGCTGTCCACTGCGTACATGCCACATGTGAGCTGCAGGCATGCTCAGTGACTGGGGCAGCCTTGCACACTGCCCCGCCGTGTCTAGGAAGGGAGTGCGTGTGGACTATGTGTACCATGTGCAATGCAGACAACTCAATGCAACACCAAGTAGGCTTCTACTGTGCGAGGCGACTGTGTTCTGAGGCTGCGCCGTGCGCAGAACCTGGAGTGCTTTGACTGGTCGGCTGGGCCCAACGAGGAGTCCGAGGAGGACACCGACTTCTGGGGCTACCAGTGGTGCGCATCCCGTCAGTGACACACTGCTCCCCGTTTGCCTCCGTCAGCCCGGAGGCTCTCCCCTGCGAGCACATTTCTGCGGAGAATGTCAGTTGGTGGCCAACGTTGTAAGCACATAGCACGCCTGGGCGGCGGCGCAGGTGCACGGAGCAGTTCCAGCCCTTCAGCCGGGACGGCGTGCACGACATGTACTGGGACCAGGCAATTCCCTCATTGGGCGTCAGTCAGTTTTGCTACCAGTGTGGCAGGGCGAGCCTCTAGTGCTGAGGCTGAAGTTGTTCTGGAACACATGCATGCCGAGCATAAGCAAGCTGCCGCTTGCCCTGCTGCACGTGCTGCACCCTCCGGCGCCCCGGCTGGCTGCTGACGCGGGGGCGCGCATGCGGCAGCCATTCGACCTGAAGGGCTCCATCGAGGGCTGCCAGCAGCAGTGGGGCGTGACGCCGCGGCCGATGTGGCCCACGGTCGCCTGGGGCGGCAAGCGCATCGAGACCGCCTCCAACATCGTCTTCAGCAATGGCCTGCTGGACCCCTGGTGCGCTGCCGCGCTCGGTGCGCAGGGAAGGCTCGCAGCTGCCGCCTGGGTGGGGGTCGCGCAGCCTTGTGTCTGCAGGCACAAAGCATAGACTGTCCACGACAGGCCTTCCTGTCCCTTGCTCGTGCTGGGTTGCGGCATTGGCGATTCTGGGTTATTTGCTTTCAAGCGCGGTGCTCTGCATGCGTTGTGGGACAGAGCGGTGGCCGGTGGCTCAGTGCTGGCGGCATCCAGTGGCAGCCTTGGCGCATGCAGGTACGCTGTGACGTGCTGACCGGGCTGTCGGCACGCCGGGCGGTGGTGTCCCGGGCGGCCCTGACGCCCGAGGCGCGGCGCGCGCGCGCAGGCACGGCGGCGGCGTGCTGGCCAACCTCTCGGACAGCGTGGTGGCGGTGCTGATCCCGGAGGGCGCGCACCACCTGGACCTCATGTTCAGCCACCCGCTGGACCCGCCCAGCGTCACGGCCGCGCGCGCCACGCAGCGCGCGCACATGCGCGCCTGGGTGGACCAGGCCGCGCGGCGCGGCGCGGGGGGCGGGCCGCGGCTGGGTGCTCTGGGTTCTCTAAGTAGGGCCTAGGGGCCGCGGTGCGTGCTTGGTACGCAGCGGCCTTTGTGGGTCAGTTCAAATGCAGGGTTGGATGTGTATGCGTTGTATCAACACTGATCGGCCGCTTCTGGACCTGCTGTGATGCATGCAGGCTTCCACTGTATCAAGTAAAGCAGACCATGGGTGAGACAATTTGAACGGCGCACAGAATAGCTCTTTGCTGTGTGGACAAGTTGACACACTATGTTAGTGATAAGAAGCTCCTTAAGGCTTACTGACCACCTGCAACAAAGTCTCCTTTGCTACCTTGTTTGAAGCCTCTTCTGCCAGACTCTCATTCTCAGTTGTTTGCTTGCACATGCTGTGACTCTGTCGGGGGTTCATAGAAAGCGCAAGGCAGAAGCCAAATGCCCATGCTAGGGGCAATGCTGGGCCCAGCCCTGGGGCGAAGACTCATGAGCCTCCTGATCAGCCTCCTGTCGTCTTAGCAAGTAGCACAAGATGGTCAAGCAGGCAAGGAAGTCCTCGAGCAGTCCTCCAGTGGCCGGTGCTGCATGTTGCATGGGGCCTGAGGTCTGCATACGCTGCTGTATGCATCTGCTGCCCGTTGCTGGGCGATGGCGTGGGCACGGGCATGGCAGGACACAGTCCTGACTCTGCCGCTGTCCAGACGTGACTGCGGCCTTTGAGTACTTGCTGCATGAGTGCATTTTACTTCAAGGCTTTACCGTATGTTGTGGATTGTCGGACAAGTACCACTGCCGATGGTCTGCCTACCAGACCATGCCAGGTGTTGCACAATGCACCCGGTGAAAGAGAAAAGGGCCAATCTCACAAAGCACAATCTCACAAAAAGAGATGGGAGCTGCCCTAACCTAGAGAGACTTTGCACGGCCCCCAGTCAGTGGAAGCATCGACCTGACGTGGCTCGGCGAGTGCAGGAGGGAAGTTCCAGATCTGCTGTAGCTTTGCTGCACAGACGAAAACGCGGGCGCAGCGCGGCACGCTAGATGCTCGCGGGTCGCAGCAGCGCCGCAGCAGCGCGCTGCAGCGCACCCACAGGCTGGCGCGTCAAGTCGAGTCATGCGGCTGCGTGCCTCAGCTGCGGCCTGCCGCGAGCGCGCACGCCACTGCACAGGAACCTGGCGAACGCGCTAAGGCTGCATGCGCAGCCATGCTCCGCAAGCGCCTGGCGCTCGGCAGAACGCTCGCCGCTGCCAGGCCTGCCAGGCGGCAGGCTGCCGGCGCGCAGGCGCACGCAGCGCAGGCAGCATTGCGGCAAGCTTCGCGTCGCAGCAGACCCTCTGGTGAGCGTTGGTGGGAGATGCAACGCACCGGCGCTCGTCGAGCAGTGCTGCAGAAGCCCGCTTTCTGTCAGCACCGCTTCGCACACGCGCTCGCCGTCTCACTCCAGTGCCTGGCGACAGGTGCCCCTGGGGCTGGACTTTCTGACGTTTCTCGCAGCAACCGTGCTTGTCATCCCCACGTTCAAGTCCGCGAAGATCAGCCCAGTGCTGGGCTTCCTCTTCAGCGGGCTGCTGCTGGGGCAGCTCGGGTGCGCGCCCATGGCGCCCATGGCGCCTGCTCACGCTGCCAAGCAGCATACTTATCCGGCCGGTGGGGCCTCCTCAGTGTACGACCAGTGCGTGCCGGTGCACTTTGCGCTTTGCGTCACTGCTGCATGCCGGCGTGCCTGCAGCAGCTCCCCACGTGCTCGTGCTGATTTTCTGCCTCCTGCACTCCGTGTGCAGGCTGTTCCGCAACACCTCGGAGCTGGAGAAGCTGTCGGAGCTGGGCGTGCTGTTCCTGCTCTTCGAGATGGGGCTGGAGCTGTCCTTTGACCGCCTGAAGGCGCGCCCCCAGCCGCGACCCATGTGTCTGCCTCTCGAGCTGGACCTGGGGCTGGCGGACCTGAGCCTGGCGCGCTCGGTGGCTGACAGAGCCTGGGGGCCCCTGTGAAGCCTGACCGGTGGTTGGTCTGTGTGTCACCTGCGGTGCTCACACCTTGCCCGGGCATGCAGTGCTGCACAGTCCGCCCAGCAGCGCCACCTGCAGGGTACTGCCCACCCGGCCCGCCGCGTCGAGGGCGCGGGCGCACGCGTGCGCAGGCGCTAGCCAAGTACGCGTTCGGCCTGGGCTTTGCGACGATGCTCGTCACGGGGCTCGTATTCATGGGCATGGGCCTGCCGCCCGGCCACGGCCTGGGCACGGAGATCCTCGTGCGCTTCTTCCACGCCGTGCGCGCCCGCCCCTGCCCCCGCCGCCTCATCCGGGCCGCCCGCACGCGCGCGTGTGCGGGAGGACATCGCCTGGCGCCAGCGCCGTCATAGCGTGCTTGTGCACTCGCTCCACAGAGTGCGCGCCACGTGCACGCTGATTGTGTTGAGCACGAGGCGGGCGAGCTGGGGGCGGCGGGAACCGGCGGGGATGCGGCCGTGAGAGCCCTTGTGCACGTGACACACGACAGCTTGCGGCACTGCGTCTGCAGCTGCCTGCACATCGTGCGGAAGCCGGCAGCACTGGCGAGGCTACGCGGAAGGCTGTGCAAAGGACCAGCTTGGACTTGCAACAGCGTGCGGCGCGCGCGCGCAGTCGCCCAAGCTGGCGGCCGTGAACAGCATCGACGAGGCTGTCGTGATCGGCGCGGCGCTGTCGCTGTCGTCGTCCGCGTTTGTGCTGCAGCTCATGGCCGAGCGCAACGAGCTGGGCACGCGGTTCGGCTCCGCCACGCTCGGCATCCTGCTCTTCCAGGCGCGCCCCGGATCGCACCGGCTGCCCGCTGGGCCCTCGTTGGCGCACCGTCCCGGCGGGTGTGCACTGCACTGCAGCCTGCCTTAAACGTTGGCACAGACGCGAGGCGCGTGTGCACTGCACTGCAGCCTGCCTTAAACATTGGCACAGACGCGAGGCGCCATTGCAGCAACACCAGCTCCATGATGCGGGTAACAGTGCGGACGAAGTGAGCATCACAGGTGTGTGTGTGTGTGAGTGGAGGCTGCGCATCACCCATAGTACATGAAGAGGACCCTCCCATTGCCATGCTCTGATCAAGCATGAATAATGTGTTTGCGCCCCGATGCAGGACATTGCGGTGGTGCCCTTCCTGGTGCTGCTGCCGCTGATCGAGAACGGCGACCTCATGGAGCCCGGCCAGTCCACCATGAGCCTGCTGGCCGCTCTGGGGCCCACCGCGCTGCAGGTGCGCGTGGCCGCTGAGGCCTAAGCCTGCCTGTGAGACATGGGCTGCGTGCTTGTGCATGCTTTTGCACCCCGTGCATGCGCGCTCGAGAGAGGGCGTGGCGCCCCTGCTGGCTTGTCCGTTCGCCCGCCGGCGCCAGCCTGTCGGCGCTGACCGAGCGCGCACGCGCGCGCGCGCGCGCAGACGCTGGCGGGCCTGGGCCTGCTGCTGCTGGGTGGGCGCACGGTGCTTCGGCGCGTCTTCGCCATGGTCGCCGACGCGCGCAGCGAGGAGACGTTCGTCGCGCTGTGCCTGCTGACGGTCGTGGGCGCCAGCCTCATGACGCAGGCGCTCGGGCTGTCTGAGACCATGGGCTCCTTCGTCGACGGCGTGCTGCTGGCGGAGACCAACTACCGCACGCAGGCGCGTGCGCGTACCCTAGCTTTACCCTAGCTCTAACCTGGGTCGCGGCCCTGGCCGGGCGCCGTCCGCAGCCGCGCGCTGTTGGGTCTGGCAGCGGGCGGCCTGCGCGCGGGGTCGCGGGCAGACGGACTCCGTGACGCAGGCGCTGCTACCAGCAGCGGCAACGCGTCGGCGGCGTGGTGGCACGCGGGTTGCGCGCGGGGTCGCGGGCTCAATTCTCGCGACGCAGGCGCTGCCACCGCCGGCGGCAGCGCGCCGGCGACGCGCCGCGGGCGTGCGCGTCTGTCTGCAAGGAGCGGTGTGGTCTGTCTGCAAGGAGCGGCGCGCGCGCGCGCGCAGGTGGAGGCCGACATCCGGCCCTTCCGCGGCCTGCTGCTGGGCCTGTTCTTCGTGACCACGGGCGCCAGCCTGGACGTGGGCCTGCTGCTGCGCGAGTGGGAGATCGTGGCCGCGCTGCTGGTTGGCCTCATTGCGGTCAAGGTGCTCATCATCGGTTCGCTCGCGCCGTTCTTCGGCCTGAACCGGCGCGCCCTCGTTTCGCCGCCCACGCCACCAACGTGTGCGGTCGGCAAATGCTTGGTAATGCGAAAAAGCGCAAACAGGATTGCGAAATGGCTCAGGGCCGGCGTGTCTGTGCAGTGCGTGGGGCTGCCTCGCGACTAGGGGCCTTGCTATGCTCGCCATGGCTGCATCTCCGCGCTGAGCTGCCACAGGCGCCGCTTTCTGGTGCGCGGCTGCGTCCTGTGATGCAGGTCCCTGATGATGGTGGGCGCACACGCACATTGTGCTTCCTGCATGCACGGCTGACGGGCGCGGCCGCTGCGCAGGCAGGAGAGCATCCGGACGGCCTTCCTGCTGAGCCAGGGCGGCGAGTTCGCCTTCGTGCTCCTGAGCCTGGCCAACGAGCTCAAGGTGAGGCCCCACCTGGCCGCCCTCCGCCGCGCCTCGCCTCCTAGCGCTGGAGCGCGACGCATCTGTCTTGCACGGCCGCCGCCGCAGGCTGCCTTGTGCATCAGGTGTGCAATGCGTATCAGGTATGTGCAATGCTGACATCGGCGCCGTGCATGCTTCTGCGCCGCGCGCAACGCATCGCCCCAGGGCTGTAGAGCAGCTGCTGCTTCGCACCCCGCCACTCTAGCGCGTTCCGGCAGGGCGCGCCCCTGCCCTCGCAGCGGCGGGCTCAGCGCGCCGGGGGAGGCGCCCCTAGGTGCTGCCGGAGACGCTGAACCGCATCCTCATCATCGTGGTGGTGCTCAGCATGGCGCTCACGCCCGCGCTGGCGGAGTTCGGCAAGTTCCTGGCCGAGCGCTCGGAGGAGCTGCCGGAAGGCGACGCGGGGTCGGGTGCGCCCGCCAGCGGCAGCCGCCGCGCCGCGCACGCGTGGCCCGGGGGGAGCAGGCGCCGCATGACCTGATGCAACACGAGTTACCAAGGCTGCCAGGACAAGTAAGTAAGTAGGCCCTGTGCCACCAGCTGCGCGCAGCGAACAGGGCGCCCGGCAGCTCCGCTTACTTAGGTAGAGTGCCGCATGTTCACAGCCCCACAGGACGTGACTTGGGACAGCGCTGCGGCGCTATGGCAGCGGAAGCGCGCGCGATGGGGAGTTTGTGCGTGTGTGTTGTCGTCCTTGCCGCTGCGGTTGTAGCTGGGGCGGACGGGGTGGTGCTGAACGCGCTGCAAGCGGCGGGTGTTAAGCCGCGATGAGGCTGCCCACCGCGCAGACGAGGCCACCGCAGCCGCGGCCGCGGCGCTCGCGGAGGCGGCGCGACGCGCGGAGGCGGTGTCTGCGCCGGTGGTCATCTGCGGCTTTGGCGAGCTGGGGCAGACGGTCGCCAATATGCTAGACTCGCCCGCCGTTACCCACAAGTGCGCGCCCCGCGGCGTCCCCTGTCCGCGCGGGTGCAGGCGGTTGAGCTTGCATGTAGCCATTGCGGGTGAACGTCTGCGGTCCACCCACCTAGCTGGCGGGCCTCTTGAGTTCGGAAGCCACATGTTTTGCAGGAGTGGCGGCGGCGTTCCGTACATAGCATTTGACATGCAGCCCAACCGCATCGACGAGGCGCGCGCCGCCGGCTTCAACGTGCGCTTCGGCGACGCCTCGCGGCCCTCGGTGCGCTGCCGTGCTCGCCAACACCATAAGCCACTCGCAACATTTCATATAAAAATGAGCCAGTATTCAGAGAGCGGCAGTGAAGGGCATGAACAGGCAGCATCTCATGAGGTAGGGGGTTAAGTAAGGCAAGCACTGAGATGAGGGCATAGTTTTACGCCTGCGGCACACGCAGCAACTGATCATGGCTTTGTGCCCCGTCCTCCGGCGCCGTGTTCCAAGATGTGCGTGACAGCGTGGGAGGCTGACGCGGACGAGGGAATGCGCTGTTGCAAATTTATGGTCCCCTGGAGCGCGCGCGCACACATGGAGGAGGCGGGAGAGCCTCCACGCTTGGCGAGCCTCACGCGCGCGCCGGCCGGCGCGGCAGGTGCTGGAGGCGGCGGGCGTGGAGGAGCCCAAGGCGCTGGCGGTGGTGTACACGGCGCGCGGGCGCGCGGTGACCGCGGTGGCCGCGCTGCGCGCGCACTGGCCGCGCGCGCCCATCCTCGCGCGCGCGCTGGACCAGCTGCACGCGGCCGAGCTGCGCGCGGCGGGCGCCGACACGGTGGTCACCGCGACCGCCGAGGCCGGCCTGGAGCTGGGCGCCGCCGTCCTGTCGGGCCTCAGCGCCGACGAGCGGCGGGCGCGGCCCCGCCCGCCGCTTTGGGGCCCTGCGCGGCGGCGGGTCGCCGCTGGACGGCAGCGTGTCTTCGCCGTGTTTCCAATTTTGCTGCTGATAGCTGCGCTATTTCAGTCCTGCCAGCGGGTCACTTGTGACCGCAAGGCTTGCCTGGAGCTGGGAGTAGGCCTGAGCAGCCGGGCGCGGTGGCAGTGGTGCCGTTCCCTATTCGCCCCAGCGTCCATTGCAGCGCGTATGCCTTTCCTTTTGCCACACCCGCTCGACCTCAGTTGCGGGCAGCAGGCAGTGTCCCGTGCTGATTGTCCAGTTGGCACTGCCAGCGTGTTCGGGCGGCGCTCGTGATGGTCAGGGGTGCCACGGCAGCCGCGCGGCCACAGGATGGTCGCAACCCTGGCGCCTCCCTGCATCGCCGCCGCCTGTGAGCGCTCTAAACACTGGTGTGCGGCGCGCGCGGCAGGTGCGCGTAGTGGCGGGCGAGCTGCGGAGCCAGGTGAGCGAGCGCGTCAGCGAGCTGGCCAAGCTCATGGGCCAGCACGGCGACACGACGCGCGACCCCGACTCGCTCATCTTCCGCGTCAACCCCTGGGCGCGCCGCCCCGCCGTGCATGCGCTGGGCGCCGCGTGGGAGGACTAGGGTTGCCGCCCGCCGCTCGCGTGCATCCCACGGCGTGCCCTGCCTGCAGCGGGAGCGTGGCAAGTGATCGTTGAAGTGTGCATGTCCAAGCGCACAAGCTCTTGCTCCACTTGGGCACTTGAGCATCTTGGGTGTTTGGCACGGCCCACCTCATTTACGCGCACGTCTCATGAAAACAGAAGGATGTGCTGCTCTCAGACAGGGCGTGTGCCTCTCGACGGCGCCGCCGCAAGCAAGCCCACCCCTGTCACCAAGCATGCCGTTGAGGCCTCGGTGAACCTGTGTTGCTGGAGTCAGCAGCGCCCCGCGCCGACCGCGCCGCGCGCCCCAGCAGCGTCCCACGGGCGCGCTCTGTGCCGCAGGAGAATGTGCGGTCGCTGTTGTCGCTGAATGACATGGGGCTGCGCGGCGACAACGGCGCGGGGGCGTCCACATCTAGCAACCCTTTGGCCAACCCCATGGCCTCCGCCTCGCTGGACGATGACGCGGCGGCCGGCGGCAACGGCGCGCGCTCCGGCGGCAGCGCGCGGCCGCAGTCAATGGTCATCTCCGCGGCCGGCGCGCTCTCGGCGGGTGCGCTCATGCGGCGTGCGCATTCAAGCACGGGGCCTTTGCAGCGATGCGAGCTGGGTGTGCAGGCGTTGCCTTACATGTGTGCTGAGCTGTCATTGTTCACATGGATTCTGAGTTGTCTGATGAGAACATGGCATGCCAGCTACGAAGTATCAGTAGAGGTTTCTGGGTGCGGGGGCATTGTGTTCGCCAGCACATGTGCAGTGACACTCGGCCCCCGCGCCTGAGCAGGCCGCGAGCGGGAGCCGCCGCGGCCGCGGGACGCGTCGGGCTTGAGCTTTGACGTGGGCTCCGCGGTGGCGATGGCGGGCGAGGCCGCGCGGCAGGGCCAGGACAAGGTCAGAGCGGCGCAGAACGGATCCGCGCAGAACGGCGACGCCGGCGGCGCAAACACCAGCCGGGACGATGGAGAGTAGTTAAGGTAGCGGGTCATGGAGTCATGCGTTGCCGCACTTGTCGCGAGCGCCCACCTGTCCTCTCGTTGCTGCCATGCTGCTAGAGAGGGAGGCGTGAAGCGAGCGCAGCCGCATGCTGACAGGCGGCGTATTGAGGCCGCGATTTTGCTGGCAGGGCCGCGTGCTTGCCGTGTCAGCATGCGGTGGCGGGCGGCTGCCGCGTGGCGCAGTTTTGCGCTGTTGGCTGGCACCGCGCTGTCCCACATGCTTGGGCCCATGTCCGAATGCCGTAAAAGAGAGTGCGTATAATTTTTGGCTTGCGCGAAAAGGGTGTACCACCAGGTTTTGCTGGGAGCGCCGTGATGGGATTTTGCAGGGCGCGTTGCCGCTCAGCCGCGTCTGGAGGACGCATCTTGCCCTGCCCGAGTCTGTCTGGTCCTGTGTCAGTTGAAGCGCATGCGTGTGGCTGCGGGCAGCTGAACGCGACGAATTTGCGCCACATTGGGGTCCCTGCGGGTTGTAGCATTGGCTTTTTCCGCGTAGGTTTGTGAGGTGAACGGCGTGCAGCGGCAGGGCCGTCGTTTGCCGGTGCTGGCCTAGACCGACGCATGTGCGTTTTGCAGACTAGTGGACTAGTATGGGGTGCTTGCCAGGGGTGTGCGGTGGGGGTGGTGCGGTGTGGGGTGCGGTGCGGTCGGGGGTGAATACTTGCAGCCCGCATGGCAGCCGCATGCACGGACACGCGGACGCCAGTTTTAAAGCGCATGTTTCTAGGCTGGCACGCAGTGCGTCGTTTGGGCGCATGCCCGCGGCGTGCACTGTAACTTACCACAATGCTGGGCACACTCGTAGGTTCACGTGGCAAGTGTGGAGACACAGCAGGGAATCCTGGGCGCAACAGCCTGCCTACCTAAGCTCGTGTCAGATGCTGCTATGATGCTTCGCGCACCGCAGCAGCGCGCTGCTGCTGCCACAGCTGCTGCATATCCTCATTGGAGGCTCGAAGAGGCACACCGGGCCTCTGCTAGGGCAACAGAATGCAGAAAGCAAAAGAATCTAATTAGCACGACGGACAGGACAGGCGAGGCGACACCAGGGCACCACGCAACACAATGCATACGCCATGCGCAGCGAGGGACTGGGCATGATCATGCAGCGACAAAGCACTGCGGCAGCCCCGCGCCCAGGTGGGCTCCCGCATCGCACCGCACGCCACCGTCGCCGCCGCCCGGGAGCCCAGCACCAAGCCTCACGCTCGTCCATACCCCGGGCAGCCAGGCGCCCACATGCAGCAGCAGCCCCAGCAGGCCGTTCGCGGCCGCGAGCGCAACCACCGCCGCCCGGACCCTGGGCCGGCGCGCCTGGCCCTTGAGCAGCCCCGCCGCGAGCGCGCCGGTCAGCGCGGCCGTCAGAGCCAGCAGCGCCGCCTCGCGGCGCGCGCCGGCGGCCGCCGCCGCGCGCAGCGCGGCCAGCTCGGCGGCGACGCCATCAGGGTCGCAGCCCTGGTACGGCCCCGCCCCCTGGCGCACGGGCACGAGCGCGGTGCCGTCGGCGACGCCGCACTGCAGGCTCCGCGGCCCCATGCCCGGCTCCTGGCCCGCCAGCGCACGGCGGCCTCGGCCGCGTCGGCGGCGGCGGCCGCCGCCGCCTCGGCGGCCGCTGCGACGCGCCGGCGCAGGTCGGCCAGCTCGCTGGCCAGGCCGCCCACGGCCGCCTGCATGTCCGCGCGCAGCTCCTGCAGGCGGCACCATGCGCGTCACTTCAGCAGCGCGCAGGTGCCCGCCGGCAGTGTCTAGGATTCCAACGCCTGCAGCCCAGCTCGTACGCGCGAACCCTCTCACCAATGCCGAGACGCAGGCTGGGCCCGCAAGGGCCCAGCGAGGCGGGGGCGCGCCGCACCCGCAGAGCGCGCGGCGCGGCCTTCTGCGCCAGCTTGAGCGCCTTGATCTCCGCGATCAGCGCGTCGTAAACGCTGCCGCCGTGGCGCGTCTTGCTACTGCCGGCGCTGTTGCCCGCCAGGCTGCCCAAGTCCAGCGCGCGCGCGTCGGCGCCCTCGCCGGGCGGCGGCAGGGGCGGCTGCGGCTGCGGCATTGCCGCCGCCGGCGGCGGTCGCTCTGCAGTTGGCGCGTCGGCCCTATCCGCCGCGTCGCGCGCCGCCCGCCCGCCATCGCTCCCGCTGGAGTTCAGGGCAGGCTTCGACGCACCGCCCAGGCCGGCTGCAGGCTCCCGCTGTCCGGCCGGCGCATCGGCGGAGGCCGCGGGCGCCGATGCGGCCGTCGTGAGGTTCGGACCGGCGCTCGGACCAGCCGCGGCGGCCGGCAGCGGCGCCGTCTGCGGCGCAGCGGGCGCGGGCGGCGCGCAGGCGCCGGCGCGCGCGCCGGCCGCGGGGCCCGCCGGCGCGACGCGCTTGCGCGCGTGGCCTGCCCCAGGCGGCGCGATCAGGCGGCGCAGGCCCTGGCCGAGCTTGTCCAGCACCGGCACCATGCCCGCCACGGCCGCCGGGGCCGCCGCGCTCGCGCGCGGCCCGCCTCCTGCGCCGCCCGCTGTCGCCGCTTCCTCGCCCTGGGCGCCGCCCGCCACGCCGGCGGCGGTGCGCGCGGGCGCCGCAACTGCGGGCGCCGCCCCGCCTCCCTCGCCCTGGGCCCCGGAGGCACCTGCCCCGCGCAGCGCTGTGCCGTTCTGAGGGTTGCTCGGGGCCCAGCCGCTGGCGCCGGGCCCAGCAACCGCCCCAGCAGTGGCGCCTGCCTCACCCTGACGCACCGCGCCCGGCTCCGCCACGCCCCCCGGGTCGGCAGCATCCAGCCGGGGCGCACTCCCAGGTTCGGGGTCGGCTGCAGCGCTGGCCGGAGCGCCGTCAGCCGGCGCGGCCCCGGCCGTGCCCTGGGCTGCCCCGCGAGCGCCCGGCTCCCCAGGGTCGGCTGCCAGCACAGCGGCCGCCGCCGCTGCGGCGTCGGCCGCGCTGAGGCCCGCCTCGGCGGCGGCGACGGCCGCGAGGCGCGCGACGCCGCCAGCGTCCACGCCCGCGCCGCCCTCGCCGTCGCCCTCTAGCGCCAGGCGGTCCTGCCAGCAAAGGACCTCCGGCTGGTCAGAATCTATCAAAGTGTGCTCAGGGTAAGCGCAATTGTGCTCGCGGGCATGTCTGCTGCCTACGCCAGGCAGTCCTGCCAGCAAGGAAAGGACCTTCACTTGGTCAGATTGTGTCAAAATGTGCCTAGGGTGAGCGCGATGTGCCCACGGTCGTGTCTGCTGCCAGCACAGCAGCCACAGGGGGCCCTTGCGCCTCAGCGCCGCCTATCTGAAGCCCGCGCCGCGCTCCCCGTGATCATTTAGCGACGCGCAGTCCTAACCCCCTTGCAGGCCAATGAGGCCCTTGCAGGCGGCAGCGCGCGCCCCTCGCGCCCCGCCCTGGCACTCCCGCGTCCTGCACGCAGCCAGGCGCGGGCGGCCGCGCCGGGTTTCGGCAGCCGCGCGGTTTCCGCCGCGCACCTCCAGGTCCTCCACCGCGCTCTTGCCAAATACCGACAGCTCGTTCAGCGCGCACACGGGCTCGCCGCCGTAGTGCGTCAGGAAGCGCAGCTGCAGGAACTTGACCCAGGCCGGCGCCGGGACGCTGAACGTCTGCGCGCCGGCACCAAGGCCGCCTCGCTGCTGCCGCAGCAGTGCGCCAGGCGACGCTGCGGCGTGGCTCGAGCTGGTCCATTGAGGGGTGCTGCACAGGCGTGATGAACCAGCCCACCAAGAGATTGCCCGAGTGCTCCCCAGACACACCCCCGGACATGGTCCCCGGCACAGAGCTGAGGAGCAACTGGGCGCCAGGCATTACAGCAGGGCCGGCAGACAACCTCTCTTGGATACTACAGCCGTGCTGCAGGGAGCGCGCAGCCGGCACTGCTTCAGTATGCAGGGGGCAGCCCCGGGTGCGGCGCGCGCCTGCATGCCCTTGACGTTGGCGGCCGCGAAGCGGCCCAGCAGGCGCCAGGCGGGCGCGGCGAGGCCGCGCGCGTAGTCGGCGCCGTCCGCGCGCGGGTGGCTCTGGCGGCCCCGCACCTCGAAGTCGCGCACGCGCGAGGAGTACAGCTCGAACTGCGCAGCCGCGCCGTGAGTCCCTTTCAGGCAATGCCAGGGACGCATGTGTGCCTGCATGCGACCGCGGAATGCCCAAACGCCATGCCCTTGCCCACAGCCTCAGCTCGGAGCCGGCTCTGCAGCTGCGCTCGACCTTACACGCTCCTTCCCCGCGCAGCAGCAGCGTGGCGCGACGCGGCATGCCGACCCAAACGGTGCGGCCACAGCTCTCTGCAGGTCAGTGCAGCGCGACGCTCCCGCCCGCGCGGCCGCCGCCGGGCGCGCCTGCGCCAGGCGCACGGTGTCCACGCGCGCGACCTGGCTCAGCTCCAGCAGCAGCCACTTGTCGGCGCGGCACTCGTTCTTCAGGAACGTGTCGCCGTCGGCGTCCAGCACCGCGCCCGGCTTGCGCGCCTCGCGGTTCGCCGCCACCACCTGCCGCGGCGTCATAATTTCAGGCTGTCCTGTTCACTTTCAGGCAAATCTTGCCAATGGACCGTGCCAATCTTTGCAGCTGCTAGAAATGTGCAAAGACGGTTACTTGGAAGAGCGGCTTCGCTCATGCACCTGTGCAATCAGACAGCCTGCTTGCGCCCCTGGGACGCCCCTCCATCAGCGCAGCCCGCCAGCGTCTGCTGCCGCACCAGAGCCGCCCCAGACACCGGCATCAGCAAAGCACCCTCCAAGCTCCCCCTGCCAGACCGCCTCGGGTGCGCCGGACAGGCTGCGCGCCGCCCCACCTTGGCGCCGTCCTTGGCCGCCGCCAGGTTGTGCCGCTCCTCCTCGTCCGCGTGCGCGCCGCCTCCAGGAGGCCCCCCCGCCGGGGGCGCTCCAGGGGGGCTCCCGCCGGGCTGCGCCTGGGCGCCGCCAGGCTGAGGCGCATCCGCAAGCCCGGCACTGTTCGTTGCCGCCGCCGCGCCTGCAGCCGGCTGGCGCTCAGTGAAGCTTGGTTTTGCAGGACCGTTGTTGCATCAGATACGCGCGTACTAATAGCTCAGCGATGTGTAGACAGACTTTGCCGTAGCGCTTTGCGCTTTGTGCAGGCAACGCGAGCGGAGCGTTATGCATGCGCCTCCGGTGTGCAGTGCAGCACACAAGGTGGCTCGAACTATCTGCAGTCACACACAGTACCAGACAAAGCTGCCGACCTGGCACCGCAGTCGGCGGCGACCGGCGCAGTCACTGGCAGCAACGCAGCTTGCCAGTGCTAGCGAATGGCGAGGCGCCTGGGCGCCAAAGCAGCGGGGCAGCTGTGGCTGCTGCGGCGCTGCGCGCAGGAAGGCAGGCAGCGAAGGCGAGGACTCTGTCTTTGGCAGCGCACAGCCTCCTGCGGAGGGAGATGCGGGCACCGGCTTCAACGAGGACGAGTATGTGAGAGACGTAATTGGTGTGACGGCCTGCCATCCTGCTGCAGCAGCACCGCTTCAAGTCTGCAGAAGCATGATTGGTGCAAATGTCAGACAAGCAATGGTAGCCATGTGCAGACTCACAAGCTGTGCTCCTGAGTGACGCTGCGCTCTCATACTCATGCAGGTGCGGTGGACCCAGGCGCGGTTGAGGATGGAGCAGGCACGCGGCCAAAGCGCCGGGGGCGGCCGTCCAAGGCAGACGCGGCTGCCAAAGGCCAGCTGGTTGGCGAGATTTACGACGAGGCTGACTTGCAGCCAGGGGAGAACGTTGCTCCCGCTGTTGCAACAGACCGGGGCTCAGACGACGACCTCTTGCCCACGGTGCGCTGCCTGGCCTCTGTGCGCAGTTGCGAGGCGCTTGCTGTGCAGCAGGAGCTCTTCGTTGATGTATGGCGACTATTCGAGTCGTAATCGAGGCAGGCACTGCATGCGGGGCGACGGGGTTTTGAGTGCAGGGTTGTCAAGCGTGCAGGCGGCAGCAGGTCCCTCTGGAGGCGCAGCCGACACGCTGACCTCAGGCCTGGGCACAGACGAGCTGGCTGAGCTGCTGGCTCGGGCAGAGGCAGCTAACAAGAAAGGTGTGGTCGCCCGTCTGGCCTTCTCAGTTGCTAGCCATGACATGCATGTGATTGAAGCTCATATCATGCTCGTGTGGTTCATGCAAGTGCAAAGAGACAGTATTTCGCATGCCTCATTGTTTACAAGGTCGTTTATCTATTCAAAAGTTCGCTTGTGCATGCTGCCTGCAGCTATGTGCCAGCTGACCGCGTCTGTGGCTTATATCAGACATGCGTATCCTGAGGCCCAGGCTGCCGGGTTGGGAGAGCAGAGGCGGACGCGGCCGGCGGCGTAGATGATGTGGACGGCGATCTTGACGAGGACGCTGAAGACATGGAGCGGCAGGCGCCCGAGCTGCTCGAGCCGCCAGAGCGCAGGCAGGCATTGCGCGCGGCTGCCTCAAAGCTTGCATAAACAACATATGCCGCCCCTCGCCTTGCCTGCTGGCGTGGGGGTAGACTGGGAGCCGAACAGGCGCGAACGCTCATGCCACCTACTTTAGGCTACCTAGGCGTGCTGCTGCACACGCCCGGCTCGTGTTGCTGGGACGGAGGCGCGTCATGCGCGCACGCTGACCGCCGCCCGCCCAGGTACCTGCTGAGCGATCTGCTGGAGCTGGCGGGGTACGAGCCGGGCGAGGCCAGCGCTGTGGCGATCACTGGCATGCAGACCGACCCTTCGCAGGCAAGCGACGCACAGCCTGCGCCTGCGGGGCGCGCGGCTCCGGCCGCTCCTTACAGCTGACAGAATGTTTTTGATAGGATGTGTGCATGCATGCCCCGCCTGGCCTGGCTGGGCGCCGGCACGCTTGCTGCGCCTCGCTCTGTTTGCACGCGCGAGCCCGCACAGAGCTGACAGCGAACTGTGCGGAGCCAAGGGTCTGGCTTGCGATGCTTGCCATGCCTCACGCCTGAGCTGCACCTACCTGTGTGGAGCCAGCCTTCACGACATCGTGTTCAGCAGATGGTCGAGGCCAAGGACAGGCGTGCCTGTCGGCGATGCACCTGAGCAGCCTGGGGTCGGGCAGGTCGTGCCAGGCGACCTGTTTGTGTCCATGGAGGGCAGCGAGCAAGACGGCAACGACGCTGCAGAGGAGGTGCGAGCCCGGCCGTGCGTCAAGCCTCTCGCCAGGCAGTGCGCCGTGCGCTTGGCTGGCTGCTCGTATCGCGCAGCACAGAGCGCTGAAAACACACTTGTGCTCCACTTAACCACAGCGGTGTCGCATGAGTTTTCTCTCAGTTCTGACGACCCTTGACACTGTGCAGGCTGTGGCGCGCGGCGCGGTCGCGGTGGTGGCCGACAGGCCGCTGGATGGCCTGGAGGGCGTGCCGGTGGTGGTCATGCCGGACGTGCCGGGCGCGCTGTCGCGCCTGGCGGTGGCGTTCTACAACGCTCCGTCCGAGAAGATGACCGTGGTGGGCGTCGTAGGTGCGGCGCCCTGCACCGGCACCCTGTCCGTAGACGTGTCGAGCTCAGAAGGGTAGGGTAGGGTAAAATATGGGTAAGGTAGAGGAGGGTGGCATTTTTTCAGCTGAGCCCTGTGTCAGGCCCTGTGCCGGGACAGCGCTGTGCCAGGTCGCTCATCTGAGGTCGGCTCTGGTGCCGCATGGCGCCCTCCCTGGCGCTCGCAGCAGCCGCAGGTGCGAGCGGTGGTGCACCCACGCGCGCCGCCGGGCACAGCCAATGCCTGCTTCCCAGCGCACGCAGCGCCCGCGCACGCCCCGCCGCCGCCGCGCGCAGGCTCCGCGGGCAAGTCGACGACGGCGTGGTACGTGCGCGGCATCTTCGAGGACTGGGCGCTGCCCGGGTCGGAGCCGCCGCGCGTGTGCGTGGTCGGCATGGCCGGCAGCCTGGAGAACGCGGTGGACGTCGCGCGCCTGGACCGCCAGGGCGACCTGTGGCAGCCCGAGGAGGAGGACCCCACGCTGGACCGGTGCGCGTGCGGCTCATTGGGTAGAATGCCACATGATAGGATGCCACACAATGTCCAGCCACACATGTCCAGCCACATAATGCCCAGCCACACTTGTCCAGCCACACAAGCATGTTGGAGGTGGTATTGGTGAGCTAGCGTTGCCTGCGCCGGCACAGCAAGGACGCGGCTCCCATGCCAGTGTGTGCGCTTGGCCCCCCGTTCCCGCCGACGCACAAGGCTGGCGCGCTCCTTGACCGCCAGCTGCCCCCGCCCATGTCACTGTGCCTGCAGAGCAGGCAAGCTTTGCCGCCCTGGCTGAGCCCGCGTCTGGCACCAGCTTCGGCCGCTTGGTCGACGCCAGCCCTGTCGCCATCGCAGGGACTGCAGCGCGCTGTTGCACCTTGCGCGCTGTTGCACCTGGCGCACGTGGGCAAGCTGCCCGCGGCTGACACCAGCATTTTTACGTCCGCAGAGACTGCAGCGCGCCGTTCCACCTGGCGCCGTACGTGGGCAAGCCGCCCGCGGCCGCAGATGCGCCCGACGCGCTGGAGGCGCAGAAGCTCCTGGCCGGCATGGCCGACCGCGGCGCCGACGTGGCCGTCGTGGAGTGCGCCGCCGCGGGCCTGGACGCTGGCCGGTGCGGGGCGCGCGCACAGTCCTACCTGACGGCGTGCGTTGCTTGCGCCCGGCTGTCTTGCTGCTGCGGCGCCGCCGCGCCGCCTGTGGAGGCGCCGGGGGCCCGGACGACGGCCGATGCGCGGGCAAGTGCAGAATGCTACCTGCCGGCCTGCGTCGCTTGCGCCCAGCTGTGTTGGTGCTGCAAAGCTGTCGCGCCGCCTGTGGTATGGGAGCTTCGCTTCAAGCTCTGGCTTCGAGCTCTGGCTTCGCGCCGACGGAGGTGGCAATGCCGGAGCCAAGAAAGATGATCGCGACATGCGCGAGGCTGCGAGCCGACATGCACGAGGCTGCCAGTGCTGCGCGCGCAGGCTGGACGCCGTGGACTTTGACGTGCTGGTGCACACCAATGTGCTAACGGAGGGTGGCTATGCGGACGAGGAGCCGCTGGAGGCGCGCGCGGCCACGCACGCGCGCCTGTTCGCGCGCCTCACTGACCCCGACCGCCAGCGCGCGGTCGTCAACCTGGACGGTGATCGCGCATGCCGTGTGGCATTAGGATAGGGTAGGGTAGGATATATCATATACCCTACTCTACCCTATCATGCTGGCTGCCGCGCCTGCTGCGCACCCGGTTGTAGTGCGCATGACCCCTTCCCATTGCCACCCATTGCCAAGGTGGTGCAGCAGCGGGCCCCCCGATGTGCTGAGTGTCTTTGATCGCATGCGCGAGCATGCCAGCCGTGTTGCATGACGCCGGCGTGCGGCCCACAGCAACACCGCCAGCCTGCACAGGCGCCTGTGCTGCGCACATGTGCCTGCTCTGCGCGGCCTGCATGCGGTGACGGGCGGCCGTGGCGGACAGACCCCTACGTCGGCGTCATCCAGGAGGCCGCGGCGGCGGTGCCGGTCGTGACGTACGCGCTGTACAACCGCGACGCGGACGTGCACGTCGAGCGGCTGCGCCTGAACATGGAGGAGACGCAGGCGCGCGCGCGCAGCGCCTGCGCCCCGCTGCGCTGGGGGGCGGCGCTGCTGCTGGGTATGAGCTGGGGAGCGAGAAAGCTGGGGAGCGAGAAAGGCATGCTGATGAGATGATGGTGTAGACACAAGTAGGGCGTCTGCGGCTAGCGTAGCAGCACTGACGCGGGAGTGCGTGTGCTAGGCGCACTGCCCGGCATCTGCGCTGCTGTGAGCTTGGTCGTACGCGCGCGCGTCCTGGTGCTGCCGCGCAGTCCGGCAGACGTTGAGAACGCGCCGTGCCCTTGGCCAGCATGGCGGCTGATGCGCCGCCGGGACATGCACCACCTTGACGCCCGCCGCTCTGCACGGGCTGTGCATGCGCCCCCTCATAGTGATGGATGGCCTCACAGCCATCTCTGCCCAGGTGCTGCTGCGGACGCCGGTGGGCGACCTGCAGATCAACTCGCCGCTGGTTGGCCGCCACAACGTGTACAACATCCTGGCCGCCGTGGCGACCGGCCTGGCGACCACCGTGCGGGGCAAGCCCGTGCCGCTCAAGGCGCGGCGGGCCCTTGTGTAGTTCATGCTGGACCTACTGCACCGCCCTGCCTTGTGCTTGCCAGGCCTCGCTGCGTGAGAGGCAGCTGCGCAGTTGCGTACGGTGACATTAAATCTTATATATGGGCTCCTGGGCCACTGTATATCTGACCCTTGTCGAGCATGCTGGTTCTCATAGACGCATCACAGAGGCCCAAGTGGAATCACTGATGCAGCATATGTAGGAGCAGCAAAGCCCAAGGGTAGGTTTAGGTAACCCGATAAGCCAATAAGCACGCTGATCAGGCGCTGGCCGCGCGCAGACCATCGTGGAGGGCATCGAGGCGACGGAGGACGTGCCGGGCCGCATGCACGTCATCGATGAGGAGCAGCCGTTCGGCGTGATCGTGGACGCGGCGCGCACGCCGGCCGCGCTGTCGCGCCTGCTGGACGACGTGCGCGACCTGCAGTACATGACGCGCAGCTCCACCGCCAGGTGGGTCCAGCTTTGCTGCTCCAGGTTGCTCAGGCGAGGGCAGTGCACTGTGTCCCTTGTTTGAGCGCAGCGTTGATCGCAGCGACGTGAACACTATCACAGCTCGGCAGGGCCAGCAGGCTCCAGCGCCAGGTGGACCAAGCGCCGCCGGCTCCCGTGGCTCATGCGAGGGCAGTGCACTGCATCCACCGTATCCCTGGATTGCGCGCAGCGACGTGAGCACTGCCACAGCTTGGCAGGGCCGGCAGGGCCTCTGCATGTGACGGCATCGCCGCGCTTCCTCCTGCTGGCGGCGGTCGCCTCATGCGGCGCCGCTGTCGCGCACTTCGACATGACGCGCGCGCCGCGCAGCCGGCATGCTGCCTGACGGTCGCTAACTTTGAGGCGCATCTGGTGGGACTGGCGCCCAAGCCTCTCGCGCGCTCATGCGTCCGCGCGCCGCGCGCAGCCGCGTGAGCTCCAAGGTGAAGCGCATCATCCTGGTGGTCGGCTGCGAGGGCGGCGAGGGCGCGGACCCCGCGCTGCGGCCGCTCATCGGCGAGGTGGCGCACTACAAGGTGCGCAAGCGCGCACGCGCGCGGCAAAGGCGGCCCGCTGCTTGTGGGTTCCGGCGGCATGCGCAGCAGGAGCGATGTGCGGGAGACCGGCGACGCCGTGAGCCCCACGAACACGCCTTTCCCTTTGTCTGCGTGCCTGGGGTGCAACGCAACCAACCATGCCCTGCTGTGCAAGGAGATGCGCCGTAGCCATGCAGAGCAACACCATGGGCCACTTGCATGAGATGCTCCCGTGTGAGCGCAGCCTGCACCAGACCGCCTGTGCGCATCCGGCCGCCCGCCTGTCGGACGAAGCCCCTAGTTGTGCAGGCCGCGGTGGCCCTGGCGGGGCGCGAGGGCGCGGCGGCTGGCGCGGGCGCGCAGGCGGACATCGTGATCCTGACCAACGACAACCCGCGCGAGGAGGCGCCCGACGAGATCATCGCCGACATCGTGGCCGGCTTCCCCGAGTACGTGCTCAAGCACAGCGCGATCCAGCCGTTCGCGCCGGGCTTCCTGCAGGACCCCGGGCGCGTGGAGTACACCGACCTGGAATTCCTCTGGGACGCCGCCAACGAGTGCGCCCCTGCGTCCGGCCCTAGGGTCGTAAACCCTAACCCTGTCCTGAGCGCCACTCTTTTACCCCCTTCCCCCGGCTGCTGGCGCGCGCCTGACGGCAGGCGCCGGACTGGCGCAGAGGCGAGGGCGGCTGCCGGCGACCCCTGTTTCCGGTGGCCCGAGGCGTGCACGGAGGGGCGCGAGCGCGGCCGGCGCGCCTGCACACGGCGCCGCGGCGCGCGCGCAGGCACAAGCGCTACGTCATGGAGGACCGCTGGATGGCCATCCGCTGGGCGGTCGGCACCGCGCGCGAGAACGACTGCGTCGTCATCGCCGGCAAGGGCGCCGAGGACTTCCAGGAGCACTGGGAGACGGGCGGCTTTGACGAGGACGGCGAGTTCTTCGAGTGGGAGGACGAGAACGGCGAGCTGGACGACAGCGTGGGCGAGATGATCAAGGTGCGCCCCAGCGCCTTGGGGGGGGGGGGGGGGGGGGTGCGTTAGGTACGGCGCATGCCTCTTTCGGAGACATGTGAGTCAGACACACATAGGTAGGGATTGACAGCGGTGCGTGTGTGCTGTCGCTATGGTACAATAGCCTGCAAAGCACAGCCCTTGGCGCCCCACTTGCGCTCCCGTTTGGGGCTGGCGGGGTGCTGTGCGCCTGCCGAAGCCGAGCCCGGCGCGCCGCGCGCAGGGCTGGTTCGACGACAAGGTGGAGGCGCGCAACGCGGTGGTGCGCGTGGCGCAGATCTTCGACCTGCGCGGCCTGGACCGCCGGCAGCTGCCGTGGTGCGACCCGGGCGACCGCCGGCCGCTGTACTGGACCAAGTCCGGCTTCGCGCAGCGCCTGCACACGCGCCAGATGGAGCAGTACCCGCTGTGGGGCGCCGAGGGCCGCAGCGCGCGCGGCCTGGCGCGGGGCGAGGCGGAGGCCGAGCCGGCGGAGCGCGAGCCGCTCGCGGCGGCCGCTGGCGGCAGCGGGGACGCGGGGCAGTGAGCGCGCTCAGCGCACGGCAGCCTGCCGCTGCTTGAAGCAGGGCCCGCCCGCGTTAGTGCATGTGGCAGCGATATGGGGGGCCGGCCGCGGCGCCGGCCGTCGGGCGCGAGGCCTGCGGCGCAGTGCGGGCGGGCGGGCCGAGCGCAAGCGGCAGGCAGCGGACGCATGCTGCAGGGCCGACCTGCATCACGATGTGACTGTGGAGAGCAGAGGCCGCGGTTGCACAAGTGGGTGAACACAGACATGGGCTGCAGGCTGTGGGAGGCCGGAGCAGCGGTTTTGACATCTTGAAACTTGGGGTTGTGGGTGCGCGTGCTGAATGATCTTGACCATGAGATTTTCTCAGGTTGCTTTGCGCATAATGCATGCATGATTGTGCCAGGCCTGCGGTCTGCAGGCAGGCGGCCGCCTTTGGCGGTCTTGTTGTTCAGCGTGCCAAATTGACAGGCGGCGCTGCCTTATAGGAGTAATGTCCTAGAGCATCCTCGCCTGGTGAGTGCAAGGTAGGTGAGCAGTGCGGCAAGCAGTAAACGCATGCGTGTGGTGCATTGTTCGACTGGCTGGTCTGGACAGTTTCATATCCTCCCTGATCATAAGCAACAGAAATCACTGCAACACGGATTAGGGGCGCGCTGCTGCCTTCCTAGCACTGCTTGCACCAGTGTCAAGGTGTCATTCCTGCAGCCACGGCTGCAGGGTGGGGCTCCACTCGACGAGGCCCTCTCCGTCAAACCACAAGCCTGGCATCCCCACAAACTTGCATCATGCCATCATCACCACGGCAGAGAACATTCAGACGCGATTTGCACCTGCCAACTGACACAGTGGCCAGTGCATGCAGTACAGCTGACACAAGTGCTCTGGCTCAGGCCACTGCCGAGCCTTTACAACCCAACTTGCATTTGCTGCACTGACGCATGTGACATGCGATGCGCATGCCAATCACCTGCAGCACAGCCGCGCAGCCCGGCTAACGACGGAGTGAGTACACCACTCCTCTGCAGCAGCAGCGGTGCTTGGGGGCCGCACGGGAGGCCCTGCGCACCGGTCTCGCGCTCGCCATTCTCCGGGCTGTCGCTGCCGTGCACGACGTTGCGGCCCGTCTGCACGGCCAGGTCGCCGCGGATGGTGCCGGGCTCCGACTCGAGCGGGTTGGTCGCGCCGATTAGCTTCCGCGCCGACTTGACCACGCCCTTGCCCTCCCACACCTGCGCATCACAGACCGTATCATATATCTTCCTACATATCATAGAACTTCCTACTCATGCACACGCACACACACGCGTGCTGCTGCCCCATGCCGGCCGCTCTGACGCAGCCCCGTCTCGCGCCCGTGCTGGCCACCAGAGCCTCCACACGCTGCCCCTAGCATCCCTACTGGCCTGGAATCTCGCACCTGAGCCGGCGTCATAACAGCGAGCACCGCTCCATCCTGGCGCAGGCGTGGCCACTGCACAGGCGGCTAGCGCTGGCGTGGCTCGTGCACAAGGCGCGCCATGGCAACGACTGGCCCGGACGTGATGTAGTCGACCAGGTCGGGGAAGAAGGGCCGCTCGCGCAAGTCCTTGTAATGCTCCTCGGCCAGCTGCCGGGGCACGCTGCGGAGCCGCAGCGCACGCAGCGTGAAGCCTTTGCGCTCAAAGCGGCCGATGATCTCGCCGACCAGGCCGCGCTGCACGCCGTCCGGCTTAATCTGCGCGCCATGCGACGCGCTCCTGTTGACTGCCGGGCAGCAGTGTGGGTGAACATACTCTACCTGCAAGGGCAGAGCTGCCCTGCTTATGGAGCAGGCACACGATATCTAACAGCAAGGAAGCAATAGCCTCATGCACAATGCAATGCAGCATGCTTGTCGTCGCTGCTGTGATTACGCCTGCAGGTTGCGCAGAGTAAGCATGCAGCAAGAAGGCGCAACGCGGCGCACCATGATGTAGGAGAGCTCTGCGCTCACTGGCAGCGCAGCGGTCCGGTACGCTTTACGCGCCTGCCGCGCAGGCTGCACGCCCACGCGGAAGGCCGAATGCAACCCCCGGCTAGTACACCGCAGCGAGGGGCCACACAGCGTAGAAGTTCTGCCGGCCGGGCGCGCGGCTGACCCCGCAGTCGGCACGCGGTGCACGGCCGTTCCACAGCACAGATCGCATGCACCCATCAAAGCCCCTGCCATCCTGTTACACTTATAAGGTCTACCTGTGCTGGTTGCCAGCAACCAGCACGAGTCAAAACTTCTCGAGGGTGTACTCTCGGTGCGCAGGCAGGCCTTTGGTCGTGCTAATGCATCACCAACTACTGCAAGCTGCTCGTTTGGGGGACCGCTGCAGGCCTAGCTCACTCACAAACGCGTTCCACCAGCAGACGTCGTTCCATCACCTTGCAGTAGGATGGGCGTTAGCGCGGAGACTGCCCGGCTAGCAGAGGTGTGGGGCCCCCCGCGCTGGCTGACTCCGCTGCAGAACAAGTGCTGTGGAATCAACGCGCTTGGCGTGCGCAGCCAGACTCCCTTGAGGGTGCGAGGCTCGATGCCTGGTACATGGACAGCTCCAGCGCCGACCAGCGGCTTCCGCACAGGTGCTGGAAGTCCTGTATTGCATTATCTTTGCATTTTCTTAGCAACACAGATGCGAGCTTGACAGGGCGGTTATGCTGTCTTTGGCCCGCACGCAGGCGCACGCCGAACGTGCCGGTGTCGGCGGCAGCCCTGCGCGAGTTGGGGGTGCTGTACTGGCGGCTAGACGCCGACGCACATGCGACAGACCCCAGGCTGCGCGCCATCCGGGAAGTGCGTGGCTATAGCTACGAGGTGCGCAGCACTGCGTTGTGTGCGCGCCAAGCTTTGCCAAGCTCCTGGTCCTGTCAAAAGCTGCTGAAGAGCTGCGGTAATGGGCTGTACGCCTGCCAACGTTGAGTTAGTCATGGCTCGCGCAGGACCTTATTGAGGTGTCGCCTCAGAAGCTGCCAAACTATGAGCAGAAGATCAAATCTTTCTTTGAGGAGCACATCCACTCAGACGAGGAGATCCGCTTCATCTTGGGTGGCAGCGGTGCGCGCCAGGCTCCTGACCATACTGGGCGCAGTAAGCAGTCTCTGTCTAGCTGTGGGCGATAGCAGCAGTCAGACTGCTGTGAAAAGTGCACAGGGATATCCATGGCTGGTAACGTGTTGCATAAAGTTCACCCCAATGTCAGAGCTATTATTTGCTTGTCCAAGTGCGGCGTCGCCTGTGACCCGCTTGACCCTTTGCCTTCACAAGGCAGCTGCGTACCGCCAGTGTTTGCATACTGTAAGCTCCTGCGTGCATGATGTGAGACAGGCGGTAGGCAGAGTGTTGTGTTGACCCGGCATGCAGCCTGCTCGGGCCGCGCATTTCGCGCGCTGCAGTGACAAGGCCGCCAGCGCCGGATGCATAGGGCTCTCACGCCACCTCACGCAGGCTACTTCGATGTGAGGGACCATGAGGACCAGTGGATCCGCATCGACTGCCGCAAGGGCGACATGATCGTGCTGCCCGAGGGCATCTACCACCGGTTCACGCTGGATGAGGGCAATTACATCAAGGTAGGGCAATTCATATCTGTCCTGACCAGCTTGACACTCTGTCTTAGCGCCTGCTAGAGCCAAGAGCAGGGGTCTTTGTATAGAGGCTTCTGTGACTGTGCGCTTTGCGGGAAACGTCCCTGTATATCAAGCGGCGCTGAGCCTTTGCATTAATGAGGCTCAAGCTAGTGTCTGCAGCTAGCTTGGATATGCCCAAGTTCTGTCCTGTCCTATACCCTCTCTGTTTATACCCTCGCTGAGGTCCGGACGGGCCGGCGCCACCATGCGCAGGCGATGCGGCTGTCCCTGGGCGAGGGTAGATAATAATGTCCTGTCAGGATGTGAAGAGGCGGACGCCCTTGTGCGCAGGCGATGCGGCTGTTTGTGGGCGAGCCCGTGTGGACACCGCTGAACCGGCCCGCAGAGGACCTGCCTTCGCGGCGAAGGTACCTGGATGCGTTTCCGGCGCGCGCCAGATACGTGTCTGCCAGCTGAGCGGCAAGGAAGCACTGGAGCCGTACGCATGCTGTTTTTCTGTTTACAATCAAGTGTCAATCAGACGTGTGCACAGGACAGTAGCCTGTAAAATGCTTCTGCAGGAACGCAGCGCAACCACCTCACAAGCCATGTCAGACTTACAGCACTGACACAAGTTCAACTAGCACCTCCATACACAAAATGCTTCAATACCATGTCGTGCGGTCCACGGCGCCTCACACGCCTCACCGGCGGCCACGCCCGCCCCGGCCGCCGCGCCCGCCCCGGCCGCCGCCGCCCCGCCCCCTGCCCCCGCCTCGCCCGCCGCCAGCGCTCGCGGCGCCGCCCCTGCCGGCCCCGCGCCCCCCGCCGCGCCCGCCGCCGCCGCGCCCGCCGCCGCCGCGCCCGCGCCCGCGCCCGCCGGCTGCCGCTGCAGCGCGCGCCACCGGCGCAAAGCGCTGGCCCTGCACGCCGGCCAGGGAGGCAGGTGTCAGGCTCCACAGCTCGGCCAGGTAGGCGCTGCTGTCAGGTAGCCTGGCGCCGGGCCGCCCCGCCGCAGCCACAATACCAGCGCGCGTTGCTGGGTGCACACGTCAGCTAGGCAGCTGGACGAGCAGGTGCAGCATCCCAGGCCTTTGGGAAAAGCACATGCACCAAGACTCTATCACTCGCAGTCAGCAAAACAAGCAAGGGTCAAGCAAGGGTCATGCAAGTGGCATCAGGAGCGCGGCGGGAGGCGCCTTGGTGCTGTTGGGGAACGGCCGCCGGCGCTTCTTCGCGTCGGGCGCGTCGCCATTGCCGGCCTCAGCAGCCGCCGCCTTCTGCGCAGTCCGCTCCGCGCGCCGCTCGCCCTCCAGGCCTCTCACCTGCCGCGCGAGTTTGGCATAGGGATAGAGTTGGGCCTATCCCTACCCTAACCTGTTCGCAAGCACCCGCCAGGCTGCTGACGGTCCCAGGGCTGGGGCCGTCCTGAGAGAGCGCGGTGCGCGCCGCTCGTCACCGGGCGCGCTGGCGCCCGCGCACAGCCTCTGACGGGCAGGTCAGCGATGCATACTGTGCTCACGATGCCCACCCCAAAGGCCGCACCCACCCCGTCGCAGCCACACAAACGCACAGGCAGCAAACTCGCTCCACATGCAGCAAATGACAGCATAGTACCACCGCTACAGCTCCAGCCACAGAGCATGCAAGTCTCCACAAGGCAGCGCCCGCCGGGACGCCCAGACCGTACGGGTGGATATAGGCACGAGACCCAGCACGCACCGCGCGCCCGACGTCCAGGATGTCGTCAGCGCGCTCGCGCAGGATCTTGTCCACCATGCCCAGCACCTGTGCGCTTGCACAGGATCACGCCCGCCGTGGCCTGAATGACACCGCCGCCCCTGGACTGCCTGTATCGTGCGCGTGTGCGCACAGCACAGGCTTGCCGCCCCGCCCACCAGGCTCTGCAGCTCAACCCGACGCATCATGCCACACTTAGCAAACGACCAGCCTGGCTCTCACTCACAGCATCAAGCATCACACAAGCATCGCATACACACCTGTGGACACACTGCTCGCGCTGCCGCACTGCCTGCGCAGCATTGCCGGCAGGCGCGCGCCTTGGGCTTCTCAGCGCCGCAGCGCTCGGCGACGCGGTCGATGATCTAGCACTAAATGGAGCGCACTGCGGTGCTGCGTGCGCTGGGTTGCTAGCAGCAGGCGCGCGCCTTGGGCTTCTCGGCGCCCGAGCGGTCGGCGAGTGCGTCGACGAGCGGGCGCTTGCGCTTGCCGGCCGGCGCGCGCTCGCCCGGCTTCTCGCCCGGCAGCGCCGCGTCGAACTTGCCGCCGGACGCCGTGGACACGCCCGCCTGCCTGGACGCGGCCTTGATCTGCGCGCGGCGCCAGGCTTCAGACCCTAGAAACCTAGGCTGTCGCGCGACGCTGCGGCGCGCAGACGTGTATGCCTGGCACCGGCTCGCACCATGTCATGTAGCGAAAGAGTAAGAGGTGCATAGCGCGTGCACAGACCTGCAAGGCGCGCGGGCGAGGCGAGGTAACAGGCACGCATGCGTGTGCAGGGTGCAGGCAGTGCCGCAGCAGTGCACAGGCTTGCCCCTGCCTAACACTGTCGTCTGCATCACTTCAGCAGTGCTACATGTCAGTCAGACCAAGGGCGCACGTCGTCGCGCATGGCGCGGCCCTTGACGGGCCGCCCGCGCCCGTGCTCCGAAAGCGCCGCGGCCAGCTGCAGCGTCGGCGGCAGCGCCGCCGGCGCCGGAGCGCGCTCGCCCATCATCTTCGCGCTCGCCTTGGCATTGGCGAGCTGGCGGCCGGCCTGCGCCTTGACGCGCGCGCGCTTCTCCGTGCGCTGCCGCGTGAACGGGTCCTCGCCCTCCTGCGCGCGGCCCCCACCCCGGTCGCCGCTGTGACCGGCACGCTAGCACGGCGCCCTGAAAGGCCTCAAAAATGTCGTGCAGTTGACAACACCAACCTCCACTGACTACATCAACCGGTCAAGCAGCCAGCCTGCATGTGATTATGCGCTGCTACATGCACAGGTCCTGTCTGCACGCTGACCACCCACAGAACCCTGGCGGCGATGCTCCCTGGCCCGCGCGCGAGCCCACCATACTCCCCCCCCACACACGATATCAAGCTGTTGCGCATGCTTTGCTGGTCAGCGCAAACACCATGCGCTTGGTTTTGCCTGCGTAATCCCGACCCTCAGCGCCCTTTTCCTTTCTACAGCCCCGGCCGCGCGGGCCCAAGCGCTCGCTGTGACACCAGGCGCACGCCTGGTCGGCCGCGCTGGCCTCGATGATGGGCACATCCTTGGCGTCGCCGGCGCGCTTGTAGCCGTGCCGGCGGCGCCACTCGCCCGCGTCCTCGTCCCAGACCGCGGTCGGCCGCTTCTTCTTCTGGATGCCCTTCTTGGCTGCGAACGCCTCCCAGCGCGTCGGCGCGCGCGGCGCCGGCGGCGGCTTGTGCCGCGGCAGCGGGTACGTCGGCGGCGGCAGCGTTGCTACCCTGCCCACCGGCGCTGCCTGCGCGCCGTTGTCGTCCTTCCGCAAGCTGCCACGGCATATCACCTGGAGCTCTCTGCCGGCTGGCGCGCACAGCCCATGCACAGGCGACGCAGCGGCGCCTTGGCGCCCAAGCGCTTCACTGCGCGGCCATTGATTCTGTGGGGGCAGCAGCGACTTAAGCAAACTGCCCTTTCCATGCGCGCCGCGTGCTGCAAAGCTGCGGTCCTCTGCAGGCCTGCCTGAGCTTGGCCTTCCTCGTAAGGGAGGGAAGGGCCGCGCGCAACACGTCGCGGGCAAGTCTGTGAGGCACGCGGTGACGCTCAGCACCTCGCGCTTGGCAGACAGTGTCGATACTGGTGTGCAGGCGCTTGCCCGCCCGCCGGCCCTGGCTCCGTGTGCCCGGACCAGCGCTCCTGCAAGCCAAAACGCGGCAGGCCGGGCGCCGCGCCTCGCTCGGCAGCTCAAACAGCCGAGCGACGAGGCTCTGCGTGATGCGCGTCGCGAGCTCCAGGCACGCGCCGTCCGGGTCGGCGCGCAGGCGCTCCGCGTCCACCGGGGCGGGGTCGCTGGCCATCAGGTTGCCCAGGTCGTAGTCCAGGCCGCCGTCATACTCCTCCCTGGGCCGCAGCGCGCTCTCACCCGGTCTGGTCCGGCCCAGGCGAGCATGGCGCAAAGTGCAGCTAGCGTGTCGGGGGCGTGCAAGCGACGGCCAGTGCAGCGGCGTGACTGCAAGGCAGTGCACAGCTACGCAGCAGCGTGCTTCCGGTGGCTTGAGAGACTGCCAGCACCCCCAGAAAGCGGTGCAGTAACATGCATGTGCAGTAACAGCCGCCGCCCAAATATTAATAGAAAGTAAATGCTACACAAAGTCACTGCAAAGTGGAGGCTGGAGGCACCCTTGTTGTACGCCCAGCTGCTCCGCTGTGACTTGCAGCGGCTGCTGCGCTGTCTCCGCAGGTCGCGCTTCCACCTCCACTGTGTCTGCCATACTGACAGAGGGTATGCCAAGCAAACTCCAGACTCAGTGCGCTCACACCTGTGTGGGGGCTGACACCTACGCTCGTCGAGAGAGTGAAACCTGAGCAGGCAGCTGGGGGTTTTGCTGCTTGCTGCTGTGCACCCAGTTGCCCGCCGCTCCCCCACTTCTTGCTTCGTCATCGATGGTGTGGTCCCAGAGAGAAAACGGTTTGGTGCGTCCCGCGAAGGGTGGGAGGTGATGAACTTTCAGACGTCCACGCAACGCAGCCGCTGGCTATTCACAGAGGCGCAGCTGGTGGGCTTGCAGCGCTGGCTTCACTGCAGACCACTCTGACATGCACCATGCACGTACTGCATCTAAAGCTGCTGCTGTGCATCGGTACGCAGCTGGAGCTGCGGCAGAGAAACCGGGAGGCCAGCTTGGCAGCTATAAGAAAGGTGATAACATCTTGCTATATCCTCGCTGTCGACGGAGCGCACTCGGCACCATGTAACTTGCATGTGCGGGCATGCAGGCAAAGGAGGACAGCGGAGACGCGCATGGGGCGCCTGCCGAGGCAGACAGCAGCAAGCAGCCAGGTGTGTCCCCGCTCTGAAACGGCAAGGAGCGATGGCGCTGCCAGAGCGTCCCCTGACACAGCGCTGCTGTCAGCGTCAGGCAAGCAGAAGAAGGCGCGCGCCGTGACGCTGGAGAAGGAGGCTTCGCTGCTAAAGTTCTACCAGACTAAGATGCAGGTGCGGGGCGCCCAAGGCCAGGGCTCCAGGCTTTCAGGAGCGTTGTCTCCTAAGCGCCGAGGCGCCAAGGAAGCGGGCAATACTGCATGCTCACAGCAGCGCAGCATGCAATAAGCACTGAGGCACCGAGGAGCAGGCGATACTGCATGCTGGCAGCAGCGCAGCATGCGACCAAGCCTTGGCATCATGCTGATGCTGATGTGCGTGCACCTCCGGTTGTCTGCCGTGCCAATGCATGTTGCGACCTGCCAGCGGCCTGCGACCCGCAAGCTGGTGGGAGACTTCATGGCATGGCAAGTACTGAGCCCGCACTGCTGCCCCTCAGTGAAGGCCCTGTGATGCATGCGGCCGCGGCAGGGCCTGTGCCGCGCGCTGGGCTTCCCCACCAAGGTCCTGGCCGCCGCGCTGGTGTTCCTCAAGCGCTTCTACCTCGCCTTCTCCGTGCTCGACCACGACCCCAAGAACTTCATGCTCACCTGCATCTACCTGGCGGGCAAGGCGCGCCCGGGCGCTCAGCTCTACCGGAGTCCCAGAGCCGCTGTGTCGTGGTCACCAGATATGCATGTGCAGCGCAAGGACTTGAGGCCAATGGTGTCAGATGCTGGCGGAGGGCGTCAGGGTGGTTGCCCAGCGGTGCGCCGGCTCCGGGACGGGTGCTGGGAGGGTCATGTCGGGCTCGCAGCCCACATTGTATCAGGGCAGTGTGACTCCTGTCTTTGCGGGTGCCAAACGCTGTGTGTGCGCCAGTGAGCATGCAGGGCATGCGCTCGCAGATGGGCCTGCTCATGCTGCTGCCCCTTCCGTAGGCACCGGTCGCGGCGGGCGCGTGCGTGCGAGACACTGACCGCGTGGCAGGGCGGGCGCCCCGCGAGCGTCGCAGGCCGCGGCGGAAGCGCGTGCGCGAGCCGCTGACCGTATCACGACCCTACCCTGACCGCATGATAGGGAGGGGCATCTGTGTGAGCGCCGCAGGTGGAGGAGGCATACATCGGCGCGGAGGAGTTCTGCGCGCGCGTGCGTCAGGAGGAGGCGTCCGTGCTGCGCGCGGAGCCGGCGCTGCTGCAGGCGCTGCGCTTCGACCTCATCACCTACTCGCCCTTCCGTGCGCTCGCAGGCTTTGTCATGGTGCGCCACCTGCTCGTGACACTGGTGCAGCAGCGCAGCCTGGGGCGCCTGCAGTAGAGGCCCTTTTATGCCGTGCACTGCGCTCGCCAGCACGTCCCAGTGCGGCGTGTGCCCTGCCCTGCGTGCGCCCAGCGAGCGCCAACGCAGGCAGCCGTGAAGCTTGTAAGGGTACGTACGTGCGCGTGTTGATAGTTGAAGGGTACGTACGTGCGCGTGTTGATGACCATGTCACGCATGCTCATATCATGTTGCACATGCTGTACATGCACATGATCAGGCACTGCTGCGTGGGGCACCTGCGCCCAGCGCTCCGCTGCCGACCTGCCGCCCCCGCGACGGCGCCCGGGGCCCCCGCAGGACCTGGAGGCGTGTGGCGAGGAGGCCGGCGCGGGCGGCCTGGAGCCCGCGCTGGCGGCGCTGGCGGCGGCGCCGGGCGGCCTGGGCCGCCTGCGCGGCGCGGCGGCCGCCGGCCTGGACGCGCTGATGCTGACCGACGCGCCGCTGCTGTTCCCGCCGGGCCAGCTCGCGCTCGCGGCGCTGCGCTCCGGCGTGCGCAAGGCGCGCGCGGGGCTCAGGGCCTGCCGCAGGGCTGCTGGCGGCGGCCCGCGCAGGCCCGCTATGATGAAAACGGACAGCGCGGCCCCGAGCAGGTGCAGGGCATGTGCGTGCTGTTGCTGCCACGGGCGTCGACGGCGCAGGTGCTGAGCTTCCTGGGGCGGCGCTGCCCTGCTTTCAATCCAGGCGATGTGCGATCGTCGTGCTGCTGTCTAGAGCTGAGAGCGCAGCGCTGCAAGGCGCGCAGTTGGGCGCGCCCTTCGGCAGCTACCTGGAGCGCGCGGCGGCGCGCGCGATCGCGGCGGACGGCGGCCCGGCTGGAGAGGGCCGGCTGGAGCGGCTGCGCGAGGACCTGGCGCGCATCGATGCGCTGGGAGCGCAGGGCGCCCAGCCGGTCGACGACGAGGCGGCGCGCGCCCGCTCCGGCCTGCGTGCGTTGGGCTCTGAGCATGCTGCCTTCGAGGGCGCGAACTTGTGCGTGTGTGTGTGTACCAGCAGCGAGCATGCCTGCGGGAAAACGTTCGCTTGAGCATCCGCGCCTGTGACCCGCTTTGTTTTTAATTGTTTTTAGTTACAAGGCAGCGCCCGCAGGCGCTCTGGGCGCCCAGCTAGGGGGCGGCGGGGCTGCTCGGAGCCGCCGGCGAGCCCAGAGTGGAGACGAGATGCGGCGCGCGCGCGCAGGTGCGGCGCATTGACCGGCGGCTGAAGGCGTGCCACAACCCGCTGCTGGACCCGGCCTCGGACGCGTTCCGGGAGCAGCAGGCCGCCGCCGAGCGGGCGGCTGCGGATGCGCGCCAGCGCAAGGTGCAACACGGGGCACCCCCATGCGTCCTGCACTCTCCGTGACTCGCTGCCAGCTTGTTGTGTCCTTCGTGCGCTGCCCAGGCGCTTTGCTGCCCCAGCTGGCCAGACCCTGGCCTCTGTGCTGGTGGCTGCACTACATCCTGCTGCATTGCCCTAACTCTGCTGCCCAAGGATGTGCGCTAGGCTCTGATTACCCACCTATGTTCTTTCTGTTCAATATGCCTGTCATACATGATGCCTGCGCTACATGCCAAGGTGGCCCTGTGGCGCTGTGCGCGCAGGTCGCCGCGCGACAGGCAGAGGCCGCCGCGGCCGAGGCCGCGCTGCTGGGCCAGCCGCCGCGGCCAGCCGCGCTGCCCATGCGCGCCCCCGACGCGCCCGCCGCCGCCGCCGGCCCCCAGGCCAGCGCGCCCGCGGACGCGCCGGTTGCCGCCGCGCCCGTCGCGGGCGCGCTGGCGGCCACGCACGGCGCGGACGGCGGCGAGCCGCACGCAAAACGCCGGCGCAGCGAGGCGGGGGGCGCGGCGGGCTAGGCTCTGGGCCGGGGCAGTGGTGCGACAGTGGTGCGGCAGTCTTGCATAGGTAGTCAGTGTGCAGCAAGGTGTGTGGCTGGGACACTGGTGACTTGGATGGACCGCTGCGGCCCTGGCAGCTACGCTGGCGCCACACAAAAAGTACACTTACATACATGTAGCCTGAAAACTCATATCGTCACCTGTCTGCACCTGCTTAGCTGTCCTGAGTACCCCAAGTACCATATCCATATATGCTCCCACTCAGGCTGCATGCGCTCGCTGCCCTTGCAAACACCTAACACATACCTCCCTTAACATGCAGACATGTCCGGCTCCTGCCACAAGCATGCAGTAGTGATATGTGCGCTGCCTGCTGTCTGGGTGATTGCAGAGCAGCTCCATACATGAGAAAAAATTGCTCATGCTTCAGAACCTTTCAGCCAAGTTTGTACCCATGCCCAAGCTGTTTGTCACAAATCTTGCTGTGCAGCCCTGACTTGAAAACACTCGTTTTCTACTCAGGGCGGTCCACAGCCGCTCCACTGCCACCGCGCCCCAGCCTCACGAGCTGCCGCTGCCGCCACCAGTGCTGGCGAAGGTTGCCACAGGGCAGTCACTCCAGCCACACAGGACTCACCCCAGCATGGCATCTCTGCTACCATGTGCTGTAGTCCTGCACATGGGCGGCAGAAGGCTGCGCCACAGGCACCATGCGGCCGCCACCATAGTTCCCGCCGCCGCCGCCGCCGCCGCCGCCGCCGCCGCCGCCCCAATCGCCGCCGCCGCCGCCGCCGGCCCAATCAGCGCCACCGGCGCCGCCGCCGCCACCGCCGAAACCGCCAACGCCGGTTGGATTGGGCCCGCCTGCGCACGCTGGCTACGGTGAAACATGCTGCTGTACGGGCCCCCAGTGCATCCAGGGCGGTGAAGCTTCTCAAATGAGCATTCCCTTTCAGAGAGCACCCAATCACAGCCGTGCGCAAAGGCAGCCGCCGCACCATAGCCGGGCGCGCCATACCCACCGCCGCCGCCGTACCCCGGGCCGCCGCCATAGCCTGCGCCGGCACGCGGCACGCTTTGTGTGTCTCTGTGGTGGCTATTTCGTGCGGCCCGGGCGGCGCGCCAGGGCCGCCGCCCGCGCCGGGCGGCCCGCGCGCCGGCGGCGGCCGGAAGGGGCGCAGCGGCGGCTCGCGGTTCTTGCGCTCCTCGCGGTTGCGCACGCGCACCACGCGGCTGTGGATGGCGGCGCTGCGCGCGCGCCGCGGCCTCAGCATGGGGTGGCGCTGCAGAGCTGGGTATAGGGTGAGTCTAGGGGTGTGGATGGCGGCGCTGCGCGCGCGCGCCGCGGCCTCAGCACGGGGTGGCGACGCTGAGCCGGGCACGCGATGCGGGCGGGCTCATGGGCGCTGCAAGCATGCCAAGCCAGCTTGGCCAGTTTCGGCCACTGCAGATACGCTGCATTGCGAGAAGAGAGAGACTTTGCACAGCATCTCTGCAACGCTGCTTGGCGGCGCACCTCACGCAGTAGTACAGCTTGCGGTAGATCTTGGGCAGTGCGTAGCCTTGCGTGTCATCTGCGCGGGAGAGCGCCGCAAACACGGCACCATGAGCAAGTGAGGCATCCCGCGGGTGTGAGGCGGGTGCGGGAAAACTGTTCCCCCGCCCGGGTGGGAGCGGCGCAGGCCGGCACAAGCGCGCGCGGATGCAGGTGGGGGCATAGCGCGCGGCAATCAGCCGCATGCGCACGCGGGCAGGCAATGCGTGGACACAAGCAGCGAGGTCTGCATGCGGCGGCAGGACGTTTCTCCTGGAAGCGCTGGGCGGCCGACCTGTGTACGCGCTCGAGTCTTGAATATCGCGGATGGCTGACGCGTCCACAATGTTGCGCACCTGCGCATGCCCGGTACACCTTGATACGTTCCCGGACCTGTAGGAATGCTTTTGTATGTACAATGATGGGACATCCCCAGAAGAGCTTCCCACGTACCACGCCATCTGAAGCTTCCGCCATGCACCTCATGACCGCGCTGGCAAGCGCATGGTCCGCACTGGGCAAGGCAGGTTGGCGCGCCGTGCTGGTCTGTGCAGAAAGTGTGCTTATCAGGCAATTACGTGCATGCTGTGCACGCCGCTGTACCTGCCGATTGGCATGCCGCTGTGCTTGTCGTCAGAGAGGATGCCCGGATTCGACGAGCGCGAGCACGTGCACCAGAAACGGCTGGCACGATGAAGAGCAAGAGCGAGGCGCCGCGCTGGCTGTGTGCGCATCATGCGCGAACCGCGGGCGCACCACAAAGCGCTTGACCGCCTTGTCCTTGGGCACCAGGACGCCCGAGGCCTCGCAGCGCACCTGCGCCGCGCGCGCACGTGACCACACCGCTGTTTGCATGTGCGGGCCTTCCTTTCAGCAAGGCTTAGGATGCTGTATGTGCGGGGCACCGGCGCGCAGGGACGCATGCTTTGTGCATGCGGGCGTTGGTGCGGCCCCTTTTCCATGTTTCACAGGGAGCAGCGCGCCAATACATCCACGGCACAGGCCCGTCAGGTCACGCACTTGCTTCATGCCAGCATGCACGCCTGTTGCATACAGCCTGCAAGCTGCGTGCAAAGCAGGCGAGCAATCTGCACGGCTGGAAGCGGCTTGTGCCGGCGGAGCAGCACGGCATACATGCAGATTTTAAATGCACCACTGACACTGCCTCTCCAGCTTGTGGCTGCGCTCAACCAAAGAATTGCCCAGCGCAGGCAACCCGCTGTCCAGCACAGCACCTGGCTCCTTCTTGGTGAGTGCGGCTCGCACCCGCTTGACACGGCCGCGTGCGCCAGCAGGCTTGGAGCGGCCGTGGTTGCGCCGCTTGACAGTCATCGGCTCCTGCGTGCTCCGCACGCGCGTGCTTAGACTGCGCGTCAAGCGGTGACTGCTAAAGCACCTCTTTGGCTGCTGGCTGGCAGTGAGTGTAGCAGGCAGCGAGACACTTACTGAGGAGCTTATGGGCTTGATATGCACTGTTTTTGCTCGGTTTAGCACCAAACGCTTCAGCCTCAGGCGCCCACAGGGCACCGCGCAGGCAAAGTGAGGGCTGCAAGCAGCTCGTCTGGCTGTGAGCCAGTAGGCGCACACCTGTCAACTGGTCCGAGGCTGCAAGCAGGCACACGCGTGCTTTCGATGTGTGTAGAGTGGCAGGCGGCTGGCTGGACAGCCCAACCCCACAACACCTACCCAGGTTTTGCTACTTGGCTCAGCAGACTATCATTCTGTGTTGCAAATACGGACGAGGCCTCCCTTCCTTGGAGAAACACATGCCATTGATGGATTGCTACACTGCAACAAAGGGAAGGCAGGATTGCATGGACATGCAACTGCCTGCACACGTAGCTGGATGCGCCCGCAGTGTCACACAAAGAACAAGCATGCTGCTGCAGTAACTGCAAGACCAGTTCCTACACCTCAGCCCCAGACATCCCCGTCAAAGTGGAAAGCAAGCCGATTTGTATTCAAGGTGTGCTGATACCGATCCGACCCCCTCCATTTCAAAGTCACACAACAGCCACAGTCAAAACAACTCACTCAGCAGCAGCGAAAACCTCTCATGGACACTCAGATTGTCATGCAGTGTTCTAGCCTTGACATGCATTCGGCTGCGCCGTGACATGCCAATCACTATCTTAAGGCAAAAGTAGTAGCTGCATGTGCTGCCCTCGAGCCGCCACCACCTCTTGATGCAAAGTCGTGCGGCTGCTGCCATGCAGACACAGCAGCAGTAGACATTGTCCCATGGGGGCAGCATTTATGCGAATGCCGCTGACCAAAAAACTAAGCAGCGTACTCGCAATGTCAGGCAGCGGGGCGGCAGCTCGCCCTGGGCAGAGCGGCAGTCGAGCGCGCGGCAGCCGCACAACAGCATGCCTCGTGTGACATTCTATTCTTGTAGGCTTATGCGTGGTGCTGGGCAAACGCTGCAGCGCCGGTGTGCAACACCTTCGCACAGAGCGGCAGCGGCTGCAGGCTCTGAGGGGCTGCTCATTATCCACCCACAGCGACAGGACTGTCACGCAGGCGTAGCCGCACGGGCCGCCGCCGCAGCTGCGCCAGCGCTGTCGCGCGCCTGCCCCGCGCCAGGCGCGGCAGCCGCAGGCGCGGCCGCCGGCGCGGCCGCCGGCGCGGCCGTCCGGCGCTCCAGCTGCCTGGCCGCGGCGGCCAGCTCCTGCGCATGGGCAGGTATGTATTTTGCCAGTGGGCAGCATGTTGCCCTGCCTGCTTGCACAAAAAACTTTGGTCGCATCGACAAGCGGGGCAGAGACGGCACCCTCTGACGTTGCACAGCGAGGAACTACAAGGACACACAGCCTCCAGTTGTGCGGGTCTGCGGGCTGGGGACTGCCTGTCGCCGTGCACCATCCCGGCAGTGCACAACAACCACACGCTTCTTGCGGAGCGGCCGCCAGGGCGCGACCGATGTAGGGTAAGCAGGGCATGGGGCGCCCCGCGCCCCCCCGGCAGCGCGGCGCGCCTGGGAGTAGCTGCCGTGCGCGTGGTCGTACAGCGCCTGCAGCGCCGCGGCGGGCGACGCCATGACCTCGGCCACCACCAGCCGCAGCGCCTCCTCCGCGCTCGCCGGCGCCAGCGGCAGCACCTGCGGCGCGCGCAGGTGTGGAATTTATAAGCGTTTGCGGGAGTACCAAGAGCAGGCAGCATTCCTTACAAATTTGTCTGCCTCAAGGCAGGTTACAGGGGATACTGGGCTCAACAGGTAAGACACCCCGGCGGGCTACAGTCTCAGTTGGCTCGAAATGAGAACATGCAATATGACACACCCCAAAGTCCGCACATACGTTTGGCATGATTCTTTTCTAGGCCACTGCAGCAGCAGCAGCATGCTGTGATGTGAGGATCGAGTGATGCCGATTGGATGGCGAGCGCCCCGACGGCGGCGCGCCGGGCGCAGCGCACCCGGTGGCCGTGCTCGGGGCTCCAGCGGATGAGGTGCACCTCGCCCACGTTGCCGAACAGGAAGCGGTCCGGCGTCAGCGCGGCGCCCTCGCCGAACAGCGCGCGCCGCGCCTGCATTGCACGCGCGCGGACCGTCTCGCGCGCGGGGTGGATGCGCAGGACAGCACGGGCGCTGCCGTACGGGGGCAGCCCTGCATCAGCATGCTGCGCTGGCAGCATGGGCGGCCACGCGCGCCGGCAGCGCGCGCTGTGATGACTGCGGCTGCAGCGTTTCTCGTGCCGAGGTGCTGTGTCACGGTGCTGTGTCAAGCACCCGTACAGCGGGAACTACTACTAAGGCAGACAGCCACGGCAGAGGAACTCGCGCGCCTGCAGCAGCCACGCGACGGGCGCGCTCTGCTTGAGCAGTGCGAACGCGGGGTCCGCGCTCAGCATCGCGCGCGGCACTGGGTCATTGTCCAGCACGAAGCTGCGCACGGCGCTCGCGGGCAGGCCCAGCGCCTGCAGCGGGCCCACACGCCCCAGCTTGGGTGCACTCACGTCATTGAAGGGTACATATCAGCCTCAATCCTCAGTGCTAGGACCCGTCAGCACATTTTCATCTGAGCAGGGCTTGGTACAACAGGCACGGACGCTCTGGCACTCGGGTGGGCAGCACAATGCACCAGCAGCATCTCAAGCACAGCATCATGCGGCCGCGCCACCACAAACCTAGAAAGCGGCGGAGAATGAGGCCTCGCCGCAGCCCCACAGGGTGCACAAGGCGGCGGGCCGGGGCGCGCCTGCAAGACAGCCTCGCCGCCGCCGCCAGACGCGTGCGAGAGCACCGGC
>JAABUV010000585.1_pt1 | contig 55107 bp, 44 predicted proteins | sample 5559971 | NCBI WGS metagenome assembly JAABUV01 (sample SAMN10711881, study PRJNA513362) | rock metagenome | isolation source: Antarctica rocks | place: Antarctica: Victoria Land, Knobhead nord | collected 2015-12-19 | reverse complement strand
GTCGCTCTCGGGCGGCGACGGCACGGAAAAGGGCGCGGGCGAATAGAGGTCCCATTGCTGACTGTGTGGGTCGTAGCCGCCGCGCTCTACGGGGTCGCCATCGGCTCCTTCCTGAACGTGGTCATCTGGCGGCTGCCGCGCGGCGGCAGCATCGCCTCCCCGGTCTGGTCCTACTGTCCCCGGTGCGAGCACCGCCTGGGGACTTGGGACCTCGTCCCCATCCTCTCATTCCTGGTCCTCGGCGCGCGCTGCCGCTACTGCCGCCAGCCCATTTCGTGGCGCTACCCCGGTGTCGAACTCCTGACGGGCGTGGTCTTCGCGGTTGTTGCCTGGTATACCGGCCTTGCCGGGGGGCAATGGTACGACGCGGTTTTCAACTGCCTGTTCGCAGCCATTCTCCTGTGCGTCTTCTTTATCGACCTGGAACACTTCGTCATTCCCGACGGCCTGAGCGTCCTGGGTGTCGCGCTGGGTCTGGCGCACGGGCTGGTGTCCAGCTTCCTCGTCCCCGGCGCGTTCTGGAACTCGCTGGCGGGCCTGGCCGGCTACGCCCTCGTGATCTATCTGATCGGCCTGCTGTCCTACGTTTACTTGGTGTCCGTCTTGGACAAGCGCAAGCCGGCGGGCTTGGCGGCGGGGGAGTACGTGCGTGAGAACGCTCAGGACTGGGCCTACGTCGGCGCGTACTACGGCGGGTCGGTCGTGCCGCCGCTGCGGCGGTGGGCCGTCAGCCGCTGGGGCGACGAGCCTCCCCTGGAAGGGTCTACTTCCGAGGAAATCGAGGCCGACGAGGACGCGGGCGGCATGGGCGGCGGCGACGGCAAGCTGGCCGCCGCCATCGGCGCGAACCTGGGCCTGGGCCTGGCCCTCGGCTCGTTCGGCTTCGCCATCTTCGCAGGCTCTCTCGCTGGCGTGGTGGTGCTGGTGCGCCAGCGCCGCCGCCTGGGCGAGCGTGTCCCCGTCCCGTTCGGCCCCGCTATGGCGGCGGGCGCGCTGCTGGCCCTGTTCTACGGGCACACGCTGGCGGCGTGGTACGTCGGCAGGTTCTTGACGCTGCCGACCGCGCCGCCGCCGGGGCTGTAGGAACCCTCGCGGCGAAGGAACCCACCCCGGCTCATTCTTCGCCACCCCTCCCGAAGCGGGAGGGGGAGCCTGAAGTGGACAGAAAGCCTTCTATGTCTATTTGGTGCCTTTAACTTGAAAGCTGCCGGGAAGAAATAGAAAACCCAATGCCACCTTCAGGCTCTCCCTCCCGCTTCGGGAGGGGTGGCGAAGAATGAGCCGGGGTGGGTTCCTTCGCCGCGAGGGATTCCCATCCCCCTAAAAATACCGGAAACTATTTTTGCCGGGCCGGGAACATTCCCCCGCGCCGCGTCGTCAGCCAACAGCTACCACTCCGTGCTCTTTTGGGCGGCCACGGCCGCCTGTTCCGAATCAGGAGAATCATATGACCGCCCCGTCCCGCCGCACCCGCTCCGCCGCGCAAGGTTTTACGCTGATCGAGCTGCTCGTCGTGATCGCCATTATCGCGATTCTCACGGCGATCCTGCTCCCCGTTTTCGCGTCCGTCCGCGAGGGGTCGCGCCAGGGCGTCGCCATCTCCAACATGAAGGACATCCAGCAGAAAATGGCCCAGTTCAAGCTGGACAACCACCGCTACCCCGAAGTCCTGTTCGGCTACGTTTACCATAAGGGTGGTGTCCCCACGGGGGCAGTCCTACCTATGTCGCAGGCACTAGGTGAAGTGACCAAGGACCATCAGGCGGATCTCGCTGCAAATTCACCTGTGACTGCCGACGTGCTTGCCGAGCACAACCCGGCCACCTACTTTCCTGGGCTGTACCCCGCGTACATCAAAGACCCGGAAGTCTTCACCGACCCTAACAACCCAACTGATCCCAATGCTGCCGTCCAAAACACTTCTGCCCTGACGGACGTAGGCGTTATTGCTCCCTGCAATTCCGATAGCGACAACGCTCTTCGTGGCGACAAGGCATCGGGTTGTACGGGTGCAACTGTCGGTGTAGTCGTTCCGACGCAACGCTCCTTCTATATCCGTGATGCCTACGATAGTGGCCCGACTGTAACCGGAACCAATCAAGTCAGCACCGCTTACTTGGTGCGCTACCAACTCGCGCGCGAGCAGACGGGCACAACTGCCGATCCCAGCTACACGCATCAGCTTCGCTGGCAGAACCCGCCTGCTGAGACCGTCGTTACCCTTACCTCTTACCACGTCAAGAACGCTGACAAGGTGTTGGTGCTGTTCGAGAGCGGTGCGGTCAAGAAAATGACCGGAGCGGACTTCGCAGCCAAAGAGGGCGCAGGAAGCTTCTGGAAAGTCACACCTTAGTCCGGGCGGGTCACCGAGGGGAACAGAATCGTGCAGTCAATGGCAGACAGCAGAACGGTCAGAAACAGCGGGCGCAGGCGGGCGCAGCGGGGCGTCTCGCTGCTGGAGATTCTGGTCGTCCTGGTACTGCTGGTGCTGGGCATCCTGATCATCGTGCGCTTGTTCCCGAGCGGCTTCTTCTCCATTGAGAGCGCGGGCAACGCGGCCCTCGCCGACGGCCTGGGGAGCGCGGCGCTGGGGGCGCAGACACAGGACCTGGGCAGCCTGCCGGACGCGATCCTGCCGGGCGGCATGGACACGAACGGGCGGGCGAATGGGACGGCAGCGGATGCGAGCTACAACCCCGATGACCCCAATACCCTGAACAACGCGCGCACGGTCCAGAACGAAACGATCACCGTGCCCTCGCGGTCCGCCGCCGGCGGGTCCACCTATGTGATCAAGTTCGGGCCTGCCGTGCTGGGTACGACGACAACGCCGATCCTGCCCGCCGGCGACCTGACGCAGCTTTCTCAGTATTTCACCGTCAACGGCCTGCCGTGGCAGGCTGTTCCGGGCGACATGACCACGCTCGTCACGCCGCAATCCGACGGACTGGAAGACGACACTCAGCTTTACCAGTCTCGCTTCCTGGTGGACCTCGCCCACCGGCAAATCGCCGTTCCCTACGCTCCTTACGCGCTTGATGGCACAACCACGACGGGCGGAGTCAAAGAAGCGGTCGCTTATGACCAGCGAATGATAGTCAGCATCACGGCCTCTAACGGCTTGACCTATACCGAGTGGCTGAACGTCAAGGCAGGCTTGAAGCGGGACGACGCCAACCCCTACGCGCCCCATGCGGCCAACAAAGTGGCTTACCTCGCCGACACCGCCTCCAACTACCACGGCGGGTGGTTCGACCCTACGGGCATCTATGGCGATACGGCTTACGCGACCCCGCAGCAGACAGTCCCTCTCGTGGACGCTTCCAACAACCCGATTCGTTGGACCAGTGTCACCGTGTACCGGACGTTCCAGGCGCTTGACAACACGGCGGCCTTTGGTCCTGACCCCTACCAGTTCATGCTGAAGACGGATGACACCGGCGCGACCAACGCCAACGTCGGCGCGGTCGCTTTCAACCCGCTCGCGGCAGGCGGCAGCGGCATCCCGCCCTTGAAGGCGCAGGTTTCCTATCAGACCGTGGATTGGAGCATCCTGCACGAAGACCGCGACATCCCCGCCCTGAGCGGCAGCGACACCAGTGCCATCCGCCTGACGCTCAAGAACCTGAAGCGGGCAGGGGACCCGAACCCGGACAACACGATCTACGGCGGGATCGCGGGTGCCGGCTCGGGTATCATCATCCAGGACCTAGACTCCGGGGCCGTCATCGCGCCGGCGGCGGCGACCGCACCGACGTATGATCCGACCGATCCCGCCGCGCCGCTTTATGACGAAGACCTTAACGGCACCAGCACCGATCCCGCCCGGATCAACGTCAGCTACGCGACGGGGCGCTTGACCTTCGGGGCGGGCGTCTTCGGGGACAACAAGGCGCACCGGGTCCGCATCTTCTACCAGGGGGATGCCAACTGGACCGTGGCCGTGCAGAAGGCCCCCGCGTATTACGCGCAATTGCCGAACGTGAATGGGACGGACCCAAATCTTGCCCCGGCCCAGTGCGCGTTTGATACCAGCGTCAAGGCCTTGGATTTCCCGCGCAGCGATGCGGGCAAGACCGTGGAAGTGGACGGCATTGTCGCCACCCTGGGCACCGGCACGACCGCAACGACCAAGGCGTACCCCAGCGTGACGGCGGCCATCGGCAGCCAGACGCCGCCAACCGGCGGTCAGTACGTCACCCTCGACCTGTCCGGCTTGTTCGGCAGCGACACGCCAACCGCAGTGACCTTCAGCGCCGTGCGCGGGCTGTCCTCGCGGGCGGTCGTGGCGTGGAAGGAGCGCAACCAGTGGAAGGTGCATACCGTGGACACGATCCTGACGAGGCCGCAGCCCTAACATGAACGTCCCGACACAGACTAGGAACGTGCGTCAAGCTGTCGCGCAGGCCTTCACGCTGATCGAGCTGATCATCGTGATTGCCCTCACCGCCGTCCTGCTCGGCCTGCTGCTCATCCCCCTGGTCAGCGCCATCCGCTACACGCAGCAGGCGCAGATCGTCACCGCCGCCCAGGACGCCGCCCGCGTGACGCGCGAGACGATCACGCGCGAGCTGGGCAAAGCCGTGTTCGTGTTCGACGGCACGAGCCACCCCTTCCTGTCCACGACCGCGCCGGTCGCCGGGGATGATCGGTACACGAACTTCCTGGACCTGCCGCTGCTGGACAAGAACGGCGGGCCGGTTGTCGCCCATGCGTACAACGCCAAGCTGGACTTCGTGCTGGCAAAGGTCAACGACGGCGGCACGGTCGACCCGACCACGAACGAGCCGATCACCTACGCCCCGTCCAAGAACGGTGGTTCCGCCGTCATCAGCGACCCCTCGTTCGTCTTCCCGACCGCGCCGGGCACCGCCGCCGTCCGCTACTTCCTTGGCCTGAAAGACCCCACCAAGTCTTATAACAACACGCGCGAGGGCAAGGCCAACAGCGGCGACGATAACACCTATATTCTGTACCGCGCCCAGTATCAGCCGTATACCGCCGTCACAGATGCCAACGGCAAGGTAACGGGTCAGCAGGCTGACGCCGCCCTGTTCGCGACGCGCGCGAAGTTGGATGCCGCCGGTCGACCCGTCAAAGACGCAAACGGCAACGTCGTCCAGATCCCGGAACTCGATGACCCGGACTTCTTCCGCTACGTCGGCGCGAACGACGTCAACTGGCTTGATGACGCACACAAGACCTACGGCACTACTACGCTTCCAAAGCAGGACGTGCTTAACCACAACAATCGCGTCGATAAGTGGCGCGAGATCGCCAAGCCCGTCATCCCCGGCCCGAACGTGGACCTGATTCTCCAGCCGCACGACGCGCAGGGGAAGCTGACCTACGACGCCGGGACGCTCGCTGCGGGCACCGCCGCCACTTGCACCGCGACGGGCTGTGTGGGCGTCTCGCACACGGGCGTCGCCCACGACCCCGTCGCGGGCGGCTACTACCCAGTCGTCAACACCAGCGTCACGTTCCGCCCGGCTACGGTCAGCGGCGACGCCACGCCGGGGACGACCACGGAGTACAACAGCCAGGCGGTCACGGCGACGGGGCTTGCAGGGTACAACTACATCCCAACGGTCTACACGGCGACGAGCCACTCCTGGGCGCTGCCGTTCCATGTCAGCTTCTACCCCGGCACCGCCGACCGGGCCGCCGCCGCGCTGGGTATGTACTATGACACGGATATTTCTTCGGTCACGGACACGACCAACAACTATGTCGCTGCGGGGGACGTGCTGGAATACCGTCACACCAGCGCGGACACGAACCCGCAGGGGACACTGGTCTACAACGTCACCGGCGGCTACCCCGTGACCGTCGCGACGGGGAATAGTGCGACCGGCTACGCGCTGGGCGGAACCGATTTCGTGCCGGTCGCCATCAACCCGGACAGCGGGACGCTGAACTTCGCGACGCCCTCGCTGCCCAACGGCCCCACGGATCGCCTGACTCGCGCCTGGACCTATACAACGGCGAATGTTGGCCCCGGTGACAGCCTCGACCTGACCAAGCCGACCGGCGGCACGGGCGCGGCGGCGCTGAAAGACTCGCCCTTGGAGTCGCTCAACGCGAGCGGGGGCTATGTCTCGGGTGTCAAGAACGCCCACCTCGTCCCCGGCAGCGTCCGCCTCTCGGGGCCGGACACGACGCCGGGGCCGGGTCAGGCGCAGGGCCAGAGCGTCCCCTACCAGGAGATCAGCGCGAACAGCGCCAACCCGCAGGCGCTCACCGGCAGTCAGTTCTCGGTGGATTACGCCGCCAACGCGCTCACGCTGTCGCCGAACATCACCGCCGCCCTGAAAGCGGACCCGGCGCGCAGCGTCTCGGTGATCTACGACTACCAGGCCAACATGACGCGGCCCGACTCATCTAAAGCCCTGGACGTGGACAACCCGGTCCAGCCGATGCAGGTCAAAGTGGACTACCAGACGCGCGACCTCATCGACGTCAGCATCGGCGTCCGCATCTACGACGTCAGCACCAACCGGGCGCAGGTGATCCCCTCCGAGATCAAAGTCAAGATCGGCAACAGCAACCGCTAGGGCTGTGTCCACGGGGCAGGCCAAGATCGCACAGACATTTTACGAGCGGTTGAAAACCACTCACTGGGAAAGGCGTCCTGCGGACGACGGAAAAGAGTGCGCCGCTCCCGCCGCTCGACGCTCTTTCACCCAAAGGGTGCCTCTCCGAGCGAGTGGTTTTCAACCGCTCGGACTGGTCGGACTGGCTGGCCTGTCTTCCTCAACACTGACCGAGCGCGAACGCCCGAAAGCTACCATGCTTCAGACAAAAACATTGACGTTTTCTGAGCGATGCTCGCCGCGCACCCGGCGCGGGCAGTCCATCATCGTCGCCCTGCTCGTCCTGCTGCTGCTGGGCGTGGCTGGGGCGCTGTTCGTCACCATCGTCGCCCGCAACCTCCTGAACGCCCGTCACGCCAACCGCGTCGTCACCGCCGACCAGTACGCCCGCGCCGGGATCACGTTCGCCGACGCCCAGTTGTCCACCAGCCTCGACGGTGCCGACTGGCGTCCGCCGCTGCAATTTGCCCTCGCCACCCCGCCGACGGGAACACGCGAGCTGGCCCGCTACAACGCGGCTGTCACAGCCAACAATCTGGCTTCCGCGGACCCAAACGACCCGGATAAAGAATACCTTGAGGCTGGCTACGCCCGCTACAACACGGGGGCGGGCCGCTTCCTGCTGCGCGTCACTTACGACCCCGTCAATGTCTCGGGGCTGACCGTACCGCCCGGCAAGTACCTCAAGATCGAGGCCATCGGGCGTGAGGGCTTGATCGACCGAATTGATCCGACGACCTACACCAACAACCGCAGCACGGATCGGACGCAGTCCTACCAGGTCGCCTACAAGCCCATCGGCATCACCGACTACGCCCGGTTCGAGACCAACCCGGACAACCGCTCCGACATCGCCAACCTGGGCGTCATCAGCCAGCAGTATACGCAGGACTCCACCAACGACGGCGGCATCGCCACGCCCGGCGTGTATGACTTCGTGGCGGCCACCCCTGCCACGAACCCGCCCACGGCTACGACTGCCTACAAGCTCTACCCGGTCGTCACGACCTATGGGGCCAGCGATGCCTATCTCAAAGACGGGATGACGCCGCCGAACTTCTATCTTAACCCGACAGCAGGAACGGGGCAGACCGCACCTAACGGCTTTACGCTCGTCCCCGGCGACGGCTCCATCCACGCCAATATGCCCTTGCGCTTCTTCGGCAAGAACGTGGTCTACCTGAACGCCGCTGGAGCCAATGCGCCGCTGTTCCAGGACGGCATCGAGGTCGTTGGAAACCTGCTGCTGGACAGCTACAGCCCCAGCGCGAACCTGGACAACACCTTGCCGACCGGCGGCACGGGCACCCCAGTCTATCAGCAGGCGTCTCTTGTGCTGAACCCGACCGTGACCAATGGGAAGACGGACCTGAAATACTATGTCGCTCCCAGCAACTCCGTCGGCGGGTTCAATACGCAGGGCGGCTTGATTCGTGATGGCTCCATGCAGAACGACGTCAGCGGCCAGCCGCGCGGCATCAAGCGCCTGGAACCGCCGCTGATGGACGCCCAGGACCCCGCCAGCCGCCTGCCGCGCTACAAGGTCATCGCCATGACCTCTGCGCCGCGACTCGATCCGAAGACGGGTAAGCCGTACCCCATCAACGCGGACGGGACCAGCCCCAGCCTCTATGGCTACGGCAAAGCCATCTACATCGACAACTCCGCCGACATCCAGGCGGACAGCAGCTCGGTCGGGGGCGGCACGACGCTGACCGACGAGTGGCTGCGCCGGACTTCCGCCGCCTCCGCTGCGGGCGCGTCCAAGTCCGGCTGGAACGGGCACTTCTACGACCCGGTCGGCGTCACGATCACCCTGGGCCAGAACCTCGGCACGGGCACCGCAGCGGCCCCCGTCTACGGCATCCGCATGGTGCGTGGTGACGACGCCTGGAAGAACCCGGACGGGACGCCGGGAGCGAGTCGGACGATGGACGCCGCCTACGGTGCGACCGGGCTGAGTGCCAGCAACGATCCCACCGTTGACCCATCGAAGCTGACCGGGGCAGCTCTGACAGCCTATCAGAACAACCCGAACAACGACATCGTCATCCACGCCGAGGGCAACGTCCGTCTGGCCGCCGGCACTCTTTCCCCGATAGAGGGCAGCGGCAGCCCGCCGACTTTTCCTCGGCACATCACCATCGTCACCAACGGCACCGCCTACGTGGAGGGGAACCTGCTTAAGGGCAACGCCGACTCAAGCATCACCGTCCTGGCGCACGATTATGTGTGCCTCAACACGACCCAGTTCACGGTCGGCCAGTCCGCCCAGGACCAGCGCCCGGCGGTTGATGCCAGCGGCAACGTGGTCATCACCGACGCGAACTCGCTCATCGAGCCGTTCAACTTCGGTCTGCCGCTGGGTGTTAAGACCACGGACCCGATCTCGATGGGCGGCTACGGCGCGGCGCATCCTAGTCTCTATGTGAGCGCGTCATCGAACTCCGGGAATGCGCTCGCCGACTTGAACATTACAAGCCTGATGGGAGCAGCCGTCAATTACACCGTTCCATTTCAAACGCCGCCTTTACCCACGCCCGAGTTCGGCCCGACGACGCCGACGCACTCCGTATTTGACCTTCCCCCAGCGGCGCTCCCCGCGCTGGGGCAGAGCGACCTGGAGCAGCTCACGGTGGCGCGGAACGCAGGCAACAATGTAAATGACCCTGGTGACGTGCTTCTGGACCGCATCGCCGTGCTGCCAATGGACATCCGCATCGAGGCCGTCCTGTACGCCCAGACCCGCTCGTTTTTCGTCATTCCTGGTGACTGGTTCAACGGCGACCCAGCGGACACGCTGGATCAGTACGCCGGCGGCAACGGTGGGAGGGCCGCCGGGACGCGCCCGGCTACCACCCCCGACGCCCGCTTCCCGATGTACGGCCAGCCGATTGATCTGAAGATCACCATTGATGGGGCCGTGTCCGAAGCACGGCCCGCCGACATCTCCGCTCAGAGCGCGTGGATGACCAAGTGGGGCTGGATACCGCAGTACCACGGCAGCCTGACGGGCGAAACGGCGGGGCACGTCGCTTATCAACCGGGCGGCGGGTCGAACCCCACGGCGGCCAATGTCCCCGCCGTCGGCTTGCAGATCATCTACAACCCGCAGGCGGGCTACCCGTACAACCCGGCGGGGACAGCCCACTACCTGCGGAGCGACGTCTACGGACGCCCGCTGCCGTTCTCGCCGATGCTGCCCGTCTCGACCGGCCTGCTTTACTCCGGGGACAGCAGCGAGCCGCCGCTGCTGCAATAGCGGGCAGCGTGGTCCGCAGTCCGGTAGGAAAACACTTCTTATGTCTCGCACACGAAAAATCGGACGGCGCATCGGGCCGAAGCCGGCATGGCTGCCCGCGCTGACGGCGGCCGCCCTGGGCCTCGCGCCCCTGGCGGCGCGGGCGGCCAGCTACACCTACGGCACACAGCAGCGCACGGTCAACGCCGGGGTGCTGGTCGTCGGCACGGCGTCCAGTCCGGTGCAGTCAAACCCGCCCGCTGTCACCGACACGCCCGACCCTGCGCCCTACGTCTTCGAGACGCTGAACCTGCGCGCCGATGTCAAGCCGTTCGGCTGGAACATCATCAACCCGCGCGCCCCGAGCGGCGTGAGCGGAGCCACCCAGACGCGCTGGCCCGCGTACAGCCTCGGCCAGAGCGTCACCCCGACCATGGCGGCCTACTGGGAGGTGCCCTTACGGGACACTGCCGCCGACCAGCTCCGGCAGTACGACGTGCTGTACCTGGACGCTACTGCTCCTACCTTCTCGGCACCCGGCGTGGTGGCCACACCCGGCGTGACGCTCACGCCCGCCGACAACGCCAAGCTGCGCCGATTCGTGGACGGCGGCGGTCAGCTCTGGGTCGAGTACAGAGGGTCAGGAGGCACCGGCCTGAACGCCCTGTTCACCGGGACGCAGTGGGCGAGCGGCAAGGCGGGCGTGTTCAGCCTCCCCACCGACGGCATGGGCATCCTACGCACCCCGCTTGTCTCGCAGCCGTTCCTGTTTTCGGCCCAGGACTTCTCGAACTTCGGTGCCCTCGGAGGGGCGGGGTCTCTGGCCGGTCTTTCGGGTGAATCCGCAAACCTCCTGGGTGATGTCTTCTATCGGAACGGGGTGACTGCCGCGCAGGCGGGGCAGTACGGCGCGGGGCAGATCATCGCGGACGCGGTCGGCATCGGCGGCACCCTCAGCCCGTCGGGGCCATATTACGCCCCGCCCGGCACTCCCCCCATGCCGCAGGTCGCGCCGACGCCAGACCTGAAGTTCCTGGCAAACTTGCTCTCCTACAGCGAGACGCACCCCGGCGAGAACAAGAACAGCCACGGGGACACGGCGAACAACGACGTCGCCTCGTTCGCCCCCGCCTGGACCGCCCCGTCCGTCGCTCCGACGGGGACGACGCCGACGCCTTCCGTCCCTTCGGGTGCCGCCGTGTGGGGCAACTACGTCTTTGTCACCGACTCGCTCGGGACGGTACACGCTTATGATGCCTACCCTGCCGAAGACCTGACCGGGGGCGGCAAGCCGGACGACGGCGACGCCGACTTCGTCGGGACGGCCACCGCCGCGCCCACCGAGTACGACCAGATCTGGCACGCCTCAGCCGCCGGCAGTGCGGCCTTTGCGTCGGCCCCTACGGTCGCTGTTTACGGCGGCCAGACGCACGTACTCGTCGAGGACCGGGCCGGGGTCGTCTTCAGCTTTGACGTTGGGACGGGTGGGAAAGGGGCCGCGCTGCCTGGTTCGGGCAGCGCCACGGCTTCCTATGCCGCCGCCGTCTATGTCCCCGCGCCGACCTGCTACGAGGGCCGCGTCTACGCCGCCCAGCCGGACGGGACGCTGTACGTCTACGACTCCAACAGCGGCGCGAGCGCCGGCAAAGGCGTCAAAGTGCCGCTCCAACTCGCCACATCTAACGAGGTCGGCGTCGCCCCGCCTTCCGTCGGCCTGCTGGCGGACGGGCCGGTGACGAGCGATGCCATCGCCCTCGTCCCGACCAACGTGAACCTGTCGGCGGTCTTCCTGGGCGCGCGCGCCGATCTGCTCCAGCCGGTCTCGGGCGCAACCCCGTCGAGCGGCTACAACGTCAACCGGCAGCACCTCGGGTTCCTGCCCATCCAGATCGACAAGAACGCCGTGCCCGGCCCGCAGGCCTACACGCTGGACGGCCTGGGATCGTCCACCTACACCGGCAACGGCCCGTCGGGCGGCGGGACGTCCACGAGCGCGGATTTCACGGCGGGCACGACCACGGGCACCTACTATGGCGACTACGATCAGGACCTGACGGTGTTCGCGCCGGGTGGTGCCCACGCCGGCGAAACCGCTTACCTCAGCCAGATCAGCGGGTCCAGCTTCGGGGCGGTGCAGGGCGGCTCGCCGCTGACCAACTGCGTCTTCTCGGCGTCCGCCTTCGACCGGCGCGGCGACTTCTACTACACCGAGACGAACACTGACGGCAGCTACCTGGTTGGCGTCCACGGGGAACCGCAGTTCCGTAACGTCCGCCTCAAGTTCCGCTTCCGTATGCCCAAGGCTTCCGATCCGCCCTTGAACGACCCGGATGGCATCGCCTGGAACACGCTGACCGGCTACCAGTTCGTCGGGGCACCCGTGATAGACGCCCAGGGCCACGTCTTCGTCGCCGCGTCCAGCGGCACCAAGGCCGCCGTGCTGTGCTTCGACGCCAACGGCGAGATCTACGCCGACGCGCCCGCCGGCTTCGACCCCACACAGGCGACGCTGTTCCAGGCCGATGAGTCGAGCCTTGCCACGGCCCCCAATCAGCTCCGGCCCGGCGGCGAGATTTCCGGCAACCCGAACACGCCCCTGCTGCGCTACGGCGAATACACCGCCTCGGGCAGCCGCGTCACGTTCTTCAACTTCGGGGTGGGGACCGGCAGCCAGCGCCAGCTCGCGGGCAACCTGTCCGAGCCACAGGCGGTCACCGCCACGCCCAACGTGGACGCCAACAACCCGACCCAGACGTCGGTGCCCGTCACGCTGAATCTGCACACGAACCTGCTCTGGTACGCCGTGCTCCCGAGTGCTGTCCAAAGCAAGCCATTCGTTCAAGGGCAAACCTCCGGCTTGAGCAAGGCCAGCAATACGCTGTTCCTTATCGACAGCGGCGCGTCTGCGACGATGCCGAACAGATTGTTCAGCCTGTCCGCCACGCCGTCCCTCAGCGCGGGCAAGACCGCTACACCTATGGACCCTGCGGGTAATTTCGATGTGAGCCAGATCGTGCCCCTCACGCTTCCCAAATATATCGGCACCGTCGCCGCCGCGCCGAGCATCGGCGGCAGCGTGATGACGATCACGGGCACTCTGGGAACAGCCACGCTGACGCAGCAGCTCACGCTGATCGCCGACAACAACCGCATTCTGGAAACGGACACCCAGGGCAACGCGGTCTGGGCGACCGACTCGACCACGGCGGCGAACGGCACCAAGACCGACTTCAGCCACCCGACAGCCCTGGCCCAGGTCGCCCCCAACGACTACCTGGTCGCCGATACGGGCAACAATCGCTGCGTCCGCTTCGACCGTGCGGGCGACGTGATCTGGGAGCTGACTACTTTTAGCGACCCGAACAAGTTTCTCGCCGTGGGCCAGCCGCTGACCCTGAGCCAGCCTTCCAGCGTCCAGATCCGCTTCGCTGGCAAGGACACCGCCGGTAACCCGCTCCCTTACTACCTGATTGCCGACAGCGGCAACAACCGCGTCCTCGAAGTCCAGGACCACACGCTGACCTGGGTGAGCCACACCGCCGACCAGAACGGGCGCGCGTACCGCTACGGCAGCGCGACCTACTACGGGGCCGGCGGCGGGACGCCTACCTATATCGCCGCCGCCGTCACCAACACGCGCATCGCGCCCCTCGCTGCTTCCGGCGCACTCAGCCCCGTCAGTGGCGACGCCCCCGGCGGCAGCATCGTCCTGTTCGACTACAGCAAGTCGGTTATCTCCGGGGTCTATACCAGCTTCCAAACACAGACAGGCACGGCGACACCTTACACCGTGTTGCCTTTCTCCGTCCTCAACCCGCGCTTCCTGAGCGTCTTCGCCCCGGCCAGCGGCTCGATTCCGAGTCTGCTCTATGCCGACGATAACGGCGCGTTCGACCTGAGCTATGACAGCACGAAAAACGTCTTCTTCGCTGCCCCCGGTGCCCTGAACTTCACGAAGGCTAAGTACCAGAATATGCCCGACCCAAGCGATCCGACCAATACCACCAAGTCATTGAAGATCAATACGGGGGAAGCCATAGACCGCACTCAATTCCCGTTCGTGCCGACGTGCATCCAGCGGCTCGATAGCGGCAGCGCCAATCCGCGCTACCTCATCACGCAGGCGTACAGCCAGAGCGAATTGGGAGTGCCCGTCGACGCTACTCACCCACGGCGAATTGGTGGTGAGGTCTTCGAGGTGGACGGCGACACTGTCGCCGGCACTAATACTGCTGTCGGCGGCTTCGGTGGGAAGTCGTTGAGCCGTCCCACTATGAGCACATCGCCGTCGACGCCGATTGGGCCGCTGACGCAGCCGACATCGGCGATCAGGCCGCAGTAAACAGCCCCGGCACTGGCCTTGTCGGGCTACCCGAATACAGGAAAAGTCCCTCCGGGGCTGAGGGATTGTTTGCGAACGCCGCTCTTCAGTGCTGGAGGCACTTCCTCCGGGTAGCCCGGCTAGGCCAGTGCCGGGGGACAACGTTGTTGCCCGTGCCGCCTTGACGCCCTTGCCGCGTGGGTTTCCATCGGCACTTTCATCCGTCTCCGCACCGTATCCGTATAAAGATGCATACAATGAACTGTAGCCGCTTCTCTTTCCGCTTCCCCTCCGCCCGCCGGTGGGGCCTGGCGCTGATGCTGGGCATCGCCTCCGCCGTCGCCCCCCACGCGGGCCGGGCGCAGGTGGTGACCCCGACGCCCTACCAGTCGCCGCTCTTCCACGCAGGCGGTGCGCCGGCGAATGCCGCCGACGGGACGGGCCTGCTGCCGCTCTACAGCCAGCTCCAGGGCACGCCCACGGGCCTGTTCCCGGCGGGTGCTTCGGGCGTCTCGACACAGATACCCAGCTTCCTGCTCGGCGCTTACGATCCGTTGCGTCCGCCCTCCACCATCGGCACCTACTACCCGGATCACTTCGCCGATGGCAGCATCTACTCCTGGAGCGCCCCGTTCGTCTTCATTCCGCAGTCGGCCAGCACCGTGACCGTGGACGACAGCTTCGGCGCACCCACGGCCGGTCCACCGCCCACGTCCGGGTTCACCGTCTCGCCCACGGCGGGCGGCTTCGTCCCCACCACCGGCGCACCCGGAACCCCCGGCGATCTGCCCGCCGCCACGGCCACCGGCGGTGAGTATTACCGCCTGTCGCCCAGCACCAGCGGCACGGCGACCTGGACCTTGGTGGCGTCGGCGGCGGGCAGCTACTCGCTTTATTTCCATATCCCCGACAACATCGCCGACTCGGCGGGGGCCATCGAGGCCCGCAGCAATCTCGTGCAGTACGTGGTCAAGACCTCGGGGGCCTTCGCGCAGACGCAGACAGCGACCGTGAGCCAGACGGAGGCGAACTCGGCCCAGTTTTTAGCCGGACCGTTCCAGCTTGCCCAATATGACACCGTCACCGTCACGCTCCAGCGGGACGCGACCCACAACCAGACCACCACGGCGGATTATCTCATCGCCGACTCGATGACGCTCCAGGCCAGCATCGGCGACGTCCAGAGCACGCCCACGGCCATCAACGCCTCGGCGTTTCCGACCGACTTTGCCGGCGCGAACCTGAAATACTGGGGCATCTATGTGGCACCCTCGACGACCGGCGTACAGGCGACGGGGAGCACGACGGGCGGTGATAATGCGCCGCCGGATACGACGGGCGGGGCCGCGCCCAGTGCGACGAAGGTTCTGCACTACGGCTTCGGCAACACCGCCTCCACGCAGCCCGACGGTACACCCGTGGACGCCAACCACCGCATCCGCCAGCTCGTCTTCTTCGGGCGTCAGGAGCCGTCGACCGGCAGCGCGGTCCGCGTGGACGACAGCAGCGGTACGCCGAGTTTCACCACCCCGACAGGGACCTGGAACCACGTCACCTATGTTGCGGGGCCGCCGGTCGTCAACCCCGGCGCGGCTTCGGCGACGAACTTGGAGTACCTGGTGACCGGCGCGGCCAACGGTGGGTCTAACGCTACGGCCCAGTGGACCCTGACCGCGCCCGGCAACGGAGCCTACTTCCTGTCGGTTCACCTGCCCGGCCTGAACACGGGCGAGAAGCGCATCACCGATGCGGCCTACGGCGTCACAGTCACCAGGGCGGGAGCGGTCATCTCGACGACCACCACGACACTGAGCCAGGCGACGCAGTTTGGAGACGTCCTGCTGCCGTCCGGCTCGCTCCCATTGCTGGCGGGGGACGTGGTCACTGTCACTCTCGGGAACGGGACCGGCAACACGGGCGCGACGGGCCTGGATGTCGTGGCCGACTCGATCACGCTGACCAGCGGTACGGGGCACGGGGCGATCTACTGCGTGGACGGCTTCAACGGGGCCGTCGTGTGGCGCTACGAGACGGCTGCCTCCGCTGCGGGCGCGTCCGCGCCCGTGTTCTCCTCGCCCGCCGTCGTCAAGATCAACGTCATGACCTCGCCCGGCGACCCGAACGCAGGCCCGGCCGTCCCGCCGACCTACGAGAACAAGCTGGTCGTGATCGTCGGCGACAACAGCGGCCTGGTCTACTGCCTGGACGCCATCGGGCACGGGGACGGGACCAGCAACAGCCAGGCGGTTGACCCCAACACGGGCCAGCCCATCACCCTGCCGCAGCCCGGCTACGGGACGCTGGGCGCAAGTCCCATCAATCCCGCCGGCAGACCCGCGCCGGTGGACGCTAACGGCTACGCCCCCCACGTCGGCACCACGAACGCCTACTGGGTGTACCGGCCCGACGCAACTCTGCCCAAGGATTTGACCACGAAGGCCCCTCGCCTGGACCCGGCTGACCCGACCCACAAAAGGATACTCCGGTTGCCGGATCGCGACCTTCCCGTTCCCGTCGCCTTTGGGACGGCCTCGCCTACGGTCTTCGTGGACCCGAGCGTCGCCCCCGCTGCGGCGGGGACCACCTACACGACTCCGCCGACCAATGCGACCGTCTACGTCGGCAACTCCAACGGCGTTTTGTACGCCCTGGACGCGGTGGGCGTCCCCTACAGCACGAAAAATAGTACAACCGATCCGGCCTACCCCTATGGCGACACCTTCAACGTCAGCCAGGACATCCGACGCGCACGGAATGTCTTCCCACCGGTCGCCACCGACGCCGTCGCCCCCACCTGCCAGCCGCGCTGGTGGTTCACCCTGCGCGGAGGCAATGCGTCCCTGGCGACGAGTGCCTCCGCCGCCGATTTCGAGTCCGCGCCCGCCCTGCACATCACGGCGGTGTCGAACGGCGCGACACCGCCGGTGATCGGTTACACGCCCCGCGTCTTCATCGGGTCGGCGCACGAGCAGGAAAGCACCTCAAACGTCGGGCGGCTGTACGCCCTGAACGGCCTGCTCGGCCCCGCCGGGAACGGCGGCAGGAACCTGGTGCCCGGTACGCTGAACTACAATGTGGCCCAGCGCCCGCAGACCAGCCCGACGGACACTGCCGACTGGTCGTTCCCGGACGCCTACGGTACGGACACCTACACCACGGGGTTGAGCAGCAACAAGAAGCCCCGCCCGGCCCTGGGCAACATCACCGGCTCCCCGGTCGTTTTCACGGACGTCAATGAGGGCACCGCAGCGCGCAAGACCCGCGTCTACTTCGCCGCCAACGTCGGCCTCGAAGTGCCCAAAGGCAGCACGGGCAAGACCCCCGCGCCGCGCCCCGATGCCGCGCAGACGGGCCGCATCTGGGCCGTCAACCTGGACGGCTCGGTCGGCACGACGACCGGCACCACGGCGGCCACGTCCACGGCCACCATGACCAACGCCTGGGCCTACCCGTCGGCGTGGGACCCCAACGACGCGACCAAGGACACGAGTCCTGAGCCGTCCACGCCCATCGGCGCGTTCCTGCACGCCACGCCCTCCATCGGCGTCGTCCAGTTCCCGCTGGTGATCAGCAACGGCGACGCGACCTCCTACGGCCACACCGACGCCTCGGGGAATGACGTCAAGGGCCGCTCCGTGCCGATGCTCTACGTCGCCTCGCGCGGCGTCAACGACACGGCTTTGTACGCCCTGGACATCGACGGTAAAGACGACTCGACGGCGTCGACCACGACGGCACCCGCGGGAGCCGACAAGCTGATCTACCGCCAGATCTCGCCCGACGGGGCCATCTACCAGTCTTCGCCCGCCCTCGTCACGAATTATAGTACGTCCGGCGGCAACGGCGGCGCGGTCTTCATCACGGCGGGCAATACGCTGTATGATTTCAGTGCCACGCCTATCTCCAACCCCATCCCGACCGAGGCCTTCCCGCTGGTCCGTGAGAACCGCGCCTTTACCGGCTTCGGCTCGCTGTCCTCGCCCACGCTGTCCGCCGCCGACACCACTGACCTGCCTGTGACGACAACGACCGCAACGAACCCGACGGCGTTCGCTTACCCGACCAACGCCGTCGACTGGGTCTACTGCGGCGACACCAGCACCGGCCTCTGCCACGGCATCACGCCCTACGACACCACCTACGCCGGCCAGACCAACCTCGGCGGCATCCTTCCCGCCGACTTCGGCGGCGTCAGCACCATTGACCTTTCCTCCGCCTTGCGGAGCTACCTCGTGAGCGACGCCAGCGCGGCGAGCACGAACTACGGAGACCGCCTGGACAAGACCTCCAACGCCCTGCCCGTCTATGAGTGGGGCCAGAACGTCTACATCCGCTTCGCCAACGTCGTGCCGCCGTTCCCAACCCAGACAACGGGTGGGGTGCCTTCCGCCCAGCCGACCGATCCCCGGTACTTCCTCCGCGATCAGAACAACACGACGCCCGCGAGCGCCGCCAACCCGCTTCAAGTCTACGGCAACGGCGGGCCGGTCGAGTTCGACCTGTCTGATACCACGTCAAGCGACCCGGCGGATCATGCGACGGTGCCGGCCAGAATTGTCACGGCACTGCCCGGCGACGGCTTCATCCTCCGCGGTGACACCGACACGGACAACAACCTGGTGACCAGCGAGGCCACGGGCCGGCAGTGGATCGGCGCGTACACCTACGCCATCGGTGACGGGTCGGCCCGCCGCAACACGCCCGGCGGTCAGCGCCAGGTCATCAACGCCCGCCAGATCGTCCATGTCTTCACCACGACCGACGGCACCACCTTTACCGACACCGGCAAGACCGTGACGCTGGCCGCTTCAACGACCAACGGCGGCCCCAAGTCGGTGGTTGACTCTACGACCGGCAATTCCACGTTCGGCCCGAACCCCATCCAGCCGGTCGAGCAGCCGAAGTTCGGCATCCTGAACCCCATCGGCCTGCGCGCGGGCGGGCTGCCGCTCTCGCTCAACAACACCCCGGTCACCAACGCCGCCGAGATCGGCGACGAGGTCGGCCCGTTCCGGGGCATCAAGTCCAACATGCAGCCTCTCCTGGACGGTACCGACCCGCTCGCCCTAGAGGCGCTGGCGAACGGCAACGACATCCCCGTCGCGGCCCCCACCTCCACGACCGGCGGAGGCAAGAAGGGCATCGGCAACCCCACCCAGCGCCCGGCGGCGGCTGTCGCCGCTCCGACCACGACGCATCACACCGTCGTCACCGCCACGGGCCTGATCCCGCACAACGGCGGCGGCGACAACAGCGACTTCTCGACACTCGCCCCGCCCACGGGGACGCTCGGCAACGCCGACCCACGCGGACTTTCCGCCACCAACTTCGGCTCGCCGGATCAGCCCTACGCCGCCGACGTCTTCGACCGCAGCGCCTTGGGCCTGGTCGGCAAGTCCCTGTCGCTCAAGATGTACACGCCCAACGGCGCGGGCGGCGGCCTGTTCTGGAACGACAACACGCAGAACACCACCGGCCACGACTCGGTCGTCAACTTCCTGCCCTGGGAGACGCCCCCGGCCACCTACCGGGTCGGTCAGGCCAACACCAGCCCGGACTACCCGGACATCGCCTCCCAGAACGTCACCGCCGCCCTGTACCCCCAGGGCGGCGGGGGCGGCGACCTCGGCTCGGACGGGGTCACGCCGACCGTGGCGACGCCGGGTGCCACCCTGCAAGGCCGCACGGTCTACGCCAGCCCCTTGCAGGTCCACGTCAGCGTGCCGCACTACCAACCCGCCAACCAGCAGCTCTACGACAAGACGACGGCGGGCGGCGGTTACAGCGCCGTGGGCGAGATCAGCCCGAGCGGCATCGTGAGCGCCAGCGACACCGTCTTCCCGATGGGCTACGTCACCACCAAGCGCATCTACGCCGCCAACATCAGCGGCCGCTTCCAGGACGGCACGGCCTACCGCGACATCCGCGTCTATACAGGCGTCCCCATCGACATGAGTACCAGCATCGCGAACCCGACCACCGACATCGGCAAAGTCCCCGGCGCGTTCGGAATCCAGGTGAGTCAGTATCCTGGGTACAAGGATGCCGCTGCCAATATCGGCTTCACGCCTTACAATGCCACGTTCGCCCAGAACTACCAGCCGGTCACCGCCAACAACAATGGCAACGTCAACCTGCTCAACGTCCACTTCGACCAGCTCTATGCCGTTCAGGGGCCGAACAACACTCCGGTCTCGACGCCCCTCAGCCTGGTCGCGAGCGCCCTCGACCCGCTCTCAGCTATCCCCGCGTATGACGCCGCGGGTGTGACAGGCCCGCGTTCAGACACTTTCAATAGCGTGTCGGAGTTGCCGTTCCTCCTCCGCTCGTCCCTAGACCCCGACCTGGCGGCGGCCTACGGCATCAATCCAAGCATCGCGGCGGATGCAACACTCAAAGCATTCTATCCGAGTGCGACGTTCCACAAGCCGCGCGTTGGCAGTGATACCCCCACCGTGCTGACGGTGCCTGATGTTCCCTCGGTTGATACTGCGGGGGCACCTTTCAGTCTCTATCTGACAGCGGATAAGCCTATCGTCGTCGCGGGTAGAGTCGCCGCTGTCGACAATGATCCGCATTCGCCGACCTACAATCAGGTTTTACCTGAGACCGCACCGCCTTACGTCAGCGTCGGCATCCCCTTCGGGACGCCCGTCGGGACCTACTCGCAGACCCTTCGGCTGTTCGAGGGCCGGGACGTCAGCGGCTACACGACCTATAACACCGGCTCAAAGCTGTACAACCCGCTGTACCCACCGCAGTACGGCGGCAGCATCGGCGGCCTGGCGGCACCGACCAGCGCCCCAGGCAACGTCCTCTATCCCGGCCTTCAGCCCCTCAGTACGACGGGCACCGTGGTCAAGGCGACCGTGCTGGAAGACCGGATGACCGACGGCTACACCGCCGGCAGTCTGCCGCATGTCGATGCCGTCCCGGCGGTCCCTGCCAGCGGGTCGGGGGCAACGGCTGTGCCTGCTCAGTCTACGCCTGACTTCGCGCCTGCTGCCTTCCGCGACGCCAGCAGCGGAAACCTATCTCTTTATTGGACCTCCAGGCGCAGTGGCAGCTACCGCGTCCAGCAGGCCAACGTCCCGTTCAATAACCAGAACGCCCCAGGGTACTTCTCCCCCAGCGACCCCAAGAACGATTGGTGGTCTTCCGGCCTAGCTCCTGGGCTGGTGACGACAGGGACCAATAGCGGCCTGACCGTGACTCCCGAGGGAAGCGAGGCTTTTGCGGTCAACGTCGCCACTCCGCCGTATGCCAATACTCTCTACTGCTACCCTGTAACCGCCTCGACGGGCGCGCTCGGGACTGCCCAGCGCGTGACCAGCGACCCCAGTCAGGTCAAGTATGGTGTCAAGGGCGTGTTCACCGGTGCCGCGTTCGGCAACGCTGACCCCAACCTATGGGCCTTCTGGACGGCCTCGACGCGCGGGCGCACGGCGATCTACTACAATTCGCACACGGCGGGGGCGGCGGGGGACTGGACGCAGACGACCGGCCTGCTGCCGATCCCGGCGGGGCTAACGGCGGTGGCCGATCCCGCCTCGGTCCTGCTTAACGCGCCCGTCATCGGCACGAACGGCACGACGCTCCAATCGACGCTGGAAGTCACCTACAGCGGAACCGGGCCGGACGGGGGCGTGAACCTCTACGCGGGACGCTACCAGCCGGACGCCACGACGGCCTCGAAGCTGGACCCGGTGCCGTTCCCCCAGGTGACTGAGATACTGGCGGGCCAGCCCGGCGGCTGGTTCCAGGCCCGCGACGTCGCCTGGTCCCGGACGGGTGCTTTGAACCTCCTGATCGGTGGGACGCCCATCCTCTACAGCATCCCCGCCTCCGGCACCCCGCAGCCGCTGTTCAGCCGCGCCGTCTTCGACAAGACCAGCGGCCTGCTCGTACTCACCGGGGTTAGCCTGACAGGTGCGGTTACAGGCGGCACGGCGACGGTCTACGTGGACTCGGCGACGGGGCGGGTGCGCTTCGCGGGGGGGACGCCGAGTGGGCAGGTCCGCGCGACGTTCACCCCGCTGGTCCGCCGGATCACGGTCGATACCCGCGCCGATACGGGCGTGACCACGTTCCTGGACACGGCCCAAAAGACCAACGACGGGCCGGGGCTGACCAACGTGGAGGCGGACCGCCGCTGGTACTTCTGGCGCAAATCCGCCGTCAGCACCGACACGCACTCGGCGACGATCTACGACAAGACCCAGCGGCTGACGGTGTACACGCCGACGCCGATTGCGGTGGGAGGGACGCCCGCTAAACCTGTCGTGACCGTGATGATCGGCACCACGGACGTCAGCGCCTTTGTAGACGTGGACTACTCGCGTGGGCGCATCTACTTCCCCATCAATGCCGGCGGCACGTACACCGAGGGACAGCCCGCGACGGTGACGTATACGGACGCGACGGGCACGAGCAAGACGTTCACCGACAGCGTCTACTGGCAGGACGAAATCCGCGCCGGCGACCTGACCGCCACGCCCAATGGCAGCGCGGATGGCATCGCCCACAGCGTGGACTATGCCGTGCCCATCGATACCGTGGTCAACGAGAACAACGTCGCCGCGTTCCTCGATCCGTATGCCAGCGCCACCAACGAGCACAAGGTCTGGCTGTTCTGGAACAGCACCCGCAACGGCACGGCGGACATTTACACCGAGACGATCAACCCGCGCTTCGCGCCCTAGGCTGGGACCCCCCGGCGGTCAAGGCCGCCGGGGGGTCCGCCTTGACCCCATCGCCCCGTTTCGGGTATCCTGACGGCCTATGCGAATATTTGCCGCGATGGACATCGGCACCAACTCCGTGCGGCTCGCCGTGGTTGAAATGCAGGCGGGCCAGACCTGGACCACGCTGGCCGCGCAGAAGCAGGTCGTCCGGCTGGGCGAGGGCGAGTTCGATCAGCCGGGGGAGAAGAAGAGCGGCAAAGACGGCGACGGGGGCGGACACTCGCTGACCGAGGCGGCCATCGCGCGCGGCGCGCTGGTCTGTGCCCGCTTCGCCGAGGTCGCCCGCGGCTTCGGGGCCGAGGAGATCGTCGCGCTGGCGACCGCCGCGGTCCGTGAGGCCGACAACGGCGACGAGTTCGTCCGCCGTGTCCGCACCCTGGCCGATCTCGACGTGCGCGTCATCTCGGGGCAGGAAGAAGCGCGCCTGATCTATCTGGGCGTCATCAGCGGCGTGGACCTGCCCAAAGACAAGCGCGCCCTGATCATGGACATCGGCGGCGGCTCGACCGAACTGATCGTCGGCGACGGCGCGGGCTACGTCTTCCTGGACAGCCTCAAGATGGGCGCGATCCGGCTGACGGCGGAGGGCATCGCCGATCCCTCGAAGCCCGTCCCGCCCGCCGCGTGGGACGACCTACAGCGGCGCGTCCGGTCGCTGCTCGCGCCTGCCGCCCGCGCCATCGGCAAGGCGGGTTTCTCGGTCATGTACGGCTCGTCGGGGACGGCCCAGAACCTGGCCGAGATCATCGCCCACGCCGCGGTCGCTCCGAACCCCACCTCGCTCCGAAACTACGCGCTCTCGCTGGCTGATGTGCAGGCGACCACCAAGCGCCTGTGCGCGATGACCCTGGAACAGCGGCGGCGTATCCCCGGCATCAACCCCGAGCGTGCCGACATCATCCTGGGCGGCTCGGCCATTTTGCAGACCGTCATGGAGACCGTCGGCGCGTCCTCCATTCTCATCAGTGACCGGGGCCTGCGCGAGGGCATCATCGTAGACCGGCTGCGCCAGACCGCCCCGGCCACACCCTCCGGGACAATGGACGCAGCCCCGGAGAGTGCCCGGCGTCGCTCCATCCGCCAGCTCATGCGGGCGACGGGCGTCGATGAGGCCCATGCCGCCCACATCGTCCACCTCTCCCTGTCGCTGTTCGATCAGTGGAAGGCGCTGGGCCTGCACGACTATGGCCGCGCCCGCGAGCTTCTGGAGTACGCCGCCCTGCTGCACGATTCGGGCTTCTTCGTCTCGCACACGGACCACCAGCAGCACTCGTATTATCTGATCCGCCACTCGGAGCTGCTCGGCTTCAACGACCGCGAGATCGAGATCATCGCCAGCCTCGCCCTGTATCACCGCAAAGGCCTGCCGCGCCGCAAGCACCCGGCCTTTGACAAACTGGACGCCCGGATGCAGCGCGTCATCCGCGTCCTCTCCTGCGCCCTGCGCCTGGCCGAAGCCCTGGACCGCAGCCACCTGATGCTGGTCAAAGACGTCGCCAATGAGAAGCGCCCAAAGCCCGACCGTGTCCGCCTGACGCTGCTGGCCTCCGCCGATGCCCAGCTCGAAGTGTGGGCCGCCGAGGCCCAGGCTCCGGCTTTCGAGAAGACCTTCGGCCTGCCCCTGGAAGTCTGCGTTTCGCCCGCCCCCGTCTAGACCGATGCGAACGTTTCTCCTGGAAGGAGCGGTATAAGAACCACTCAGAGGCCCCCCGGCCCCAAAATTGGGCGCGAGGGGTCTCTTCTCCGCATGCATCTTAGAAAGCACCATGCCATGATCCGTTTTCGAAAGACCCTCGCGCTGACCCTGGCGGTCCCCGCCGCCGTGGCCGCCGTCGCCTTCGCCCAGGCCAAAGCCAAGGAGGAAGCCGCCGCGCCCGTCGTCGGCAAGGCCGCCCCCGCCTACACGCTGCCCGACCAGAACGGCGTCACCCACACGTCGGCTCGGGACAAGGGCAAAGTGACGCTGCTGGCCTTCTACCCCGCCGACTTCACCGGCGGCTGCACCCAAGAGGCGCACTCGCTGACGTCCGCCTACCCGGCGCTGAAGGCCGAGGGCGTGACGGTCTACGGCGTCAGCGTCCAGGACCCGAAATCGCACAAAGGCTTCTGCTCCAAAGAGGGCATCCCCTACGACCTGCTGGCCGACACCGGGAAGAAGATGGCAACGGCCTACGGCGTGCTCATCCCCGGCGTCGGCATCGCCGACCGCGTGACGTTCATCCTGGGCGCGGACGGCAAAGTCGCCTATGTGGACCGCGATGTCAACGGCCACCTGGCGACCTGCGGCGCGGACTGGGTCGCCTGGGTCAAGGCCCATCCCGGCATTCAAGGGACCCGCCCGGCCCCCTCTTCATTACGAGCGAGCCTGAACACGAATAAGGCGGTGGCCCTCTACCGCACTATCCGAAGCGACGTCTTCCTGGCGGGAACCGCGACACCCGGCAAGGCCGCGCCCGAGTTCCTTCTGCCTGATGTCGCCGCCGGACAGATGTATTCGCTGACGAAGTTGGGCGCGGGCAAAAAGGTCACCGTCGTCATGTTTGTCTCGACGCGGTGCCCCTACTCCAATGCCTACAACGGGCGGATGACCGCGCTGGCGAACAAGTACAGGCCGTTGGGCGTGGCCTTCGTCGCCGTCAATGCCAACAAGAATGAGCCGCTGGCCGAGTGCGCGGCCTACCAGAAGGCGCAGGCTTTCCCGTTCCCGACGCTCAAAGACGCCGACGACCGCGTGGCGGACGCCTACGGCGCGCACGTCACGCCCGAGACGTATCTGATCGACAGCAGGGGCGTCCTGGTCTATCATGGGCGGATTGATAACAGCATGGACCCTGCCGAGGTCAAGACGCACGACCTGGCAAACGCCCTGGACGCGACATTGGCCGGGCGAGCCGTCGTCAAGGCAGAGACTAAGGCCTTTGGGTGCGGGATCAAGCGATGAGCAGGAACCTAACCCCCGGCCCCAAGAACCTAACCCCCCAGCCCCCTTCCCTCACAGGGAGGAGTCGGCGGCTTGCCGCCGGGGGTAGGCTCCGAACCTCCCTGGGCTTCTGCCTTCTTCTCTCCTCCTCTGTCCATGCCGCTTCAGTGATGCCCGCCGACGCGCCCACGGTCAAGCGGGCCGTCGCCGCGCAGCGGGGGCACGTCGTCCTGGTCAACTTCTGGGCAACCTGGTGCGGGCCGTGCGTGGCCGAGTTCCCGGCCATTGTCAAGGTCAGCCGGCAGGATCGGGCGCTGGGCCTCCGAACCATCGCCGTGTCCGCCGACATGCTCAAAGACCGGCAGACGAAGGTCGCGCCGTTTCTGGCGCGTCAGCGGGCGACGTTCCCCGTCTACCTGGAAAAGAGCGCCGACCCCGAGGACTTCATCAACGCCTTCGACCCGAAATGGCAGGGCGATCTGCCCCGGACGCTGATCTACGACCGGCGGGGGCGGCTGGTCCGCACACTGGCCGGTGAGCAGACCGCCCAAAGCCTCGCCGCCGCCGTCGCCCCGTACCTCAAGGAACGCTGACCGCCTTCTAGAACGACAGACCAGCATGACGGACGAGACGCGCCACGCGCCAAATGTTCAGGCGGCAGAAACGCTGTTCGGCAGATACCCCGCGCTGCCGCTGTTCTGGCTCGCCCTGACCGCCGCCGATCTGGTCGCGCTGTACGTCTTCCTGGGCCGGCTGCTGTACCCCCTCAGCCCGGCCTGGGTGTACCTGCTCACCTACGGCGCGGCGTTCGGCCTGTATGCCCTGGCCGCGGGCGTCCTGCTGCCGCGCCTCCCGCGCGCGTTCTCACGCCCAACGCTGCCGCTGATCTTGGGCGGGGCGGCCTTGTTTCGTCTGGCCGTCGTGTTCGCCCCGCCGCGGCTTTCCACCGACATCCTGCTCTATGTGTGGGACGGGCGGCTGGTCATGCACGGCATCAACCCCTACCACTGGGCACCCAACGCCTACCCGCTGCGATTTTTGCGCGACGCCGTGTGGAACGGGATGGAGTACAAGGCCTACCAGTCCATCTACATGCCGATCTCGCAGGGCATCTTCGCCGCCGCCTATGCCTGCTTCGGCAGCAGCCCGGTCGGCTACAAAGTGCTCTACACGCTGTTCGATCTGGGCGTGATCTGGCTGCTGATGCTGCTCCTGCGCCGACTGGGCCGGCCCCTGACGCAGGTAATCTGGTACGCCTGGTGCCCGCTGCCGATCACCGAGGTGGCGATGGCCGGGCACCAGGACATCGTGGGCGTTTTCTTCCTGCTGGCCGCGCTTCTCCTGGCGATGCGGTCGCCCCGCCGGGTCGGCTGGGCCGCGCTGGCCCTGGTCGCCGCCGCGCTGACCAAGGGCTTCGCGCTGCTGCTGCTGCCGCTGTTCGTGCGCGCGCATGGCCGCCCGTTCGCGGCCTGGGCCGTGGCCGGGCTGGTCTACCTGGGGATGCCGCTCTGGGTTTTTTTCCCGTACTTCCTGCACGGGATGCATCAGTACCTGCAAAACGTCCACGTCAACGCCGGGCTGTACTTCTGGGTCAACCTGGGCCTGACGCCGCTCACGCACAAGTGGCACTACGCGATCACCGAAAGGCTGTCCGACGCGGCGATCCTGGCCGTCGTGCTCTGGTCGGTCCTTCGCCCTGTGCTCTCGTACCCGGACCTGCTGCGCCGGGCGTCCGTGGTGCTCGCCGTCACGCTGCTGGTCATCCCGACTCTGTTCCCCTGGTACCTGCTCTGGATGGTGATCTTCGTGCCGCTGGTCGGGACGCGGCCCCGGTACTCGTTCGTGCTGCTGTCGGGGCTGTCCGTCCTGCTCTACACCTACTACATCGCCCAGCGGGCTTATTGGTGGACTCCGGTCGCCGAGTACGTGCCCTTCTTTCTCCTCCTGGCGTGGGAGGTGTGGTCGGAGAAGATGCCGCGCTCCGCCATGCCGCCGCGTGCCGCGCCGGCCGGGATGCAGGTCATCCCCGGCCCCGCCTTGCGCCTGGGCGACGCACCCGCCGTAGGCGCAAGGAAACAGACATGACCGACAGAATGCGGGTGATGACGTACAATATCCGGGGCGGGTGGGGGATCGACGGGCGGCGCTCCACGGAGCGCATCGCCGAGGCCGTTTTGGATCACGCGCCCGACGTGCTGTGTTTGCAGGAGGTCCACCGGCGCCTGCCGCAGAGCCATTTCGTGGACCAGCCGGGGCGGTTGGAAAGGCTTCTGGGGCTGCCGGTGACGTTCCAGGCGAACCTGAAGCTCGGGCCGGGCGGCTACGGGCTGGCCGTCGTCTCGCGCTTCCCCGTGGTGACGGTCCAGAACCACCTGCTGCCGAGCGTCCGCGAGCAGCGCGGCGTCTTGCGGGTCACTCTGGCGACGCCCCATGGCCCGCTGACGGTCTTCTGTACACACTGGGGGCTGAACGGGGAAGAGCGCGGGCGGCAGGGGTCCCGGCTGGCAACCCTGGTGGGTGAGGTGTTCGGCCCCGTCGTCGTCTGCGGGGATTTCAACGAGGAGAGCGGGGAAGCGGGTGCGGCGGGCCTGCGGTCGCTTCTGGAACAGACCGGGATGCGCGACGCGGACGCGGGCCGGCAGCGTCTGACCTACCCCGCCGACAAACCCACCGCGCGCATCGACTATGTCTTCTTCTCACCGGCTCTGACGCTTCAAGACGTGTCCGTCACGCAGACGCCCGCCTCGGATCACTTGCCGCTGGTGGCCGACTTCTCGCCGGATTTCTCGGAAGGCTTCTCCGGGCCAGGCGGCTCGGCAGGGGTCTGAGACGCGGCGACGCCGAAATAGAGGTGCGCGCCGCGCGAGGCGAGCAGCGACCCGATCAGCGTCATCACGCCCAGCAGGAGCAGGCGGCGGACGAAATCGACCAGGGCGGTCCCGATGTTCGCGGCAGGCGGGGGCGCGGCACCGGGCACTTGCAGCGGCTCCAGGCCCGGCACGGGCGATTGGAATAGGTGCAGGGCGGTCAGGAAGACGAACACGAGAATGGTGACGCCGGCCAGGAAGACCAGCAGGGCCAGCAGGCGGCCCGAGGCATCGGGGTGAGGTTTAGAGGCGGGCATCCGGGGCAATCCTATCGCGGGTACGGCGTAGGGCTATGATGACACACGGCGAGTGCCGCCGTCAAGCCCGCTGCTCCGACCGCGCCCGGTGCCCCGATGTTCCCGCGTCCGTCTCGCCTTGCCGTGGCGCTATTCCCAGCCGAGCCTGATCAGCACCACCGCCAGCAGCGTCGTCGCCACGGTGCCGATAAGGAACGAGGGCCAAAAGTTCTTGCTCATGATCCGATTCTCCCAGCGCGACGCTTGCGCCACACGGTCCACAGCAGCCCGAAGAAAGCGGGCCACCAAACAAGATCGTTGAAGACGTTCACCCATAAGGTGCGCCACGGCAGGTGCCCCAGGGCGTGATGCAGCACCCACCCCGCCGGCCCTAAGACCTTCCCGCACAGGCCCAGCAGCGCGAACGGCCAGAACCGAGGCGGGTCCAGGGCAACACAGGCATAGCCGATGGCGTAGACGCCGACGAACATGCCGATGCAGGCCGCTAAGATGCCGGGCAGCGGCCCCGCCCCGGACTGTTGCGCGGGTGTCATCCCCATCCAGCCCAGCATCAAATGTGGGTCCAGCCCGACCAGCGTTCCCCAGGCGACGTTGTACACGGTCGCCGCCCAGAACCAGCCTCTGTAAACGCGCCACGGATCGCAAGAGGCGTCAGCCAATTCCCATCTCCCCATTGCTCTTACCCAGTTTACATTCCCAATCCGCCCAATCCGTGCAATTTTTCACAACTCGGTCAGCCTGCTCTTGCTGCCCGTCTGTGGGTATAATCCTGGCAGCACCCGTGCTTGATCCAGTCCACAACGGGCGTAGGCAGGCATTCCCAACAAGGTGCGGTCTTATCCTGTGCCCGCTGAACGGTCAACAGGGAACGAAAGATTCGCGATAAACGGAATGGACGAACTGCGAACGCTGGAACTGGTCCACGCGCGTGTGCGGCTGATCCCGCCGGGGCGGGTGATGTCTTACGGGCAGGTGGGGGACGGGGTGGGCGCGTCGGCCCGCGAGGTGGGCTGGGCGATGCAGCAGGTCGGCGACGAGACCGACGTGCCCTGGCAACGGGTGGTGGGCAGCGACGGCTACCTGCGGATCGGGCGGCGCTCGGCTTATTTGATGGGGCGGCAGCGGGCGCTGCTGGAGGCCGAGGGCGTGGCGTTCAAGGTGAACGGGACCGTGGACATGGCCCGGCACCAGGAGGGCGTGGTCGGCCACCCGAAGGCGGCCCCCGCCGAGACGCTGGATTTGGGGCTGTAAGATTTGGGGCTGTAAGATTTGGGGCCGTGAGGAACCCGCCCGGCGGGCAAACCCGGAGCACATCATGCAGCAAAGACGACTATGATTATCCACGACATCAGCCTGACGACGACGCCGGAGACGATCACCTGGGAGGGGACCGAGACCGGCTTCTCGTACCGCTGGGCCGCACGGTTGGGCGCGCGGGGCGCGGTCTGCAACCTCTCCGTGCTGACCCAGGGCGCGCACACGGGCACGCATCTGGACGCCCCGCTGCACTTCGTGCCCGGCGGCAAGGCGGTCGAATCTCTGGATGTCGAGGTGCTGGTCGGACAGGCCCACGTCGTCGAGATTCTGGGGCGGGACCAGATCACGGCCGCCGACTTGCAGCACGCCCGGATCATGCCCGGCACGGAGCGCGTCCTGCTGAAGACGGACAACACGCGCCTGGGGCGGCTCAAGGGCAGCGTCTTCCACCGCGACTATGTCGGCCTCGCCCCGAGCGGCGCGGCCTGGCTGGTGACACAGGGTGTCCGCCTGGTGGGGATCGATTACCTGTCCATCGGCCCCTACGGCCCTGCCGACATCGAAACGCACCGCATCCTGCTGGGCGCGGGGGCCGTGGTCGTCGAAGCCCTGGTGCTGGACGACGTCAAGGCCGGGGAGTACACGCTGATGGCCCTGCCGCCGAAGTTCGCCGGCCTGGAGGGCAGCCCCTGCCGGTGCCTACTGATCGAAGGCCAGTTGACCGAAAGCAGGCTGATCGAGGAAAAAACATCATGACCGAAACCGTACCATCCGAGCAACTCGGGCAATCCGAGGTCGCCTCGCCGGACGTTTCTCTGCGGGAGATCGACCTGGAGCATTTGGAGAACGTCGAAGACAACCGCGAGGCCGTCGAATTCCTCGTCCGTCTCAGCGCGGTGCCCTCGGCCTTCTGGGTGCAGGAGTTCGACCAGGCGTATCTCCAGACGCCCTACACCCTCAAGCCGCCCGTCCACATCGACGGCGACACGCTCCGCATCACCTACCTGCCGCGCTATGCCGGCGAGCTGCAAGGCTTCTTCCGGTTCCTCGGCCTCATCGTCCGCCGCTCGAACCAGGAGACGCATAGGACCGAAGAGATGCACACGTCGAACGCCCAGGAGCGCGCGAAGGCCGAGTTCCGCCAGGCGCTCGCCCGGATCGAGCTGCCGAGATAGGCCCCCCGGTGCCGTGATGGAACTCCGGGGCCGTCGCCGACAGTTGCACGGGGCGGAGGCCCTTCATGTCATCTTCACCCCTTCGGCCCGGTAAACAGCCCGCCCCGCCGCCCGACGACGACCTGGCCGCCCTGCACGTCTGCTCCCCCGCACACCGGAAGCTGCGGACCGCCCTGCTGTCCGTGGTCGGGGTCTGCCTGCTCCTGCTGGTCGTCGGCGTGGCGATGCTGATGCTCGGCCCGCACTAGATGAAGTGTAGAGGAAGATTGAACACCGCGCTACAGCCGTTCTCGCTTGACCGCATGGAGGCCGCCGTGGAGAAGGTGCGCGCCCGGCTGCTCCGCGCCGCCCGTGCGTTGGAGCGTGGCAACATCCCCTATGCGGTGGCGGGAGGCAACGCCGTCGCCGCCTGGGTGGCGCGGGCCGACGAGGCCGCCGTCCGCAACACACAGGACGTGGATATCCTGCTGCGCCGCGCCGACTTGCCCGCCGCGCGCACCGCCTTGGAGGGCGTCGGCTTCGCCTTCCGCCACGTCGCCGGGATGGACGTTTTCCTGGACGGCCCCGACGCCAAAGCCCGCGACGCCGTTCATCTCGTGTTCGCTAATGAGATGGTCCGTCCGCACGAGGCCCTGCCGAATCCCGACGTGGCGCAGTCCGAGGCCGCGGGCGATTTCCAGATTCTCACGCTGGAAGCCCTAGTGCAGATCAAGCTGACGGCGTTTCGCCGCAAAGATCAGGTGCATCTCGGCGACCTGCTGGACGTCGGCTTGATCGACGGGACCTGGAAAGCCCGCTACCCGCCCGTCCTGGCCGAACGCCTGCAAGAGCTGATCGACACCCCGAACGGGTGAGTCTCGGGTGAGTCTCGGGTGAGTCTCGGGTGAGTCTCGGGTGAGTCTCGGGTGAGTCTCGGGCGATTGACGGCGACGCACGGATCAAGAAAACGCCCCGGCGCAGTGCGCCGGGGCGTTCCCGTCAAGGACGCTACTCTTTGGCCCAGAACATCTCGCCCGCTGGCTCGGCGATCACCGACGCCTTCAGTGTCTCCATGGCTTTCTTGAGGCCCTCGGTCGTGGACATCAGGCCGTCCTCGTGCTCGATGGAGAGCACGTCGTCGTAGCCGATCATGCGGAGGTTGGAGACGAAGTCGCGCCACCAGGTCAGCGCGTGGCCGTAGCCGACCGCCCGGAAGGTCCACGAGCGGCCCAGGACATCGCCGTAGGATTTGGTATCCAGCGTCCCATTGATGCTGGCATTGTAGGGGTCAATGCGCGTGTCCTTGGCGTGGACGTGGAAGACGGCCCCAGCCGCACCCAGATGCCGGACGGCGGCGATGGGGTCGATGCCCTGCCACCAGAAGTGCGACGGGTCGAAGTTCGCGCCGATCTGCGCCCCGGCCGCGTCCCGCAGCTTCAGGATCGTCTCGGGGTTGTAGACCAGGAAGCCCGGATGCGCCTCGATGGCGAAGCGGACGTTGTGCTCTTTCAGGAACCTGTTCTGCTTGCGCCAGTAGGGGACGGCGACTTTTTTCCACTGGTAGTCTAAGATGTCGCGGAACTCGTCCGGCCAGGCACAGGTGACCCAGTTCGGGTTGCGGGCGCGCGGGCCGTCGCCGGGGCAGCCGGAGAAGCCGTTGACGACCGAAAGATCAAGCTTTTCGGCCAGCAGCACGGCGTTCTCAAAAGCCTTGTGATGGTCTTCGGCGATTGCGCGATTGGGGTGCAGGGCGTTGCCGTGGACCGAGAGCGAGTCCAGCGTCAGGCCGCGACTCTCGATCGCGTGGCGCAGCTTCTTGCGCGCGCCTTCGTCACGGAGGAGCGTCTCGACGCCGCCCATGTCGTCGAGGTGGCGGCTGCCGGGGTAGGCCCCCGCGCCAAGCTCGACGGCCTGAATGCCGTTGGCGGCGATGATGTCCAGGGCTTCTTCGAGCGGCTTGTCGTGGAACAGGGCGGTGAATATTCCGATCTTCATTGGGGAAAGACTATCCTCCTCGGGTGCTGGCGGCCTGTTCGGCGTCGAGCCGGCGTTCTCCTGCGTTGGGTCGGGAACTTTGGGGGCATCGGTTCCCGTCCCCCTTTATGGTAGAATACTTTTGACCATGCCTCTGTCCCGCTTCCAAATGCATACGCGGCCATCCCTGGTGCGCCGCCTGTCGTGGCCTCTGCTGCTGGCCCTGGTCTGGATGGGCACCGGCGGTGTCCTGCACCACCACGACGGCCCGCTCACGACCGGGGCGGCACACGCCGCCGCCACGGCGGTCCACCGGCCGGCCTCCGCCCTGCCGGCTGCCGACGCCTGCGCCGCCTGCCAGTGGATGCAGGCAGTGACCGCAGGCCCGCCCGCCGCCGTCTGCGCTCCCGTGCCGGCTCTGCTGCCCCGCCGCCGCGTCGCTCTTGCCGCGCTCGCCCCTGTCCGCCTCCCTCTCCCCCGCCGCGCCTCACGCGGCCCCCCTGCCTTCCTGTCGGACTGCTGATCGCTCCCGCTTTCAACTCCACAGGAAGACACACCCATGCCACGACTCTCGCGCCGCGCGCTCGCCCTCGCGGTGTGCCTCACGGGGCTGCCGCGCGCCGGGCTGGCGCAGACGCCTCCCGTACCGGCCGCCGCCACCAATGCCATATTCGACCCCAATCGCGCCCCGATCATCATCATCAAGATCGGCGTCCATAGGCTTGTCCTCGTGCCGCGCACCGTCGGCGGCGCGCAGGTGCTCCGGCTGAAGGCGAGCGACGCCAAGAACGACCAGGGCTTCTCGCACCTGATCACGTCCACCATCGCCGGGGCCGTGGCCGCCCCGAGCGGCGAGTTCCACGTCAGAGGCTCGCACGGCCAGTACACCTATTATTTAGATGGGGCACCGCTGCCGTCCTCGGTGTCCGGCTCGTTCAGCGACCTGATCGACCCCAAAAACATCGAGACCCTGCGTGTGCTGACCGGCGGCTTCCCGGCCCAGTACGGCGACAACCTCGCCGCCGTGTTCGACGTTTTCGCCCGCGCGGGCCAGCCCGGACGGCCCCGCGGGTTCGGCGAACAACTGCTGTCGGGCTACCGGACGTCGCAGAGCACGGTCCAGTTCGGCGGCGGCACCCCGCGCCTCCAGTATTATCTGTCCGGCGTCCGCAACTTCACCGACCGCCGCCTGGACTCGGTGACGCAGGACCCGCTGCACGACGCCGGCTCCGACGCGGTCCTGTTCGGGAAGTTCGACTATCTCGCCGGTGCGAACGACCGCGTCATTTTGGACACCGCCCGCACCGACGCCTATCTGCAATTGCCGAACGACGAGACTCAGCAGGCGCTGGGGCGCGATGTCACCCAGCGTGAGGACGGCGACTTCGCTAACCTCATCTGGAAGCACAGCGCGGGGGCGAGCGGCCTGACCGCCGCCCTGTATACCCACCAGTCCCGCCTGCGCTACACGGGCGACCCCGCCGTCGATCTCTCGGGGGCGACGGCGGCCTCGGCTGACGGCGGGACGCCCGCGAACCTGCCGTCGTCGGCCTTCGAGGACCGCTACGCCAATTATATCGGCCTGCGGACCGACGCCGCCACCAGGGTCGCCGCCCGCCACAAGCTCGGCTACGGCTTCGACGTCAGCACGGTCACGGGTGCCGAGAACTTCACGCTGCTCAACGCCGTGGACAACGGCGACGGGACGACCGGGGTACAGGCGGTCGCCGACAGCCACGGCCTGTCCGGCGGCGACCGCTCGGCCTACGTGCAGGACGACTGGACACCGGGCCGGATGCTGATCAACTACGGCGTCCGCTACGACCTGCACAAGACCGACACGACGACGTCCCAGTTCTCCCCGCGCCTGAATATGACCTACACGCTGGGCGGGCGCGACAGGGTCCATGCCTACTACGACCGCCTGTTCCAGCCCGCGCCCATCGAGGACATCCGGCGGCTGGACCCCAACGCCGTCGCCTTCAAGCCCGAGCGCGACAACTTCTATGAGATCGGCTACGTCCACGAGAACGCCGGCATCACGACGAGCCTGAGCGGCTATTACAAGACCGAGCAGGACGTCATCGACGAAAACATCATCGCCGGGACGCAGATCCGCGAGCCGTTCAACGTCCAGAAGGGCTACGTCCGGGGCATCGAGTTCGCTGTGGATGGGCCATTGACCCGCGCCCTATCGTTCTATGCCAACTATGCCCGGTCGTGGGCGCGCGCGGCGGGCGACTTCACCGGTGGCCTGGCCCCGGCGGGGGCACCGCCCGGCTACTTCTACGACGACCACGACCAGACCCACACCGCCTCGGTCGGACTGGCCTACGACGCGCACGGCCGGACGGTCAGCCTCGACGGCGAGTACGGCTCCGGTTTTCCCTACGGCCAGAGCGATGCGGGCCTGCCGAACTTTTACCGTGTGCCGGCCCACTTCGTCCTCAACCTGGAGCTGGGGACCCAGATCGGGCGCGGGCGTCTGGCCCTGTCCGCGCTGAACCTGCTCAACCACGGCTACGTGATCAAGCAGGCCAGCCCCTTCAGCGACCGCGAGTGGGGCCAGTCCCGGACCCTGGGCGTCAAGTGGACGCAGAGCTTCTAAGAGTTTCTAATGGAGACCCAATCAACTATGACCGCATTCACACAATATCTGCACCAGGGCGGGTTCATGATGTACCCGCTCATCGCCTGCTCGATCCTCGCGCTGGGAATCATCCTGGAGCGCGCCTGGACCTTCCGCAAGGCCAACGCCGTGGACCCCGAAGACCTGCTCGAAGAGGTCAAAGAGGCCTACAAGCCCGGCGACACGCGCGCGGCGGCCAAGCTGCTGGAAGAAACGAAGACGCCCCACGCCCGCATCTTCGCGCGGGGCCTGAAGAACGCCGACCGCGCGCCCGAGGCCATCGACATGGCGATGTCCCAGGAGGCCGCGAACGAGATACCGCCGCTGGAGAACTATCTGCCCGGCCTGCGGACCATCATCAGCATCGCGCCGCTCCTGGGCCTGCTCGGCACCATCGCCGGCATGATCGCCTCGTTTAAAGAGGTCTCGCGCTCGGGCCTGTCCTCGCCCACCGCCGTCATGGGCGGCGTCAGCGAGGCCCTGATCTCGACCGCGACCGGGATCGGCGTGGCCGTGATCGGCCTGATCTTCTACAACTACTTCGGCAACCTGGTCAAGCGGTTCACCGAGGACACCGAATATTATGGCAACGAGCTGACCAACTTCCTGACGGGCCGGATCGCTTAACGGGGGAGGAAGAAAAGCTATGATGCGAGTCCGCGCCAAGCGCCAGCCCGAAGAGGCAGAGATCATCATCATCCCGATGATCGACACCATGATGTTCCTCTTGATGTTCTTCATCGTCGCCAGCCTGGCCCTGGCCGTGCAGAACGGCCTGCCGGTCAACCTGCCCAAGGCCAGTACGGGGCAGAAGCACTCGGCCCAGAACGTCACCATCACCGTGGGCGCGGCGGGCGACCTGTACCTGAACACCAAGCCCATCACGCTCGCCGACGAGACCGCCGACCTGAAGGCGCTGGGGGTCACGGCGTCAACGCTGGTGATCATCAACGCCGACCGCAGCTCGACCCACGGGACGGTGATCAGCGTCATGGACAACGCCGGCAAAGCCGGGGCCGAGCGCTTCGCCTTCGCGACTCAGTCGTAGGGACGACACGAAAGTGTGCGTGAGAGGCCCCCGGATCGGGGCGGAGGGCCTCTCACGCGCGCCCAGAATGAAGACACACCATGCGACGCCGACGCCAAAAAAACACGCTGCTGCCCAAGATGCTCGGCCTGGCCGTGCTCATCAACGCCATCCTGCTGCCGATCCTGGCCCATTTCGGGGCCTTCAAGAACGTCGGCAGGCAGAAGCTGACGCCCATCGAGCTGGTGAAGCTCCCGCCGCCCGAGAAGCGGCCCGCGCCGCCCAAGAAGACGCCGAAGAAGACAGCCGCCAAGCCCCACCCGGCGGCACACCGCGCGGCCTCCCGTCAGGCAACAACGCGCCGGGCCGCCCCCGGCCCGCCCCCCGTCCGTGTCGTCGCCGCCGGTCCGGGCGGCGCAGGCGGGGGTGGGGGCGACAGCGGCATCGTCGGCACAGGAACGCCGCCCGTCCCGCCGACGCCTCCGGCTGCTCCCGCACCCGCGCCGCCGCCGGTCCCGCCGACCGCGCCCGTCCCGCCGCTCCCCCCGCCCGCGCCCGTCCCTGCGCCCGCGCCGCCGCCCAAGCCCACCCCCCCGCCCGTGCCGCACGTTCCCCTCGTGGCTCAGGCCGTGCCCCTGTCGGAGCCGCGCCCGACCCTGCCGGATGACATCAGCTATGATGACATCCACGGCAGCTTTGGGGCGCTGTTCACGGTCCACGCCGACGGCACGGCCGGCGTCAAGATGCAGTCTTCGACGGGGAACAGCCGCCTGGATGGCCTCGCCCTTGAGTCGGCACGGCGCTGGACGTTCCGCCCGGCCACGCGCGACGGCCAGCCCATCGAGAGCTTCCTGCGGCTCCAGGTGGAGTTCGAGGCGTCGTAGGGCCGGCGGCTGATGCGCCTAGAGCAGCGTGAACGTGTCGGGGAGCAGGTCGGCGATGGTTTCGAGGGCGCTCTCGCCGCCGAGTGTGGAGGACAAAACGGCGATGGGGTTGCCCGCCTGGGAGAACTCGGCGATGACCTGGCGGCAGGCCCCGCAGGGCTTGCAGAGCTTGGGCGAAGACGTGACGACGGCGACGGCCACGATGTTGAGGTGGCCGTCGCCGACGGCGCTGAAGAGGGCCACCCGCTCGGCGCAGACGGTCAGGCCGAACGAGGCGTTCTCGATGTTGCAGCCGCAGTAGATGCCGCCGTCGCCGACCAGGACGGCGGCCCCGACGGCGAAGTTGGAGTAGGGGGCGTAGGCGCAGGCCTGCGCCATGCGGGCGGCGGCCAGCAGATCGCCGCGCCTCTCTGCTGCCGTCCTGCGGTTGTCGGCCTCGGCCTGGATGTGTCCGCTTGGGGTGGGTTCAGCCATGACAGCGACCCTATTCGCCTCCGTCGCCCCGCCTTCCTCCCCCGCTTTTCACCCGCCCTCGGGCAGCGATGCGAGGTGGGACACGTCGTTCTGGAACAGCAGCACCGCCGTTGCCTGGGGGTCGGTGACGCGGAGGTGGGTCAGGCCGCAGTTATCCGACCAGGGCGGTTCAGCCGCCGGCGGTACGCGCAGGAACGCCTCCGTCAGTCGCCCGACCGTCTCGGCGTGGGAGACGATCAGCACACGCCCGTCCGCCCCTTCAGCTCCTCCGTGGAGGCCGAGCAGGGCGTCGCGGACGCGCACGGCGCGGGCGTACATCCGCGCGTCGTCTTCCAAATCCTGCGGCCACCAGGCTTCCCCGCACGGGAAGGCGTGGCCGAAGAACGCGAAGGGGAACTCGGCGCGAATCTGGTCCGGGGCCAGTCCGGGGAACGTCTTGTAGCCGGGCCAGACGGCGTTGAAATACTCGCAGACGTCGGCGTAGACTTCGGCGGGCAGGCCGCTCACCTCGCAGAAGGGGCGGATCGTCTCCAGGGTCCGCCGCAGCGGTGACACGTAGACGCGGGCGGGTCGCTCCCGGAGCAGGCGCGGGGCGGCCAGCGCGGCCTGTTCGCGCCCCAAAGGCGTCAGCGAGCTGTCCAGGTTGTCGGTCAGCCCGGCGTTCGCCTCGGACTGGCCGTGCCGCAGCAAAAAGAGGTCCATCATGGCGTGAGTGTACCCGACCTGGGGTTCGTGCGGGGTCAGAGCGCCAGGCCGCCGATGAGCTTCTCCAGCCCGAGTCGGTTGGCGATCAGAATCTTGCGGCCCAGGAACTCGATCAGGCCCTGCCGCTTGAAGTCGTTGAGGACCAGGGTCGTCGTCTCGCGTGTGCTGCCGATGACGTTGGCGAGTTCCTGGTGCGTCAGCCGCCCGCGCAGGGCCTGAGCGGGCCGCCTCCCGTGCCCGCCCTGCCCGTCGTGCAGCCGCAGCAGCAGCTTGGCGAGCCGTTTGGGGACTTCCAAAAAGACCAGATCGGCGACCTGATTTTCGGCCATCAGCCGGCGCGCGCCGACCAGCCGCAGCAGCTCCTGGGTGGCGGCCTGCGACTGCGCCAGAGCGGCCAGGACCTCGGAGCGTCGGAACACGACGACCAGCGAGTCTTCCAGCGTCTCGCTCATCAGCTCATAGGCCCCGCCCGCGTCCAGCAGGGCGGTCTCGCCGAACAGCGCGCCCTCTTCCAGCAGGTACAGCGTCAACTCGCGGCCCTGATCGGAGACGCGCGCGACCTTGATCCGGCCCGTACAGAGCAGATAAACATGATCGCCGGGCTGATCCGCGAAGTGGATGACCTGCCGGCGGCGGTACTGCCGCTGCTCCACGGACCGCGCCAGATGCTTCCGCGTCTCCTCCGGCAAGGCCGCCAGGACGGGCGACAGTTGGAAGTAAGAATGAAGTGTGTTCAATTGTTTAACGGCAGCCTTTCCACTTGCGTCCGTGCTTACAAAAGGAAGTATAACCTGGACTACAAGGAACGGCTGACAGAAGTTTTACCGGGATTCGGGGCGCGGAGGCAAGAACAGGTAGTCTTACGGAGGAAGACTCGAGGCGCGCGCCCGGCGTTCCGTCTGGCAGACGAGTGAAGTCGTCGTGCGGTTCCTGGGCGGGGGGCTATGAGCGGGGGCGGCGCGAGCGGCGCGAGAGGGGCGGGCCGAGGACTTCTTGCAGGATGACGGCCCGCAGCAGGTCGTCCCCTTTCAGCGACAGCGCCAGCTTGGGCAGGGCCGGAGCCGGGGCTGCGGGGCGCATCACACGCAGGCGGGCAGGCTCGGACGACTGGAGCGCCTGCTCCCGGCTCTCGAAGTCGGCCGTCGTCGCTTCGCGCCCGACGACGGGCGGCGGCACGAAAGCCGGTGGCGCGGGGGGCGGTGCCCCCAGGCCCAGCCGGTCCCGTTCGGCCCGAACCTCCTGCTCGCGCCGCCGGAAATACGCCCGCGCCGCCTCGGCCTCGGCCTTCAGCTCCTGCTCGCGGCGCTGGAAGGCGGTCACGGCCTCGGGGGAGGCGGCGGTCGTCGGGGGGGCAGGCGGGGCGGGACGTGCGGCGCTCTCGGCGTCGGCGATGGCCTGCTGCCGGGGCGTCAGCGCGGCGGCCCGTGCCGCCGCGGAGGCGCGGCGGCGCACGGCGGCGCGGTAGATCAGCGTCCCCAGGCCGTAGAGGCCCGCGAACAGCAGGCCGATGATCTCACCCATTCACTTCACCCCCGCGGCCCAACCCTAAGCGGCGGCACCCGGCAGGCTGGCCGCGCCGCCGTCCTCGTCCGCGCCGCCCGTCGCGCGGCTGATGCCGGAGCGCATGGCGGTGTCGGCCTGGAGGTTCCGCAGGCCGTAGTAATCCATCGCGCCCAGGTTGCCGCCCCGCAGCGAATCCGCCAGGGCCAGCGGCACCTGCGCCTGCGCTTCGACCACCTTGGCCTGCATCTCCTGCGTATAGGCCTTCATCTCCTGCTCGCGCGCGACCGCCATCGAGCGCCGCTCTTCGGCCTTCGCCTGGGCGACCTTCTTGTCCGCCTCGGCCTGGTCGGCCTGGAGGCGCGCGCCGATGTTCTGGCCGACCACGACGTCGGCGATGTCGATGGAGAGTATCTCGAACGCCGTGCCGGCGTCCAGGCCCTTGGCGAGCACGGTCTTGGAGATCGCGTCGGGCTTTTCCATCACTTCCAGATGAGTCGCCGCCGAGCCGATGGTGGTGACGATGCCCTCGCCGACGCGGGCCAGAACCGTCTGCTCCCCCGCGCCGCCGACGAACTGCTCGATGTTGGCCCGGACCGTGACGCGCGCGAACGCCCGCATCTCGACCCCGTTCTTGGCGACGCCCGCGACGTTCGGCGTCTCGATGACCTTGGGGTTGACCGACATCTGCACGGCTTCGAGGACGTTGCGGCCCGCCAGATCGATGGCCGCCGCCCGCTCGAAGGGCAGGGGGATCTGCGCCCGGTGCGCGCTGATCAGCGCCTGCACCACGCGGTCCACGTTGCCGCCGGCCAAATAGTGCGTCTCCAGTTGGTTCAGGTTGACGTTCACGCCCGCCTTGACGGCGGCGATGAGCGGCAGGATGACCCGGTCTTGCGGGACGCGCCGCAGCCGCATCCCGATCAGGCTGCCGGGGTTGACGCCGCTGACGCCCGCCGAGATCGCCGTGATCATCAGCCCGAGCGGGACGTAGCGCAGGACGAGCGAGAACGCTACTAACACGAGGACAAGGACGATGACGATGGGAATTAAGGACGACGGTGACATGGGATGAGCCTCCTGCTGATGGGGGAATTATAGCACAGTTACCAGGCGAACGGGCCTCGGTCAGCATGGCGGCTTATTCCGGCTCCCCCGTGGGCTGCTCCTGTTCCAGCGCCGCAACCAGGCGCGGCGTGAACTTCAACCTGTCGGCGGCGACGCACAGGGCGCGGAGGCCGTGCCACCGCTCGGGGAGCGGGTAGTCTCTGCCGTTCAAGTGTAGATGCCCGTACAGCACGGTTTCGACGCCGTGCTGTTTCAGCAGCGGCGCGAAGTCGTCTAAGGGGGGATAGTGGATCAGGGCGATCTTCAGGGGGCAGTCCCGGATGGCCTCCAGGCGGCGGGACAGGCGGGCCACTTCGCGGGCGATGATCTTCTCGGCCTGCGCCCGTTCGGCTTCTGTCCCCGACGGCATCTCCCAGCCGCGCGTCCCGGCGACGCCGACCCGCCCGTCGTCGGAGAGATAGGGCGTGTCGTGCAGGCCGGGGAAGTCCAATGCCTTGTCCGAGTCCCACCAGTAGTCGTGGTTGCCCTTGCACAGGACTTTGATGCCGGGCAGGGCGGCCAGCCACGCCAGGTCCGGCTCGGCGTCGGCCCGCTTGGTCGCCCAGGACAGATCGCCGGGCATCAGCAGCAGGTCGTCCGGCGCGACGACCAGGCGGCAGGCTTTTTCGATCTTCGCGGGGTGATCGCGCCAGTGCTCCCCGAAGATGTCCATCGGCTTCGGCCTGGCGAACGAGAGGTGCGTGTCGGCCAGAGCATAGATGCGTCGCATAGACGCTATTGTACCCGGACGGCCCCCGCCATGGCCTTACCCACTGTCTTGTTGCGCGGCGGCGCGGCGGCGGACGAAGTCTGCCAGCAGCGACACGACCTCGGGCAGCGGGAGTGTGCTCGTGTCGAGGCAGAGGTGGTAATTGCCCACGTCGTCCCACTCGCAGCCCATCATCTGCGCGACGTGCCGCTGGCGCGTCCCGTCGGACTGGGCGATCAGCGCCTGCGCCTGCGACTCGGTTGCCGCGTGGCCCGCCGCGATCAGGCGCCGGGTGCGGAAGCTCAAGGGGGCGTACAGCAGGACGTTGACGAGGCCGGGGCGGGGCGGGAAGACGTGGGCGGCGAGCCGCCCGACGATGACGCAGTCCTCGCGGGCGGCGATGGACTTCATCACCTCGGTCTCCGCCTCGAACATCTCCCGGTCGGTCCGTGTCAGCCCCTGCGGGGCGTGGTAGAGCGCCTCGGGCGGCGAGACGCTGATCCCGCGCAGCATCCGCTCCCAGAACGAGTAGCCCCGCTCCTCGCGCGCGGCCAGCTCTTCTTCCTCGCAGTCGAGCTGCCGCGCGGCCTGGCTGACGATCTCCCGGTCGAGGCAGCGCACCCCCAGGCCCTGGGCCAGGGCCGCGCCGATGTCCGACCCGCCGCAGCCCGCCTGACGCGCCAGCGTTACGGTTGTTCTCATGTCCTTGCCCTCCCACGCGCTGCGGCAGGATGCGCCGCACGAGCCACGTTTCGCCGCCCCGCGCCGGCATTCCTGCCTTGACAAGCAGACCCTCTTCTCCGTATACTATAGCCTATGGCCTCTACCACCGTTAAGCCGCCGCCCGGTGCCGCCGTCGTTTCCTCGGCGGGGGATGGGGGCGGGAACAAGCCGTCAGGAGTCGCGCGGGCGACCGGGCTGATGATGGTGACCGTGCTGCTGTCGCGCATCCTGGGCGTCCTGCGCGACGCCATCATCTCCCACTACTTCGGGCGCACCCCGCAGACCGACGCCTACAACGCCGCCTTCACCGTCCCCGACCTGCTGTTTTATCTGCTCCAGAGCGGCGCGCTGTCGTCCACGATCGTCCCCATCCTGACCGAGTACCGGCAGCAGGGCAAAGACAAAAGCGCCGACAAGGTCGTCAGCACCGTCGCCTCGGTCATCTTCGTCTTCATCGGCCTGCTGATCTGCCTGATGTGGATCAACGCCCGCGCCCTGACGATCGCGCTCAACCCCGGCTTTGTCGCCGACGAGGGGACGCTGCACCGGATCGCGCTGGCCGTGCCGCTGACCCGAATCCTGCTGCCGGCCCAGATGTTCTTTTTTCTCGGCGGCCTGATGATGGGCGTGCTGTACTCGCGCAAGCAGTTCCTGATCCCCGCGCTCGGCCCGGTCATTTACAACTCCGGCATCATCTTCGGCGGCGTCGCGCTGCACCGCTGGCTGGGCATCCACGGCCTGGTCTGGGGGGCCATCGGCGGGGCGTTCCTGGGCAACTTCCTGCTGCCGTTCCTCTGGGTCAACCGCCTGGGCGTCCGCATCCGCCCTTCGTTCGACGTCACGCACCCCGCCGCGATGAAGGTCTGGCGGATGCTGCTGCCCATCGGCCTGGGCGTCTCGCTGCCCAACATCGACCAGATGGTCAACAAGGCCTTCGCGTCGTATCTGGGGCCGGGCGACACCACGGCGGTGATGAACGGCTACCGGCTGATGCTGCTGCCCATCGGCGTCTTTGCGCAGGCGATGGCGCTGGCCGTGTTCCCGACGCTCTCGGGCCAGGCCGCCGACAAGAACGTCCCGGCCCTGCGCCGGACCATGAACCAGTCGCTCCGCAACATCCTGTTTCTGACCGTGCCGTCGTCCGCCCTGATGTTTTTATTGGCCGAGCCGATCATCACGTTCCTGTACCAGAGCGGCAAGTTCACCCACGCCGACACGCTGATCACCGCGACGGCCCTGCGCTCGCTGAGCCTGGGCATCTTCGCCTGGTCGTGTCAGTCGCTCCTCACGCGCGGCTTTTACGCCCTGCAAAACTCCAAAGTCCCCGTCATCTCCGGGGCCATTGTGTCCGTGCTGTTCGTCGCCATGAACGCCTACGTCGTCCACCCCGTCCTGAACGTCAAGGCCCGCGTCAGTGCCCTGACCCAGCAGGCGGCGGGCCTGCAAAACACGTCCGATGCGATGGGGGCGCTGGATCGGGCCGCGACACAGGCCCAGACGGAGGCCGCCGACATCAGCGCGGCCCCGGCGACGCCTGAAACCGCCGCCCTTGCTGCCCCCGCCCCGGACGCCGCGCGCGCCGGTCTGGCCCAGGTCGCCGCCACAGTCCACGCGGCCTCCACGGACGCCCAGGCGCGGCTCGATACCAAGCGGGCACAGCTCGCCCTGGCGCAGTCCGAGCTGGACGCCCGCGCCCGGACCGCCGTGTCCGGCCTGGGCCTGGCGACCAGCATCGCCGCCACGGTCCACATGCTCGCCCTGTTCTTTCTGCTGCGCCGCCGCCTGTCCGGCCTGCACTCGCACCGCCTGGTGTCGAGCGTCGGCAAAATCCTCATGGCGACCCTGGCCCTGTGCGTCGTCGCCAAGCTGGGGCTGGCCGCGAGCGACACGGCCTTCGACGGCTCGACGCTGGCCCCCAAAGCTGTCGCCGCTTGTACGCTGGCGCTGGCGGGTCTGACCGGCATCGGCGCGTTCCTGGGCACGGCCCGGCTGTTGCGGATGGGCGAGCTGCAATCCGCCGTCGACCTGGTACGCCGAAAACGCGGGTAAACTGTCCCCATGAAAACACGCACACTGGGCACGAATGGGCTGGCCGTCTCCGCGCTGGGGCTGGGTTGCATGGGCATGTCCGACTTTTACAGCGGGCGCGACGACGCCGAATCGGTCGCCACCCTCCACCGCGCCCTTGATTTGGGGCTGACGTTTCTGGACACCGCCGACATGTACGGGCGCGGCGAAAACGAGACTCTGGTCGGGCGGGCCATCGCAGGCCGGCGCGACCAGGTCGTTCTGGCGACCAAGTTCGGCATCGTCCGCGGCGAAGCACTGCACCGCCTCGCAGCTCGCCCTCGCCTGGGTGCTGGCGCAGGGGCCGGACTTGGTCCCCATCCCCGGCACCAAGCGCCGCAAATATCTGGAAGAGAACTTGGGGGCGCTCGACGTCACGCTGACCCCGAGCGAGCTGGCCCGCATCGACGAGGCCGCGCCCAGAGGCGCGGCGGCGGGCGGGCGCTATACTGAGGCGGCGATGAAGTCGATCAACGGCTGAGTTTTCAGGACCCATTATGGACATCTTCGAGCGGTTCAATTCCAAGTTCGGCAAGTGGTACGAGGGCCTGTTCGGCGCGGAGGGCGGCGAGCTGCGGCCCAAGGACGTCCTGCGGAAGATCATCGCCGCCATGGAGGACCACCGCAAAGAAGGCTTCGACAGCAAGGTCTACGTCCCGAACAAGTACATCTTAGAGCTGGCCGTGGACGATCCCGAGGAGCGCGACTACCTGCTGTCATTTCTGGACGAAGAAGAGCTGGTCGCCGTCCTGCAAAAGTTCATGGCGCAGAACGGCTACAAGACGCGCGGCCCGCTGGACTTCACCATCGCCGAAGTCCCCGAGGTCGAGCGCGAGGCCCGCGCGGAAAAGCTGCGCGTCAAGGTGCGGTACGAGAAGGGGGAAAAAGAAGCTCCGGCAGCCCTCCGTCCCCCGCACTCCCAGCCCCCCCTCCAGGCCGGTGAAAGGGGAGAGGGCGGGGCGGAAGGGGTGAGGGCCGTCCCCGCCGACGATGACATGCCGACGGTGGCGGGAGTGGATTTCGACGACGAATCCACCGTCCCCGCCGTCGCCTGGGCCGCGCTGGCCGTGACCGGCCCGGACGGGCGCAAGAGCCACTTCAGCCTGACGCGCCCCGCCGTGCAGATCGGGCGGTCGCGCAACGCGGGCAACGACCTCGTTTTGGACACCGACGGCATGGCGTCCAAGTCCCACGCGCGGCTGGAGCGGGAGCGCGACGGGTCGTGGACGCTGTACGATCTGAGCAGCACCAACGGCGTCCGAGTCGGCGCGCGGCGCGTCGAAGGCAACCGCGTCCTGCGCGACGGCGACGAGATCGGCATCGGCGAGACGAGGCTGGTCTTCCAGCAGGCCGACGCCCGCCCGCCCGAGGCTGCCGCGCCGGCCCCCGCCGCGATCCCGCCCCGCCGCGCCCGGCTGGTCGCCGCGGACGGCGAGGCGCACGTGCTGGCTTCGGAGACTCTGATCGGACGCGCCGTGACCTCGGACATCGTCTTGGCCGATCCCAGCGTCTCGACCAAGCACGCCCGGATCGTCTCCCCCGACGCCGCCACTTACCTGCTGGAAGATTTAGGCGGCGAGGCGGGGACGACCGTGAACGGCCGCGCGCTGCCGCCGGGCCGCCGCCTGCCGCTCGCGGACGGTGACGTCCTGCGCCTGGGCAGCGCCGAGATGCGCTTCGTGGCCGGAGACGCGCGATGACCGCCCTGCTCGGCCTGCTGCACTACGCCTTCCTCGCGCTGCTTTTGCTGCTGCTGCTGTATATACTCGCCCTGGTGCGCCGGCACCTGGATTAGAACCGATCAGTGGGCGAGCGGAGAAGCTAGGGAGCGACCACCATCGGCTCGGACGGAACGGTGGCCGTGACATTGCCGCCCTGGATGGCGGCGGCACTCGTGCCGGCCGCAGCAGCGGAAATGCCGCAGCGAATAAAACTACGTACGGGATAGCCGGCGGGATTGTTGTAGCGGTTGCCGGCCATCCGCAGGGGATGAACACCGAGCGCACCGGGATCAATCGAGATCACATCCACCCCCAGATTGTTTGGAGCGCCGATGTTAGACAGGCTGTTGTCTGTGATGGTCAGCGCCCCTTGCGCGCTGGCGAACACCTTGATCCCGCCCCCCGCCGCATCCGTAATCGTGTTGCCGGACACGACGACATCGCGCGCCCCGGCCCCCGCGGACGTGTCCCCGGTGTCGCTGACCGCTATCCCCTCAGCGGTCGTGCCGCGGATGTTGTTGCCGATGATTCGAATCGCGTTCGCACGGCCGCCGATGCGGATGCCCATGTAGTAGGTATCAGTCAGGACATTGCCGGAGATCGTGATGTTCTCCGCCGGATAGGGAACCGAGGTGCCGTTGACGGTGTCCATTCGGCCAAACACATAGATGCCGCCGTGGGTGACGGAGTGCCTCTGGTTGGCGCTGTGGATGACGTTGTTCGTTACCCTCACATCACGCGGGGCATACGTGTTGTAAGAGGCCTCGGAAGCCAGATAGATGCCTGCGGCGGATGAGCTGTCAACCGTGTTGGCACTAATCGTCACGCTTTCCCCGCCGACAACCGAGATGCCGCGGCCGTTGGTCTGACTGACGCAGTGGTTGGCCCTGATCGCCACGCGGGAGACCACGGCCCCGTCCTTCAGATAGGAAACGACGGCGATCATGTCATCCCCGACGTTCGTCAGCGTGTTACCGCTGACGACTAAATCTTTCGCGCCAGCCGTCAGGTGGATGCCATCGGCCAGCGTGTTGGAGACGCGGTTGCCCGTGATGGTCCCAAAGGCCGAGGGCCAATCCGCACAGAGGATGCCCGCGCTGGCGGCCCCGGCAACGCTTCCCGAGCCGATGTTGACATGGGCGACGGTGAAGTGGGTTGCCCCGTTGACGGAAACGGCGGCGGAATGTGAGTTGCTCAATCTGTCCCTGACGGCGGGTGAGACCAGCGTACAGTCTCGGAGCGCGCTGCCTACCCCCGTCAGCTCGACGGCCCCCTCGGCAGGATCGAGGGCCTGGAAGACTGTCCCGGCCCCGGCCCCGGAGAAGACCACGCCGTGCGCGCGGAGCACGCCGGAGTGCGCGAACGCGCCGGCAGGCGCATAAACGCTTTTTCTGGGTGCAGCCGCGGCGGCGTCCGCAAGAGCCTGGTTGATTGCAGCCGTGTCATCGGAGACGCCATCGCCTTTGGCATGGTAGGGGGCGGCGGTGATGTCCAGCGCACCGATTGGGACAAGCGTGTTCTTCGCCGGGCCGTGTTTTGCGGCACTGCCCTGTCGGGCTGCAACCGGCAAGGCCAAGAGACTCAGGGCCAAGAGACCCAGGGCCAAGAGACCCAGGGCCAAGAGACCCAGGGCGGAGAAGCTCAGGGCGGAGAAATGCGAACCGAAACGCTTTGTGTTCGCGCCGTCGGCATGATAAGCGCCGCACATGAGTATGTCACTTTCTCTTTGTGTCGGCTTCACTCGGGTAGGACGGGACCCTTTTTTGCCTGACTTTTGCCTGACTACAAGATAATCCGATAGATCGCCTCGGCGAGATGAGCGGGGTCGTGGCGGACGATGTCGGTCTGCGAGATCAGGTCGACCGCGATGGAAATAAAGCCCATCGGCGCGGCTGGAGGAGTTAGCTTAAGTAAAGTTGTTGGAATACCACTTTAGCCGGTTTTGTAGGGACAGCGCCCGCCCCGCAAAGTGAGGAGGGCGCTTTCCCTAAAACCTTTGTTAAACGTATCAATAACCCGGCACGATCTGTTCTGGTATGCCATTCTTCACGTCGGGATACATGAACTCAACGTTTGCTTGGGCCATGAGGCGGGCGAAGATCGGGGCCTGAGTCCGGTCGCCAACGCCGTGAATTACTTGGAGCAACGCTACAAACCCTTCTGTCGTGAACTGGATCTTGTTCGCCTCCATTTTTGTCAACTGGGCGGCGGCGGCTCGACTTGCAGGTAATCCCTCGTCTGCCGCGAGCTGCATCTCGAAGTAGTCATTCATCCCTAGCGCCTTTTTCTGAGACAAGTCTTGGATAAGATAGCTCAGTCTGGCTTGAGGAGGTAAAGCCGCAAGTCTTACCTTCAGGAAGGAAGGCTGGTCGCGCAGAAAATCAGTGGTCTTGAAGCCTGGAGGATTAGTACATGTGGTGCCATAGTCCTTAGCATTGGTATACATCATATCCGCGATCTCGCGAAGCGCATACACCTCTTTGGTCTGTGGCCCGGTACTACCTCCGCCACTCTGGTAGTGCATTGCAACAGCAGAATTGATTTGGTCTGGTGTCTCACCTAACTCCTGGCAGAACTGATCCACGTTTTTGGCTGTCTCCATTGTGCTAGCGGAAGATTTAGCCGCGTCCTCAGTGATCAGCCTTGCTTTGGCTACCTCCGCATAATTCGCGGTGTCGGCATCCCCGGTTTTGATCAGGTTATCGATTGCAGACAGAGCGTCGGTTGCTCCCAAACGTGCTAACGAATGTAGCGCTGTCTTTTTGTAATCGGGGTGAGGCGGATTGTTCAGTGCAGCTATCAAGACAGGTACAGCACTTTCTCGGCGCAAACCAGCGGCTCTGAGTTGCGCGATTTGGGCGGCATCATGGGGCGTTACCACAGGGTCCGGCAGACCCTCCGAATGCACCATAGAATCAGCACCCGGTTCCGACCCCGTTACCTGTCTCATCCCAGCAAAGATACCGAGGACTAGGCCAGCAAGTAGGACAAATACCCCTAGCAGTTTTGTTGTTTTCATAATGCACCTCCTCGTACGCCCCTCAAGGCCCACAACAGATGGAATACCTGGTAGCCTTCATCGGCCACACCTCGCCCCTCGGCATGACACCAAAAATCAACTTCAGGGAGTTCCTAAGGGACTGCCGTGAGCAAACTAGGATACTGTGACTGTAAGTCATGTAAACTGTGGACGCTGTAGGAATTACCTGCTACCATTGTCGTGCCGTTGACAAGAGCATGAAATGTCCAGTAGTAACCCGCCGGGCTTCCTGTCGAGTAGGTGTTTGCTCCCCATTGCACACCTCCATCAGCCCAGTCCTGATGCCATACGTTTCCTTGCTGGAATATAACAGGCAGTGCTTGAACGTCAGCAAGGACTTCATTGTCGCCCTTATCCCCATTGGACTGCACACCGTAGGCACTAGCCGTATCAGGGGAATTAGGATTGAGATGATGATTCGGCTCCCAGACATCAGAAACATTGTCACCGTCGGCCGAGATTGGGCCTGTGTGAGCGGGGTCAGAACCAAAGTTATAGACTCCACCCTGCAAAAGAAGGATTTGATGTCCCGTTTCATGCGCGCAAACCTGAATGTAGTAATAGATACCCTTTTGGTCGAGGTATCCTACATAACGCACATAATTCGGAGCGACGGGGTTGATGTCGAAGACGCGGATATTTCCAGTATTGTAGGCGTCATTGGCTATATGGATTGGGTACTGCGGCGGTGATTGAGCATCTGTAAAGGACGAAGTGGCATTGTAGTCATATAATCCAGGCGAAGCGTATACCTGATTATAGTAATAATACCAGTTTGGAGTGGTGCCATCTGAACTGGACCAGTTGCTTGCGGAGCCAGTAAAGAAGGTTTGAATCAGAGCGGATTGGGAGTTGCTCCCGTCCACTTTTAGGATTGCGATGTGATTTCCAAAGCTATTAGGGTCACTTGTAGCCCCATTATACACAGTGGGCAGCCCCAAGAACTCTAAATATCCAGTGGGATAAGATTTACCCGCGGCGTCAACACCATTCGTAACGGCTGCTATGTTTGACGTCGAAGGATACCAGGTGTATGGCTTCTCGCCTGGTATGGCAGGACCAACAATACTGACATTAACGTGATTTCCCGCCGTCAGCCAACTAAAATCGGACGCCCCCGCTCCTGGGGCTGAAATTGTCGCTGGGACTGATAATTGGCCCACAGCGTAGCCGTTATATTTGCACTGATTGCTGCCGTCGCCCAGGTCCGGGCGGCCCATCGGGTCGGGCGAGGACAGCACAATGGGGAACGCCGCCGTCGAAAGCTTTATCACGCCCACCCCGTTGCTGCCCGTCGGAGTGCCCGAGATGCTCGCCGTCAGGCTAGGACTCACAGCGGTGGAGGCGTTGGGGCTGCCGGAGGCCGGGAGCACCTTGTACTGGGTCACCACGCTCTCCGAGCCGTAGAAGTAGGCCGACTGGGAGAACGTGTAGTTGAAGGTCGCCGAGCCAGACAAGCCGGCCCCGTTCCCAGGGCCGTCAGGTGCCAGGGTGGCTCCCCCGGACGCCCTCGCCAGCACGTACAGCGCGGGAGCCGGTGCGCCGGCATTGCTGCCTGTCGGTGTCCAGAGCCACTTGTAGGTGGCCGCGCCGCTTATCGAGACGCTGTCACTCCGGTCCGCCCCGCCGCCGACGATGGTGCCGGAACAGTTGTAAGAAGTGTAAGCCGTGCTGGTGCCGGAAGACGAGGTTCCATTGCTGCTGACGGATGTGCTGCTCACCGGCAACCCGGTCCAGTCATAAGGTGTTACGCCGTAAGGGAAAGGGCCGGGCTGGTCCGTGAGTTGAGACACCCAGCCGCCGCCGCTATTCTGAGCGAACGCGGAGGGGCAAAAGGCGAGCATCAGGGCGCAGACGGCACACATCTTTCTTAAAGAAAGACCTGTCAGGCGAGCGGACGGCAGAGCAAGCATGGCGTACTCCTGGCGATGGGCATCTTGCGGCGGGTTGCTGTCAATGCTATAATAACACAGGGCCGTCCGGCTGTCAATGGGCTGGTAAAGAATAATCTCGCGGATAGAGTTAAAGGATGATCCGATAGATCGCCTCGGCGAGCTGGGCGGGGTCGTGGCGGACGATGTCGGTCTGCGAGATCAGGTCGACCGCGATGGGCGTGAAGCCCATCGCGCGGATCGCGTCGGCATCCGGCGTGACAAACCGCTGCCCGTACTTCTCGTAGCGCTCCAGGATCGCGTGGCCGGGCGGGGCTTTGTTGATCAGGACGTAGTCCACTAAGTCTTTCTCCGGCGCGTGGGAGCAGAAGGCGCGCACGTGGTCCGAGGCGGTGAAGTCGTCGGTCTCGCCCGGCTGCGTCATCACGTTGCAGACGAATATTTTCACCGCCCGGCTCTTGTCCACCGCCTCGGCCAGGCCGTCCACCAGCAGGTTCGGCACGATGCTGGTGAAGACGCTGCCCGGCCCGAAGATGATGGCGTCGGCCAGACGGATGGCCTCCAGCGCCTCGGGCAGGGGGCGGGCGTTCTCGGGCCGCAGGTACATCCGCTTGATCGGCAGGACGTGGTGGGCGATCTGCGTCTCGCCCTCGATGATGGTGCCGTCCTCCATCTCCCCCAGCAGCGTGACTTTCTGCGTCGTGGACGGATACACTTTGCCCCGGATCGCAAGCACTTTGGAGGTCGCCGCGATGGCCTGCTCGTAGTTCCCTTTGTAGATCTCGGTCATGGCCGCGATGAACAGGTTGCCGAACGAATGCCCGGCCAGGCCCTCGTGGTCCTCGTCGAAGCGGAACTGGAACAGCGACGCCAGAGTCGGCTCGGCGTCGGCCAGGGCGACCAGGCAGTTCCGCAGATCGCCCGGCGGCAGGACGCCCATCTGCTGGGACAGCCGCCCCGACGACCCGCCGTTGTCGGTCACGGTGACGATGGCGACGATGTTCGATGTCCGCTCTTTCAGGCCGCGCAGCATCGTGGACAGCCCGGTCCCGCCGCCGATGACGACGATGCGCTGCCCCTGCGCCAGCGACCGCCGCTGGAAGATGCGCCCGGCGAGGTCCTCGCGCGCCTCAGGCGCGACCGACGTGAGCACCGAGCGGTTGAACTGGAAGTAGGAGACGAAGACCAGCAGCAGGCCCAGCGAGATCAGGGCGAAGCCGAGCGGCAGGTAGACCTTGGGGTCGCTGAGGTTCAGGCCGAGGTGGGAGAACGTCCAGACCAGCAGGTCGTCCAGCATCTGGAGGTAGTTGCCCCAGGTGACGTTGACGGCCAGGATGATGCCCGCCACGACCAGGGTGAGGCCCACCAGCGTCAGCGTCATCCAGCGCTTGACGCGCATTCCGGGGTAGAGCCACTTGACCCATGAGCCGGCCCAGATGAGCAGCGGGGTCACGACCTCTTTCACTTGTTCACGCTCACTTGTTCACGTCCCGGTGCTGCACCAGCACCCGGAAGCCCTGCGCGCGCAGGTGCGCCCCCAGCTTCTCCGAGACGACCACCGATCGGTGCCGGCCGCCGGTGCAGCCGATGGAAACCGTGAGATAGGCCTTGCCCTCGGAGACGTAGCGGGGGACGCTCCAGTCCATCAGGTCATAGAGCTTCTCCAGAAACAGGCCGCTGTCCGGGTCCCGCATCACGAACTCTTCGACCAGTTGGTTGCGCCCGTCATAGGGCCGCAGGTCGTCCACGTAATGCGGGTTCACCAGAAAGCGAACGTCAAAAACCAGATCGGCGTCGAGCGGCAGGCCGTACTTGAAGCCGAACGAGTTGACGGTCACGATCAGCCCCTGGTTCTTATCCAGGGCGGGCGCGAACTCGTTCTGGATCAGCCCGCGTAGCTCATGCGCGCCCATGTCGCTGGTGTCCACGACCTTGTCGGCGGCCTCTTTGATGTCTTCCAGCAGTGTCCGCTCGGCCTGGACGCTGCCCAGAATCCCGCCCGACGCCTCGAACAGCGGGTGCCGCCGCCGCGTCTCCTTGAACCGCTGCACCAAAACACCGTCGGAGGCGTCCAAAAATAAGACCGTGGGGCGGACGCCCATGCCGCGCACCGAGTCCAGCGACGGTTCCAGTTCCGAGAGGAACGACCCGGTGCGGGCGTCGATGACCACCGCCAGCCGCTCGACCGGCGGCTGCGCGCCGCCGGTCAGGCACCTTCCGACGAGGTCCGTCAGCAGCGGCGCGGGCAGGTTGTCCACGACGGTGAACCCCATGTCCTCGAACACTTTGGCCGCCGTGGCTTTGCCGGCCCCCGACATTCCCGTGATCACCACACTCTGCATCAGCGCCTCCGCTCCCGTCCCAGCCTAGACCCCGACTTCAGGCCCGACTCCAGCCTCGACACGACGACGTTGTTCAGCAGGCCCCCGACCAGGCTCATCACGACCGACCCGAACAGCGGGAACTGCCAGCCCGCGACGCGGAAGCCGGGGATGAACTGCCCTGCCAGCCAGAAGAAGAAGGCGTTGACGAAGAACCCGAACAGCCCCAGCGTCAGGCACGTCAGCGGCAGGGTCAGCATCTTGACCAGGGGCCGCAGGACGGCGTTGGCCGTGCCCAGGGCGAGCACGAACAGCAGCGCGCCCGCGACCCCGGCCAGCCCCGGCGCAAAGGCGTAGCGCAGGTGCAGGGCCGGGTCGCGGGCGTTGAGCGCGCTCGCGGCCAGCGTCGTCAGGTACAGGGCGAGGGCACTGCCGATCCAGCGCAGGAGGATGTGCATGAGTCTCTCCGCTCGCCTACGCCTTCGCCCGCGCCTTCTTGACGATGGCGACGACCAGGTAGACGATGATCAGGATCAGCACCAGCCCCAGCAGCAGGCGCGTGAAGTCGAACGAGCCGGGGTAGTAGCTCCCGCCGGAATAGATGGGCGGGCCGTAGTAGAACCCAGGGTAGAACGGCGTGTACATGTACCACGCCGGGTGGAAGTAGCCATACGAGTAATCGGACATCCCGCCGTAGTACCGCGCCGACCCGTACCGGCCCCCGTAGGAGACGCCCCGCGTCGAGACCGGCGTCCGCGACGCATAGCTCGACACGCGCGAGCCGCCCCCGAAACCGCCGGACCGCCCGAACGACCCGCCATACGAGCGGCTGCCGCCCCCGAACGACCCGCCGCCGCTGCTCCGGGTGCCGCCCCCGAACGCGCCGCCGCCCCCGCCGAAGCTGCCCCCGCCGCTCCGCCCGCCGCCGAAGCTCCCGCCGCCGCCGAACGAGCGACCGCCGCCGAAGCTGCCCCCGC
>JAABUV010000584.1_pt1 | contig 55112 bp, 89 predicted proteins | sample 5559971 | NCBI WGS metagenome assembly JAABUV01 (sample SAMN10711881, study PRJNA513362) | rock metagenome | isolation source: Antarctica rocks | place: Antarctica: Victoria Land, Knobhead nord | collected 2015-12-19 | reverse complement strand
GCCGCCGCCCTGGCCGCCGGCCTGTGGCCCCTGACTGCTGGCGCCTGCACGCTGCGGCTCCGGCATGCCGGCTGGCGCCGCGCGCGGGCTTGCTGCGGGGCTGGGAGCCGCAGGCGACATTGGCTGCGCGGGCGGCTCCATCGGCGGCGAGGCCTCTGGCGGCATGGCGGGCTCTGCGTCCGCCGTGTCAGCAGCCTCCCTGCACGCGAGCGGCCAAGCATGTGAGAAAGGCTCTACGGGTGGCTACCTCGCATGCCCTACCATGGTCCGCATGCTGGCGGGCAGCAACAGAGTCGCATGTGCATGCATGCATGCTTTTCACAATTGAGCAGAAAAGGCCATATCCTCGACATCTGCAGAACTGTAAAACAGGCCTGACCCGCTGACTACTCACATCCACCATTCCCACACCGCAGCCTGGCTGTAGGGCTGCCATTTGCAAGCGTGGTAAGAAGTCAGGCACAGACAATGCTTAAAGGTAGTAATCAGTCGGACACAAGGGTGACACTGTCGGCGCACCCCGAGCACGATGCTGCAGACGCCGGGCGCGCGAGCGGCGGCGCTTCGTGCACGCCGTCGCCGTTGTGCTGCTCGTGGCCGCCGCCGCCGTTCTGGTGCACGCAAAGCTCCGGCGCGGGCGAGCCGGCCAGGCGCGCCTCGGCGTGCGGCAGCAGCCGCGGCGTGTTTGCCTCCGCCAGGATCTCCAGCGGCGTATCGCACCCGGGTGGCAGGCACAGCACGTCCTTGGGGCTGCCCGCAAACTTGACCGCCCCGGTCACCCCCTGCCGCGCCCGGCACCCCGTGTGCTGGCGTCTCGTGCAAGCCTATTTGTGCTTGCTGCCGTGGTGGTGACCTGGCAGCAATCAGCAGAACGCAAGGAGCGCCAGCGCCTCGAGCCGTGCGTGCGCGAACGGCCCTCGCCGGCGGGCCGCGGCGCGCACCAGGGTGACGTGGCTGAGCTCCTCGCGCGGCGAGAGCAGCACGCTGCCCGAGTTCGTCATGTGGCCGCCAGCGCGGGCTGCGCCGCGGGCGGCCGGCCGCCCCGCCGCGTCCACCCGCTCCTCGGCAAGCCGCGGGCTGCGCACGCGCACACACGCTGTGAGCGTCGCCAAGCCAGGTGTCCAGCCCCCCGCGGCCCCTCACGTGCGTGGCAGAAGCGCTGCGCAGAGTGTGCGCAAGACGGCGTCCTGTCCCATGACGGCGTCCCTGCGCCAGCTGCGCGCTCGAGCCGCTCTCAGCCACGAGCAAGAGAGGCCGGAGGAAGCGGACGAGGGGCTCAAGCAGCTCAAGGAGGGCAGGTGCTGTGCGGCCTCGCTCTGTGCCAGGCGACAGCCGCTCGCGCTGGCGCGGCAGAACAAGCGCCGAGTGCGGCAGGCCCAGCCTGCGCTGGAGTCCGCCTGCTGCGCAGGGCAGTTGCATATACGTTCTGCTGTGCCGGACGCCTCAGTCAGGAGCTTGACTACTGCGCGGCACTCCGACATCCGTCTGCATCAGCGAACATGGCAGCCCTGAGTGCATTCTGTCGCGCGCATTCCCACACTTTCCCACCGCAGCGACGCTCACGCCTGCATCTCCAGCAGCGCAAGCGCCACCCGTGCAGCGCAGCCCCTTGCACAGCGCCTCCGACATCGCCGCGCCGATGCGCCACCAGGCGCTGGATGTGCGCATTACGCCAAGAGCATGCTTGTCGGCTGTCTGCGGCAAGCCTGGCGCCAGCAGCGTGTGCAAGAAACCCAACGCTGCGCCACATGACCGATGCGCATGCGCACTGCGTTTCACATCCACGTCCGCCAGCGCCCCACAAACGCACAGTGACGCCACATGTACACGGCGCGTATCCCAGCGGGATTGCGCGGCCATGCTGGCCGGCGCTGGGGGCTGCCTTTTCAAATAGACTAGATGCTGAGCCATCAGCACACCTAATTGCTGGACTTCCATGCTCCTAGCCAGCGTCCCGGGCCGCCCATTCGGAGCTGGCGGCAGCGGCATGACACGCACCTGTCGCAGGCCGGACCACCAACGCTGCCGGTCACTCCTCCTTGGACGGCCCCCACCACCGCGCTGCACGCTGCAGCCAGGCCGGCAGTTGTACACGCCACCGCAGCAGCCCCCTCCTCCGTCGCCAGGCGTCGACTCGAGCCGGCTCGACTGTAGGGCAAGCCGCGCCAATCTGTCAACTGCCGCGCCGCCCCCTCCGCTCGCTTTGTCCTGGCGGACGATGCGGTTGGCGCTCCTTTGCGCTCACGGCTCTCCCTCCTGTGGCTTGCATCCACGCCGGAGCTCGTCGTAGCTCGAGACAAGTTACCCTCTGAAAAACCTCGGCTCCAGTTGCTGTCTTCGATCACGACAAACAGCATTGCATGCAAGTGCGTATGTGTGGGGCCCATGATCTGAGTCGCTGAGCGTGTGCTGTGCAGCGCGCGTATGAGGCCACCGTCCTGCCCAGGTCCACAGCGGCCACGCCACCAACCACCCAGTATGTTACACTGCCGGTGCGTCACAAGTCGCACTCAACGCGCCCGCGCGGCCCCACTCCACGCGCGTGCAGGACCGCACACAGCGATCGCGCAGAAGCATTGGGGCGCCGGACGCAGAGGGAAAGGATCCTATGTCTATAAACAAGCAACGTGCTGCCCACCGCAGCAGGGCACACGCGCACTCAGTCCCACGGCAGCACGGGCCCCCGCGGGGACAACCCGGGCTCAGTCAGGTCCAGCCAGCGGCCGGTGCGCAGCGCAGCACGCGCCAGGTCACTAGTGGGTGCACGTCAACGGTCCCTGGCGGGCTCGCGTGCGCTTGCACAGCCATGCCCCGCCACAGAGAGAACAGCTGCCAAGCCGGAGCGCGTGCGCGATGTCGGCGCAAAACACGAGCATTCGCGCCATGTTGGCGCAAAACATGGGCGCCCGCGCCACGTCCGCGCAAAACACGCCTGCCCGGCCTGTGGGCGGCCGCGATGGCGCCGCTCAGAACTTGAACGTCTCCTTGGATTTCTTGCCCTTGGTCGCCTCCTTGCGCTCGGCCGCCTTGCGCTTCTGCTGCGCCGCCTTGGCCGCCACCAGGTCCGAAAAGTCCTGCCGCCCCCGCGCACGCCGGTGTCAGGCCGCTCGCCCTTTCTTAGCGGCGAGGTTACACGCACGCACGGGCGGTCAGCACGCCACACCAGCACACATGCCCACAGCATGCATGTGGCCATGTTGAAGAGCAGCCAAGAGACACACCGATCGATAGCTTGGGACGAGGCAGGGCAGCAGCGCGGGGCCACAGAGTCTGGCATGCACAGAAGCCACGCTCCGCCTCAGCTAGGTAGCCACATATAGCCGGGGTTGCAAGAAGCACCCGCCAGGCCCTTACATACACCCCAACCCTACATATAAGCAAATTGCGCCGCATAAGGCTCGGGCAGGCGCGCCTCGCGCGAGTGCGCCGCGCGCTGCTCGGCCAGGCGCTGCTCGTAGAGCGCGCGCACGCCGGCCTCGTCCAAGCCCTCCAGCTCCGCGGGGTCCAGCGCAACTTCCACGTCGCCCGGCGCGCCGCCCGGCCGCAGCGCGTCCACCCTGGAATGGTATAGGTTAGGTTTAGGGTTCAGGCTGCAAGCTGCTCGCTCAGGAGGCAGGCGGGCCGCAATGCGTCTGGCACCCGCCCCCGCACCGCGCCGCGCAGCGCTCTGTGCGCGTGTGACATGCGGCCCACACAAGCAACAGGTGTGTCACCTGGTGTGCAGGCTGCCCCGCCGCCCTACCCCTATCGGGGTATGGACACCACCAACATAGGGCCTCCCCACGTGCGCGCACCGCTTCTGGCCCGCGGGCTGGCGCGGCGCGGGCGTCGCGCCGGCGGCCGCGGCGGGCGGGATGACGTAGGTGTGGTCGCTGCCCATGAGATTGGCGCCCACTGCCGCCGCCTGCTGCTCCAGCACCGTGTACAACGGCCGCGCCTCGCTGACGCCTGCGCGCCCGGCCGGCCGCGTCCGCTCCGCCCAGTGATTCTACCCCAATGCCCGGCAGTGACTCCACCCCCATGACCATCTCTGTCTGCTGTGCCACTCCCTGCCCTGTGCGCACACGTGTGAGGCGCGGTTGCGACCGAGTAGCGCCCCTTGCAGGGGCGCGATACATGCCGTGACCTGCACGCAGGCCTGGCCGACCCTGCCTGCTCGCAGGCACCCTGCCGCTTGTGGTCCAGCAACAGCCGGTCTGACTAAAAACGACCGGCTGCTTGCTGTGACAGCAAGCAGTAGCCCGGTGCCACAATCACTGTGCCACCTGGGCGCCCAGTTCTTCTCAAAGACGAGCAAGCGCATGGGTTTGATGTTACCGTTGATCCTACATCGGCCTGCCCGGCGCGCAGAGCGCACCGCCGCCGATGGCCTTGGCCTTGCGCAGGTCGAGCACCTCGGGCGTCTCGATGCCGCTCGGCAGCGAGGAGTACCCCGACGCGACCGAGGCCAGGCCGTCCGCGAGCGCCTCGTCGCCGGCCGCCTCCTCCTCCTCCTCGTCCTCTTCCTCTTCATCCTCCTCCTCCTCGTCGCTCTCCAGGTCCCCCCACCGCGCCGTCTTGTCCACCTGCGCGCGCGCCCGGCGCCCTGGGACCCTGCGCTGGGTCGCGGCCGCTGGGGCCTGCTGCGCCACCGCCCCGTGCGCAGGCTAACGATGCGGAGATGCTGTTAAGTTGGGCAGCCGCGTGGCAGGAGCATACATGTGCGGCAATCAGACCACCGCCCATAGCATGTTGGCGTCTCGAGCAGCACCGCGAATCCCCGCAACACCAACTAATCAACAAACCACAAATCCTCTTCAAGGCAATGAGAGCCTGCAAGCCGGAATACTACTGCCGCACAAGCCTTCCAGCACACAGCTGGCTGGGGCGCAGGCGCGCACATCGTCGTCGCCGTCGAGCAGGGCCTGCCCAAACACGTCGCCGTACAGCGGGTTCCCGGCCTCGTCGACCGGCGGCTTGCCCCAGCCGCCCGGCTGGAAGCCAAACTGGGCGCCCGGCGGGATCGGCGCGCTCAGCCCCGGCACCTGCGCAGCGCTGTTGATCAGAATACCGCGAGGAGGAATGACACTCGAGACTACACAACTCCTGCATAAGCGTGTCATCATCTGTAGCAATATGTGCTACCACGGTGTAATGCATTTAAGCCCAGACTCCTGCAAAAACATGTGAAGCACTTCACAATTAATCATTGTTAAGGAAGAGGTCAAGCAGTCCAGGTGAACACGCTGCTGCCATGTGATGATGCGCGTCGCGCCTTCAGGTCAGGGTAGGACGGCGGCGGCCCGTAGCGCTGCATGTTGATGAGCCAGGGCGGCGGCGCAGTCTCGGCCATGCCCAGCGCCCTGCGCAGCTCCTCCGGCAGCACGCCCGGCTTCGCGCCGTGCATCTGCGCGCCCGCCGCCGCTCGCGCTGCGTCAGGCAGCGCACAGAAGCAGATGCTACTGTCCATTGGTTGCATTACAAGCCGCATAAGCATGTGCAAATGCTTACAGGAAAGGTGCGTGTGCATCTGGGTCTCTCTGCATGTGTGTAAGGTGCATGGGCTCAGGTGCAACACCGCGCATGTGATGAGCACGGGTTCGGCTGAGCTCACACAACGCGTGGCATGCGCGTGCTCAGCAGCATCGCGCAGCCTGCGCGGGGGAGCGCGGGCGCGGCAGCAGCGCACAGATCATGCGGGGGAGCGCGGGGCCGGCCATGCCGCGCGCGCACCCGCGCCTCGAACTCCCGGCCCTCGTAGTACAGCGCGCCCATGGGCGTCAGGCTGGGCTTGGTCTGGTGCTTGAAGAACGCGTCGTGCAGCACCTGGGCGCGCGCGCGGCCACAGCGCGTCACGCGGAGGGGCAGCGGCGCGCGGTGAGCGGAGCGCCAGGCGCCGCCAGGCAGGTAAAAAAAGTTTTGACGCATTCACCATACTACGACCGTCGCTGGTGAACTCATCTAACAAATGAGCCATAGACAGGCTAGGTCGCGCTCCCAAGGCCACAAAATGACGAAGGAGCGAAACATGGAGCTCCCGGGGCGACAGGCCTGACGGGCTGGCCTCTGCGCGCCCTGCGCGCGCTCTAGCGGGCCGCAGGGCGCGCAGGCGGGCCCGCGGGGCGGGCGCGCGCGCCTGGTAGTCGATGTCCAGCTTGCCCATCTTCGGCTGCACCTTGTCCTTCTGCTTCTGGCGCAGCTTCTTGCTCTCCTCCTGCGCCGCGCGCGCACCATCGACCCCAGCGCGCCGGCAAGCCCTCCGCCAAAACATATATATATTTCATTCGTTCTACGTCGAGTGGTTCACCAATGGCCAGCCAGCAGCTCTGCAGTTGCTGCCCGCCTGTGCACTGGTAGCAAGAACAGACACCCGTAGGCTGTCCAACCATGCGGGCCGCGGGGCGCCCGAGTGCGCCTGGCCCAAGGGCCGCGCCTTCTCCTGGTACGCCTGCCGCATCTCGCCGATGCCGGTCGCCTCGATGAACTCGGGCAGCCGGAACGGCGGCTTCTCCAGGCCGCGCTTGCCCTGCAGGTACTTGCGCTTCTGGCTCCAGTGCCGCGGCACCGGCACGCTGTTCCGATACGCCTGCGCGCGCGCGCGCGCGCGCTCGCCGCCGGGCCCGGACTGCCAGGCCGGCGAGAGCGGCGCCCTGACAAAGCACCCTGCAAGCACATGGCTGACTGACATGTCTCATGTGGCATACCCACGGACAGAGAATGAGCCCTGCACTACACCTGTCCGACCCCCCCAGCTTGGTCCGGCGAGCGTGCGCTCGATGGTGTGTCGGGGGCCAATCAGGGGCCAACTTAGCTCATAGCTTGCTAACAAGCAACACAGAGGTCGTGAGAGCTCCTGGACAAGCACGCGCAGGGGTCAGCGCGTTCATATCACAGACCAATATACGCCCGCCCAGGCATCGCTGCCAGCGCAGCAAACCCTGCCGTGGCCGCAGACCCCGCCATGCACCCAGGGGCCGCACCTTCAGGTAGACCAGCAGGCGCGGGTCCTGCGCGGTCACGTCCCAGACCTCCACCACCTCCGGCCGCGGGCAGCTCTGCTTCAGCTCGGCGATCTTCAGGCGGCTCTCCAGCTTGCGCTTGCGCTTGCTGGTGCGCGCCTCCGCGTCGCCCTCGTCCTCGCTGTCCGCGTCGCCGCGCGCGCCCGCCTCCGCCTCCTGCGCGCGCGCGCAGCGCTGCAGGCTGAGCACGCGCGCGCGCTCTGCGTCTGTGTCCGCATGCGCACGGCGTTTTCTGGCGACGCCACTCTGCGCCGTCATTGGAGCTCGCCGCCAGGACACGAGCACCCTGATGCAACCTGCGTTGCCGCCTCTGTGCATGCCCACCGCGAGGCTCCCATGAATGCGGCTCCATGGCGCCAGCAGCCAGCTTTGCTGCTGTGAACATGCTCTGCTGCCGCTGTAGCAGGGTATGCAACATAACACAGAGCGGTTCTGCACACTGTCGAAAGCGCTGCGCGCTTCGCGCAACAGATGCCGCCTCCTCGCTCGAGAGCAACCTTGCAGGCGGCAACCCGCGCATCATTGATCCACATAGTGTGTTGATGACTGCCGAGTGTTGACGCCACGCCGGCCCGCACCTCCTCCTTCACGGGCTCCGCCTTCGCCTCCTCGTCGCCCTCGCCCTCCGCGGGCGCCGCGCCGGTGACCTCCTCCGCGCTCGCAAACTTGCTGAACACGCGCTGGAAGTCCTCGTACGGGTTGCTGGCGGGCTGCCGCGGGCGCGCGCGCACGAGCTTCAGGGTCAGGCCGCTCTAGGCGCGGCTGGGCAAGATTGTGAGTGTTGCGCCAGCACGCCGGCCGTCTGTGCCGCATCGCTCCAGCACGCGCCAGAGCAGCGGCACACCCAGGCCGAGCCCACCCACGCAGCGCAGGCTGTGCTATGCCACAGAACCACCCTGGATGCACTGCGCGCGGGTTCTAAAAGGTTGTGAGACACCCGGCGCCCTTCCCTCGCGATAGGTCCAACGAGCGGGCGCACCGCAGACGCGCTGGGTGCGCCCGCGTCTGCGTCCGCGCCCAGGCGCGGCGTGGCGCCCAGGCCCAGCCCCGCGCCGCCGGGCGTCTCGCCACCCCAGTCCGAGCCCAGCCCCAGGCCCGGCGTCGCGCCGCCCGCGCCCAGGCCCGGCGTGAAGCCCAGCCCCAGCCCCGCTCCGCCGCCGGCGCCGCCAACGCCTCCGTCGCCCGCGGCGGCGCCGGCCGCCACAAAGCCCAGCCCGCCGCCCGCGCCGGCGCCCGCGCCGAGGCCGCCGCGCGGCGCCGGGCCGTCGTCGCCGAGCGGGCCGTCGGTGTCCATCGCGGCCGCGCCGTCGCTGGTGCCGAGCAGCTCCTCGTACTCGCGCGGCGCAGACACGTACTCGACCTCCACCTCCGGCTGGCGCGCGCGGGCGCAGGGGGGTGACTCGCGGCCTTTGCCGTGCGCCAGCGGCGGCCTCCGGCCGCACAGACTTTGGCGGTTCGACTCAGCGGCAAACAGGTGGCGCGCAGGCCCGCCGGGAAGCTCTGTGTCGTTGACAGTAAACGGGGCCCACAGGCTGCGGCACGCCCGGCTCTTTCATCAATACGGCAGTAAAAGAGACCCCCGCGCGACGGGCAGCGGAAGCCGCACCTTGGACGGCTTGCGCTCGTCCTCGTCCCCCCGCCGCGCCTCCAATGCTTCCCTGCATGGCCGCGCGCATGGCTCAGCACGCCGCAGCCACCGCCTCCAAGCAGTTCTAGCCCTGTCACCTTGTCTGCCGCAGGCACACAAGAAGCTAGTGCTGCCGTCAGAGCCTTGCACGGGCCAGCACGCGGACGCGCGTCCCGCGCATCAGCCGCAGCGCGGCGCGCTGCGCGCCAGCCCCGCGCAATGGTGCGGTGCCCAGGCGCGGCGCCACTCCCCGCCGCGGAGCCTTCGAACGGCGCGCCGCGGCGCCGGAGAGCGGGTTTGCGCCGCGGCTGGCGCGGCCGCCCTCGCCGTGCGGGCCCCTGATCAGCCGCGCCCGGGCACACCGGATAGGCCTGTCGCAGCCGCCGGCGGGAAGGGCAGCCCGGCGCGCACCGCTCAGCCTGCTTGGCCGCCTTCTTGTGCTTCTTCCGCGCCGCGGCCCGTCGCCGCTTCTCCTGCTCGCGCTCCGCCGCGGTCAGCTTCCGCGCGCCGCCGTTCGCCAGCGGGCCGTTGCTGTGCGCCTCCTCGGCACCGGGCGCCCCCTCCATGCTCCCGTTCGCGTCCGCCAGCGAGCCCGCCTGCTCGTCGCGCGCCATCCCGGGTGCGAGCGCCGGCCTCCCCTGCGCTGCGCAGGGCTCCACAGGACGGACGCTGGAAAGGGAGGCCTCCAGGTAGAAGGTAAAGAAGGCCAGCTCTCTTGGCCCAGCTAGGGTTGCCAAGCTAGGCTGTCCGCTCCCCTGGCGCTGTGTTGGCGAGAGCCAGAGCTACCGGCACGTGTGCCTGAGAGACAGCTCGCTGGGTGCTCCAGGCAACATGACTTGCCGCGCTATGTTTAGTGGCGCTACATCTCGAGCGCAGGCTCTGCTGAATGAGAAGGAACGGAGCACAGGTGCACTCAGCGGGGCATTTTGCTGCTGTGGAAGGTTGCGTGCCAAAGTCGACACGGTATTGTATCAGCATTGGCCCAGCACGCCATGAAAACTCTGTGTTGGGGCTCGCACCAGGCCATGCCTTGCCGTATACGCGCTCCCCGCGCTGTGCGTGGACGCGGCGTGGTGCTGCAAGGCTGCAGCAAGGCCCCAGCAGAGGCTCCAAGGTTGGCTCCTGTGCCAACTCGACTTCAAAATGTTTGGCATGTCTCACGCGCTTGCTCCCTTGGCATACTCCCGCTGCTGTTTAACGTGAAAGTCTGCCAGTCGCTGGTCATTGTTTAAGAGCCTGTGCGGCTGCTGCATTTAGTCTGTGAGACCGCTGCAAAGCGCAGGCGCGTGGGGCAGCCCGAGCTGTGCAGGCGGAGGGTGAGCACGGCGAGCCAGAGCCGCTGGCACACACAGGCGGCGACGCGGCACAGGAGGCCGCAGCGGCGCCAGCCGACCCGCGTGCGGCCCCCTTGAGAGCGCGTGTTCAAAACGTGTCTGCAGAGTCCCTGTCGCGACCCCGCCCTGCTCAACATGCCCTGCTCGACGTACAGCACGACTGCTCAGTGTTGCTGCAGACGCTGTCCTACCCAGCATCAACAGAAGCCCAGCACACCATCTGCAGCGCTGCGCTTGCCGGCACGCTTCAAGCAGGCCTGCTCTTCTGTTGACCGAGCCGCAGCGCTCCCCGGCGGCGGCGACCCGAGCGGCCGCTCCGCGGCAGGCGCGCAGAGCCGCTTCCTGGGCGTGTGGTACCCGTTCCTGGCAGCCGCGCTGGCCACGCTGGCGGGCGTGCAGCTGACGCTGCCGGCGCAGTTCGCCGCGCGCACGCTCATCGCGCCCGCCGGCCAGCTGGGCCCGGCGCTGGCGCAGCTGGGCGGCGCGTGCGCGCTTCTGCCCTGCGCGGCGCTGCACACGCTCGCGGTGCGCCGCCCGGCGCTCGCCCGCCCAGCACATCATCCAGGCGTACAGGGTGGCGGGCCGACGCATGGCAGCGCTTGCTCGCTGCAGCCGCACCCTCCGCATTTAGCCGCCAGGCGGACCCTGCAGCCGTGGCAGTATAAGCCGACGCCTGGTAGCTGGCCTTGCGCGGGAGCGATCACACGTCTCATGCACATGCTCGTTAACGCACCACCGTTGGTTGGGTGACTGCCCGGCGCACTATGGCGCCGAGCGGGGAGGGGGCTGACGCGGCCTTCGGGCCTAGCAGGACGCGGCCAGGCACGACCGCTTGGCCAGCGCAACGTACCGGCGACTCAACCTGGGCGTGGTGGCCTACTTTGGCGTCCTCATGGCCAGCGTCGCCGCTGCGCCGCAGGACGCGCTCAACCGCTGGTTCCGCGCGTGCGCCCTCCACACAGCAAGTGCTCGCATGGCAGCACCGCCGCTGTGTCTTGGTGCTCGGCGCAAAGTCTGCGGGCGCACATCTCTTGAACAGGCCCAACGAGCAATGGATGCCGTGAAGCCCGCAGAAGCAGCAAGCTCCTCTTGCAGTGGTTCACAGGCCGTATGCGTTGTCCATACGCCAAACTCATGGATCAGGCGGTGCAGGGAGGTGATTGTGTGGCATGGGTGTGGAATGTGCGCTAGGCTGTTCTTTGCACTGGTGCCCCCCTGCCTCCGCGGCGAGCTCCAGTCCACACGCAGGACAGGCTCACATGACCAGCGGTTGCCAGGCTGCACACCGCGCTGGCGCTCTTTGCCTTTCCTGCGCATATCCATTGCAGTGACTCACCCCCGTTTGCGGAACGCGTGCCAGGCTGCTCATTGCGCTCGCGCCCTTCGCATTCTCTGCGGCCGGCTCCGCATGGGTCACGACCGCCGAGGTGCGGCAGCCGCTGCCGCTGCTGCGCGAGGCACTGGCCGGGGCGGCTGAGAGCGCGGCCGGCCTGCTCAGCCCCGCGAACGCGGTTGCGGCCGGGTATGCCGCGGCCGCGGCCGCGGCGGCCGCTCTGGGCGCGTCCTTCCTCGGCGCGAGCCTGGTGCGCGTCCAGGCCGCGGTCGCGCAGGGGCGTGCTTGTTGTGCGTGTTGTGGAGGCGCGCGGCGCATGCGAGCAGCGGCAGGGAGCCTGTTGCCTGCTAGCCGAAGTCCTCACAAGGGTTGTCCTCAAACACGATCATGAAGGGTGCAGTGTCTATCAACACTTGGGGTCTGTTGTGATGTGTGCGCCGTTCCCAGATCAGCATGGACTGATGAGAAGGTGCCCTCAAGGGTGCATCAGAGTGGATGTCAAGGGTAGCATGCCCTGATAGGCTAGTTGCTCTCCTCTTCCTGGCATCCACTGCTCAGCGCCGCGCACGCGCGCTGCAACAGGGCAGCGGGGCGCTGTCCGAAGCGAGCTCGCTATTCTTGCGGCGCTGCTTCGGCGCGGGGCTGCTATTTCAGTCCGTCGTTCTGTACACGCTCAAGGTGCTGCGCCCTGGCTTCTCTGGCCAGCGCCGCGCCCTGTGCATGCTTGTCACATGCAGGCTGTGCCTGCGTGCCTGGCTGTACTCGTATGCATGCCACACTCATGCCATGCATGCCACAAGCGAACCAGCTACGTGCAGCCCACCATGCAACGGTGGCGCTTTACTACTTGTACCATTTCCACTAGTGGCACGCGATGACGAGGAGGTTTCTCACCCAAGTGCACATCCCGCAGGACGCAGCCGACCGAGGCCGGCTGGGCGCGAGCACGTTCAAGGCGCTGAACCTGGCAGTCTTTGTGGCGTCCCTCGCACAGAGCAACATCCTCGTCCGCGCCTACCTCGGTGGCGCGCTGCAGCCGGGCGCGCGCGCGGGGAGCCTGCTCGCCGCTGCACTGGGGCAAGCAGCACTTGCGGGGTACCAGTACGCCACAGCGAGGAAACACTGATGGGCTGCAGGCTGGTTTTTCTGCCATGGTCATGCGTCCTGTTCCTTCTACGTCACTGGAAGCAAGCACTAAGTGTTCGTTTGGGCGAGCGATAAACGCCAACATGCAGACCACTGGTTCCCAGCAATGCCAACATCTCTGGGTACAGCCGTGGGGCTGGGTCAGTGCACTGTCAGCATTTTTTTGGAGCGCTGTTCACACTCACACTCACATGAGCGCTGGAAAATAGAAGTGGTGCATGGTGGAAAGCGCATACTATGAAACAAGCAAGCGTCCTCCCTTTGCGTGCGTTTGCTACACTGTGAAAGCGGAAGCAAATGACAGAGTGAGTGCTGCTGCAATGCGCCACAGCTGCCAGGCAGTCAGTGCCAGTCTCTGCACTCTCAAGAGCACAGCACTTTACAGCTGCAAACGGTTGCTCTGCACCAACGATGCAGGTGACCATCACTTCAAGTGCTTTGCTGCTCAAGCGCAGCACACGCAGCCTCCTTTCACGTGCACTCCTAGGCGTAAGTGCCTGAGTGCGACACAGAAGCAGCGAAGGCCATTGCCTCAGGCATGATGACCGCTGCGCAGGTGCGGAGCTGGCGGGCACTTTTGGCAAGCTCCTCGTCGCCAACCGCGGCGAAATTGCCTGCCGCGTGCTCGCCACGGCGCAGCTGCTGGGCCTGCCAACCGTCGCTGTGTACAGGTGCCTAGCGCTGGCTCGCATGTTTCAAGCACCCATCGACGCCAGCTGGCTGGCTGGGGCATGCAGAAGCTCCCTGACACTGCTCCTCCTTGGTGTCTTGCAGCGAGGCTGACCGCAACGCAGTGCACGTCGGCATGGCGCACGAGGCGGTGTGCATCGGCCCTGCGCGCGCCCAGGACAGCTACCTGCGCGGCGACCGCATCCTCGAGGTCAGCTCAGCAACTCGCCCGAGCTGGCTCCTGCACAGTCAGTCAACTGTTCACCAGCGCCCCTCTACAGCCTGAAGCCATGCTATGTGAACAATACGTGCCGCTCTGGCACACGAGATGCAAAGGCCTCTGGTGTACAGCGGCCGCTGCACTGGCCGCCAGTGAGCCAGACATGGCTACCTGAGCCAGGCACAGGCTCCCGGACGGCGCAGGTGGCGCACCGCATGCGCGCGCGCGCCATCCACCCCGGTTACGGCTTCCTGAGCGAGAACGCGGGCTTCGCCGCGGCCTGCGAGGCGGGCGGCGCGGTCTTCGTGGGGCCGCCGGCGTCGGCCATCGCGGCCATGGGTGCGCCTGTGGGCCCGCTCGCCGTTGTGCCCGCGGGCTGCATCAGCAGCTTCATGCGCTGCTAGTTCGTTCGGCCATGTCCGCTCTATGGACAGGGCATGCGAGCAGGCTGTGCTTACCGCCGTCAGCTAATGCCGGCAATGATGAAAGCTACACCCGGATTGCAGCGGTGAGCAACCCGCTGCGCTTGCTGGCCGGGTCTCGGCTATCCCATGGGGGGATTGATCATGTCAGTGTGTGGCAACCCGCCAGACATGCATGCATGTGCGCTGCAAGGTGACAAGGGTATGCCACAGGGTGTGCAGCCGTCCTGTCTCAGGACGGCGCAGGGGCTTGCCTCCTCAGGCTCGCAACCAGGTGCATGTTACGTGCCCGATGCCGGACGCGCCCGGCCCGGCTGCGCGCGGCCAGGCAACAAGAGCGAGGCCAAGGCGCTCATGTCCGCGGCGGGCGTGCCCGTCGTTCCCGGCTACCATGGCCAGGACCAGAGCCCGCCCAGGTCCGGCGTCGCTGCAGGGTGGCTGTGCATGCAGCGAGCAACAGCACACGCATGCGGGAGCTTCTCGTGTCCGGGGCCGGGGCCGGGCGTGCTCCGCGTGCGTCCTATGCAGAGAGCGTGACTGCGTATGCAGCCTGGGACCCTACAGACCACATGAGATCTGGTGCGCGGTGTTGCACAACCAGGCGGTGTCCTGAGGCACTCGGATACACATACATCAGGCCTGCTCGCTCAGGCTTGCTCGGAGCTCGCTCTAAGTCAGCGCACCGTCCATGAAGAACGCCCTTTCAGTGGGCCCATGACTGCGGAGCCCGCCCCGCTCTAGCTCAAGCCTGCCAAGCCGTGAGCTCAACATGTGAAGCGTGAGTGAGTGTGCCGCGTGAGTGTGCCGCCGCCGCGTGGGCAGGCTGGTGGAGGAGGGCCGCCGCATCGGCTTCCCGCTGCTGGTCAAGGCCGTGCTCGGCGGCGGCGGCAAGGGCATGAAGCTCGCGCGGGCGGCTCACGAGCTGAAGGCGCGCCGGGACACCTCTCGGCCTCTCCTGTGACCTCAGGTCTTTGAATATGGGGATGATTTGGACGCTGTGCGCGATGCGTCGGCCCCTGCGCGCCGCCAGGGCGTCCCATGGAAGCACTGTGTTGTATAGGAGTGCGTTGTGCTTGCTGCGCAGTCTGTCAGCCAGACAGTGCCGCTGCGCGTAGCGGCAGGAAACGCTGTGCGCCACAGGGCCAGACGCGCACAGCCTGGCAAGCAGCCATGCTCCCGCCTTATTACAGCCAGGCGCAGAGTGCGCCTGCGGATACCCTACCCTATGCCGCGCGCAGGAGGCGCTAGCGTCCGCCAAGCGCGAGGCCGCGGCCGCCTTCGGCGACGAGCGCGTGCTGCTGGAGCGCTTCATCGAGCGCCCGCGGCACATCGAAGTCCAGGTTGGGCTGTGACCCTACCTTGCACCTTACGTGCCGCATGCACGCTACATGTCATGCACAGGCAGTAGACATGTAGCCCTTGTTTATAAGAAACGGCAGCCTGCTGCCTGACCGGCGAGCCTGTGCGCCAAGACCATTGGAGCAGAGCAGTCAGGCGAGTCTGGGCGTCAGGCAGGGGGGTGATTGACCGCTGGGGCTCACAGAATACTGACCAGTTGCTGCGTGGCCTTGCTGGGAGGCGGCAAATGCTGCTGACAAGCATACCAAGTCCGTCGCTGTGCAGTGATGCGAGTCGGTGGCCACCAGGTGTTTGCGGATGCGCACGGCAACATCGTGCACCTGTACGAGCGTGACTGCAGCATGCAGCGGCGGCACCAAAAGGTGCTGAGCCGGCTCATGCTGCTTCATGTGTGAAGCGAACCAGTGTTTAATGCTCCACACCTCATCGACATGCTCCTCATGCTACGCAATCCGGTACACCAAGCCGACAACAAAGGCTGTGCGTAGCCGCACCATGGACGCTCCAGCACGGCGCCGGGCGCAGGTCATTGAGGAGGCGCCCGCGCCCGGCATCGACCCTGCGTTCCGGGCGTCCATCGGCGCAGCCGCGGTGGCTGCAGCGCGCGCCGTGGGCTACCGCAATGCCGGTACAGTCGAATTCATTGTTGACACGGATTCTGGCGACTACTACTTCATGGAGATGAACACGCGCCTGCAGGCAAGCCGCGCGCCTGCATGAACAAACGAGGGCTGGTGGCTGTTGGTCGCAATGTGCTTCTGGGTCTGCACATACCCCTTGGGTGCAGGCTTCCGCGGCGTGGTGAGCGCCGCAGGCCAAGACCGCATCCCAACTAGCCTGCACCTGAGGCAGACTGCGCCTTGCTTATGATGCCACTCTCGTTGTGCGGGTGCACGCGGCCGTACGCCCGTCCTGTGAGTGTAAGCTTTGGGTGAGGGTGATGGGCGATGGGGTAGGGCCATGCTGCCAAACTCCGCCGGCCGCCAGGTGGAGCACCCGGTGACCGAGGCGGTGACGGGCGTGGACCTGGTGGAGTGGCAGCTGCGCGTGGCCGCCGGCCAGCCGCTGCCGCTGGCGCAGGCGCAGCTGCAGCTCACGGTGCGTTGCGGCGCAAGCGTGCCTTGCCGCGAGTGTCGCTGCAGCCGGGGGCAGCCACGCCCACGCTATGGTCTGGGTGGTGAGACAGTTAGCTGCTCCCTGGCCGGAGGCAGCTGTTGCTGCCTGCCACGCGATGCGCTCCGAGGGCAGCATTCGCTTCTTGCCACCATAAGATGGCACGTGACTCTTGCTCGCTGCAATGAGAGCGGCTGAGGCGGGGGGTTTAATCAATTGCTGACTCGCACGGCATGCGCAGGGGCACGCATTTGAGGCGCGGCTGTACGCGGAGAGCCCCGCGCGCGGCTTCCTGCCGTCGCCCGGGACGCTGCGGCGCTGGCGGCCGCCGCCCGCGGCCGCCGCCTTTGCCTGGGACGCCGACGTGCGCGTCGACAGCGGCGTGCAGGAGGGCGACGCGGTGAGGCTCGCGCTTGCAGCCTGATGCACTGTGATCTTGCCAGCAAAGCTTACAGCTTTGGTTGACCAGCTCGTAGCGTTCTGTCTGCTAAGATCAGATGCACCGGGCCTCAGGCGTCTGCCAATGCGCGGTGCTAACCTGGCTGGATGCCGCTCGCGCCTTGCTAAAGAACAGTTGGCCTGGCGGGGAACAGGTGGGCCAGCACTACGACCCCATGATCGCAAAGGTGCTCGCGCGCGGGCCCGACCGCGACGCCGCACTCGCGACGCTGCAGGACGCGCTGACTGAGCTGGAGGTGCGGCATCAGGCACCAGTGCCCTTTGCAGCACTTGGAAACATGCACGCACTCGCAGATGCATGAGTATGCGCCGCACACCCGCCCTTGGCAAGTACTGATAAGCAAATGCGTGGCTGTACGCCCTGACACACCAGCGATATGGTGGGCACTGTACAAGCATGAAACCCCACTTGAAAGAGATCCAAGCTAATTTGTACATCTCATGTACGCTTAACTGTGCATGCCACTCAGTAGTCTGAACATGTGACGTAAAGAGTTGTGCACAGAATCACCGGTGTTACATTGCTGGTATGTGATTGCGTACGGCCACTCGTCTGCTTATCGGTGCTTGCCGAGGTCGGTCGTGAGGCGCGTCCTTGCACATCTGCGCGCGCCAACGCAGATATGGGCATGCTGCAAGCTCTACATCGCTGAGGAGAGCGTAGATGGGCCTGCGCCTCCTGCACTTTGAACGTTGAACCCTACCCTGCAGGTGGGCGGCCTGACGACCAACCAGGCCTTCCTGCGCCGCCTGGCCGCGCACCCGGCCTTTGCGGCCGCCGAGCTGGACACCGCCTTCATCGGGCGCTACGGCGCGGAGCTGACGGCGGTGCCGCCGCTGGCGCCGCAGGCGGCCGCGCTCGCCGCGCTGGCGGCGCATGCGCTGTCCGTCCACGGGGTGAGCAGGATCTCTGGGAGACCCTGCTCCCTCTGGCAGTAGCCAGACATGAGGTCCTCCTGCGGTTGCGCTGAGTGCAGGAACTGCAGCGCGGCCTGACCTGAGCTCTTGGCTCATGCTGCATGAAGACATAGACAGGGGGCTCCCGCGTGAGCAGTGCTCGGATCTGCCATGCATGTCAAAAACCCTCAGCTCCATGCCAAAAGTGAGACATCAGCCTTCCAGGCGGCGGAGGCGGCGGCGGGCGCGAGCACCGGCCCGCTGACGGCCTGGGACGTCCCGGACTCGCTGCGCCTGGGCCACGAGCCTGTCGTGGCGGTGGGGCCGCTGCGGCGCGCGGCGGACGATGCCAGCCTGACCGCGCGGCTGACCCCCGCGCGCGACGGCTCCATCCGCGTCCAGGTGATGTGCCGCCGCGGCTGCTCCTGTAAGTGCGCTTGCTGTCATTCGTGAAATATGCGCTGTATTGAGCGCTGCGCGCGTCTGGTGAGGCGCCTGCGGCTAGAAGTGCCAAGGTGCCGTGATGGGAGCAGAGAATTCTGTGCACTTTGCCACCATGGACTGGGCGCTGAGGGGTGGAGTTACCCACCTGTTTGGCAGTGCAAGGCACATGTCTGGCTCTCCATCAGTGCACTGGATGTCAAGAGTGGACCTGGAAGGGTATGCGGCGCGTGCAGGGGGCCTGCGGCCAGGACTTTGACATCACCGCGCGGCACCTAGCGATCGGTGTAGAGGGCAGGGCGCTGGCCGCGGAGCTGGACGGGCAGCAGCTTGCGGCCTCGCTGGACAGCCACATGCACGGCGACGAGCAGGCGCGACTATGCGCGCTGCTGCCCTTGAGCTCTCGCAGCCTCCGGCGCAGGTCTTGGCTGAGTGCAGCGCTGCTATACGCTGACCTCACCTGACACCTACTGCCAGGCAGCAGAGTGTCTGAAGCCAGCCTCGCATTGAACCTTGCTTGCTCCATGTATTCTCTGCGTCCCCACCCTGCTGACAGCAGCCTGGTCAGACATATGCCATTGCGCTCGCAGTCATGGCCACACAGCACGCATGCGCTTCCAGGAGATAGAGCAGAAGATCCAGACGATGGGGTAGATGGGTAGATGGGTACCGAAGTATGTTTGAGCCTCACGGGGTCCACTCTTCATCCTCCAGGTCCTGGAGATGTGGGTGGGCGGGGAGGCGCATGAGTTCCGCGCGCGGGTGCCGCGCGTGTGGGCGCGTGAGGGCGCCGCGGCTGCCGCCGCGGGCTCCGTTGTGACCCCCATGCCGGGCCGCGTCATCAAGGCGCGCGCAGCCGCTGCGATCATGTCGCGCAAGCCTGCAGACTTGCTGCGTGTCTTCTCGTGGCCAGAAGCATGTAGAGAACACGTGGGCATGCAAGTTCACCACACTGTGCCACCAAAGCACAGCGGCCACTTTGACTACACATGTGAAGAAGTTGGGACTTTGTCATGTGTAGTCACAACGACTTCACTGTGACGCTGCGAGGCTGCCCCCGCTTAATTTACTGGTCGCATAGGCAGCGGGCCGCATGCCGCCTGGGAGCCTGGAGGCTCTCGTGAGGTGCGGAGGCGGCGCAGGTGCTGGTGGAGGAGGGCGCGGAGGTCGCGGAGGGCGACGCGCTGCTCGTGCTGGAGGCCATGAAGATGGAGCACACGGTGCGCGACGCCGGCCCTGGGCCGCGCATTTGGTCGCTGGCATGCTGCGACCTGCACCACTGCCAGACGCTACGCGCTGGTAGTGAGCACTGTGGGAGGGCATGTTGGTAAGGGAAAGCGGCGACCAGGCGGCTGCACGTGCCACTGTGAGACGGAGCACATGTGTCGCCTCTGCTGCCTCCTGAGCGGCGAGGGGCATGCAGCAAGGTGTCACAGCAAGCTTGCAGTCGTCAATGGCCTTGTGTGGGATGCGCAGGTGCGAGCGCCATGCGCTGGGGAGGTCACAGCGCTGGCAGCACTGGCAGGCGCGCAGGTCGACGACGGCCATATGCTGGCTGTCATTGTGCCATCGGCTCTGAGCCGTGCTGCGGCAGCAGCCTAGCTGCCTGGCTGGCGTGTGTACCATGTGTATTAATGATCTAGATTGTATATGCACATGTACATGGTAGTTTCACAACGTGACAGGCGCACATGTTGTTCAAAGTATGTAACAGACATCGTGAAGCTTTACAGGCAGGATCTTCCGGCATGTGAAGGGGAGTGGCCATCATCACGCACATGATTACAAATGCTGCTCAGTCTGTATAGAAATAAGGAACACAGCACCATTGGTGCTTCTTTCAGTCGATGCTATCGTAATCTGTCGCGGCATTGAGGGAGCCTCCTACTATATTGTTGTCTGCATTCAGGAGGGGCGCTTGAGTAGCTGCGCACTGCCGTAAAGGAGATGAAACCAGGTCACATCAGCGTGCTGGGCCGTTGCGCAACCTGTGGAGCAACATCATCAGCTGCCATGCACTCCTTGTCCAGGCAAGGGCCTCAATGCTGCGTTCTTGCTGTCAGGTTGCCACGAGACTGAGAAGCGCGGAGGTTTGCCGCAGGGAAAATGGCCTTCAACTCTGCTCAGCACCGCGGTCAGGTACGTGCCCAGGCAGTCCTGGTTGTCCCAGCTCTACAGGCTTTGCAACGTAATTGAACTGGTTTCATGCGTGCAGCTCGTCCAGTCAACCAATGCCGCAGAGCCTTTCGCGTGTATGCTGCAAAAAAGGTGCGGCGGCCTGGGTGTTGCCGCCTTATGCTAGTTGTTGTGCATGGTTGGACAATCGGAGCGTTTTCCCACACTGTGAACCCGCTCTCCCACACGGTGAAAGAAAGTTGTTGCTGCATGCTTTGAACTGGTCCTCGACAAGTAAAGAGGCCAGCTCCGCCAGACAGCAACATCTCCTAGCGGCTGCACCTCAAGAGCTGGCCCTGCAACGCGGTCCCACTGCCGCACTCCATACCTTTGACAGGGCCTCACGCAGGTCGCTTGCTTTCAGGGCACTGAGCGTCCCCAGCAAGGCGTGGCAGGAGCACCGCACGTGCTTGTGCAGCCCCAAGCGCTGCACCCGTGCCGGCCTGCCTTGCAGGGCGGCGGCAAGAAGCAGGGCGGCCAGAAGAAGGGGCCGGGGAGCCTGATGGACAGCAAGCCCCGGCTGCCCTACCAGGAGACGGCCGTCATCATGCAGAACCTGCTGCTGGTGGAGTCGTACCGGCGCAAGGTCGGCGGGTGCGGCCGAGCGCGCCCGCCGCACTCCGGCTGACCTGACGTGCCCGCATTTGTGTGCTGGCGCATGCGTACGGCGGCCTCGCGGTATCCGAGCAGCTGTGTTGCTATGTTAATCATCACCACGCGCCTGTGCCGGCGGTCGACATTTGTCCCGTCTTACAGTAGCAGCGCCATGCGAGTCACCTTTTGTATGCCTTTTTTGCAGTAACATATGTATACGGGTAGCTGGAGTTGCACACAGTAACGTGCAGCAGCATCCCAGCGGCTGATAACAATGAATAAAGAAAGAATATCTCAGTTGTATCAATGGACGTCCTGAAGGCCGCGGGGCTTGTATACCCGACGCACCCATGAGGCAGCAGAGGCCCCCGCTCTCAAGCGGCATGCAGGGAGGCATGTCTCGTAACAGCGAACAGCGCAGGTACATCCTGGAGGATGTGGAGCTAGCGGACGCGGCGCGTGCGCTGTATGAGGCGCCCTTTGTCGTTCTCGCGCACGACAAGTTCGTGTCGGACGAGCCGGTCTTCACCTATGCCAACCAGGCGCGCTTGGCGCTGGGCGAGGGGCGACGCTTGGCTTATGTGTGGGGTAGGAGCAGAGCCAAGCGATTTGAACATGCCCAATTCACCCCGGCATTGCATGCCATGCAGCCTGTTGTGCCCAACCCTCTGCCCGCCCCGGGCCTGGCCACAAATGGCACAATAATACAGTGCCTGCCTCGCGGCGCAGCACGGGCGCGACAGAGTGTGTCTGGCGCGTCAGAGCCGCGCAGAGCCCTGTGTAAACCCGTACCATGCTGGCTGGGGCGGCAGGCGGCGCTGGACCTGTTCGAGGCGACCTGGGAGGAGTTCATCGGGACGCCCTCGCGGGTCAGCGCGGATGATGACGCGCAGGTGCGCTGCGTCAGAGGATGGGTACAGGAAACGCCACTTGTGGCCACGCTGGTCAGCCCTAATGTGAGAGCTTTGCAGCGCGCCGCATCTGTCACAGCGCATGATGCTGCAAGCCTAGGCGGTTTGGCCAAAGGCATGCACTGCTGCGCTCCGCAGGCGTCAACAAGGCTGTGCGCACTACGTGCGCCCGCAGTGTGCACGCGCCTGATGCTGTGCAGCAGGGATTGTGAGCTTCTGCAAGCCGCTCTGTGGCGTAACTAGGCACAGGAGGCGCGGAATGGCGTCCTGGATGAGGCCGCAGATAAGGGGCACCTCAGCGGTATCACGGCATGGCGAAGGTCGCTGAAGGGCACGCGATTTCAGGCACGCGCGCATCCTCGTTCTGGGCGCTTGATGAGACAGAGGCGGGAAGCCAGAGCATGACCTGTGCCATGCTATGGTCTGCCGCAAAACCCCTCTGGTTTCCGGAGCGGCTTGCACTGGGTGTCAACTCGGCGTGTCCTGTGTGCATTGAGTGGTCTACGCAGTACCACTGTCGCCGCAAGTGCGCCAGTACTAGATCATGTACCTGGCCTGTATCAGCAGTGGGGAGGCTGGGTTGCTCTGTGCTGCGGATGTTGAAAAGTCCTCGAGCTTCTCCTCTGGGCGGCTGCTGAGACGCGACCGGTCAAAATGTATGCACACTGACCTGGGCGCCTGACCTGGGCACCTGTGCAGGTGCAAGACGGCCTCTTATTCACCATAGAAGCCCCAACAGGCGCGCCTGCGTCGGAGTGCTGGCTGCCTTTGCGTGCAAAGAGTTTTGGCGCGCTGACTAGAAGCGCACCCAGAAACACCTGACAGCAGGCAGGCTGTCTGCTCTTCGTCTGTGCGGACAGCCAGGAACCCTGGCCGCATGGGCACAGGGGTTGCGCGAGGGGCGCAGCGGTTGCTGTTACTCACCGCCGCAGCCGCATGCCCACACGGCCTTCACCCTAACCCCCAACTTGTAGGCCAGAAGGTGGGCCAGGCGGCGGTGATCAGGCGCTGGGTCTTTGAGGACGGGCGCGAGGGCGGGCCCGACAGCGGCGCCGCGGCGGCGGAGGACACCGGGCCGCCGAGCGCGGCGGACGTCGCGGCGGCGGAAGAGGCGGTTGCCGAGCAGGCGCGTCCGCCCGCCCGGGGCTGCTAGTTCGTGCGCTGCATGGTGCATCGAAGGGGTTGCAGCGGATGGAGCTGTGAGCGCTTGTGGGCCGCCTAGCAAAGCCCGTGCCGCTGTGGATGAATGCATTGGGCTGGGCACTGCCTGGTGGACACTGTGTCTACGAGAGTGGATTGCTACACCAATTCCTGGCATGAGGCTCATCCTCGCATGCAGGCACTGCTCAGCTGTGCGCCGCGCTGCCTTGACGCCAGGCTCAAACCGGCTCCGACCGGGAAGTGCCCAATAGAGTGGTGTCGCTCGAGCTGCCCTGGTGTGCGACCACTGATGTCTGGTGCCGGGCGTGCGGCCAGGCCGCTTTCGTGCGCGTGCTGAAGGAGGAGCAGGGCTTGGGGAACGAGGACCCGGACGTGGCGGACGCGGTCGGCACGCTGCTGCGGCGCAAGGCGCGCCTGCAGGCGCTGCAGGACGCGGCGGCGGCCGCGGCGGCGGAGGGCGCGGGCCGGGCCGCTACAGATGCGGCGGCGCCCGTGCAGGCGTAGCCGCACGCACCCATGCGCGGCATGCGCCCACAGGCGCGGCCCGCTCCGCGCGGGCCCCTGGTGGCCGTGCACTCTGTGGTCGCCGTGCGCGGTGACTCGCATAATGCAACTGGCGCGCAGCAGGCGTGTGATGCAGTGCGCGGTTTGCGCAGTGCCTTGCGCTGTGGCAGCGTCTGCAGGCAGCCTGCTTTTGTGAGAGGGCACGCTTTGTTGCAGACATTGCAGGCAGCATGTTGCCTGCCACTCTACCACTGGCTCAGTCACACTCATATTCAACATGACGGTGGCCCAGGCTATTTGCAGCCAGGCCTGCTCTCCTCAGGGAGGCATGCAGCGCTTGACAAGCATCACCACTAAACGCATGTGCTTATACTTGTGGTACAAACCCCAACACGTAAGTTCTGCTGTGTCGCTTGACTATAGCATGCGCACATACATGGTCGCCCGCATGGTCGCCTACATGCGGGGACTCACAAGGCCAGCCAAAACAACACAAGCGCCTCAGGGTGATCCTGACCAATCACTAAATAACACTGGCATGACAAGAGCAGCGTACACAGAGCACTCAGTTGCTCCACAAATGTTTGGGGCCCCAGCTTGGGGCTCAAAAAGCATCCTGATCATGTGACAATTTTTCCTGCTCAGTGCGTCAGCATGCTGCGCCATAGCGCAGCCAGCCAGCGCAGAAAAATGGAGGTTGTGGCCTGCAGGGCCCAGTGTCAAGTGAGCAGGGACGCAATCATTGAGCCGACAGCGGCGTGCTGCCCTCAGTGGGCTTGCGTCAAGTGTCAGCAACTTCAAATCAGCCCAGCATGTCGTCCAGCCATGCAGGGGCCGGGAGGCATACTGCCCCTGCATGCTGGCTTGGCAACCTCTCCCTCTTGTCATGCCACTTCTTGAGGCCACTTTGCTGACAACACCCTACATCCTGCCCTACTGGCCTCTGAGGCAATGCTTGCACAACTTCATCCTGCCGCCCGTCCACTTCACAGGCGCGCCGCATGGCAGGGCGGCGCTGCGCTGTGCCGGCCCTCCTGTGAGAGCCAGGCGCAGAATAAAATTCTGCTTGCATTCATCAGCAACAAAAACACTGAAACTGGGCCAGCAAGACCCGGCCCGTGGAAAAACCTGCATGCGCACGCCGCCGCAACGCGGGCGCGCAAATTGCGCGCCCACGTTCCGCGCAGCGCCCGCATGAGCAAGCGGGGTGCATCCAGCTCAAGTTTGACTTCAAGCTACTCAGCATCCTGAAAAAGCACCTTTGGAGGCTGTCTGGGGTGCAGCTTTGCAGCGCAAACAAAGCCTGCCAGGAGCCCAGCAACCGCGGGCGGCCGCCATAGAGCGCACGCCCCCGGCCGCATGTGCCCAAGCCTGTTATTGCGTCTCGATGGCGCAACCCGCACAGGCAACATGCGCTAGCGCCTATGTGTTGCCAGACATGCCCCGATACTTCCCCTACGCCAAAGCTGTGCCCTCATATGCGGCGACGGAGCCCGCGCGCTCCAGCCACAGCATGTCAACAGACCCATCCCCTGACCCTAACCCTGACAGCTGCTGCTGCAGCATCGCGGCCGCGCCAGAGCCCAGCGAGGTCAGCCCGCTTGCCTGGCTTGCCATGTGCGGCACCAGAGGGGGCGTCGCAGGGAGCTGGGGCTGTGTGGGCCCCTGCGGGAATGCCATGTGATTGAGCTTGGCATCTGGAGACTCGGGGGCCCAACTCACATGCGGCGCGCCGCCGCTGCCATCCGCTACAGCCGGCGCGCCGAGCGCGTATGACGGGAGGGTACCCGGCGTCGACATCGTGGTGCGGCGAGCGGCATCGAAGCTAGGGTATGCCAGCTGTGCCTGCGCAGCCAGCGCCTCAGGCGCCGAGCCCTGCGACATGATCCCAGCGCCCTGCGCGCGCCTGCGCTGCTGCCCTATCCCTGCTCTGCTGTGCGCTGGCGGCAGGCCATCCTGCGGAGCGCCCTGCGCGAGGCCCTGCGCCCAGCCCTGGGGCAGCAGCCCCGCGGCCCCGGGCGCGGCGCGGCCGGCGCTCGCGGGGCGCCCCTCGTCGACCGGGCCCAGCGGCGACGACTGCGGCGCGGCTGCCGAGAACGGGCTGCGCATGGCGGGCATCGCCATGGCGGCGTTCTCCGCCAGCAGCTCCGCATAGCTCTGCCGCGGTAGCGGCGCGCTTGGTCGCATGTGTCAAAGCTGCCTGTGAACCTAACCCTAACCCTATCTTGTGCAAAAGGCCCCTGTATAGGGTACTGCCAGAGGCTTCGCCCCGCACTGGCTTACCGGGGCTTGGCGCGCAGGCAGCATCAGGCCGATCGGGGCGGCGCGGGGTGCCAGGCAAGGACGCCCTGCGCGACTCTGCAGATCGGGGCCGGGCCGTACGCGCACCATGCGATTCGCGCCGCCTGAGGCGGCCCCGCAGTCGCCGCACAGCCGCAGGCCTGCGCCGCCGTCGACGGCCGTGCTGCCGCACGCGTCCGATCCGAACCACGACCCCGATGGCGCCGTGCTCAGGCTGTCCGACAGCGCGCGTGCCGCCTGCAGCCCCGCCGCGTCCAGCCAAGCGCCCGCAGCTGCCGCCTTGCCGGGCTCGCCTGCGGGGCGCGCGTACGCGGTCAGCACACCGCCGCGCCACTTGGGCCCGCTAGGGTCCCTGCTGCATGCAAGCACGATGATGCAGCCATGCTCATACCGTGCTGTGTCTTGCCTCATACTGCAGTGCTACACAACAGCATGCATGACCTCGATATGTCACGGCCATATCGTCATGGCATCGTTGTAGCTGTGAGAGACCAAGCGCAGAGCACAGAAGGCATCTGGCCAGCTCACAGCAGGCAACGCGGACTGCCGCATGACAGCCCACGCCATGTGAACTGCCTGCCCGGCGCTGGGGAGCACTTGGTAAGCGCGCCTGCCCAGTAGCTGTGCGGCACTGCACGCTCGGCCCCTGGCCTAGCCCACAGCCGCAACCGGCCACGTGCTTGACCCCCACGAGACAGGGGCTGCACCGCTGCAAGAATTTTTGGTCACAAACCCCGGGCACCGCATCGCTCACTTGGCCGCGGCAGCACGCCGATGACCGGGCGGCGGGGCGGCGCGGCGTCGCTAGCAAGCGGCAGACCCGCCTGGCTGCGCATGAGCCTGGCGAGGCCGCGCACGCCCGCCTCGTACCGCCCGCGCAGCTCGCGCCGCATGTGCGCCGCCAGCTGCGCGCAATCGCGACCGAGGCCTGGTCAGGTCACGAGGGCACAAGAGCGCCGCCAATCTCGGGAATTCAGAGAAAGCAGGTCAGGGCCCGCGTGCGCAGGGTACAATGCATGAGGGTTTGCTTGGCTGTGCATGCTGGCAGCGTGCAGGCTGCTCCGCATGTGTGCCCTCAGCAGCGGGCAGCAGTGCGTGCGACAGGGTCTGACAGGGTGCGATGACACAAGACCCCCACGGAACCTCGCTTGCGTGCGGCTGAGCGAGACATGCTGCAAATGCACCCAACGCGTCTGAACTTGCAGGACGTCCGGGGTGAACACACTTGTGTATTGCCTGCTGCTTGACACAAGAGCTCGTCCCGCTCTGCAGGCGTGTCGCATACTGTGGCCGGCATACTGTGGCCGGGCTTACTGCGGCCGGGCGCTCGCCCACAGGCAGGCGGGCGGCGCGCACGTGCGGGTCGGTGTCGAAGTTGCCGTGAAAGTCGACGAGCGTGGCGGGGCCGCCGGACGGGCTGCCCATGGTCACCTCGTAGAGGCGGACGGTCGCCACATAGTTCAGGAAGCACCCCTGGCGCGCGCGCGCCGCGCAGAGATCAAAGACAGGCAGCAGCGCCCAGCTTTGGGGTCCTCCAGTGCAAGCTATGTGTCCGCTTACTCAACAGCCTCTTGCTGAAAACTCAACCGTCACATCCTGCCAGGCAGCACAGCCGACGGCTCGCACCGGAAAGGGGTTCGAGTTGCCCGGGTGCGAGATGACGCGAAACGTCCTGCGCGGCAGATGCACCGACGTTTGGCGAACGCGCGGCGGGCGCACAGAAGGCGCACAGCGAGGGCACTGGCACCTTTGCAGCGGGTCACAGGAGCGCAAACTGCCTCAGAATGCTGCATGCGGCGAGCGCGAGCCGCCTCAGAGTGCTGCATGCAGCGAGCGCAAGCCGCCTCAGAATGCTGCACGTGGCGCGGGAGCGCACTGCCGGTGCTCCGCCTCGTCGAGCGCGATGAGCTGCTCGAAGAAGGCGCGCGTCTCGCCCGCCTTTCGGAACGCAACCTGCCGGATGGCGCCCACTGCCGAGCTGTGGTACCCGGCCTGGCGCGTGGACAGCACAGCCTCAGCACGCGCAGCCATCATGAGCATTTTATGGCATCATGCGCGACGGGTTTACCATGATCTGTACCTCAGAGCTGTCGTCTGCACAGCACCCGGTGCTCCAAAACCAGCTCAAGTTCCGCAGGTATGTCGTGCACAGGTGTGATGCGGTGGACGCCGCCTCCCTCGAGAAAAGCCTGGCAGGCCTGGGCCGCGCCTGCAGGCTGCTGCCCTCCGCGGACGGGTACCACTTGTCAACCGCGCCAAAGTCGCGCACAGCCGGCCACACGCGGAAGCAGTCTGCCGGGACGATGCCGGAGACGTGCACGGATATGTGGCGTAGCGTGTCGCAGTACTCGTCGGGCACGACCCTGGGGCGCGCAGGGGCACGGTGGTCGCGCCGCTGCCTGCCCAAGCAACCCGGGGCACCCCAATAGCAGGCAAATGTCCACAAGATAAGAATGCAGTGTGTCTCTGTGATAGACCTCTGAGCAGACCCTGCCGCTGGGCAGTGCGTACCTCATGGGGTGTCAGGGCAGGACGCGCCGCGCGTCAAGGCTGTAGGCGCCACACAGCACCTCAGTCAGCACACAATGCTCCACAAGGGGTTCCGGCACGCTTTCGGGTCGTGCCCACGGCAGTCTGCTTGCTAGTGGTCGTCAGCAAGCGCACTGTTGCAGTTCAGGCCATAGGTACAGCCAGCTCTAGTGACCACTACCGAACATGAGTGCGAGGGAAGCAATCTCCTTACGCGCACTCACTGATGAGGTCAGCCCTCCACTTGAAGCGGCCACCTAGAGCCTGCCTGCTGCGCAGGAATTTTGCAACTAGGAATTCCTCCAATGCTGCGCCCCAGTAAGCCTCCCACTGCACATTCATCCAACACAGAGCGCTCGTGGCTGCCTTGAACAGGCACTCAGCCGTGAAGAGCTAGGCCGCACCTGCAGCACCTTTCTTCTGCCTCAGATAGTTGGCAAGCGCACCAAAGGTCCGCACACCGGTGCTCGCTTAAAAGCACTGCATCTCTCCTGTGCGGGCACAGCGTCAAGCCTGTGAGCCGGTCTGTGCTTAGCTACTGGCCAAGCGCTGCTCTTGAGCGTGCAGTGACACTGCTGCCAAGTCGTGGAGATCTTTAGGTGCAAGGAGCTGCCATCCTTAGCCTCAAAGCTGTTGCGCCCCAGCAAACACAAGAGCTTTCACAACGGAGCGAGCCAGTGGCCCACCTTATGAGGTCCCAGGGCGCTGCATGGCGCTCGTGCCGTGGCAGGCGTGGCAGAGCAAGAGCACTTTGATGTTCTGATGTTGACAGCAGCACCAGGATGCATCCGGGTGGATATTGGCAATGTCCTTGCCAGGAACATTTGTCTTCTTAACGGCTGCGAAGTCAAGCTGATGAAACCAAGCATGTCCAGGGTAGGGTAGGCCTTTCCCCTGAGGTGTGAGCGTTACATCACATGTTCAGGGTTGGCCTCTCTCAGCGTCAAAGCTACAGCGGCACAGGTAGCAGGCAGGCTGCGCTTGAATTGCAAGCCTGCACTTGCATGTACCTTCACACGATGGCGAAACTGATCGAGCAGACGTTGTCAAGGATACCATAGCCAAACTGAAATCCAAACGCCTGGCCGACCTGGATGCCGTAGGTGATGCCAAAGTTTGAGGTGTCCGAGGGTTGGACTGCGCGCGTGCGCACAGGCTGCATCAGCAGCCCTCAGAGTTGGTGCGCGTTTTGCTGCTGTGGCTGGCTGTGCCGGACCAGAAGCGACCGGGCCTCACATGCCCAGGGCTTACCCAATAGTAATTAGAACGGGCACTGGCAATGCTGTCATCCAACCCAGAAGGGCTGCATGCGAGATCAAGGCAGAATCACTGTGAGTTTTGCACTCTGTCAGCCAGCGGGGCCTGCCGTGTGCTGCAGCAGGGGCCGCACTGGAGGGCAGGTAGATGAGGAAGCCGTCGCTGGTGGGCTCCGCGGAGATGCCATGCACCAGCTCAAAGGGCAGGTCGAGCGTGGTGGTCAGCGTGCGGGCCATGTCCTGCAGCTCCGGCAGCACCCATGCGGCCGCCGCCGGCACGACGACGCCCACCTTGGGGAAGCTGCCAAAGTAGCGGTCTGCCGCGCCCGCACACAGGCCCACAGGGTGAAATCTACCATGCACTAGGTTGGAGCATAGGCTTGTGTCCAGCCTTGTTACTTTCAGCACCCAGCTGCGCCATGGCCGTGCGTCAGGTCCCACAGGTCGGGCGGCAGCCATGCAGCCGCTTTCTGCACGCTGTGCGTCAAGTGCGGAAGTTGCCAGGCTATTGCTGCCAGGATGTTGTTTGAGCAGCCTCAGACGTCTTCAGATGACAGCATTAGAGTGCTGAGCGAGCGCCGACAGATGATAGTGTACCAGCTGGCCAGGTTTGCAGCGGGCATCCGGAAGTGTTGAGTGCCTTGGCCGGCACGCACACACTCGCTCAAGCACACCAAGTGCCAGCAGCCGCGCCTATGCATGCGTTGAAGCCCGTGCCAAATAAGGGCGTGGACATGCGAACGCCGAGTGCACTTGAGCTGTACGCGCCAGAATAGGTGGTGTCATCCACGCCCACAGCTGGCTCCTCCCCAGTGATTGACTCCTGCCGCAGCCCTTCTACTTGTTTTGTGTGCTTACATGGTCTGCCAAGGCATTGCTGTCTGGATGTTCGAGCGTGGTTCATATGTGGCTGCATGTTGAATGGAGGTGTCTGCACTTAAAGCTTTGGGGTCTCACTGGGCGCACTGCATGCATGGGCTGACAGGCTGTTGGCAGCAAACGCGTCGGCAGCCCTGCCAACCCTTGATGCTTGAGACTGGGGTGCTAGAGATTCGCCATACCTGGCTGGCAGACAGGCTGTTGGTGTTGATCGCGGCAACTGACGCGCCGCCAGGGATAAGCGTGGTCGCCGCGCTGTTGGCAATCGCAGACGATGCGACCGGGCGCACGCTGTACCCCGTCACGGTGTCTGCACACCCAGGCATAGCCGCTGCTGGGACCGCGCGCGGTCACTGCAAGTGTGGCCACTTTCATTTGCAGTTGTGCAGGCACTTGTTTAGGCAGGAACATACTTTTCTATGACAACATTGCTGCCAGTGCCTTGACACAGCAGTGGAGGTGCATGCCTGTATACGTCGGCGCGCGTGCATTCACCTCCGCCAGAGTGCGCCGCGCAGTGCTCGTCGGTGTCCTCGTGGCTCTCGTGCCGGGCGGGGCCTGCGCTGCCGGGGCTGGCGCTGCCGGAGGGCCGGCACCTTCCAGCGCCGCGGGGGCGCTCCTGCCTGCTGCAGGCAGTGGGGCACCCCAGCCTGCTGTTGCCGCATGGGCAGCCGCGCCTGGTGATGCTGCCAGAGCAGAGACGCTGCCCGCAGGCCCTCCTGTGCGGCCGGCCATGGCTTGAGCACTGCCCGCAGAGTGCGGCCGCGCGGCGCGCTGAGCGGCGCGTTCCACCTGCGCTCTGCCAGCGGACTTTATTGACGTGGTCCACTTGCCTTGGCTTGCCAGAGCGCATAGGCAGAGCCAGGAGTGCTCGCACACGAGAGCATGCTGGAAGCTGCCTCCGCAGCACTGCATTGTTTGGCCACAGCGTTGCCAAGCACAAAGAACACAGTCAGCTGATGATCATCCAAGCTGCGCAGTGCAGGCTTGCAACAGGATAAACTGTTTAAGCCAATGGCTTATGTTTGCTGCTTGACGTTTTCAGCCAAGTCAAAGCGCGTCGTGTAATACCAAGCAAAGAAATAGAATTTTGATCATTAGTGTTGAGCAGGGCTCTCTTGCAGTGTGGGTCGGCTGCAGTGCAGCCTTTGCGGCCGCAGCATACACAACAGAAGCACACTCAGGAGGGGCAATATTTGCCTGCGCCTGTGTGGCCATATCAGCCGGAGAGGCGCCGGGGTAGGCGTCCGAGTCAGTCTGCTCCAGGGTGCGCATGCCAGCTACGCACACCAGGGCGCAGAGCACTGCAGTGGCGAGGTGCGCAGTGACCGCCGGCGCGTGTGCTGGTAGCGTGCGCTGCAACATTGCTTCCTGCTGCCCGCTTCTCAGACCTGCCACAGCCTGACCGGCCACAAGGCTCGCTCGTAGCCTGGAGGGTGTGTCTGCGCTTACAAGTCACCTCAGCACGTTGCTACGGCGCAAAGTGGTGTCAGGATGCTTACTGCAGGATGGGTGGCAAGCGCTGAAAGACAAGGCCTGAGGATAGATTTCAGGAGCACTGCGAGTGCTGCACGGGGGTGTGGCTGCAGCAACCAGTGCAGGCAGGGCAAGACCTGAAACGCTCAGCAGCGCAAGCCTCGTCCTCGAGCGCTCTCTTCACCGCAAATATCCAGAAATGTGCCGTGCCGGCTGCTCGTAGTGTTTGCGTTATATACAGAACACACTTTTGCGCTAGTACTGAGCATCAACAAGATAGTTGGACGGAGCGCAGGGCTGCTGTTGGACAGAACACGAGGAAGTAACTTCAGTAAATGCAAAGGGCGGCACGCCTGCCGGACTGCGCTAGGAGTCCGGGAGGTGAATGACCAGCTGCAACCTCGGAAGTCATAGCTACCCTTGACCTCGAGGGCTATTCAAATACACCAGCGGCTCAAAATAGCAAAAGACAGGTTACTGGCCTGAGCGCAGACGATGATCGTTCATCTTACAGTCTCAATGAACCAACCAGGGCTGCGCAGGCCATCCAGCCCCCACACAGGATCCGCCAGGCGAGGTTCAGGCGTAGCTTTTGAACCTCCAGGCTCACAAGGTGCAGCTGGCAATCTGCAACTGTCCTGCTAACGTATGGTAAAACGCATCCCACCGCAGGCTGTGCCGCAGAGCATACAATTCAAGCCAGGCACAAAGCATCAACCACCCGCATCAGCTACTCCGCAAAGAGGCAGCAAGGCGCTGCGCCCAAAGACGTGCCACACTGCCCAGCAGGAATGGCAGCGCTTCTCAACAAGTCTGCATGCATCGTCCCACTTCAAACGCGACTTAGGACACAGCCTACGTGCACTTTGCCTATCACCCTGTGGGGCAAAACCGCTCACATGCACTTGAGAAGAGGCAGGCCTGTGCTGCTGTGGCTGGCGCGCCGCCTAAGCTGTCGCACAACGCGCGGCACGGCCTGACACCGCACTGAGACTTTTGTCAGTAACAAACAGGCAAGGCTTGCCCTGGCAAGCTGCCCATCTGCGGCACTTCATGCAAGTCATGGCAGCTTGCGCGCAGCACAGCAGCAGACGGGCTGCGCTCGTCGGCAATTTCGCATCATACACAACGGGATGGCGAGTGCAGCACAGGCCTGCTGCGACCGGCCATGCGGTTGACAATGCCCACAAGCACAACATGGGTACCACTATGGCAAGGACACCCAGGACTGCAGCTCGCACAGTGTCCAGAGTGGCCAGCAGGAGCCCAGCGCGGCGACGGGCAGTGCCGCAGCCAGCACATGTGCCGCCCGCCAACACACATAGTCTGCTTGGCAAGCTGCTTCAGCGGGGACTCTCCGGTGCATGCTTCGGAGCATCCCCAACCCCCAGCATGCCTGCCCCAAGTATGCCTGCCCTCCAGCATGCCTAGTCACAAGGCATTATCCCTCACCCAGGATCATGCGATCCGTCACCCAGCATGCACCTCAGGGCGCGCGCGCCGCGCTGCGCCACCCATCACACCAGGACGCAGCGGCCCCAGCAAGTCGCCGGGCAGCGCCGCGCCCAGCGCGCGCGCCGCGCTCCGCCCCCATCACACCAAGACGCGGGCGAGCAGCAGCGGCCCCAGCACGGCGTCAGGCAGCGCCACGTCCAGCAACCCTAAACCCTACCGCCCATCACACCAGCATGCGGGCGAGCAGCAGCGGCCCCAATACGGCGTCGGGTAGCGCGGCATCCAGCACGCGCGCCGCGCGCGCGCCGACGCGCGGCACGCGGCGCAGCGCGCACATTGCGCAATGCTTGATGCCGTGCGCCACGCCGCATGCCAGGCTCAGCCCGAGCGCCACCTCCAGAAAGCGCTTGCGCAGATGGTGCCTGGCGCCGGCGGCACGCATTTAAGCCCAGCGCGCGCCTGGCCAGCCCGGCCCTGCTCAGGCGCACTGCCCTGCACACCGAACTGCCGGACACCAGGATGCTTGCTCAGGCAGCGCCTGCCGGGCAGCGGGCGTCCTAGGAAGAGGCGACACGCCTTGGTGCCCATGGCCCTGCCCGGGGGCGCATGCCATGCGCGGGACCCCGCGCTTGACATGAGCAGGCGAGCTGCCCAAGTCGTGCACGCAGACGTCGGTTTGCGTCGATTTGGGGGCGCCAGCGAGCGGGGGCAGCCCACGCCACCGCGGGGTGCGCAAGCGGGACACTGGCCTGGCACCTGCCTGGCACCGGCCTGGCGCCGGCCTGGCACCAATGCGCGCGGCTGCCAGGCAGGGCGCGGCCCGCGCCTGACCTTGGCGCGGCTGTACGCGTCCAGCAGCACGTTGGGCGCGACCAGCACGCCGTCCTCGCCCGCGCGCAGCAGCCGCTCGGCCAGCAGCTCTGCGGCCGCGCGGTTGAAGCCCAGCGGCTCGCGCACCACGCCCGACAGGCGCTGCTGCGTCGCGTCGCCCAGGCTGTGCACCGTGCCTGCGCGACCGCCGGGCAGGGCTCGCGTATCTGCGCTGCCTGCTGCTCGACGTTTGCGCAGAGCTGACAGCGTGTGCACCAAGACGCAAGCTGTGCTCTATGCTTGCAAGCTGCGCGCCGTGCTCAGGCTGTCGCGTGGCGTGTGCGGGGACCTTGCTTCGCAACGAGCTGGAGCGGGCTGGCAGCTGCGGTGTCGACCCCCAGTGCCCGTGCCACGCGCGGTGCTAAGAGGTAGCTGCCACGTTCCCGAAGCCTGCTTTATGTAGGTAGGTCCAACCTGTGAAATCAGACAGCTTACAGTGGGGTCGTGCCTGACACCGCACCCTTCAGCTCAGCTTGCTTCGCATCGATGGCGCGCTCCAGCATCTCCAGCCAGCTCTCCCCGACCTTCTCGCCCTCCTGGCTCCTGCGAGCAGACGGGTGCAACTGCTATGTATGTTCAGCGTGAGCTTGGTTGCATCGCACTGAACAGCATTGCGTAGCAAGTCACATCAAATGCAGTCTGGTGAGGTGCACACTTATTTGGGGAGTGGTTGTCTTTTGAACTTGCGCTGCTGTTGCATTGTTGCCGCATGGGCGGCTTGCCACCACTGTCGGCTCCCCTGCTGAGCGCACTCATTCTCAAGTCATCAAGGCCGCTCCCTGTTACAAGTCACTCTGCACTGAGGAGACAGTGTGTTCAACAGAAACGATCTGCATACTCTGTGCCAGCCTGTGTGTGACGCGCTCTGTTCAGTGCATGCTGTCCCACACAATTAATTGATGCACTAAATCTTGTGCCTTCCATACCCCCCATGATGCCAGCATTAAGGGGATTGAAACTGAATGTAGGTTTGCTCGGGACGTGACCTCCTCTCAGACTCTGACGACATCACTCACTTGATCAAACTTGCGCAGCGATGTTCACGCAGGGGCTCAGCACACTGCCAGGGCAGCGCGTGTCAGCCTGCGGGCCCACATGCAGCCGCGCCTTTCCCGTCGGCCCGCGCGGCCGTGCGGCCACACACGTTGTCTGTGTGGCAACGCCGACGCGCCCGCCGACTACAAAACCAGCCAAGCGGTGCTCCCCCTTTGCCAAGCTAGCTGGGCGACCTGCGTATACACGCTAGGTTTCTCCTTTGCCTCTGTTCATTTTTGTGATCTGCATGTCCGTCTTAGCTTCAGGTGTTGCTTCTGCATGTTCATTTGACCTGCTCATGCATGTGCAGTATGTGTGTACGTGTGAAGGAAAAGCACCCTAGCATGAGGGGATGCAAATGGTCCTCACGAGAGGTGCATTGTGAGCGAGAGCAAGCTTGCTTTTAAGGCGGTCTCGGGCGTACAGCATATGTGGATGCGGTACGCACTGCCGCCCTCTTGCTGCCTGCAAGCATGTATCGGACGCGGCTTCAAGTGAGGAGGCAGGCAGAGGGGAACACAAACCACGAGGCAGCAGATAGGCTTGCCATGTGTCACATGAGTAAACAGCAAGGACACTCGTCCTAAACAGACATCAGCTAGACTGCAACTGCAGCAGATGGCATCGGCTTCGCAGCCACCCCAGTAGCAGCTGGCATCCGCGACCTCGTCCCCGTGATTGCTGCTGGTCGGTTCAGGACGGAGGTAAGCACCGCACGGCCACTGTGCGGTGCTCCTGACGCTTGTAATGTACGACGGCATGGACCCTGCCAAGTTTTTGATCAGAGCAAACCCGTATGCCAGTTGGCAAGGTCAGGCGCCAAACAGAGCAACTACAATGCTCTGGCAGACGTGCCAGCGGTGCAGGCTGTTTGCACAGGGAGAAGGGTTGCGCAGGCATGACTGCCTCTGAACGCTGAGTAACGCGCAGGTGCTGCAAGTGCGCGTGCACAGCGAAGAGGCGCTGCTGCGGACAGCCTCACCAAAGGTGTGCGGCTGCCTTAACAGTCAGCATCCCCTCAGCAGCTGCCCCCTCAGACCACCTTCCTCTCCTCAGCTCTCAGCCCTACCGCTCCTAATACTTCAGGTATAGTTCATAGTGTGCTAGCGCTTGGAGCGCTGGTACCAGGGCTTTGTCACCATGTGTGTCTGTGTCATCCGCAACGCGCAGCGTGTCTGTGCAACTTGCATAACCTGCAGATGGCGGGCGCCGTCTGTACAGAAAGTTGCACCTGGGCACCACGTGCGTTCAAGCTAGCTAGCTGCGCTTTGCACCTGGCAAGGGTTTGGCGCTGGCACACCACAACCCTGCGGCGCCTTGATGTGCCTGGTGCAAGCAGTGCCCCCAGCGCCACGCACCGTCTAGGCCTGCTATTGCATTACACTTGCTTGCCGTGAGGTGCACGTTGCCTAATAATCAGAGATGATTGACCGCCTAGCTCTCGGCAGCGGCGAGTGCCTGCCCGCGCCTGCTAGCCAGTGTCACGCCGTGCGGCTCACCTCCTAGGCGCCGGCAGCACACGCATTCAAGCGGAGGCATTCTATTTTGCTAGCTTTTGGCAGGCTCTACGCACGGTTAGCAAGTACACTCCTCAGGTTCCCCTGATGTATGTTGTGCAGCATACGCGCCAGGCCTGCCTTCCGCACTGCGCCCCGCATCGCTCTGACGTCCGCTCCTGCGTATGCGGCCAGGCCCGCGCCGCGCCACAGGATAGTCGTGCCGGTGACGAAGAAGCAAATTGTGGTCTGCTGCGACGGCAGCTGGTGCGGCGACACGGCCGGCACGGTGTCCAACATCAAGCTGCTGGCGGACTGCTTCGCGGGCAAGGTGCTGCACGCCCGCCTGGCTGGATCCACATGGCTGGCCCCTGCTCGCCAAGCCGCACATGCACTCCATGTTGGGCCGTCACGTAGCACACGCCCAATGTTGCCGCACTGCAGGTCCCCCACATGCATGCTGCCTGGGGTGCCTGGGGAGCCTGCGCACCACATCACGCGCGCGAGCCATACAGAGAGAGCCATGTGCATGCCGCTGCTGCTGTCACATGCCGTGAGCGCTGCCGCGCCGCAGGTGCTGACGCTGCACGACAGCAACTTCCTGCACCAGCGCGCCGACGGCGTGGTGGTCAAGTACCTTGAGGGAGTGGGCCTGGCGGGGTCGTTCGAGGACTACATCGTGAACGGCGCCATCGCCAATGACATCGCCGCCGCTTGCAAGGCCGCATACCGCTTCATTGCCACGCAATTTGCCGCGGAGAGCGAGGTCTGGATGTTTGGGCTGAGCCGCGGCGCGCACACCGTGCGGTCGGTCTGCGGGATGATCAACAACTGGTGACCCCCTCGGCCACCGCCTGTTGCGGCGCGCCCTTGCAGTGACCCATGTCTGTTCCCTGCAAGCCTAGCTCTAACCCTAACCCTGTGACAAGTACCGTGCTGACGCGCGCCTGCGCTGCTGGGCGCAGGGGCATCGTGGACACCAGCAAGATTGGCGGCGACGACAAGCTTGACACCTTCTGCGACGCCGTCTACCGCATGTACCGGAGCCGCGACGAGCAGTACCATCCGGACAGCCCCTACGCCACGGAGTTCAAGGCCCGGTTCAGCCACAAGCGCACGGGGCCGCCCGTCAGTTTCTGGGCCTGCTCGACACCGTCGGCGCGCTGGGCGTGCCCAACGTCAACCCGGGCGTCGGGCTGTCCTACGAGTTCTACGACCAGGTCGTGTCATCCGAGGTCGCGAACGTGTACCAGGCGCTGTCGGTGCACGACCGGCTGTCAGTGTTCGAGCCGTGCTTCGTGCGCCGCAAGGTCGGCAAGGGGACCGCCGCTGGCTTGGTGACGAAGCAGGTTTGGTTTCCTGGGGCGCACTACGACATAGGTCGCCAGCGATTTGTCTTCCCGCGCGCCAAGGGCAGCCTGGTCGAGCGCGCTGTGCACAACATCAACGACGCCTTCAACGTGCTCATGACCAACATTGAGCCCACGCTCGAGTGCTCGGCATCCGTGCTGGACTGGATGCTGGCGCGCATCGCCGGGACGGAGGCCGACGTCACCATGCTGCTGGACCCTGCGGGCGCCACGAGGCGCTGCCGGGAGCTGCCCTGGGAGGACTACATGCCCCACCTGCCCGCGCTGAAGAAGAACGCATACGACGTGCTCGTGGACAAGTTCAAGCCTGCAGGCATCCTGCACCCCTTCAATGAGGTTATCCTGCGAGACCGGGATATCCCCGCATACAGCGTCGAGGCCTTTTACGTGCGGCCTGACGGCAGCGACGCGGACGAGCAGCTGCTCAGCAGGGTGTCGGGGTTCAAGTCGCAGTCGTACGACGCATACAGGTGCCTGCGGCCGTCAAACGAGGGGGTGGAGTACGTCAATGGGCCGAGCTTGGGGCCGGGCCAGGGGCCGAACGGGGGCAAGTGAGCCCATGGCTCCTGTGATGGCTGCCTGAGGCATCAGAGACCGTAATTCTGTGCCTGCAGTGCTTGCGTGCAGGCTGCCTGGAGGACTTCAGACCATGGCCTGGGCTGGCTGCAAGCTAGGACACTTATGCGGGCAGTTTGATGAGCAAGGCGTAGTGTGCTCGACATGCGCGCATGTTAAGTGCTTGTCATGCAGGTCCCTGCGTGCGTTGCATACGCATACGTGTGCAGTGTATTCACCTCCTAACATGAATGTTTTGTCGTGTACTGCTTTGGCATGCACACAACTGTGGCGCCCATAGAGAGGGCTACATTCCTGATCAAGTCAAGTCTAGGCAGGCGTGTCAGCTAGGGGGTCATGTAGACAGGTATGTTACCAAGGGGCGCCACGGCGCATCTGATAGTCGTTGAGCGCGTGCAACACTTGAGTGTTGCAGCCGCTAGTGCGTTGCTGATGATGAGCAAAGGCTGCTTTCAGCACTAGGGTATAGGTCATAGGCCAGTGCCCTGCTTCTTAAAGCGCTCCAGTGCAGCGTGCGTGCTGTATGTGTTTGTTGTACTGGTGTATATGTATATGTTATGTAGTTGCCCAGCACCCCTGCTCTGTTTCTGCCAGTCCCTCCTGAGTGCCATGTACCTGTAGGCTGCCACAGGCTGTGCTCTGCACGGACATGTTCTGCACATCATCAGGTGGGTGCATGTACTTCAGCAGCGCAGTGGTCGAGGAGTACATAGGTGCTTTGGTGCAAGCATGATGTTTGAGACTGCTTAGGTGTTGCTGTTTGCATACTGTTGTACATGCGCCAGTGCAACATGTGATATGTACGGTTTGTTCAACCTGCCAAGCAAGCAGGTCTCTGTCACCTTCGCAGTGGCTCAATTGACTTATGTCCTACAGCAACCTCTCATCAAAAGCCGTGCAACTACAGACCAAGGGGGGGCTGCAGGCACAAGAACAGAGCTGCAGAGCCAGTCGTGCACGGCATGACACACTTTTAGCTCTCAGACAGCTTATTAGGTGTACCGGTGTATACAAACTGCGTGTGCTCCATCATGCGTGTGTCCAAGCTGCATGCAGGACCCCTCCTCGGTGCGCTGATACACCCGTATATTATGCGTACTGCACTGTAGGTAACCGCTGCAACCCTTGCTCACTCAGGTTCTTCTCAGCGGCATAGCACAGATAGCCATACAAGCGTCTGTTCAGATCACAGATATCTGCAGCTCCCGCAAGCACAACAGTAGAAGGTGCGCCAAGTGCACAGCTGTGTGCATGCAGTCTGCTTGACATACATATGAAAAGTTCCGCGTTTGCTGGCAGGTATGCCTCACCACAATGGCAACGGCGGCGACGATGATGACAAGCTGGGCAAGCGCCCTGCGATCAGCTGACCATGCCTGTCCGCCTTGGCCACCAATTAAGCATGACTGCTGCGCGCTCGCAGGCGACTTTGAGGTTGGCAAGCTCCACCACAGGTGCCGCCCGAGTCCACTGTTTGGTTGCCAGTGCGGACCTGCTGTAAGCATTTGCACTCCAGCTTGTCTGCAGCGCCGCGCTGACTGTGCAGCACGGGCGGCCGCAGCCTGACGCGCATCAAGCGCCTGGTCTTCATCCGGCACGGCGAAAAGCTTGTGCGGGCGCCCTGGCTACCCAGCTTCCCTGACAACGGCTCAGTGTTGAGGCCGAGCTGGCAGGCGCGCTGATGGCGTGCCGCCGGGCCCAGGATGAGGACGACAACGGCAAGACGTCCTACCTGAGCACTGAAGGTATCACAAGGGCTGACAACCTCTACCGGGTGGGTCCTGGCGCTTGGGTTTTTTTTGTCTGTCCAACTAAGCCAGCTTTGCCTGCCTGGTGCTGCTAGCTGCGTGTTGCCCGTGCAGCTGCTGTGTGCGCGGCAGTTTCTTTGTGACGTTGTGACATTCTGAATACTTACTCTGTGACAACTGCCTGTGGAGGTGTCATGCAGGAGCTGTCAACTGACAGCTACCCTGCAGGTGTTTGGCGGCGGCCCGGGCTCGGTGTTCAAGCCGGATGTGATCTACGCCATGCAGCAGGGCAAGGTGTGCTGGCTCTGCCACGCGCGCCACTTTCAACCAAGTGTCTGCATGTGCGTATAGTGTCCTGTCATGCCGGCCCTACTGTCGGGCAGCGGTTGCGCTTTGCGTGTGGAAAGGCTGTTGCTCACAAGGCGGCACGCTGGGGCAGCACGTGGACAACAGCAACCGGCCGTACCTGACCGTGGCGCCGCTCGCCATCCACCTGCGTGCGCCCGCAGAACGCCATGCGCCCCGGCTGTTGTGCACCGTCCAGCATTGCGCTGCTAGCAGCTAGCGGCCGTGGCCTCAACCAGTGCCCCTGCTCATGGGCGAGGCTGGGCACCAGTCTTTCAGCAGACACTAGCGGGCTGGTGTCCACGGCAGACATGGACCCGGTGTCTGAAGAGCGCAGGGAGAATGACGCCGGCGTCTTTGACAATCAGTTCAACCAGAAGCAGCGCTTGGTGCGCCCCTGCACACCAGCTTGCACATTGTTTGGCAGCTTTTGGTGCACTGATCTCCAACTGCGCCGCAGGACCTGGTGCACGACGTCGTGAAGCGCGCCAGGGACCATGAGTATGATGACAAGACAGTGCTTTTCTGCTGGGTGCGCTCCTCATCTCCTGCTCGCCTGTGCATGGGTGTCTGTGATGAGCCTCTGGCAGCCTGTTAGTCTGAGTCGCTGGCTGTGGTGAGAGGCCAAACCCTTCCCGCCATCATGGTGCCATGCATGGTGCAGGAGCACAAGAACATTCCGTACATCGTCGGTGAGCTCGGCCTCTCCGGCCACGAGCTGCACTGGGGCCTCGACCCTGAGTCGGGGGTGCGCCCCGTGGCTGTCCGCTCATGCTGCGCTGTCCAAGTGCAAGGCTTTGTCAGCCACGTTCGCCCTGAGCTCCATTGCCAGGCCGCACCACTGGACGTGTGATGCTAAAGTAGTGCTGAAGCAGTCTCATTCGCCTTGTCTGCTCAGCGCCCTGATCAGGCAAACATGCCATGATGCTCAGCATCGGGTCGAGGCGCCGCGCAGGCGGACGACCGGGACAACTACTCTGCCATTTGGTCCTTCACGCCGCGCGATGGCCGGGTCCTGCTGCAGGTCTTCAAGCAGTTTGAGGTCGAGGCCGGCGACTCGCGCTCCAACAGGCCGCCCCGCGTCATTGAAACAAACAATGATGACTACACCAACGTGGTCTGGGAGCGGGAAGAGTAGTTTGTCTGTGTAGCGCTTGTTGTGAGAGGGTATCATGCCATTTGGCGTTTTCAGCACACCCGCTCACTCTCACGGCACGGCGTGAGGCAAACAGCATCAGCTGAGCTCTCTCAAGCAATGGAGCGGGCTGCCCTCGCTCTTTTGGTGCTGTGTTGATCCATGCAATGGGGTATGCATCAGGACCCAGACAGATTTGCCATAGAGGCCGCAGCGTTCAGATGAGCTGTGGGCATCTCTGTTTCTTTCCTGGGACGAGTATCTTTTTGGCTTGATGGCAGTCAGATAGGATGCGCCGGCTGTGCCTGGTTCTGAGCATGACCTGCAACACACGTGCGTTTATTTTTGTTTTTGGCTGTAGCCTCCAGCAGTAGATTTGACGTGGTAGTTGTTTGCAGTGGGGGTTGGCTTTGGGTTTACGGCGAGCCTGCAGATGTCTCCCGCGCCATTTGCGTGGGCTGTACGGCTTGTCATCTAGGTAGCGCGTGATTTGGCATAGTAGCGAGAGCAATGAGTGGTGACACAGTTGATTCTGACGTCTTCATCAATTTTCTTTTTGCATTCGTGACAAGGGTGGCGATCCCAGATTTGCATGTTACTAACGGTGCTATAGCTCAGTGTGCCAGCAAGCAGCATGCATGCAGGTCGGTTTTGAGGTGTATCACGGTCCACTGCCACATATAGGCATGTATGTGAAGCGTGTGTGGCAGGCGTGAAAAGTGGGCCAGCCTCTAGAGCGCACGAGCATACTCGCCCCTGCTGGCGCCTTTCTGTCACTTGCATATGCTGTGTGCCTACCGCCGCGCATAAGTCAGGGCGCCCGCTGTTTGACTCTGGCTTGGTGTTCATGCTGTCCAGCACGGTCAGTAAGCAGCGCGCATACACCAGCCCTGGCACTGGCGCATACACGCGGAGTGATGTCTGAGCTTGGTCACATGTGCCACTGTTGCTTATACTGTCTAGTACGTCCCTGAAAAACGCAGCATTGCGCATGTTGTCAACGATCCCAAAGCTCATACTATTAAATATAAATATATATAGATAGGGCACTCGCAAGGAAGGTTCTCCTTAAGCGTCCTGCCCTCGTGATCGCTGCCATTCATCCCGCACACCTCAGCAACCCAGAGAGAAACGAGTGTGTCTGCAGGAGATCCGGTGTGGTGGCCCAGCAGCTACAAGGTACAGAGCGCTGCAGGGCAGGCGTGCATCAACAATGGTCGCAAACGCAGGGTGAGCTGCCCAGGCACTTCTCTGCCACCAGTATGCACACCGTCCTGTCTCCGGTTGGCGGCGGTGGTATTGGTAACACAGGCGCCAAGCCGGTGCCTGCTGGCTCTGCTGCTGCTGAGTCGTCGTGCAAGAGCGCTGAATTAAGCGCACTGGCACTGGCGGTCGTAGCCTGCAGCAAGTGGCGCGGCTGATGTTCATCCGCCACGCTGAGAAGCTGGTGCGCCCCTTGTGGCCCTGGCCGCAGCAGCAGTGCGCTGGTGCAGCAACTGCTCAGAGCTGCCACCTGCTGTCTTGACAAGACTCCAGTTTGTTTGACCAGGATGAAAAAAAGTTTGGCAAAACGCCTGGCCTGAACGACGAAGGCAAGGCACGCGCGGCCAACCTGTACAAGGTGCGGGCGGCGGGGAAGTTCTGCCCACCTCTCTCGCTGCCGCAAGGAGAGCTGTGTGGAGGAACAAGCAGTGCTGTGCTTCACAGGTGTTTGGCGGTGGACCGGGCTCTCTCTGGAGCCCAGACGTCATATTTGCCATGAGGAAGGGCGACGTGCGTTTGCCCTTTCATGCAGAAATCCTGTAAGTGAGCATGCTCTTAGTGCTTAGCTTAAAGCCCTGCCGCCAACTACGCGCGTTCACCTCTGTTGCAGTGTGGCCGTGACATGAACATGCCTTGACTATATTGACGGTGCCGGGTGTGCCTGCTTGTGCTCATAAGGGCTCGTGGTGCGGCAGAAGAAGCACAGCAGCAACCGACCATTCCTGACTGTGCAGCCGCTCGCTAAGAGCCTCGGTGCGCCCTTGCCAAGCCGTTGCGGGTGGGTCCTGCTGTGACCAGCTGCAGCCCTGACGCGCTGGTGGTCCCCCGGCAGGGTTTCAGTTGGAGGAGGGTGAGCACAGGAAGAGCGACAGTGGCCTCATGTTCAATAACGAGTTCAGCCAGGAGGACCGCCCGGTGCGCATGTGTCACGCCTGAACGGCCCCTGCCTGCCCAGGCACCACGCGATTCATCTCATCGTGGCAGCAACAATGACCGGCATGGCAGGGCTTGGCGGCCTATGTGAATGAGCATGCGAACGAGGGCAAGTACGACAGCAAGACGCTGCTGTTCTGCTGGGTGCGCATTCCTGTCACACGACACTGGAAGTTTTGCACTGATGTGTTATTCCCGCCTGCGACAGTGCTTGTGACTTCTTCAGTCACATGCATGCACGGTGAGATGCTATCTCAGACTGTAAATGTCAATGGTGTGATCTGCTCAACAAGGGCGAGCATGTTCTGCAAGCCTCACATGCTGCTGCTCCACTGTTTGGTCCCAGGAGCACCACGAGATCCCGGACATTGTGGCCAAGCTGGGCCTGTTCAGCTCAGACCAGGAGCTGACCTGGGGCCTTAGGCCCTTGGACGCGGTGCGCAACCTGCTGTGTAGCAGTTCCCTGCTAAGTGTGCTCTGATCTACACAAGTTGCACTCCTCCCCATTGAAGGTGCACGGAGTGAGCTCTGCCGCAGCCCAGTGTGTGCGCCATCACATTCCCTGCTGTTGCATTGAGTGTGTGCGGAGGTAAGTGAACAGATGTGTCAACTCGCGCATGGCTGATTGGCCACTTCTGCCATGCAGCTTCAGCTTCCATGTCGCTGAGTGCCGGCAGAAGGGGATCAGCTCCACATCGCCACTACGACCACTTTGCCTTGCACATGTATTGAGATAACTGTAACCAGCCATGCCATCGGCGCTGCCAGCCCTCGTCAGGACAGTGCAGTGATGACTTTGCCGCATGGAAGTCCGCTTGGCTGTTGCCGTGTGTGGTCGCCTTACCATGCTCCATTCTGTGTCGCGCCTATCATGTAGAGCTGCACTGTGCGCGCAGGCAGAAGACCCAGCCAACAAGGACAACTTTACAGCAGTCTGGGTGTTCACGCCCGAGGATGGCAACTTCGACTTCAAGGTGTACAAGGAGTTTGAGGTCCTGGCGGGCGACCCGAAACAGAACCGCGCCCCGGAGGTCGTCGACTCTCCCGGGGGCTACACGGCCGTGGTCTGGCCAGCATCATGAGCACTGCAGGTCACCAGCACAGCTGCGCATGGGATCATGTGCAGGGTCCAGGCTGATGCGCGGCCATGGGCTCATCAACGGAGACATTTGGTGGTGCCGTTGCCCGCACACTTTACTGCGCCTCTGACCATCACTGCTGACATTGCGTTTTGAGGTTGGCAATCCAGCCTCTTCTGTACAGCATGACGTGCAAAGGCTGCGGGCAGCTGTTGCCTGCTTGGGTGCTTGCAGCACTGCGTTTTTGGTGCCACATGCGCTACTAGCTGGTCTCGGGGTGCATGAACTGCTCTGCTCATTGCTCTGCGTATCGCTGCAGCTCCATGCGGCCAGCACGAGACAACCGAGCATGTGTACTTTTAGCTGGGCTTGTGGGCCTACATCAGGTTGTGGTCATGCGCTCTGTGCACTGCTTTTTCCTTGCGTTGTTTTTCAAGACTGAGTTTTCAAGGCCTGTCACGGTGTGTGTGTGTGTGTATACATGTATGTATACATATACATGTTGCAGCTGCAAATGTGTGTTGCAATGTGTGGGGTCCTTGGGGCCCATTGAAGGTGTTCTTATGAGCCTCTCGCCTGCTCAACAGCAAAGTTTTATACCACTCTAGCTGCTTGCGCGATGAACACAGCAGTTGCCCAGAGGGCGTCCGCCGGCCTCAGACCTTCCTACCACACACCTTCAGGGCGGCGCTTGCCAGCGCCTTTCAGCAACTCGAGCGCTTCCAACGGGCGCTGCAGCAGACGGGCTGGAGTTTGTGTGCTGGCTGCTCTTCCCGTCCCATCGCCTGCAGCGCTCAGTGCAGCAGGCGCAGGTACGTGAGGTTGACGTGCAGAGTGTCCCTGTCATGTGTCTGCTACTGTAAAGAGACACAGTACACTGCTGTGCTCTGGCAGGCTAGGAGAGCTGGTGTAGCGCATGAGTTGCCAGGCAGCAAGTCGAGCTTATGGGCATATGTGACGCATAACTTGAATCCACGCGCGGCAGCAGCTGTTGCGGCGGGACTGGCGCTGCTGGTGTGGCAGCAGACCCAGAACGGAGCGCCCAGCCTCGCGGCTATGGCCGGCGACGCACCCGCCATACTAGCCCGCGCGCCGCGGCGGAACGCCGTGCTGGTGTTTGGCGCGTCCGGCAAGCTGGGTCGCCAGGTGGTCTTGCAGGTGAATCCTCCTGCACTGCTGTGGCATCCATGCACTAGCTTTGCTGGAAACACACAACGTATGCCGCAGGGGCCTGCTGGCAGCACAGTGACGCATGTACGTCTCCTGTGTGTGCCTGCGTACTGTTGGACTGTGTGAGTGCTTTGAGTGACAACGCGCTTTGTCAGCTGAAACTTTCCCACGCGTGGGCGTGCAGCTGGTGCGGGCGGGGCGGACGGTGGTGGCGGCCGCCCGAGACGCTGACAAGGCGAGGGGGGTGTTGACAGAGCTGGGCCTGCAGGAGGGTGTGGCTGCTCCGGACGGGCAGGCGCGCACTCAGGCGTTGGGAAACCACACAAGTTGCCAGCTCACTGTCGGGCCTTGATCGCCTCTCTTGCGGCGAATACGGCAGTGACCCTGCAGCGTTCACCGTCTGTGGCCGAGTGGTGCGAAGGCGCAGGGCGTAGTGAGCGCCATAGCATCAGGTCTCTGGTGAACGTCTCGGGTGGCCGTCATGGTAGCGCCTGGCTGCTCGAGTCTTCAGGAGTGGTATGACTGATCACCAGCGCCCCTGCTCGCGCGGCAGGGCGCGCTATTTGTGCAGGCTGGCGTCGACATCACGGACGCCGCCACGCTGGGGCCGGCGCTGTGGGAGGGCGTGACGCAGGCGGCCATCGCTGTGGGCCCCGTGTTTGGAAAGCTGCCCGGCGGCGGCATGGGGTGCGCGCCGCCCCCGGGCGCTGTCACCCAGCTGGCTCTCGCCGCAGCTGTGCCCCCCATGGGCGCCGACGGCGTGCGCAGGGCCGCCTGCATGACACCGCCATGCGCCTTGCGTGCGCATGCAGGTGCTCCAGCTCACTGGGCAGACACCACGTCCTCCTGCTGGGGATTGGCATCGACTGTACAGGCAGAAGTGGCCGCATTCAGCAACCCAGAGCCACCACCCCAGTCGCGTGCCATCTGCATGTGCGGTAGTCACACGGGAGCATGGTGCTTTCGAAGGTACATCTTGGTTCCTGCCCCCTGCAGTGTCAATGAAGGCGAGTAGCCCGGGCTGGTGACAGGGCAGGAGGCGCGCAAAATGCTTCTGCCCTGAGGCTCTAGCGACATGGCTGTGTGCAAGCAGGCGCCTGTGAGTGGCCCGCAGGTACCTGAACGGCATGTCGTCCGAGCGCGTGGACGCCGAGGGCGTCGCCAACATCGTGCAGGCCGCAAAGGCCGCGCTGCCGGACGCGGTGCGCCGCCGCCGCCGCCGGCGTCCCGCAGCCTGTGCGTGTGACCCTGCATGTGACGTACAGCTGGCAGGTGGTCTGCTGCACCACTCCCTGCGTGACGTCCACCCGCTGTCTGCTGTGTCCAGCGGTCGTGGCAATTTTTAGCGTTCCAATAATACCTAAGCCAAAAAGAGCAAGCTCTGTCAAAGGACTGCAGAGACGGTGGACACCGCACAGGAGCGATGCCGGGCCGTCGGCCAGGGCTGTGCTTCAGGGGCGGGCGGCCCGCGCAGGCGGGTGAGCGGGTGGAGGAGGTGCTCCCCATGCGCAGCGCGGCCGACCTGGGCGCGTGGGGCCGCCTGGACGACGTCATCATGGGCGGCCGCTCCAGCAGCGGGCTCGCGCCGGCCGAGGGCGGCGTAACGTGGGCCGGCGACCTCATCACCGACGGCGGCGGCTTCTGCGGCACGCGCACGCAGGCGCGCGCGGCACAGGCCATGTGGTGCAGGATCTGCTGTGAGGGGCTGCGCTGCCGGTGTGACGGGCATGCTCTGCGCTGACATGCTGCCGCTCGCCAACGGCGGAGGCAGCACGCCTGTGTGCACCGCAGGGGGCGCTGACCAGGACATGCGCTTTTACAAAAGCAACCTGCATGCAGATGAAAGGCAGTTGCCTGCACAGGCAGCACTGGTCGCACGCCATGTTCTGGACTTCCTGTCAAACCTGGACAGCACCCCTACCAGGTTCTGGTGACAGTACTCAACAGGATGTGCGCATGCGGATCGGGCACACCTTGCTATATCCTCCTGCCCTCGCACTGGACGGATGCATCAGAGTGCAGGAGGAGGGCAGCGCGGCGAAGCAGGCTCGGGTGCGCGCAGGGCTCGCTGGACCTGAACCTGGGCGGGTACGACGGCCTGGCGCTGCGCGTGCGCGGCGACGGGCAGACGTTCAAGGTCAACCTGAAGACCGCCGACCAGGAGAACACGCCCGAGGAGACGTACCAGGCCAGCTTCGACACGCGGCCCGGTGTGCATCGCTTTGGGCGCCCCTGCCAGCTCATCCCGCATCCTGGGTCGTGCGGCGGGCTCGCGCCTCGTGAGGTCGTCGTGGAAAAGCAGGCAATTGCCAGGGATTTGATCAGAGGCGGTGGGCGGGGCAGGAGAATGCGTGCTGGCATTGCGCGCTTGCCGGGCTGCTGCTGCGCGCGCTTGCCGGGCTGCTGCTGCTGCGGCGGTGCTGCATGCGTACGCCACATGGGGACGCGGCGCTGCCGGCCTGGGCAGGGGAAGGACCCTGCAGCCGCTTCGGCAAGGCAGGCGCCGTGCTGAGCGGCCGGCGCGCGCGCGCCGGCAGGCGAGTGGGTGGCAGTGCGGCTCCCCTGGCACGCGTTCGTGCCGGTGAAGCGCGCGCGCGTGGACGCCGGCGCGCCGCCGCTCAACCCGGTCGGCGTGCGCCAGCTGGGCCTGGTGCTGAGCCGCTTTGAGTTCAATGGCTTCCCCAACGTCAACCACCGGCCGGGCCGCTTTGAGCTGCAGGCGCGCCCGCACCCGAGGCCACGCCGCCACATGCCCGCAGCCAAGCGTACTGGTACTGCTGCGGCACGGGCGGCGCTGCTGCATGACCGCAAGCGCCGGCACATCAGCAGCACCGCAGGCAGCTGCACCTCGCGCGGCGAGCGCTAAGCAGCCCCCGGCTGGTGTGCCCCTGAGCAGCGTGTGTCCTCGCGCAGATCCACGGCGGCATCAGCGCGTACCAGGCCGTGCGGCCGCGCATCGTGCTCGTCTCCAGGCGCGCGCCTCTCGCCGCTGCGCGCGAGCGCCGCTTGTCGCCTGGTGCTCTGCCACGGCCTGCATATTTCCGCAAAAAGCAGCTCTCGTTCATGCACCTGCCCCGTGCCGTTGCTGTTGTAAATTATGCGTGGGCGTGGGCATATTCGGTGGGCGCGCACAGCGGCCCTCGCGTCAGGGGCGTCAGCCCTGGTGCTGACCGGCGTTGGTGCGCCGCAGCGGCGGCGTGGAGCGCAACGCGCGCATCGGCGACGACGCTGCGGCGCGCAAGGCGGACATCCCCATCGTGCAGCTCAACCCGGGCGGCACGCTGAACCACAAGTACGCCGGCGAGGCCGCCGTGCGCGGCGCCGGGTTGCCCTACGCCGTCATCCGCTCCACTGGTGCCGCCCGGCCGGGGCGCCAGCTCTGCTGCTGCGCGGGACCTGCCCGGCTCCTGTGACCTTTGACGCACGGCCCCGGCGCTCAGCATGCGCTCAGCTTGACGCTGGTATGCTGGTCCTGCCTTGGCATATCTGTGAACAGCGCGCAGATGTGAGCGTACGGCTTGGCCCTGCGTTGTAAGAGCCCTGGTGCTGTAAATGCTCAGGAGACAGGAGAGCTTAACGAAGCACTGCGCCGGCTCGGGCGAGGGCACGACCCGCTGCGCTGCGGCGGCAGGCCTGACGACCGAGGACGCGGACACGCCTTTCCTGCTGGAGGCGTCCCAGGGCGACCGCATCTCCGGCAAGATCACGCGCGCGGAGGTGGCATCGCTGGTGTCGGCCGCCCTCAACACGCCCGCGTCCGTGGGTGCGGGGCCGCTGCCGGCGCCGGCCTGCATGGACGCGGTTGAGCCGCCTGCCTGTCGTCCGAGAAAGCGCGGCAGCCAGTCTCACGCGCGCCGCAGCGAGGCGCTGCCGCTGGGGCCTGTCCGGGTCGTTGTGCCCTGCCCGTATCAGCTCACACAGCCACGCCCTCGCTCGGCGGCAGCGCGTGCCCCCCGGCGCGCTGCCGCCTCGGCAGCCTGGGCGCCCTGATCACAGGCGCGCGCCCGCCGCGCGGCAGGCAAGACGGTGGAGGTGCGGCGCAGCGAGGCGGCGGACGCGCGCGGCCGCGCGCCCGCGCCCGCCGACCTGGACCGCCTCTTCCTGGGCGCGGCGGAGGACCGGCTGCGCCCGTACATGCGCCTGCCGCCCATGCCCGGGGTCGTGCCGCCGCCGCCGCCGCCCAGCAAGTGCGCGCCCGCCGCCGCCGACCGTGCTGCGGCCTCATGCCCATCGTGTTATGCATGCAGGCCGAGCAGGCTGCGCGTGTGCCGGTGACTGGTTCCCGAGTCCACAGGAGGGCGCAGCGTGTCATACTGGCTGTGCCTGCCGTGCCAGGCCGGCACGTATGCTTTGCAGAATCATGTTACGACAGATCCTCTGCAGGCCTCCACGTGTCTGGCTGCACCGTGGGGCCGCCGGCGGCAGCACCGGCGCGCCCGAAGAGGCGCGCGGTTGGATCAAGGACTGGCGCGCCCGCTCGCTGGAGCGCGCGCTGCCGCAGGATGAGCCGGTCGGCAGTGCAAGGCGCTGACGCAGCGCAACATGTGTGACCAGAACAGGTATTGTTTAATAGGCAGACCGGCTTTGGTCCGAGTGGCACCACGAGCGCTGGTTCTTGACTTGTGCTCTGCGCGGCGCGCGCCGAGTCTGTTGCGTCGCAGACCAGTTCTATTGCTGTACTTCTGTCAGGGAACAAGCCATTGTTGTGAGTAAGCGCGATGCATGACTATTTTGCGGTGTCGACGGGTTCACCTGTTGCTTATAGTGGGGCCTGCTGGCTTCACGGACGTGGTTGTGACTATAAAGACATGATACAGCGGCCTGCTGAGCAGAGAGCAGCAACAAACGCCTTGCTAGCGCCGCACGACGCTCTGGCAGGCAATTGCACAAGGAACAGTGCCTGCGTGCGTGCCAACCTGCGCGCCACGCAAGGGCAAGAGCGCTAGAGCGCAAGGCCGGCTGCGCGCGAGCGCGCTGGCGGCTACTGCCGCTTCCGCGCGTCCGCATCCGCCGTCGGGCCCAGGTGCAGCGCCGCCGCGAGGAGGCGGTCCAGCCAGCGCGTGGGCAGCAGCCGCGAGAGCGTCCAGTTCTGGAAGCGCTTGTACACCACCGCGTATCGCGCCGCGGGCGCGCGCGCCTCGACGGCCTTCAGCACGTACCTGGGTTGCCCGGGCGGGAAGCGCGTTTGATGTGCGGCCGGCCAAGCTAGCGATGCAGGGCGGCGGGCGGGCGGACCGGGCGATGTGCTCCGGCGAGTGGCCGACGCGGCCGTCGGCGACGATGCGCCGGCCGAAGCGGCGCAGCGGGGCCGCGTACGGCGTGTCAGCGTACGCCGCCAGGTCCTGGCTCTCCGCCTTGTCCCAGATCTGGCGCCGCGCGCGCGCGCGCGGGTCACCCGCCGTGCCAGGCCTTCACCTGCACCCTGGCGCGGGGCGGCGGGCGCAGCCATACGCAGCGCCCGACAAACCCCGCGCCCTGGCCTTGTAATGTGAAGCCCCGGGCAGCGACTGCCGGCGAGGCCGGGGCGCACGGGCGTGGCGACGGCGCCCGGCCCTGCAGCCAGCACCCCACAGATCACAAGCTATGGCGGCAGCGAAAGCAGTAGACAGGGTAGATAGCGCAGGCCGGCGCGCGCGGGCGTGGCCGCGCGCACATATCACAATGACGTCGATGCCAAACAGCATCAGCTCGCGGCGCAGGCTGAGGCTGAGGCCCTCCAGCGCGTGCTTGGACGCGACGTAGCCGGCCAGGAAGGGCGCCCCGATCTGGCCGGCCACCGAGGAGACCTGCACGATCCGGCCGGGCGGCCCGACCAGGCTGGCGTCCGTGCCCAGCAGCGGCAGGAAGGCCTGCGCGCGCGCGCGGCGGCCTGTGTGACGTGCGGGGCGCCGGGCAGCCGAGCGGCCGCGTCGTGAGGCGGCGCGCGCGCCTGGGTCACGATGATGACGCCCATCAGGTTGACGTCGAGCATGAGCCTGCCGAGCGCGCGCGGCCCCTCAGCGCGCTGTCATGAAAAGCGCTGGTGCGCCGCGCCAGCGCCCGTAGCGGCCGTCGGGGGCCGCGCGCTCACCTGACCTCAGCCAGGGGCTGCAGGGCGAGCGGGCCCTGGATCGCCAGCCCCGCGTTGTTCACTATAGCCGCCAGCGTGCAGCCCGCCAGCGCTCCCCGCACCTGCGCGGCTCTGGCAGCTTGGCACCCGCACGGGGCAGCCTTGCGTCAGAGCAGCCACGGCGGCACTCGCGCTCGCGCCCGCGCTCGCAAGGCACACAGCGACAGCTCCTGCTCGGCACGTGAGCCCGACGGCGCCACACGACCACCCTCCTCCTCACGGCGCGGCGCCACGCGGGGCTCCTCTTGCTCCAGGCCAAGCGAGGCCCTCCCCAGGGCAAGCGCGCCTGCTGCGCCGCAGCCTGCACGGCGGCCTCGTCCGTCACGTCGAACAGCAGCGGCGTGAAGCCGGGCCCCAGCTGCGCCTGCAGGCGCTCGGCGTCGGCCGGCCTGCGCACGCTGCCAAACACGCGGAAGCCGCGCTGCAGCAGCAGCGCGGCCGCGGCCAGGCCGATGCCGGTCGACGCGCCCGTCACCACCACCGCGCGCTTGCGCAGGAGCGCGTCTCCATCGCCGGCGTCCTGTCGAGGCCCTTGGCTTGTCAGTGGCGCACGGTCTCGCTGTGCCCCTCACGCACTGGCCTCTGGGTGCTGGGCGCGCCATGGTTGGGAGCTGATGTCGGGATGATGGGCTGGTCCGTGGCCTGCGCTCCGCCCGTCAGCGGCGGTCACTGAATAACTTGAGAAGTGTGTGCAAGGCGTACTTTGCTTCGAATGTGGTTGCAACAACCAGACCACGTCGCGCTTGTAACCGCCCTCCCCCCTAGGCCTGTCTGACCCTTGATTTGACTCCAATTTTGGCGGAAGTTTACAGGCTGGCACAAAGTCCATGCACCGTGCCATCTTACAACACCTGCAGCGTCAAGTCTGGGTACCCGGCCGCCGCCTTGTGCCGCTCAAACAGCGCCTGCAGCGCCTCTATGAACGCGCCTAAGTACCGCTGCACCTCCTCCTTGCTGGGCGCGTCCCGCTGGGGCACCTCGATCGCCCGGCCGATGACCATGTGCATGCGCCCCTGCAGTGCGGGCGGCCCGACAGCTGAGGCGCTGCGCTGTCGCGGGCGCTACCCGACAAACCCCGGTCAGTCGGGGAGCAGGAAGCCAGATGAGTGCGTTGGCGCGGCCGCACCTTTCGGGGCATGGGCGTGCCCCAGCGGCCCCACAGCATGATCGGCAGGAAGCCTGCAGCGGCAGCGCATGCTCAGCCGGCTGCGGCCGACAAACAGGCACTCGTGGGCAGCACACTGCGCACCTATCCTGCGCGCGATGGTCTCTGCCAGCCACTGCGGCACCAGCGGCGGGCCAAACTTGAACCAGTAATAACTGTTCGACTGGCCGAAGACAAACACTGGCACCAGCGGCGCTCCTGCATGCGCGCATGCCCCTGCGCTCAGCGACTGACGAGCACGAGCGCCATGCACAGGGGTTGTGATCTGGTTTGGGTAGGGCGCGCCGTGCTGCAGCGCGATGCGCACAAAGCCGGCGCGCTGGCGCAGGAACGCGACCTCGGCGCCGTGGCGCATGTAGCAGCACTCGCGCACGCCGCCCGGGATGACCAGCGGCGACGCGCCCGCGGCCAGCAGCGCGCGCATGCTCGCCGCCGACGCCGGCCGGCCGCCCAGCCACCACCTGCCCGCACACGCGTCGCCTCCCTCGCGGCGACGCGGCGGCCCGGGGGCCTCGTGACAGGGCGAGCGCCTGGCCCGTCAAGGAGGGCGGTACGGTGCATGAGCTGCCGAATGCTTTGCAATGCGCGCCGCGCCAGCTCTCGCACAAGCAAAGTGGCGCGCAAGGCTGCACAAATGTTGGGAGCGAGCACACTCCGCCCCACAAAGGCACGGCCGCTCGATGCAAGGGATTGGGGGCCGCGCGCCAGAGGTGCCGGACGACGGGCACCCAGAAGATGACCGACGTAGCCAGCGCGCGCACGGACTTGAGCGCGGGCGGCACCAGCGGGCTGAACTCGCACAGCACCATCGGCAGCGCAATCGGCAGGTGGCTGTGCGGCTCGTAGCCTGCGCCGCGGGCGCGCGGCTGGCGGCCCCGCCGCGCCGTGCGGGCAAGCACTGCGGCGGGGCCGCGCGTGCGCTGCGCACCGATGACATAGGGCCGGCCCGGACGCAGCTCCTCCTCCTGGTGCAGCGTGAGCGGGAAGTAGGCTATGCACTTGGCCAGCGAGTAGCGCGTGAACGCCTGCGCCCAGCCGGGCGCGTCCACGGGGATGAAGAGCGAGGTGGCCTGGCGCCGCGGAGGCGCGCCGGTCGCTGTCTGCAGCCCTGTCTGCAGCTCGGCAGCCTGCGGCCGTGCAGCGACGAGCGGCCGCGGCGGGCGCGCCGGGACCGCACCAGCAGGACCAGCCAGAGGACGGCGGCCCAGTGCGGCAGGTAGCACACAGAGACGAGTATGCTCAGGGGCGTGAGGAAGAGCGCCCCAATCCATATGCTGATTGCGAAGGTCTCTGCTGCGGCCTCCAGCCAGCCTGGGCCTGACACCTTGCCCGGCGCTGTATCAGTTGCCGCAGGGCGCCGGCGGAGCGGCTGCAGGAGTACGAGCGCACGCGGCAGCGCATCTTCAGCGCGGCTGACGCGGCGCCTGCCGCAAACGGCAACGGTCGCGGCGGCCGCGGCGGCCGCGGCGGCGAGGGCGTGCCGGAGCGGCTGGGCGCGCCGGCGGGCCGCGGCCGCGGCGGCTTCCCCGGGCCGGCGGGCGGCAAGGCGCAGATGCGCA
>JAABUV010000583.1_pt1 | contig 55139 bp, 84 predicted proteins | sample 5559971 | NCBI WGS metagenome assembly JAABUV01 (sample SAMN10711881, study PRJNA513362) | rock metagenome | isolation source: Antarctica rocks | place: Antarctica: Victoria Land, Knobhead nord | collected 2015-12-19 | reverse complement strand
CCGCGCGGCGTCGCCGGCGAGAGCATGTCGAACCCGCCGGCGCCGCCGCGCAGGCCGCCGCCCGCAAACGTGGGCGAGTCGCCGGACGCGCGCTGCTGCAGGATTCGCCGCGCGGCGGACACTGACGCGCAGTGCACGGCCGCGTCGTACGCACCCGCGCCCTGCAGCGTGAGCAGCGAGCCTGCACGCACAGGGTCCACGTACGCTGAGCGCCAAGCGCACAGAAGGCGTCAGCGCCCGCTCAGTAGTTGCCTCCTTGACAAGCTGCTCGCAACACCGCCATCAGCGTGAGCGGCCGACCCTGTCCACACGCCCCTTCGCAAGCGGCAGCGCGCCCCCTTGACGCGCACTGTGCCACGCGCACAGTCACAGGTGATTCCTTCAGACCGCTCTTCCCAAAGAAACGGCTTTCGCTGCGCAGCCACGACACAAAAACACAACCAGCAGTGTTGTGCACGCTGGCAGTAAGCTCAGCTACAACCTTCACTTGCAGCGCCTGCGCCCTGCCGCGCTGCAGCACACCCGCATGCACAGCACGACGCGCGCCGTGCCGCAAGCACAAGCAACAAGTGCCGCATGTAATATGCCACGTGACTACGTCATGTGCTGCGCTAGTTTGGCGCGCTGCAAGCATGGCACTGTCAGTGAAGCAAGCCCCAGACTTGAACACCCCCAACCTGTGCCACCCTGTGACATCCCTGCAGCCAAGCACGAGCCGTGCAGCGGCAAACCCGCTGCCCTGACGCCGCGAAACCAGCCGCCGTCTCAGGCGCGGCACGCCCTGCTGGCCAGCCCGCGCCCGGCCTCCGCTGGCGCGGCCCAGCGCGCGGCCCAGCGCAGGCCGGGCCACCGCAGCCGGCGCAGCAGGTGACGCAAGAGCGCGCAGTGACTCACAATCACCCGGGGCTGCGTCAGCGCAGGGCGCGCACTTGGCGCCGGCTCCGCCTCCCACTGCGTGCTGGGCTCGTCGCACGTGAAGGTGATGTTCAGCTCGCTATCCTCCGGCAGGTTGAACGCGCGGCGTATGGCCTCGGTGAACTGCCGGTAGCCGTCCGGCCCCGGCTTCACCTCAAAGCTGTACGTCCGGCCGTCAAAGTTGACGTTCATGACGGCCGGCGCGTTCGCCCCGCAGGTGGGCGTCAGCGTCTGCTTCCAGTCTGGAAGCGCGGAGTCGCAAAACTCGCAATGCGTCTCCTTCCTGCACGCCACCCAGCACGCCAGGCTCAGGGCCCCCAGAGGCCCAGCGTGCTCCTGTTGCAGCTGCGCGGCTCTGCCCAGCGGTCCAGGCTGGTCAGAACGTGCCGTGGCCGGGCACCGGATCGTTGAGGAGCCGAGCTGCTAGTCTGCGCGTTCAGGTCGTTCGCAGCAGACAGGACCGCGCACGCCCGGGCAACTCACAGACATCCTCGGTCTGCCTACTCGCACCTCATTCCACCTGCACGACCCGAGAGGCGGAGCAAGACAGGCAAGGCCTTACAAGAACAACCCTACTGCCCATGCACAGCCTGGAGGCAAGTGGCCGGGCCTGCAGCAGCGCTCTGCGCAGGCTGAGTCGGCTCAAGAGCGCCGGTCGCTGCCGCACCCCCGGGCGCGCTCACGTGCGATGATGGGGGCGCGCACCGGCTGCCGGCAGATTGCAGACACCAGCGCGAGATGCAGGCCATGTGCACATAGCGCGGGCATGCGCACGGCCGCTGCAGCGGCTGCCCCGGCCGCGCGGTGTCCAGGCAAATCCAGCACACGGGCGCCTCCTGCCAGCAATTAAGGAACTCAGTGCGCGTCGGCGCTCGCCTCGCGCAGGCCCGGGCGCCGCAGGCCAGGCCAGAACCCTTGGCACTGCGCCAGCCAGCCTGGCCAGCACTGGATGGAGCCAGGCAGCAAAACCTGGACACGGATAGCCAGACTGCCAGCTAATAGTTAGCTCTCACCTCGTTCGAGGCGCTGCTCGCCCTGTCCGTGAACGAGGTATTGACAGAGAACGCCCGGATGTCGCTCAAGCGCCGCGGCCGTTTGCTCTTCAGGTCGTCCGACGCGCAATCCATCAGCTCCGCCGGCGCGGCCGTCTCCATCGGTTCCCTCGGCTGGGCCTGCCTACCACGCGGTCTCCGCCCCTCCCACCTGCTCTGGCGTCCTCGGGCCCGGCACAGCTCTCGAGGCGCATCGCTGCTGTCACTCTCAGTCTGGCATGACCTAAACCTGCACCCTGCTATGCCTTTGATCGCCCTGCCCGTTCGATGATGCTTGTCATTCATTGATTCTGCGCCGCGGGTGCCACATCCAGCTGGTCGCCGCGCTGGTAGACGCAGATCTGCACCAGCGTCAGCGCGGTGGCCGCGTTGGCGTGGATGCTGAACACGACGTCGTTGCTGCGCACGTCGATCGACTGGCCGCCGTGCTGCCGCCTGGGCGCCCGCGGACAGCCCTGCAGTTAGGAAGTGGCAAGCGAGGTATGTGCAAACAGACGCGAGTTGGCAGCCGCTAGGCCTGGTTGTCCAGCTCTTGCACACAAAGCAGGAAACTCATTCAGCTCCGCGTGTTCACCCCGTTCTGTTCCTGCAGACATCCTGGAGACGCGCCGCGACCTTCCGGTCCTTGGGCACAAACAGCATCGCCACTGTGGTCAGGTTTACTTGGCGGGCTGCCCCAGCAGCATAACTGGGTGTGTGACACAAGGACACAGGAGTCCCTGGCAGCTTGCTGTCACCATGTGTGCGGTGCTCTTACAGACAATTTGGAAGGAGTGGAAGAGTTGCAGCCATAGGGACTCACGCGCCAGGCGCAACAAACTTACTGACTGGCGCATTTTCCGTGCAGCCTGTCTCTTCAGACAGAACACCAAATATCATGCATTGTATCCTTGGTTGTGCCAAGAACACCAAACATCATGCATTGTATCCTTGGTCGTGCCAACAAATACGTCAACTCGGCTGCTGGCGCCTTCTATGTCACAAATACTCATATGACTGCGCGAGTGACTGAGGTTGGTGGCCACCACGGTAGTCCGCGTGTGGCCGAGCGCATCTGGCCACAACCAGCGTAGATAACAGAGCTGTTGTTGTGGCCGCAAGGCAATAAGGACACGGGGAGGCACAGGTAGCTGCTTGTTTCCGCACGGCGTACTCTCTCCAAAAGGCAACGTTGTTGCATGTTCACTCACTGCCCAGCACTGTTTAGTTCGGCAGCAGAAATCAGTGGGTTAGCAGGTGCCCCTCCCGGACGTGCGAGCAGGCCCACAGGCAAGCGGTGCACACAGCTATCAAGCCGCCCACTGGCCGTCAGCACACTGACAGCACCCAGGTGCTGCAGCAGCTCCTGCTCTGGCTCCAGAACCGGCGTGGGGGGGGCGCCCGAGCGCGTGCCACGCGCGCGACTGAGTAAACCGTCGACGAGCAGTCCTGGTTGCAGGCAGGGACGGTGCGCGCTCTGCAGCGCAGCATACAACAGGGCCCGCGCGGCCACGCGCAGGTCATGACATCCAGGCTCTGCCTCGTAATTAAACCCTGCCCCGCGCCCCCGCCAGGCCTCGCGCTCTCAGCCGGCGTCAATGATCTGCGGCAGCAGCGGCAGGCGCTCCGCGTGGCCGCGGCCGGGCGGCCGGCACTCGGCGCGCGCGTGCAGCCGCGGCAGCGCATCCAGCGGCTCGCATACCCACGAGCGGGTCATAAACCCCAGGACCGGCCTCGTAACCCTAACCCTACTTCTGCCCCGCCGCGCCCCGCGACGCTCAGCCGGCATCGATGATATGCGGCAGCATCGGCAGGCGCTCCGCGCGGCCGCGGCCGGGCGGCCGGCACTCGGCGCGCGCGTGCAGCCGCGGCAGCGCATCCAGCGGCTCGCACAGGCCCGCGCACGCCGGGTAATCGTACCTGCCGCCCGGCCGGCGCGCCCCGCGTCACACGGCTAGCGCCCGCCGGCTGCGAGTCCCGGCCGCCGAGCGCCCAGGCGCGCGCTCGGCAGGCCTGCCAGGAGGCGGCTCGCCTGTGGTTCTGACATGGGTCGCGCGTGACTGAGCGCATGCAATTCAAAACCTCGCGGCACTGCCCGCAGCGCCGTCCGTGCCGGCAGCAGCCCCCCCAGGGAGCGGCGGGGGCGCACACGCCGATGCTGGTCGCGGAGCACGCCGGCTCGCACAGGCGCCGGTCGTCAAAGTGCGTAACGTTGAATGCCAGCATCCAGCTGCCAACGGTCACGTCTGCGCGGCGACGGCAGAGGCCCGGCGTCGGCCGCATGCTCAGCAGGACACGGGGCGCGGCTGCGCACGCTCGGCAGTGTCGCGTCTGCGTGTGCAGTGTTTCTGCAAACGCGCGAATGAGCTTCCAGTCTTGAAAGTTTCAACTGGCATTTCTGATATAAGGACTACAAGCCTGCGCCTTCTCCGCTTGCATGCATGAGAAACTGCACCACGCTTTCCCCTGCTGTCACGCACCAGGGCCTGGATGCTGCCGCTCCCAGCCACAGGCGGCCCTCCTGCTCTCGGATGCGTGTGGCCAGGCCGCCCGGCACACAGAGGGCGCCCCCGGAGGGGCGCGCGCGCCCTCGTTGTTGAAGAAGCGCAGCGCGCCCGGCGGCAGCGCGGCGGCGGCCGCCGCCGCGCGCCCGCTCAGCACGTACAGCGAGCCCCACGCGTGCGTGAAGTATTCGGCGCCCAGCAGCGCGTGCGCAGGCTCAAACCAGCGCTGCGCGCGGTCGGCGTACACGGGCCCATTCTTCATGCAGCCGACGTAGTCTGCGCGCCGGCGCGGCCCCGCCGGCTGTGCCTCAGCGCGCGCCCTTATCTGGTGCAGGTCAGGTGACCTGACTCAGGTCAGACTACCTGCACCCTGTATCGGCCACCCGTGTCAAGCACTTCGGCTGCATACACCTCCCTCTGCGCGTAACAGAAATGAAACTCCCGATTACAGGCCGCTGCGTCTCCCCATCGAGTTCTGGGACTCCGGCTGGCTGCAATGTGTGGCGCGGCCGATGGCGCCCCCGCCACGCCCGCGCCGGCGCCGGGGCGCGCCCGCGCGGCGCGCCGCCCACTGCGCCGCGGCCGCGGGCAGCCGGTCCAGGCGCAGGTACACGTCATCGTCCACCTTGACGACGTACTCGGCGTCGAAGCCAGCTGACACCGCGCGTAGGAACGCCAGCGTTTTGTGCGCCAGGCCCAGGTACGCCTCCTGCGCTGGTCAGCATTGTCCACCTTCACAGCGAGTCGGGATGCCGTGGGCCCCATGACTGGAGCAGACACACTGAGGGAAACGCCTATAAAAGGAGCCTGCCCTCCGGGGTGTGCAGGCGCGGTCCTGGCGGGTGCGCCGTGGGGGGCCGCGGCGCCGCGCCTGCAGGTCGAGGCGCAGGAAGTCGCCGTGCGCGCGCTCCTCGGCGGCGAGCGCGGCCTCCTGGCCGGCGCCGGCGGCGCGGCCGACCACAAAGCGCAGCACGACGCCGCGCGCCTCCTCCGCCGCCAGCGCCGCGGCGGAGCCCGGGAACCAGCTGGCGCGCAGCGCCGCGCGCCGGCGCGCGTAGTCGTAGCGCGCGGCCGCGCCCGGCCGCGTGAAGCCCGACTGCGCGCGGCCGCTTGGAGCGCTTGCCGTCACGCGGTAGATGCATGTTCAGTGCCTGCTGTGAACATGATCATGCCAAGATCATGCACTCGCGGATTGACGCTGGCGGCGGTGCACAAAGTGGCCGCAAGCGACAGCAGCACGTCGTGCCCTGACCCAACAGAACAGAGCGCAGATCACTGACGCATTTGACTAGGATCGACGCAGCGGTGGTCAGCGAAGCTCAGCGTTTGTTCGACAAGTGGGAACAGAGGCATCGTTCAAGCTCTCAGCCTTGTGTTCACACCTGCACACCCACAAAGGCCAGCACGCGTTTGCGCGGGCGGGGATCAGGTGCTGCCTCTTCCGCAACCGACGCTCGACTGCCGCGCGCCAGTGCCTGCCCCCGCGCGGCCAGTAGGCGCCCCTGCGGCAGCGTGTGCACGGGCTCGTCATGCTGTGCGGCGCTCAGCGCAAATACCCACACGCAGCCGCACAGTGACAGGGCCGCAAGCGCGGAGACTGTGTACACGCTCGTCCTCATCCACCGGGCAGGATGCACGGACCGCCTTGAATGAATTACAACCGTGTGTCAGCCAAACTTGGGCTGCTTACGGCCTCCTGCCATCCTTCCTCTGAATGCACGACCTAGCAGGGTTATAAGTAGAGGAACCGGCAGACGAACCGGCCTAGTACACCGAACCGGCCTAGTACGCTTTGCGGGACAGGACAGGCAGCCTCACGGGTGCAACCAGTCAGCTATCAGCTTTGACTTACAGAGCGCACGGAGAGGATCTGCGCACCGACAGCCGGCCAGCGGCGCGCCGCGGTCTGGCGCTGGTGCCGCGGCGTGCGGCAGCATGTCCACCGCGCACCGGCCGACATGGGCCCCCGCCAAGGGCGGGGAGCAGGCGGCCGGCACGCGCGTCTACGCGCCCTCCCGGCAGACCTCCGCCAAGGACCAGAGCTCGCACACCCAGCTCAAGTTCCGGTGCGCGGCCTGCTGGCGCGAGTGGCGTGGCCGGACGCTGGTCCCCTGGGAAGCTGCAGCGCAGCGCGCCGCGGCGGGGCGGCCTGCTCTGCGGGCCCGTGCAGGCGGCTGGAAGCGGTGAGGCGGGTGCACACTTCTGGCTGCTGTTGCTCACCGGGGCAGTGACAGCCGCGCGGCTGGCGCAGGCAGCCAGGCCAGGCCGCGCCGGGCGACGTGCGGCGACGGGACCTGCTGGTGCGCCGGGTTCGCGGGTTCTGCTAGGCCTGTTGTTTGCTAGGCCTGTTGGCGACGGCTGCGTGTGGCCTGTGCTTGCTCGGTTGGGAGCGCGGCCTGGCTGCCTGTTTGCGAGCCTCAGTAACCTGCGTTGCCCACCACCCCGCCGGCAGGAAGCCTGCGCTCGCCCAGCTGTGAAAGCATGCGCTGGTACTGCGCGTGTTCTGTTGGTGTTCTACTGGGCAAGGGAGGCCGTGCTGAAAACGGGCCTGCTGGCGTCAAAGACAAAGTGCATGACAAAGTTAGATTTGCGGCGGGCAGGCGGAGCTGGAGGAGAAGGAGCAGAAGCACGCTCGGGAAAAGAACGCGGCCAACTTTGAGGGTGCGCCCCTGATTTGAGGGTGCGCCCCTGAAAAGGGAAGGCCAAGGAATGCCAAGGCTCCGTGCTTGGTGTGCACTATTACAAGCGCCACCCATGTTTGGGTGCCTTGAACACGGCGGTGAGCAGCTGTGCCAGGCGCGCCTGCAGCCGCTGCCTGCAGGGGCGCGGGCTCGCCCCGCACGCCTGGGAGGCCGGCCAGCTCATGGCCATCATGCAGTGCGGGATCGCTGCAGGGACCCCTGCATGGCCGGGGGCATTTCCTGTTGCTGTTGTTTTTATGGAGCTCACATGAACCCCTGCGCTGGTGTGCTCCTGCGGTGGAGCGCGCATGCGGCCTGCAGGTGATGAAGGCTCCCGCCGGACGGCGGCTACGCCACTTGAACATGAGCATCGAGCTCCGCCCTCTCGCGCCGCACACCGAGCCTGGCCTTGAGACCTGCCCGCGCGCGGGCGCAGTGGAGCGGGAGAGCGACCTGAAGCTGCTGGAGGCCGCGCCGGGCGGCGGCGGCGGCACGCTGAGCCGGGGCAAGGTGCTCGTGCCCAAGGCGCTGGACGCGGACGACGACGAGGACGCCGAGAGCGACAGCTCTGACGACGACGACGAGGCGCGCGCCGCGCCGCGGGCCGGGCACGCGCGCCGCGGCTGTCTGTGCTGCGGGCGCGAGGCCGCGGAGCCGGCGAGCGTCGGGGAGGGGCGCGGCGCGGAGGCCGCGCGCACCATGCCGTGCATCGGCACGCGCAAGACGAGGAGGCGGCGCTGCTGGCGGAGCTAGAGCGCGTAAAGAAGCGCGCTGCGGAGCCATGTGCACAAGAGTGTGCACCATCCTGGCTTCAGACTCTGCTCTGAGGCGCGCAGGACGAGGAGGCGGAGCTGCTGGCGGAGCTGGAGCGCATAAAGAAGGAGCGCGCGGCGGAGGCCGCGCGCAAGACGGCCGAGGAGGCCGCCGGCGCGGAGGCGAGCGCGCGCGATGAGCTCGTGCGCGGCAACCCGCTCATCCTGGGCGGCGCCGCGGCGTTCCAGGCGCGCGCCCGAGGGTGCACTCTGCGCGGCGACTCGCTCATTAAGAACGGCGCTGTCCTTCTCAAGCGCGCGCGTGCGCTTCACCGGACGACAAAAGTGCTCCATAGGTGTGTTTAGTGTGCGGCGACGGTTGCAAGGTGGCTGCCCGGCATATCCAAGGCTGTCTCGCGCGCTCTCAGACGCTATCAGCCGCTCTGAAGACACTCAAGCAGCGGTCTCAGCCCAGGCATGTCGCCGGGTGCCGTGGTGTTGTGGCGCAGCGCGCGGGTCCGGCAGGCTGCGTCTGCCACGGCGGCAGGCGCGCCGGGGGAGGCAGGGTCGGGGTCCCGGGTCGCTGTGCGGGCGAGCGCCCATGCCTGCAGCGCGGAGCGCGGCGCGCGCGCAGGTGAAGCGGCGCTGGGACGACGACGTGGTGTTCAAGAACCAGACGCGCGGCGAGCCCAAGGCGCAGAAGACCATGATCAACGACACCATCCGCAACGACTTCCACCGCCGCTTCCTGAACCGCTATGTGAAGTGAGGGGGCGCGCGGAGTGGGCGCGCGCGCGCACCGGGAGGTTGGTTGCTTGGTGCGTGTGCGCGCCGACACTGCTGTATTTCAGGGGTTATATGAACTTGTAGTGATGTAACATGTCTGCTCTCAGCATGGCGGGGCGATGCAGGTTTGCATGCCCTGCATTGAGAGGTCATGCACTTGTAAAAAGGCTTGAGATGCACTACTAGAGCAGCAGTGCCACAAACTCGGAGCACTTGCTTGTGCTTGTAGCTCCTCTCGAGCTGGTCAGGACAGAGCTGTCCACTCTGTGACAGGCCAGGAAAGGCCTTGGCCCTGGCCGCGACGCAAGGCCAGCTTGGCTCAGCAAGGGCAGCCGGGCCCTGGCGGAGGCGGCCATGGCGCGCAGCAGCGAGAGCCGGGAGGACGGCAAGGTGCCGAGCAGCACCGAGGCGAAGAAGTATGACCGGCAGCTGCGCATCTGGGGCGCGCACGGCCAGGCCGCGCTGGAGAGCGCACGCATCTGCGTGCTCGGCAGCGGGCCCACGGCGACCGAGGCGCTGAAGAATCTGGTGCTCGCCGGCATCGCCGGCTTCACCGTGGTCGATGACGTGCGCGTCGGGGCGCGCGACCTCGGTAACAACTTCATGCTGGAGGCTGGCTCGCTAGGGCAGGTGTGCGGGTCCACTCCATGCCGTTTGCCCCAGCACCATGGTGCTTCTCCTCAAGCAGAAGCAGATGGGAAGTGATGGTCATCAAGCAGTACTGCGCAATCAACAGGCAGAGCCGGCGCTTGCCTCCTAACCAGGCACACCAGGTTTACGCGATTGATGGCCAGTGCTCACTTGGTATATAGCAGCTCCGACTTGATGTGCGCAGTGGACGCTTCACCGCAAGCTGTGCCAGCGCTGTTGCAAGAGCGCTGTATCGCTCCTGCAGTGCTTTGGCACGATTGCAATAGTCGCCCGCGTGCTGGCACCTCAGACACTGCTCAGCGCCACTAGAGTATGGCGGGGCCCGACAAGGCGCTCTACATTGCTGGAACGGAAGAGTCGCGGGCGGCCACCTGCCTGTGGCTTGAGAGTCCCACCAGGGTGGACTCGTTGGACTACTGACAGCAATTCTCTGTAAACACTTCCTTTGCACTAACTCCTGTGTGACGGCGCGCCAGGCGCGCGCGGCCGCGGTCACCGCGCTGCTGCAGGAGCTGAACGACGCGGTGGCGGGCAGCTATGTGGACGAGGCGCCCGAGGCGCTGCTGCTCGCCAATCCGCGCTTCCTGGACGGCTTCGCGCTCGTCATCGCCACGCAGGCGCGCGCCGCGCTCGGCACCCCGTGCAGGCTCTTGGTCCTAGGGCATGGGAAGCAGCCTGATGATCCACACGTGCCTAAACTAGTATGTAGTTGGTCACGGACATCCACAGGGGTGCCGCTGCGGGCCAGGCGGTCGCCGCCTGTCTGCTGAGCTGGCGGCGGGCTGTGCGGGCCATGGAGCAGACCATGCTTAGCGCTGTGCTGCACAAGTTCTTGCCGGCACCCTGGCCAGAGTGTCCTCAGAAGGGAGCCAAGTGTCATTGCATATCAGGTTTGCTCATGGAGTGCAGCTGGTGTGACGCATGGCATGCGGGCAGTAAGCGCTCGGCAGTGACCGCGCATGCCAGAGGGCTCTGGTTGCCGGGATGTGCAGCCTGCCTGCCGACGACCCTCTCGCGCCGCGGTTCGCCTGCGTGCCCGCCACGCGACAGCGAGCCCGGCAGACGCGGCGCATGCGGACACTCGTCTTGCAACTTGGGCACGCCGCTGCTGTGCGCGTGCGTGAGCGCTGAGCATGAGCTCTGCATGAGCGCTCCCGCGCTGATGCAGAGCTGGTCGCTGCCGCAGATGGGGCAGGCGCAGATGGTGCGCCTGGACGACGTGTGCCGTGAGCTCGGCGTGCCGCTGCTGTGCGCGCGCGCGTACGGCCTGGTGGGCTACCTGCGCGCCAGCCTGCCGGAGCACACAGTGGTGGAGTCCAAGCCGGACAACACGATCGAGGACCTGCGGTGCGATTCCTGCATGTTGGAGCAGGCACATCGCAGTGAGTGAAGTGAGGCTTCCGCCGCTCTTTGCCGCTCTTTGCCGTAATCGCCGCTCCGTGTCATAAGCGCTGCTCTTTGTCGTAGTCGCCGCTCTTTGTCGTAATCGCCGCTCTATGAAGTAAGAGCCGCTCCTTGTCGTAACCAGGGGTGCTCCCTAAGGGGCTTGCGTGCAGGCCCCTGCGCACACCCAGCCAGAGCTGGAGGCTTGTGCGCAGCGGGTGTGACTCGGACCTGCACCGTAAGGGCACCTGATCCCCGCGCATGCGTGCACCAGCAGTGCTGGCTGGAGGCCAGTGCTTGGGAGCCCGACAGGGCCGGCCCCTGACAGCGCTCCTCTGGCGCGCAGGCTGCACCGGCCCTGGCCGGAGCTGGAGGCATTTGCGCGGTCGTTCGACCTGGCCACAGTGGACGACGTCACGCACCGGCACATACCGTGGGGTACGGCCCCTGCTTCCCCAGGCACTCTTTGTTCAAGCATGAAGCTGCCATCGTGGCGGAGCTGCATTGCAGCTGTCCTGACCCTACCCCTAGATACCCTAACCCTACCGCTGCGCGCAGCCGTGCTCCTCATCCAGGCGCTGGCGGCCTGGAATGAGGAGCATATGGGCCGGCTGCCGGCGACGCGGGACGAGAAGGAGCGCTTCCGCGCGCTGCTGCGCTCCTGGCAGCGCGGCGGCGGCGGCGACGGCCCCGCGCTGGTGCGGCTGCGCTGCTCGAGCGCCCCACCTATTGGCTGTGCAGGTCGCGCAGATCGTGCAGCGGCATGCATGCTTCGCCATGACACACACTGCTCGACATGGACGCTTGCTCGATATGGACGCCTGGGACCCATGCTTGGGCTGCAGCCGCTTTGGGGCGCAGGACGAGGACAACTTCAGAGAGGCGCAGGAGCATGTGCGCAAGGTCTTTGCGCCGCCCACCATCCGTGCGCGGCCCGCCACTGGCACGCTTTCGAAGGGGGGAGCGTGCACCAGCTGGAGGCAGGTGCAGTTGGCATCACTGGATGCGTGGTGTGCATGCCAAGAGCAAGAGTGCATCAGATGCTGGAAACATGTGGTACACGGAAGTGCTGCACCCAAATGGTGACGGGCGGTCTCTGTGCCCTGTCAGGAGCTAGCAGCTAGCAGCTCAGCTAGCAACGCCCAAGTGACATCAGGGGCCAGACCGGCGCACCTGTGCAGCAAGCCCTCACGCGCGCGCCGCCTGTGCCATGCGCAGCGGCGGAGGTGGCGGAGATCATGCGCGACGAGTGCGCGACCGCGCTCACGCCCGCGTCCGACACATTCTGGGTGCTGGCGGCCGCGCTGCGGGGCTTTGTCGAGGCGGAGGGCGGCGGCGACCTCCCGCTGGAAGTGCGTGTAACGCTGTTCGGGTCTTTTACTGCAGGGCTTGGTCAAAGGCAAGGCGGCGGCGATCACCTGCAAGGGTTGTGCAGAAGCCTATGAGGATGTCTTGCTGCTGGGGCTTTGTTGAGGCCCAGGGCGGCCGTAATGTCCTGCTGGAGGTGTGCCAACGCACCTGCGAGCGCGTCTTGCTAGCAGCACGCCTTGGCAGCGGGTATGTGTGCAGGCCCGATCTACGACGTTCAGAGTGCCACCCAGTGAGCTGCATAGCAGTACTACATGCTCGGAATCAACAGGAACCATGGATGAGCAAGTGCACTTTGCTGAGCACCACTCGTATGTGCTTGGGGAGCAAAAACCAACCAGGTACTAGCAGTGTGTAAGCACTGTTAGTGCGCACACCCTGACTTAGTGGCTGCCGGCAGGGCTCCATCCCAGACATGACGGCGTCCACAGAGGCGTTCCTGGCGCTGCAGCGGCTGTACCGCGAGCGCGCCGAGGCCGACGCGGCGGCCGTGGAGGCGCGCGCGCGCGCGCTGCTCAAGGGCCTCGGCCGCGAGCCCGGGCACTTGCAGCGCAGCACCGCGCGCCTGTTTGCGAAGAACGCGCGCAATCTACGGTGCGCGCCCCGCCCGCGGCTGTGCGCGGCAGGCTCGCTGGCCGCTGCGCTGTGCCCTGTCGGCGGGTCGGCGCCAAGCAGCCCGTCTGCGCTTGAGGCCATCCGGACAAGTCTGTCCTGGCATGGATGCTGATATGTGCGCATGTCCGAGCCGCTGCTTGCAGGCTACCTGCGGCCGCGGCTTCAGCCTGCAGGGCAGCTCGGGTGCGGCACCCTCACGGTGCTGTCGGCTGGCAGGGTGGTGCGCTGGCGGCGGCTGAGCGAGGACGCGGGGCCGGGCCGCGCGGACGCGGTGCGCGCGGCGCTGGCGGCCGAGGACACGTGCACCAACGCGGGCCTGCTGCTGCTGCTGCGCGCGGCCGACCGCTTCCACGCCGCACACAGCCGCTTCCCGGGCGCCTATGACAGGCGCGCGCCCTGGGCCCGGCGGCGCCTGTGCGCCGCTGTGCGGTCGGGCGGGCGACCCGCGGCTTCCCCGGCGCGCCGAGGTGCCTGCCGCGCGCGCGTTCGCGCGTGGGTGCCAGCGCTTGTGCCGCAGTGGCGCCTTGCAGCGGCCGCGTGTTGCAAAAAAAACATGGTCATATACACTAACCATAGCCCTACCCTAGTCCATACCTATGGGTCGCCCGCGCAGCGGCCTGGAGGAGGACGTGGCGCTGCTGCGCGGCGCGCTCGCGCCGCTGCTGGCCGAGGCCGGCGCGCCCAGCGGCGCGGTCGCAGACGACCTGGTTGGCGAGCTGGTGCGCTGCGGCGCATGCGAGCTGCACGTTGTGGCGGCGGTCATCGGCGCGGCCGCCGCGCAGGAGGCCATCAAGCTGCTCACGCGCCAGTTTGTGCCGCTGCCCGGCGCGCTCGTGTACAATGCCATGGCCGCCACGACGTCCGTGTTTGCGTTCTGAGCGGGCGTGCTGCAGTTTTATGCATGTCTCACCGCCGGCACAGGGGCGCCCAACCCGGTGGGACAGGACCTCAGGACGTGTCACGACATAGTGTCCCAGAGAGAAGTGTCCGGCATGACAGCAGCATGGCGCGCAGCGCTGCGGAGCGCCTGCGCCATGTTGCGCCGCCGGGCCATGCGCTGGCTGACACACCCATGGCCCAGCGTCGCCAATTGTCCAATAAGGGCTGGTCTGAACTGCCACTCAGCTCGCACTTTGATTGCCTCGCACTCCCCAGTTCGAAGATGTAGGTCTGCAGGTGTGACGCTGCCTGAGGCAGACCACGCAGCCCTGCCGCATAGTGAGCGGCTTGTGTGCTGCACGTCCGGCCCTGATGAGGCTGCAGGAGGGCACTTGTGGTGTAGGGTGGCAGGATGGGCGGTAAGCCGCGCGTAGGCGGGGGCTGGCTGGGATGTCCAGCTGCCTGCAAGCCTGGTTTGCCTGCATATTTTGACAAGTGGGCAGGTAAACCGCGGATAAATCTGAAACACTGACTTGCCGCGAAGCAGGCTCCAGAGTACATTGCAAACATGCATTCACTTCTTTCAGACCTCTGTCATATACTTGACCCGCGGGGTGCAGCTGGTGTGGAAGCAGCACATGCGCAACGAGGCACTATGTGTTTGACAGCAATTTGGCGTAGCCTGGGATGATATCACACACAAAAGCATGCAAGGACAGACACGCCCTTGACCGTGTCATGTGGGCCACACCAACGCCACAATTACGCGGGCGAGCGGACGCTGGCGGCTGCGCCAGCGCGCCGCCGCGCCGCGCCCCGAGCCCGAGCGCATCAGGCGCGCTGCGCTAGCGCCATCTCGATGCAGGTGAGCAGGTAGTCGTGCAGGCGGTCCAGCGTGTCGCCAAAGCCGCCGAGGCCCGTGCGCACCACCGGCACTGCGCGCGCCGCGTACCCGCACAGGTGGGCCTGCGCCGCGCGCGCCTCCCTTGGGTACTCCTGCTTGGGTAGGGCTTAACTTAGGGTAGCGGTGATGGCGACAGCAGCATGTCAGACTCACGCTGCCAGCGGAGCGCTGGAGCGGCGGCCGACGGCCACTGGTCACGGCCCCATCTCAAGCGCTGCTCTGGCCTGGCTTTGGGTGCATGGCGCCCGACGAGAGCGAGAGGGTGCAGAGCAACAGCACCTGCAGCATGTGCAGCCGCGCGAGCGCATCAGCTGTGTCCACGCGCGGGCGCTGCGGCGCGTCCTTGCTGCAGGCGGCCTGCACGGCGCGATGCACATTGCGCCCATGCCATGCGGGTTGCCCGTGAGAGGCCGCCTGCCTCCCACGCTTCCATGCAGCTATGCACGCGTGCACGATCATCAGCGACCTGCGCCCCTGCTGCACATCGCACCCGCGTACCAGCTGTCAGGGTCCGCCTCACCCATGCACGGCACCAGGCAAGCGGCTCCATCCCATTTCGCGCCCCAGCCTCCCACTCCTGATGTGCCATCCAAGCAGACGAGCAGATCTTCTTGAGGTGCGCCTCAGCGCCGGGGCCGCGCCTGCTCCCCCCGCGCGTACCACTCGCGCACCAGCAGGGCATGGTCAGCCTCGTCCATGCACAGCACGATCGGCACGAACACTGGCCCCATGCGCAGGCCCTCGCGCTCCTTGCCGCCCACGCCTGCCTGAGGGCGCCCGGGCCCCTCGCCACGGGGACGTTCGGGGAGCGCGGCAGCGGCAGTTACCCCGGCGCGCTCGGCAGGGTCTGCTGGCTCGCGCTCCCGTGGTGCTGCCGCGCACGCGCTCCCGGCTGCAGGGTCCAGGCCCTCAGGCGGGGAGCCTGCGGGCGCAACAGCGCCGGGGCCCGCTCCAGAGCCCCTGTCGAGGGCCGCCTGCGCAGGTGAAAGCTGTGCCGCTTGTTCGCCGCGGCCCTGTCTGAGTGCCGCCGCTGGCTCTGAGGGGCTGCAGCCGGGCCGCGGGGACTGGCCGCCCACGCCTGTGCCCCCGCTGGCGCGCTCGCGTGGCCTCCCTGCAGCTGTGCTGCTGCTCGCCAGGGGCGCGAGCGGCAGCGCCATGCCTGGCGCTGGCGCCGCCGGCGAGGGGGCTTCAGCCTGGCCGCCGGCAGGGTCCCTGGCCCCGCCTTCGCCGCCAGCACTGCTACCGCCCGCTGCATGGCCTGACGCGTCGCAGCGCCCTTGCGCAGCCCCGCCACCCGCGGTGCCCCCGGCCGCGGCAGCGGCCGCCGCGTCGGCCAGCCATGCGGTGGTCGGCGAGCCTAGCGGGAAGGCGCCTCCCCTCTGGCTGGACGCTGCCTGAACGAGGCTTCCAAAGGCTGCCGCCGCGGCCGCCGCCGCCGCGGCCGCTGGCGAGGCTGGCACGGAGCGGCTACGGGCGCCCGGCGCAGGCGCACTGCGAGGGTCAGGGTGTGGGTGTGCCAGCGCATCGTCTGCGGCACGGCGGCGCGCGTCGTCCAGCGTGGCCAGCACGGGAGCCAGGCGTAGGCCCGCAGGGGTCAGCATGAAAGATGCCGAGCCGCGCGGCAGCGGCAGCGCGGCTGACCTGCACGCAACGGCCCACATGTCAACATGGCAGATAGCAGCCGACCACAACAGCCTCCTCGCCAACACTCACCACACGCCACAAGTACAGAGAAAGTGCTCCAGGTTGCCCAGGGTGGCAAAAATAAACACAAGGTCTGGTCAACATTGTAAAGCAGATGGCAGCTCGGCGTCTCATAAGCTTTGTTGTGCAGATATGGGAAGAGAGCACAAAGTGAGAGGATTTTAGCACAAACACACAACTGACAATAAGCCCAGGCTGGACCTGTCAGCGCGCGCGTCGTCACCGCCCAGCCAGTTTGCTCCGTTGCCCGCGCGAGCCTCTGCGCCCGCGCACGGCCGCGCAGCGCTGCCATCGCGCAGGGCTCCCGCCTCCCACTGAGCCCATTCCTCGCCGCTATTGGGCCCCTGGGCGCGAGCGCCCGCTTCCCTCGCCATGGGCCGGCCGCCTCGCGGATGCTGCTGGGACGCTGGCACCGCTGTCGCCGCCGCTGCCGGGTCGGGGCCTGTGCCATCTCTGAGCTCTGGCTCATGCTGCTTTTCTGCTTCGTGCGCTGCTCGGCGGCCTGTTCCTGGTGCCAATGCAGCATGCGCGTCCACGGGCCTGCCTGACGGAGCGTGCATGTCAGAGCGGCCTGGCTCGGCAGGCGGGGCAGGACCGGGGGCAAGCTGCGCGGCAGACGGCGGCGGCGGGCGGTCCAGCAGGTGCGCCTGGCCGTAGCGGCCAAACTCGTACAGGTACAGGCCCGGGTCCAGGTGCAGGCCCTCCATGATGATCGACTTGCCGTCACGGAGGCACTGCGAGCGGGTGCCGCACAGACTGCGTAAGCCGTGCAGCCTTGCTGTGGCATGCTATTCCTGTCAGCACCGCAGCTCTGTTGCTGCGGGCAAATAATCATGTCGGTCAACAATGAACGCGCATTGGCATACTCGCATTGGCAGGTACATTGGTGAGGCGGCATGCCTCCGCATTCCCACTGCACGCCATGGCAGCGCTCACCGCAAGCCCAGGCGCACAGCAGATGCAAGCAAATAAAAGCATGCGAGGTGCGCTCAACTTATTTATTTGAGTATAATGTAGGCCCCGTACATCCAATCGAGACGGCACTTGTTTCTGTGACATGGCCAGTAACGAGTCATCACACGCTGCGCCCTACAGTCAGGACTCTCCAGGTGCTGCCAGGGCGTGCCGCGGCGCGCCTTGTGGAGGTCGCCGTCGACGCCCTTGCGTATCACGCGGCACTCGCGCTGGAACTCGCCGACCAGGGCGGCCGGCGCCAGGCCCGCGCGCTCCCACAGCGGGGCGGCCGCCAGCGGGCTGTCCCCCGCGCCGCGCAGCAGCTGCGCGCGCGCCCATGCACAGCATGCAGCATGACAGAGACGTGTGGTCATGCTCCTGGCGATACTGCATTCAACCTGACACGCTGGCGCTTGAGCACCATGAGGACCACAAATGTGCACTGACCTGCAACCGCATGCACCCAATCGTGCAGCATGAGCAGCACATCGGACTCGTCTGTCGACATGCAGGAGCAGCAGGCCTGCTCCTGCGGCAGAGCATGGATGCATGACAAGGACATGCAGTGCTGCGAGCAAGCGACTGGACAAACCTCGTAAACGATGTCCGTCTGCAGAACGTTGGGCAGGTTGAGGCGCGAAGCCAGCTGCTGCGCCAGCGTCGACTTGCCTGTGTGCATCAGTAGTGCGCGTAGTGAGCATACTACAGATGCATTCCGCAAAGCCTCACGAGGCCAATGCACACTCGCTGCTTGGCACAAGGCAGCAGCGCTTGCCACTGCCCCGCGCGAACCAGCTGGTCAGCATGCCTGTGCACGGCACGCCGCAGATGAGGATGATGAGCGGCCGGCGCTGCTGGAAGAAGCTGGTGACCATCTTGTAGCGCTGCACGTATGTGTCGTCGTAGCCGCGCGAGCGCATTACGCCAAACAGTATCGCCTCCAGGTGGTCCTGCAGAGCAGGGTCGTCAAAACAGTGTTTCGTGCATTATAAGTGCCTCGCATTGTCTCTGAGCAGCAAGGAGGGGGGGCAGGACGTGAGGTGCGAGGTGCGCGCGGTGCTCAGCTGCAAGTAGTGTGCACCTGTGAGATGTCCAGGCGCTCGCTGTCAACCAGGTACTTCTTGACCTCCAAGCTTATCTTGATAGCCTGCAACGGAAGTGTCAGTCAGACTCAGGTGACGCACGGACCTGCCTGTGAGCGTCTTTACGCCCGGGCCACTCCCTCACCTTGTTCATTGGCACCTTGGTTACGGTCAGCATGCGGCTGATAAGAAAGCGTGACAGCACGTAGTAGTGGTCTTGGTTCTCCCCAAGCCACACCTTGACCTGCAAAGAGTGTTACAAGTGTCACATGAAGGCGGTTGTTGCTGTGCATGTTTCCGCAACATCCTTGACTCGCTGGAGCAAACAAGGATGGCGCAGAAAGTGATTGCCGTGTCCTATTTATGAGCAAAGAAAGAGGTTGCCGCACCTTCACAAAGTCATACTTGGATGCACTGTGCCGTGACTTGGCGGGGACTTCTAGCCGGCGCAGGGCCTCTTGCAGCTCCATCGGTACCTTTTCTGCAAGTGTGTTCCATTGTTGTGCACCCGCGCACGTGCACTGGGAGTGTCCAACCCTACACCCTAAAGGAGTTGCAGCTAGAGCAGCACTCACTGAGCAGCACTCACTGAGTCAGAGCCGTGAAGTACAAACCAGCGAGACAGCCTGGATTGATTTCAGGACCAATGTGCGCACATTCAAATGTGTAGGAGTGGTGCCAAGCAGCAAGCTTGACGCTGCCAATGTGCTTGATCCTCTGACCACCTTGTACCGTCAGAGCTCAGGACTATGGCTACGCCCACGGCCAGCTCTGTGGTGCTGCAGGAGGTGAGTGTATGGAACAGCATTGGAGAGCAAGCATGCACCCTGCGCCCTGAGCGCAGCCGTTGAAGCAGGCTGAGACAGCGTTTAACCGTTGCCGCTCGCTCAGGTCGTGCCTGTGCTGGGCGGGGCGGTTGCGGTGGGGATGTTCTGCTCCCCCATGCGCGCCGTCCTGCAGCTGCGCCGCACGCACCTGATTGGGGTGCGCAGCGTCCCCTCCCTGCACATGTATCGCTGTCAAGCAAGGGAAGCCAGTTGTGACTCTTGCAGAGCTCCTCCACCAGATCTCTGCTGGTACAGGCGCAGTAAGCTGCAACTGCTTGTTGCAGAAGGCGTGGCCAGTGAGCGTCGCTGCTGTTCAAGGCACCTGCTCCACTAACCACCGGACTTGCGCGTGCTGGATAGCACCTCCTGGGTGGCACAAACGTGACGCAGCAGCAGACACAGTGCTGTTGCCTGCGCAGCTCGTGTGCGTGCAGAACTCCCCATGCAGTCTGCGCGCTTCTGGCGTCCCAGATTATGTGCCTGAATAGCTCACCAAACTGCACCTTGCTCACAGGAGCTCAACCCCCTCATCTTCCCGGTCATCCTCGCCAACTGCGCGGGCTGGCTGGGGTATGGCATGACGCTGGGGGACGCGTTTCTGTTTGTGCCGAACGCGGTGGGCCTGCTGCTGGGCGTCTTCTACACCCTGAGCATCATATCCTTTGCCGACCAGCAGGTGCGCCGCCTCCGTGACTACGCTTGCGGGCTGAGCTGGCCCGCAAGATAGTTGCCTGGCACTTTGCACTGCGTGCTGCAGCTGCGCCATATCCTAAGCAGCCTGGCTTCTGCAGTGCATGCTGAGTGGCCGGCGCGCGCGCAGGCTCAGGACCGCATCATGCAGGTGTCCATGACGTTTGCGACGCTCCTGCTGGCTGTCGGGGGCTTCACAAGCTTTGCGCACCAGCCCAGGGCAGAGAACGTCTTGATATGGCGCGCCCCGTCCCATCTGCCACCCTGACCACCGGTGGTTTGTTCACTTGTTGCGCTCAGAACCAGCTCTCAGAACACTTGACGCATTTGCTGCGTTTCGCCAGGGCTAGCCCTCCTGTGCTGTGCCTCTGGTGTGCCCCTGGCTCCCTCACAGTCTGTGATGGCACCACACCTCTGTGGCACCTGGTGCAGGGGCCTGACGAGCACCATCATCATGTTGTGCTACTACGCTTCGCCCTTGACCACCATCGCTAAGGTAAAGCAGCGCGTCGCACGCAGCACCTTTCCGCGTCGCGCACCTTGTCGTTCAAGGCATTGAGCGCCTTGGGCCTGGAGATGGTGATGGTGCCAATAGCGTCCTCGATGTCCACCCGAACTGTCTCATACTGGCTATGCGCCATGCTTGCAGCGGCCCGGTGCACAGTTCCCCAAGCGCACAGCCGCCAGCACCTGTCCGCTGTGCCGCTCCGGGTCAGCCCAGCACGCGCCGCGCTACTCACAGGCGCTCCGGGGAGCGCGGGCCTGGTGGCGTGGGTACACGGGGATAGCAGGGCAGTGAGCGAACGCAGTTTGCGGGCTGACCTCATTACTGGCTGCTGACTACTCTGGCAGCTCAGCATCAGCATGCTCTTCATCAATGCACGAGGTGTAACTTGTCCATATGGAGGGACAGGCTTTACTAATGGCCATCTGGAGTGTAAAGCTCAGGCACACTCATGCTGCACTTCCTCTTACATAAGGGATAGGCGATGCTCTGTTTATAAACTGAGTCATAGCCTCTTCACACCACGGCCTGCACCTGAAGCATGCATGCGGTCTCTGCATGGGCACGCCTGCATAGCGTGCATTTCAGCACTAAGCCAAATTCAACCACAGAACTGAGCTAAGCCGTTTGCGCAAGCAAAACTGCCTACCACTGATACCCCAAAACTCCCCCTGCTAGTCGTTCGCAATCATGCAATCACACTAGTCGTTCGCAATCATGCAATCACACAAGCACAAAATCATGCAAATGCATGCCCCTCATGTGTTTGCACACATGAAGAGGAGGCGGGCCATACATGCGCCACTGGCAGCCTCGCCAGCATTGCTGGCACCTGCGAAACGGATGGCAGGCCCCGCAGGCCCTGCACAGACGCGGCCGCTGCGGCGAGCGCGCGCAACAGCAACACGACACAGGCCGCGCATGCCCCAACTGGTGCCCCTGCTGGCGCGCGTCCTTGCAGCGGCCCACACGGCCCTCAGCACGCCATGCATGCGAGCGCCTGCGGCGCAACCGGGCAGCCGCCGCCGAGCAGCTGGCGCGCGTGCCGCGCCTTGGCGCACACAAGGCTGGCCACCACGGCGTGGCAGCCGTACAGCGCCACCGTGGCCACCATCCTGCACAGCCGCTCTGATGGTTTGGCGGCGGCCCGCGCGCGCCAGATGACACCGGGCCGGGAGGCATGCGCGTGCAGGCCCCAGCCCCAGCGCTGGCTTTGCTGAGTAGTTGACCCCGACAGGCATGCGGCATATGCGCTTGTGCCATTTAACAAAGGGATGTGATGCAAGTGGGCAGTGGCGGCGCCTCTGTTAGCAAGCGTGCTGACATCTGGCAGGCGGGTGCGCGACAGGCCCTCGAAAGCAGTGCATGCACCAGCGGCGGTCCCACACAGATGCGGACAAGCCCTAAGCGGGCGCACAGGACGAGCAGCAGGTTGTACGTCTCCGCGCAGATGCGCTGGTCGGGCGCGCAGGGCGGCAGCGGCGTGGCGCACGCGAGGAACAGGCGCAGCACCAGCAGGTGCACGCCCGAGGCCAGGCCCGCCAGCGCCGCCGCCAGGAAGGCCGCCAGCTCGGTCGCCTGCGCGCGCCGGCGGGCTGCGGCCGTCCATCAGCGGCCTCCGCCCTGGCACACTAGGCTGGCTGAGGGCGCGCACGGGGCCGGCCTCACTGGCGCACACGCAGTGCGGGCGGCACGCAGGCCGGGCCGCACCCGCAGGTTCGCCGCAAAGGCGCCCGCGGGCGCGCAGGCGTGCGCGGGCCCGGCCGCGGAGAGGCCGCGCGCCGCGCCGCCGCAGCCCAGCAGCGCGGTCCAGGCGAAGAGCGCCGCGCAGGCGACCGCCAGCGCGCTCGCGCCCAGCGCGAAGACCAGCGTCGCGGTGTGCAGCAGCGTCAGCGCGGCCACCGCCGCCCACAGCGCCACCCACTGGCGCTCGTTGCGCCAGGCGCGCACCTGCAACCGCAGTGTTGCCCGTCGGCCAGCTCACCCAGTGGCGCGACGGTGACTGGGATGCCAGCGCGAGCTGCAGCGACAAACACGAGCTCTGAACAAGCACGCCGGCAGTTGTAGCCTGCGCCGGGCGCCCGTGCGGCCGAGCTCAACATGACCCGAGCCGGCCGCTCGACAAACCCGCGCCGGAGCGCACCGCTTCAGCACCCCGCGCGCTCGCCTGGCGCCGCGCGTCCAGCTGCGGCGCCGGCAGCGCGTGCAGGCCCGCGGGCACCATGCCGTACCACAACTGCGGCTGCGCGTGCGCGCCGCAGCCGCTGCCGCTGCCCGCCACCAGCAAGCCCTGCATCTGCTGCCGCTGCTGCAGCCGCATGCTCTCACCCTCGTCACCAGACTGCCTCCCGGCACATGCTGGGGCGCGTCTGGGGTCATAGTGCACGGCGCCCGGCCGGCGGCCGCGCCCGCTGGCGCTGGCCTCATCGCTCCTGCTGCGCCAGGGCGGGCACCCGCTGCGCTCCGAGCCGCTGGACGGCGAGCGCTGCGCGAGCAGGTGCGAGCGCGGCGACTCCGGGTGCACCGTTATGCACGGCGCCTTTGCGTGGCCGGGCGCTGCCAAACCGGGCGCCTCCTCCCCTATGCTCAGCCTCCAGGTCCCTGGTGCGGCGGCGGGTGCGGCCGTGCTCGCCGTGAGCAGAGCGGGGCCGCCTGCACCCTCAAGCTGCGGCCCCGGCTGCTCCCGAGGCAACGCGCAGCGGCACCGCGCGCACGCGGACGCCGGCGCCGTGCCCTCGCTCAGCACTGCGCTGTAGGGGCTCTGCGCCGCCGGCATGCCGGGCTGCCCGGCGGGCGCCTCGGCGGCGCAGCCCTGGAAGCGGTCCCAGGCGTGCGCCTCGTCGTGCGCCGAGTCGCAGGGGTGCAGGCGCCCGCGCCCGCGCCGCGCCTGCGCGGCCATCAGCGGCGGCAGGTCGTGCCATGTGAGCGCGCACGCGGCGCGGCTGCTCGCCGCGGCCTCGCCTGCGCGGTGCCGCTCGGCACGTGAGCGGCGGACATGCCGCCAGGCGCCCGGTCGAGCTAGGTCGGGCTCCCCACCGTCCGGCGCCTCGGCGAGCAGCGGCTGCGTGTCGGCGTCTGCGGGCGGCTGTCCCAGCCACCCGGCCAGCGTCCACCCCATGCGGACGGGCCGGCGCCTGGCGGGTCAGGCCCGCGGCATGTAGGATGGCGATGTGGGCGGCGGTTCGGTGCGTACCCGTCTGCTGCTGCTGTGCGTTGCCGCAGCGCTGTTGCCAGCTTGTCGCCTGCCTGCCGAGGCTCGGCCAGCTAAATTTAGCTGCCCAATTCTCGTTTGAACTATCCAGGGTAGGGCTCAAGTCGCAGATGCAGACCACATACACTCCCACCAATGACTTCGCAACTATCTACCAAACTGGACGTCAAGTAGACGTCAAGTAGTGTACCGTCCTCACGTCCGCGCTTAGCTCGCTACGCCAGCTACTTTTGCAGTTGAGCAGGCCTCCTTCCTGGCACCTTGTCCGTGGTTGTGTGAGGATGCTGAGAGTTTGCTGATGCTAGGATGTGGTCAGGACGCGCGGGTGCATGACTGCCTGTTTACTTCTAGCTACCGAGATCTGCAATGGGCTGTCTTATGTTGTGGCAAATCTGGCATGGCATCGAATAGTGGCTGTGTGGTCTAGCGGTATGATTCTCGCTTCGGGACATTCCCAGAGTATGCGAGAGGTCCCGTGTTCGATTCACGGCTCAGCCCCATGCTATCTGTTGCTTTTGCCTTTTTTGGGCGCGTGCATTGACTTCCTTCCTGGCCTCAGCATTTCTTTTGCAGTCCAGCACAGCCATCAGCATTTCTTTGTGCTGTCCAGGACAGCCATGCTGAGCACCGCTGTCCAGTACATTTGGAGCATGTACCATGAGCATGCTGGGGGAGGATGCTAGTGTGGAATGAAAGGACAGATCTGTTACACTCAGAATACAGGCTCACCGCTCATCAGCACTGCGCTAGTCCTTGAAGGAATACAGAAACACACACAAGAACTCATACCACTCATGTTTGTACAGTGCTCCAGAGTTCGTCTGGCAGGACATGCCACGTTTGCGACGAGCCGACATGCAGCCCTGCCTGGGCGCCGCAGCGCAGAGCGCTGTTTGCTTGCTTTCGCGCCCTGCCGGGGTCACCGCTCCATGCCCTCCGCGAAGCAGAGCTTGACGCGCAGCGGGGCAGTCAGCCCACGGTCGTTGACCTGCACCACGGAGCCGTCGCCGTCCACCAGCTCGCCGATCGCCTGCCGGGGCACGCCGCATACCTCGCTGCAGTTTGCGCCGTGCTTTGCTTGGCTGCATGCATCTCCACCTGGTCAACCCACGCTGGCCGGCATGAATAGAAACAATAACCTTTTGCTTGGCACAAGTCGCACACACGCCTGCTGTGCATCTGATCCCGTGGCAGCCTCATGCACGGACACGGTCCTTGGGCCTCGCGCTGCGGCGCATGCGAGCGCGACGCGGGAGGTGACCCTGCCCGGCTGTGGCTGACAGGGCTCTGTGTGTCAGTGGGCCACCCGGCCGGCCCGCGGCCTGGCAGTAGGCCAGGGGGGCGGCGGGGCCGCGCACGCGTGCCAGGTTGCCGCGCGTCGCCTCCTCCAGCGGCCCGCGCATGAACAGGTTGGCCGTGCCGTAGCTGACGCTGGGCGCCGCCAGCCGCGCACCCAGCGCCTTGTCCGCCACCAGCGCGTCCAGCACCTGCACCGGGCGCGCTCAAACCCTGCTGCAGGGCTTCAAAACCCTGTAAATATATGCGCGACCCAACAGCCGCACCCCCGGCGGCCGCCCGCCGCTGGCGCGGCCAACGCCTCCGCGCCGCGCGAGCCTGCCGCCCGGCTTGCATGCTTGCGCACGCCCCGCAGGCACCCCGCACTTTTGGACCACATCGCCCCCGATGCAGGGGCGCGGGCGGCGGCGCCGCACCAGCAGCACCGTGTCGAGGCGCGCACGCTTACCCCTAACTTGCAACTCAGAGGCGCGGGCGGCGGCGGCGCGCCTGCTGCAGCGTGTCGGAGGCGCGCACGCGGAAGGGCACGCCCGCGCTGCACATCGCGCACGCGGCGTCGCGCTCGTACGCCACCGTGTGCGTGTACACGCCCTCCGTGCCCACATACCTGCGCGCCGGGGGCTCGTCACGCCCCGCAGCCCCGCACGAGAGCCCCAACGCCCTGCAGCCTGCAGCCTCACACGAAAGCCACCATGCCCCGCAGGCCCGCTTGAAAGCCCACCACGCCCCGCAGCCTCGCACGGCGCTGGCGCAGGACGGACGGCCTGGCAGAGGCGCAGCGCAGCCGCCCGCCGATGGTGTACACGCACTGGCACCGCTGTCCCATTCCTTCTGCGCACTCGGCAACATGCACCTGTGCAGCAGCGCCTCGCGGCCGGCAGCTGGCAGGGCAGAGCGCGCCACGCCTGTGCCTGCTGCGCGCAGCCGCAGGCACGCCAGCACCACGCCAGGGCCGGGCCTCCTCAGCAGCATGCGCACGCGGGGCGCCGCGCCGCGCAGGGCGCGCGCAGGCCGGGCGCCGCGCGGCGGTTCAGGTGCGGGCGCTGGCGCGGGCCGCGCACATGAGGTAGTTGTTCAGCCCGGACGAGCACATGGTGATGAGCTTCAGCGCCTCCAGCGTGCACGCGGCGGCGACGATCGCGTTGGTGGACGCGATGGCCGGAATGATGTTCTTCACCACGCCGCCCGTCAGTTGCCACGTCACGCCCTGCGCGCGGCAGCCTGCGGCGGATTCAGGCACGCCGCGGGCCGCACGATGTTGCAGCATCGCAGTCTCGCCACCCCTGCTATGGACGCGAAGAGCGCCCCGAGCGCCCTTGTGGCGCCTGTGTCTGAGCTGTTGTCAAGCAGGTCGTGCCAGGCACAGCATGACGCCGCACAGGACTTGAACAGATGCTCCAGGCGACTGTGCATGATGCCGGCGCCCGACAAGTATGGCACTGCGAGGTCGGCGCCACAGCGCAGAGCACAGGCAGTCAGCCAGGATTGACGCGCAGGGGCAGCGCCTGAATGCCGTAGTGCGCCGCGCGCGCGGCGGCCTTGTCAAACACCCAGCGCAGGTGCTCCTCGACGTCCGCGTCGAACGCCTCGCCAGGCCGCTCCTGGTCCCACTGGATCAGGTGCGCGTACTCTATGCAGTGCGCGGGCGACCTGCGTGCGCGCGGGCCGACTGCTGATCCGGACCCGTTACCGGAGCCGACGCCATCCCGGCATACAGCCAGCTTGTTTCATGGACAGGCGCGCCTTGCAGCCAGGCGTCCAGGCAGGCGCGCAGAGAAGGAGCTGGTCCGCAGTGACAAACCCCGCCAGCATGCTTGGAGGGGCTCTGCCCGGATCGCCTGGCAGGGCGGCCCCCTGGGGTCCAGCAAAAGTGCGAGCGCAGGCCTGCCGGAGAGGCAACGGCCGTGGGGAGCTGCATGCAGGGGGAGGGGGGGTGGCGCCGCACCGCGGCGTCTCGGCGAGCGTGCAGAGCGGGAACTTGGTCTGCGGCGGGAAGAGCCAGAGCGTGCAGTCGAAGCAGGGCGAGATGCCCGGCAGGATGACGCGCGCGTGGCCCTTGAAGCCCTCCGTGCCGCCGTCCACGAGCGGCTTGACGGTGGCCAGGTCCGGCTTGCCCTCCGCGTCAAACTCTGCGGGTGTGCGCGCGCGGGCTTAGCGCCGGCAGGGCGCGCGCGTGATTCCCCGCCCGGCACACTCGGCTTCAGCGGGCTTCACACTGGTCGGACATATGCAGTGCAGTTCAGAATAACAGCGGGCGCCGGCGCGCAGCCACCTCCGTGTAACCTACCCTACCTGCGTGGACGCCGCGCAGGGCTTGGCGCGCACCCAGGAAGCTGCAGGCGACCTGGTTCATGAAGCGCCGCGCCTCGAGCGAGTCCAGGCCCAGGATGATGACGTGGAACTGCGCGTAGAAGTCGAGCAGCTTGTCCTCGATGCGGCAGAAGTGCGGCGTGACGGCCACGCCGGCGACGCGGGCCATCACGCGCTCCGCCGCCACCTCCGCCTTGGGCTTGCCCACGTCCTTCATCCTGCGCGGGCAGCGGCACCTTGGATAGCACTTAGCTCCCTTCCTCTCATGCTCTGCGTCTCGGTGGACTTGGCTGCATGTGCACGCACACCCAGCACGTGCTGTGAAAGCATGGGCACTACATGACCCCGGCAATGCAGACACTGCCCTCCGCTACTGATCTGCCTGGTCTGCACCACGCTGCACTGGTTGATGGTACTGGGGAGCGCAGGTAGTTGCGCATACCAACCATGCCATGAAGCGTGCCATTCTATATATAGCCATGACAGCCAGCGGTGCAGGCGGCTGCTATTTGCGCAGCAGGCCCAACACGCCTGAACAAGAACTGGCGGTTGAGGTTGGACACGTCAATGGTGTCCATGTCGATCACATCGATCTGGCCAAAGCCGCTCAGCGCCAGGTCCTTGAGCAGCTCGCAGCCCAGGCCGCCCGCCCCAACGCACAGCACGCGCACCTGTGCAGCAGCGCAAAAGCGTAGCTCAGCATGACGACGACTGCTGCTTTGTCAAAAGCAAAGCGCGGCGTGCCTGCTCCCGCAAGCACTCCCGGCACTCCGGCCCCGGCTCAAAGCCTGGGCCTGTGATGTTGCCCGGGCGCGTAAGCAGCATGTCCAGGTCGCGCCATCGCAGGTCCTCGTCCATCATGTCTGCTTTGCGCTATTACATCTTGGCTGCCTCGTTGTGCTCGCCAGGTGCTGAGCTGCCTGCGACTGTGACAGGTGCAAGAGGCACACTGCTTTATGCCAGGGCGCTCTTAATGCAGTGGAGGTGTTGATGACTCTGAAAGTGTGCTTTTGACACAGAGACTGTTGCTGGTCATGGCCTGCTCAGACCAGGGTTACCAGGCCCTTCACACCACAGCAGCCCCTGCCATGGCCAAAGCAAGCTGCCATTCCCAGAGAGAGTAGCTATGTCCACCGCGCTACTGCCGCGCTCGTGCCGGCGGCGCCCGCGGCTGGCCCGCCTGCCCCGGCGCGACCAACGCGCCGCGCTCCCCGGCCGTCAGCATGTTGAACACCTGCACATGGCAAGCTCCCAGCCGTGGGCGTGGCAGCACTGTGGGACCCAGATGCACCTACAAGCACGTATGAGGAACACTTGGACACCACATTCTGCCAAGAATAGGGTACAGACTTGGCTGCCGAGCTTCCCTACGGGGTAGCACTCATTGAGTCAGCATGTCGGCTCAGGCAGCCGCTCCTGCGTTTGCCCCCACACATCTGCAGGCCATTTTGTTGGCTGCACTGCAGGAAAGGCCGGGTGCTGCGCAACGCGCGCACCTGGGACATAGGCCGACGCAAATCAGCGCCGCAGCATGCGGCAAGGGCGCGTCAGCGCGCATCACCCACCCAGCAGGTCCGTGCTGGGGGCGCGCACGATCATGACGACCGGCACCGCGAAGATCCAGTTCTTCTGCAGCCAGGAGCGCGTGTCGGGCGGCGGCGGCGGCGGCGCGTCCTCGGCGTTCTCGCCCTCCTTGCCCGGCGGCCGCTTGGCCGCCTCGGGCTTGGCGGGCAGCCCTGGCGCGGCCGCGCGCCTGTGCACGTCAGCACCCGCTGCCGTTGTGGGAGAAGGGCGCCGCCCCCAGCGCTCATGGCACCCCGCTGGCTGGCGGCTGCTGAGCTGGCTCTGGCTTGCTGAGCAGCTCTGCCGCAGAGCACAAGAATGACGCCACGTCGCCGCCCAGGCTCTACCATGCACAGCGTATTGAATTGGCCTTACAGGCATGGCACCACACTTTTGCACGACCTGTGCTTCCACACACCAGTTGGCCCAGCGCTGGAGGGCAGAGCCGCCAGAGCACTGCAAGCTCGCTGCAGGCATGCTGCAGCTCTGAGCACACCTTGTCTGACACGCTCGCATCTCCGCACCTTGCTCAAATGCCTTGCTCGGGATGGTTATTGCCGGCACGGCGGCCGGCAGGCGTACGGCGACCGGCGCTGTGCGCGCGGGCGCCCATGCGGCGGCCGCGGTCGGCGTGCTGGGGTCGCAGCCCTCCGCGTAGCTCAAGCCCAGCGGGCGCCCCGCAGGCGAGGCGTCCAGCTGCCCGGGCAGGCCCTCTGCATTGCTTTGGCAGCATGCAAGCACACAAGGGCCGTGTGCGTGTGCTGGATGCAGGTTGTCCCAGCGCAGTACTACTGGAACGTGTCTGAGTGCCGGAGCACAGTTCTTAGAGCACACCTCGCATGCACACACCTACCGTAGCGTGAGCACACCACCCTCGGCAGACAACCTGGGAGGCCTGTATTCTGATAACTCCTGCCGCCCGCGGCGCAGCCTTCCAGCCCAGTGCTTGGCAGTTATAGGTGCCAAACAACTCACCTGCAGACGCTCTCGGAAGCCTGGCGTAGCAAGGCAGCGCGCCGGCAGGGACGTGAGCAGGGGCGGCGCAGCTGCGCCGCCTGGCATTGCTCGGAGCAGGTACATCCTGCCGAGCATGCTCGCAGTGAGTAGCCAGCGTGAACAGCATTCTATGACCTTACCAAGTGTGGGCCACACCCGTTGCCCTCCACAGCCTTGGCAAATGCAGCCTCCTCGGACGCGCTGAGGGCGTCGCGCTGCAGCGCCAGCGCTGCCAGGCCGCCGTCCTGTCGCAAACGGAGAGTATGTGTGTGCTTGCTGTGCAACAAACAGGCAGCACAGAAGGCCCCTGAACAACCTCTGCGCTAGGGGCTTGGCGAGCACAAGCTGCAGCAGCCTCGTCTTATTGCGCAGTGCAAGATGCAAGCCATAAAGACACAAGTACGCTTCGGCAAGCTGGCAAGACGCAGCGTCAGCTGGTGCAGCAGCCTGTGCACCTCGTCGACCTCCAGATTGCCGCTGATGCGGCCGGCCGGCGTGAACACCGCGCCGTCCAGCGCATGCTCTAGCTGCAGACTGATGTGCTGGGCAGCAGCCGGCACGAGCAGCGCCAGCAGGAGGAGCATGGTCAGAAACTGATGCTTGCTGATCACGTCAAGGTTCACGCATCTGTTGGCACAGTGAACCAAGGCCACATGGGGTCAGACCACTTACTCGATGCACTCCTGGCTTTTACCATCATCCACCGAGCCAGAGCCCTGGTTGGTCAGGACCTTAAGCGGGGGGGCACAGCATGCACCGCATGGCAGCATGTATTCACACACATGCATGGCTTGCGGTCATGCTACATAATGCCAGCAGATCGATGTACACTTTTGGAACGTCCCAGCACACTGAAAAACCATCTCAACCATTGAAATTCAACCCAGAAAAGCTTGATGTCAACATGACAGCAAGTTTAAGCGTGCGTGCAGGCACACCCGGAGGCAGGGCTGCCCATATGTGCAAGCCCAGCGCATGCGCCTCAAGACACACTGCAGACCCAACAATCCGCTCAGACCAACGCAAAGTACGGGTACGGTGACCCCCGCGCGTGCGCTGGAAGGGCCGCCTCTGGCGTCAAAATCAGGCCTGTGCCCTCGCCTCACACGTGTGGAGGCAGGTGCGGCCATTGTCTTCTCTACTGTCTTCTCCGGCGCTGCGCGGCCCAGCTGCGCTCGCATCTGTTCTGCCCGGCAGGTGCGGGTCTGCAGCTGCCAGCATGCCGGAACCAGAGGGAGCCACATGGCCAGGCGTGGCAGCTTCGATCCGAATCGGCGGCCGCCGCCGCGCCACCGGCCCCAGCGTGTCCCCCCGCTGTGACATGAGGCTCTGCGCGAGGGCCGCGCCGGCCTCCCCTGCGGACAGACCCCGCAAGCTGAGCGCGAACTTATTAAAAGCCAATTGCGCGCAGTCTGCTGTCATCCAACACAGGGACACGTGCTTGGCTGATGTGTATGATCGAGGACGACATTTGATGTCGCACCTGCTGCGACCGCAAGCCCATGTGAGACAGGCGATATTTCCAGCATGCATGTGCTGACACAGGGCTTGCTGCTGGACAGGAGCATGCAGGGGGTACCATGCTCGGCGACGGAGAGCATGTCCAAGCCCAGGTGCGGGCTGCCGCTGTTGCGCTTGCGGCCCAGGCGCCCCAGCGCATGCGCGCGCCCAGGCTCAGATACCGCAGACGTGCGCAGCCGCTGGCTGTCGCTCTCCCGCCTGCGCGATAGGTTCGAATGGCTGTGGTGATCCGTGGACGCAAGAATGGATACATGCCCTCACGACACATGCAGCGTCTGGACTTGCGCAGCGACATGGTCTTAGTCCCGCTCTCCGTCAGCAAGCCCTCGCATGCAGTGTGATGCCTGCTGCATGAGCATGCTGCGCAACACACTACTTGCCAAGCGCATCATCAGCGTAAAATAGTCAGCTCAGGGCGCTTGTTCCAGCTTATGCTTACTTGCCCAGAATGCACGGGCCCAGCGGTCACCTGGACACCACAGCGTCTGACAGCCGCGTCTGCGGCATGATGTGCTCCTTGTACTTCTCGTGGAACGCTGTCCAGCGCAGCCCCATCTTGACCTGGCCCGCCGGCAGATGGTCAGGTATGGTGCCTGCCGGCTCCTGCCGAGCGCTTTCAAGACGAGTAGCGCAGCTCAAGAGCCCGCAGCCAGAGTCTGCCACAATCAAAGTGCAGGCAGTCTCAGACTCTGCACTGGTGATGTTTATGCAAGCGTGCGCCTGCTGCCGTGAACACCTGCATGTCACAGCATGCAGATCCGTGCAAAGCCTGTGCAGCTGCCAATGGAGGCATCTCTGCTGTCACGGTGTGTGCTTGCAGCTTGAGCATGGCGGAGCGCACGCGCTCGGCCTCCTTCTCAGCGGCGGACTTGTTCCGGTCGTTGGCGAGCTCGACCATGTAGCGCTCGTGCCAGGCGCGGCGGTTCTCCCACAGGAAGTGCATCGTGGCGCGCAGCTCTGGCAGCACGCGCACCACCTGGAGCCCCCCGCCCCTCAACACATCCTGCGATCCGAGTCGCTGCAAGCCAGCACAAACAGTGACTTGCCTCTCGTAGCACCACCCTCAGCCGCCGTGGTTATTCCTCAATTTGTATCCACCGGCCATCAGCTGCAGAGCCGTTGACATGCCACCAGGTCGTGCAGTAAACATATGAACAGATCCAGGGCCGTCTGTTGGGCCTGCATCGCTCATGTATGACAGCGCATTGCCCGGCACGCAGCCCGGGCACCTGGCTGTAGAGCGGCGCGACAATGAACTCGATAAAGTTCATCTGGCTGAGCGCGGTGGAGGTGGCGGTGCGGTCCATCATGGGCGACACGGCCATCCCCGCCGCGCGCTCACGGTCGCCCTGCGCGAAGAACTCCTCCAGCACGCGCATGGCCCACCTGCAGGCAGCGCCAATGCCCCGTGCCATGCATGCCATGTGTGTGAATTCAAGTGCAACTCCACCAGAGGCCAGACCCGGTTAAGGTTTCCGCCTCGCTGTGCACGTCCCAGACAGTGCCTGCATGCGCCCTGCAGGGGGCCGCGCCTCCTGATGATGGTGCACTGGAGGCATGCTCAGCATACATGCGCTTGGCACGCTTTTGTTTAGTAGTAAACAAAAGCGTGCCAAGCGCATGTATGCTGGGAGCATGCTGTAGAGCATGCTCCCATCCTGCATATATCGAGCAAAGTCCCCTTATTCGGTAAGGGCTGCGCAGCGCAGAGCATGTATGCTCGTCTGAAGAGCGGCAGCAGGCGCCAGGCGCACTTCTCAGCGACAGCCTTGGGCTTGCAAGCGTTGGAGATATCCGCGCAGTGCAGCAGCATTGCCAGCAGCATCGCGCGGTCCTCCGCGGTCTTGAACACGCAGCCGCTGGGCGCGCCGCCCTCCTGCGTGCCGCCCGCGGGCACGTGCTCCTCGCCGCGCGCTGCAGACTGGACGGCCGCCGCGTTGAGCTCGTAGAAGACCTCAATCTGCGTGCAGAGAAAGGTTTGATTATGCATGGTTATTTCCCTGGATGTGATCTGGCAGGCATGCAGGTGTGATAACTCAACGCTGATCCAGTGCGCAACAGTGTCAGTGTAGAACGCGTCTATGCAATTTAATACACGCCTCTCGGCGCGCGTATTTGATTGAAAATGTCTCATGTCAACAGTTACAATTAGGTGCAATGTGGACCAGCAAATGACTAAATCCGCTGCCATTGCGTGGTGGCTGCAGCGCGCTCTTCAGCAGCATGGGATGCGATGGGCTGCACACGGAGCAGAGGCAGTGCGGCAGGGGCGCTGCCTGCGAGTCAGCTCCATACACTACCCGGTGGTTGCTGCAGACAGCGAGCTTTGCAGTATCCACGCTGTTACTGGCTAGGCGATGCGAAGGTGCGCGCGCCTTGGAGACCATGGGAAAGTGGTGGACCATGTCCGTGTGGATGACTGCGTTTATGATGAGCTTGCGCAGCTCGCGCCAGCGCGTCGGGTCCACCGCAGCGAGCACGTCCGCCTTGGCGCCGCCGGCCAGCAGGCCGTACATGGCGGCGAGGTGGCGGTTCTCCAGCACGCTCGCGTCGTTGTACACCAGCGCCAGCTCATGCCGCACATTCACCAGGTACGCGTTGTTCACACCTGCCGTATGCAGCGCACCTTGTGCAGGCGTGATGCAGTGCTGCTGATGTGCAGGCGGCAGGCACAGCATAAGGCAAAGCGCACAAAGCTGTGACAGGCTGCGTCACACCTGAATCGCTGGAGACCTGCAGAGCGTCAGGACGAGCTGCCACCGGGCAAGTGGCAGCAGGGGAGGCTGGCCGTGCCTGGGTGCTCCATGTCGTGGCAGAGAGCGGCGAGCATGAGCGCCAGGCGCTCCGCCTGCGTCAGCGCGACCGCGCGGCTGACCAGCGCGATGAAGCGGTATGTGGCGTGCGTGACGTCCACGCAGTGGAAGAAGTTGTGGTAGGGCACCTCGCGGTACGCCTTGCGGACCTGCATGGCGGCCGGAGCGCGTCAGCTCACCTGCCCCAACCAGTCTGCGGCGCGCATGGCAGGTGCATGCGAGGGTGCAAGGGGAGCACCCCTGAGCATTGCCTCGCACAGGCATGGCCTCATCCAGGCCGCTGCACCCGAGGAGGGCCTGCTAGGTGCCGTGGAGCTGTGCAGGCACATGAATGCCTCCCTGCTGCGTGGAGTATCAGCTTTTATTCATAAAGCACATTAATGGCACAGGTACTTGTGAACGCCTTGCATGACTCCTAGTACACTCGCAAGGGCCCTACAAGTCTGTGTGCATGATGCCACTCTAGGTGTTTGACAATGTGGTATAAGCTCGTGGACGCGTATTGTGTGCCAAGGGGCCTCACCTCCTGCACAAATGACCACAGCGTATCTAAGTTCAGCAGCAGGCTGTCCGTGGCAGATGTCGCTGCTGCCTCAACGAAAGAGCTTGCCTGGTGTGCAATGCCGCTCCCTGCATCGCTGAAGCTGCCCGCCTGCGGCTCCAGCATGGCAACATTGGCTCAGATTCAGACATGGGGCAGCCTGCGCTGCAGAAGCATGCCTGATGCCTGGCGCTGCTGTACACCCCAGGGCTTCCAGCACGAATTGAGCTGCCCACACAAAGCCGTGACATGCACTGATGCAATGCGCATGAGATGCGCAATTGCCTCCCTGACAGCCTCGCATTATAAAGGATGCGCTACATGCAGCCGGGCTCTCCAACAACGCGACAATGACCCGGAACGTGTCCTGATCGTGCGCATGCGCGCATCGACGCGGGCTCAAGCGGGGCCGCGCGCCTCCTGCTGCGTCAGGCCCAGGCGCATGAACATGACCAGCACATGCTGCACGAGCTGGTCGTGCGTGTAGCGGAACACGTCCCAGCTCCAGGCGTCGAGCGCGTTCGCATCCACCTCCGCGACTGCGCGCTGCCGCGCCTCCGCCGGCGGCGCGCCCGCCTCCGCGTTCTGCGCCCCTTGCTCCGCGCCGGGCGGTGCCTGCTACACGGCGGTCGTTTATGCTCTTTCTACCTGCTCTTTTTACCTGCTACCTTTGCGCCAGCAAAATTGCATCGCCAGTCCAGTTGCACATGCACCAGGCAGTCCACATGCGCCAGCATGCTTCGGGAAGCTCACGGGCAGCATTGCTGAGCATGCCATGATAGTCAATGGGGGCTGCAGTCAGCATGCTGTGGCTAACAATGCACACCCAAAGCGAGCGCCAGGTGACAGGAGAGCGCCCGCTGCGCTCTCACCTGCGGGGCATCGCGCGCGGCGCCGAGCGCGCCCCACACCGATGCCCTGCGCAGCGTCGACTGCCGTCTCTGCCGAGGCATGCTCCAGGACGGCCGCCTCTCCGCCAGGCCGCCGCTGCCGTCCCTGTCGCTGCCCGCGCTCACGCTCACCCTGCCGGCCCCCTGTCCGCCCCGGCCGCTGCTGCTGGCCTGCTCCGCATGCTGACCGGCGCCTCCGGCGCCCAGTTCCGACTCCCATCTGCCACCGCTGCTGTCTGCGTGCCCTGGCGAGGCTGCAACATCAGGGACGGCGCCAGGGCCTGGCGTCGGGCTCTCGGCAGCCTGCTGCGCGTCCGCGAGCAGCATAGGACCCGTGGCCGCCGAGCGGTGCGGCTGCGCGGGGCGGCGGTCGGACACGGTGTCCACCGACATGACCGAGCGCAGCCACTCCTGCGTGCCCTCGTCGGCGGCGTGCTCGTTTGTCTGCGCGCGCAGGGGCGACAAAGTCACGCTCCTCACGCGGCCGGGCTGTGCAGAGGCCGCGCTCGCCATGCTCGTGTGCTCACAGCTGACCTTCATAACGCTTGCGCATAAAGTCCTGGCTGGTAAATGACATATTGGTTGGCGAGAGGTGGCCATATGTCATCCAAGCTAGACAAACAACCATGATTCTCATGCTGGTGGGCACCTGCGCAGGGATAAGTTACAGGGCTGTGGCGATCCTGGCTTTCTTTGCACCACAGCTCCCTATCACCACCGTTGCCCGCGGCAGGGGGGTGAGTGCGCGCCTGGATGGAGCTGAGGATCTGCGCGCCCTGCTCGGTGCCGGAGCCGACGTGCGCGATGATGCGGCTCATCTTCGTCACCACTGCCTCCATCAGCCCCAGCTCCGTCTCCTCCTGCGCCGCACGCGGCGCAGCGCGCCTGACCGCACTGCCTTGCCAGATTCATGCTGCTATGCCCGAGTCACACGGCCTTGCTTCTGTACAGTCACACTGGCTTGCTTCAGACGAGTCAGACTGCCTTGTTTTCACATGATGAGCTAGTGCAGGAGCACTGGTGTCTACATGCAGCACTGCGCAGCAAGCAATGGAGATGATACTGAGCGTGCTGGCGCATGTTTACGCTCGCCAACGCGCAGGCGGGGGGTGACGTCAGACGCTACTTAGAGGACTTAAATTTAGGCACGCATGTATTGAGCGCTCGCATGGGACATGTGGGGCAAGCGCTGGCAGGCCGTGAGCATGCGTGCGGCCGCGCCTCGCTGCGCTCCATGGACTGCATCACGCGCGCGGCCTGCGTGCGCAGCACGGTCAGGATGCGCGCGAGTGGCGCCACCAGCAGCGTAACGGCCGTCTCATTCAGCACGCCGATGAAGAGCGTGAGCTCCGCGATCACGAAGATTGCCAGCAGGATGGACAGCCAGGCCTGCGCGCGCCGCGTGGACCTCAAGCATGAGGCTATGAGGAGGATGCGATCGAGCTGGTGTGATGCTCACGCTGCTTGCACCCATGCTCTGTGAGCTGCCAGGCAGACCCAGGCGTCTATACAGGCACATGCCTGACAACAACACACGACTCTGCCGGCTGGAGTCCCGGCCGTTGCAGCAGCGAGCACGGCAGCACAATATCTGCTCACAGGGGCGGGCCGGCGTGCCTGGCCACTGTTCTGGGTGGAAATGTCCATCTCAACGGACACGCTGCCGTCGGCGCTGGTGATCCACTGCCTGCGCGGGCATCGCTCGGCATGACTGCAGGCACTATGCACAGGGCGTCAATGCTGCTGGAAGACCGAGCTCGACCAGCGCATGCTGCCCAACTGTGAGCCTAGGGCGCGCCTGTCCTGCCAGCGAATGCTGTGGCCGTCTGGATCGTTCACGTATGTCCACTCCTCAGAGCCGACCAGCAGCCGCATCGGCATGCCCACGCGCTTGCGTTGCGCCTGGAAGAACCTGCACGCTGGGTAGGGTTAGGGTGACCGCAACATGCGTGGGCGGCAAGGGGCAGGGCTTTTGCCGACAAGCGTGGCAGAGCGGCAGACGGCGCTGTTTTCTACAGCCTGCACTCCGCTGCGCTCGGCGATGCGCTCAGGAGCAGACACAGCGTGGTAAACACATGGTGATCGTATGGCCGGCGCCTGGGCGGCGTGGACCTGGCAGGGCAGCTGGCATAGATCAGAGAGAGGGAAAGGGCTAGGGATTCTGTTGCAAGCGGCAGCGCACTGGAAGAATGAGTCAACCAGCGGCTCCATCTGCGCGCGTGGCCGCCCGACCAGGGGCACCAGGACGGCCACCATCGCGTTTGGTGCCTGCCGCGTGCGCACGCGGCAGGCATCAAAGCTTGTGGAGGTCAAATACAGGCCAGCATCCACAAGAGTCGCACAGCACACGACACAAGGAGTGGCGACATGGCAGCACCTGATAGGATGCCGGGGTCGTGCGCTGGAGGATGGGGAAGAGCGTCAGCGTCACCATGATCAGCAGCGCGACCTGTGCCCGCGCCGACGCGCGCTGCACACCATCAGGCTGCAGTGCATGTTGTCGCCATGATGCAGCACAGCAGTGCCGGGCTGCAGGCAATCATGTAATCTTGGATGAAGGCGGTGCTTTCGCCTAACACGCATGCTCATGGAGGAGCGCCAGCAGTCCGTGCGAACTTCAGGGCATGTGCGGCCTACACAGCAAGCGGGCGGCCAGCGCGCCTGCTGCGTGTTGAGCTCGGCCAGGCGCTTGCCGACGCGCACCATGTCGACCGCGCGGTCCTGGCGCGGCCGCTTCAGCAGGCGGTGCACCAGCAGGACAGCCGCCTGCGCATTCCTTGACACAGCTCAGGCGCTCACGCCAGTATATACCAGTGCATACCTGATGTTGCAACTTGGTACACCAGCTGCAAAACCCGCTTGCACGCCACTACAGAGCCCCGCCTCCTGTTGCAGGTCATGGCACTAGCTGGGCGCGTCGGAAAGTCTTGGCACGCTCGAACAGCCTGGCAAACTCATCGTTTTGCGGTGCAGTGCAAGCAGGCCGGCACGTGAGCAGGAGGCCGCCGCTCCTCTGGAGCGCGCGTGGGGGCAGCCCTGCTATGCGCCCGGGCGGCAGGCGCGGGGCGCACGTGCAGCACTTGCAGCAGGTTGAGGTGGCGCATGAGCCGCGCGAGCCGGCCGGCGCGCGACGCGAGCACGATCGCGCGCACGAGCGTGTACTGCGCCGAGGTCGCGTGCGCCAGGATAGCCGCCTGAATCCAGGTCGTGTCCACCACGATCAGCGCGCCCGCCACTAGGTCCATGAAGCCCTGCCGCGCGCGCAGGGCGGCGCATAATGAAGCAGCGCCTAAACAGAGCTGCGCGTGACGAGCGACAACCATGGTGATTACTGGCGTCAAGCCGCGGCCGGTGGACGCACGATCAGAGCGCTCGTGCCCTACGCAACGGATGACATTGGAGAGTGCCTAGCAGCAGCGGGATGAGCACGCTTGCGCCCTGCACTCTGGCACTGGCAAGCCTTAAGCCACTGACGACCAAGCGAGCCTGTCCCTGCAGCAACCGAGAAGCGGCCGGCCTGCAGGCGGCGGCCGCCCACCTCGAGCAGCGTGTACCCCGGCCGGCACACGACGTTGGCGCTGAGCTCGGCCAGGAAGGTGGCCATGCAGAGTAGCAGCAGCGCGTTGATGGCCGGGTCCGCCGCGTTGGTCGCGCCCGCCAGCGCCAGGATGTCCGGCACAAACAGCACAAACATCAGCATGGCGACCATGGTGCACTTCCACGCCCATGTCTCCAGGAACCTGCGCGCGCGTGCGCACGCGCCTTGGGGACACGCGCCGGCAGGGCGGCCTGCCGCGTCACGCCGCGTCCGTATGCAGGAGGGCCTTGCTGTGCGAGCAGGCGCCCCTCGAGAGCACGCCAGGGTGACCGTCATGTGCGCTGCCAGCGCAGCGTATGCCATGACGTTATGACTGCAGCGCGCTGTGCACGCATTTGTCGGTGCTTCACTTCTCGCCGCGACGCATTGCAGACCGCACCCCTGTGCGAACAAGCCTGTGGCAGGCAGCTTCGCACCCCTCCGCCCAACCCCAGCAAGCACCGCTGCGTCGAACGCCGCTTCTCTGCCGAACTTCTGGCCTGACAGTTGAGGTGGGTGAGATGCAGAAAGCGGGCGCGCTCACCACACGACCTGGCGTGAGCGCTGCGAGTGCGCGCTCTCCTTGCTCAACCACAGGGCCGACAAGCGCACGTTGCTGGGCCGCACGGCCCCCGCGCTGGCCTGCCAGCCAGACGTCGACCGCGACGCGCCGTACCCCTTATGCAGCGAGCCCTGCTCCCCGCCGTCGCCGTGCGGGGCTCCTGCACCGCCGAGGGCGGCCAGCGCCGGTCTGCCGTCCGCGCCCAGCAGGTGCTGCCGGGCGGGCGCGCGCAGGGCGGTCTTGCGCGGCTGCCGCGGGGCCGCTGGCTCGCGAGCAGCGCCCGGCGCGAGGCTGCCGGGAGCGCTTCCGCGCTGCGCACGCACCGCGCAGTGAGCGGCCCTGCTCGCCACTCGCTCGACGTGCAGGCGCTAGGGCGCCAAGAGCAAGTGCCTGGCTGTAGCGCCTCGTCAAGTGCACAGCAGACGGGCGCTGCCTCACCGTGGCTGCCCCCTCTGATGCAGTGGAACTCGCTTCTGGAGCTGTGCCGCCAGGCACAGGCGATAGCAGCGGCCTCGACGTGCTCTCCCCGGCCTCCGACTCCTCTGTCGGAGACCCCGTCAGCGCCTGTCCGGCCGGGAAGACACGCGCTAGAGACATCCTGGTGCGACGCACGGCGCTGGAACTGATCACGCACTTTCGGCCGCTGATGCCGAGTCGCAGCCTTGTGGAGTACCTTCTGTCAGAAATAATGAGAGGCGCATTTCATCATGCAACAGAATACCAGGATCGGCTGCTGCGCCAATGCGACAGCTCGTGCACACTTGAAATTTTCTAGGGCCCTGTAACTGGCGCCACAAGAGTCCAAGCAGAGTGCACCTTCGCAGCTCTTGCTAGCCGGGCTGCAGCTACAAGCGCACTCCTGGTCTCTCGATGTACAGCACGGCTGCAATCCACAACCTGACTCAAACAACAAAGCGCTGCAATCACAAACGAGCTGCAACCTCTACCCAAAGCGCAGCTTCAGCTGCTGGTGCTTCAGCTGCCTGATCACGGCGTGGCCAGGCCCGCTCTGGCAGCTGACTGGCTGGAAGGCAGCACCGCGCTGCAGGCGCTCAGCCGCAGCAGGACCCTACACCACACGCACTTAGCCCGGCGCGGCGGCCGCCCACCCGCACACAAACAGCCCGCCGAACACCTTGGCCGCTTGCGCGGGGCTGACCTTGCGGTGCGCGGACACGGGCAGCCCGGCCAGCACGGCCGCCGCGGCGGGCGCCGCCGGCTGCCCGGCCGCGGCCGCGGCGGCGAGCGCGGCCGCGTACGCGCGCCACAGCGCGCGCGGCGTGGCGAACGCACGCAGCACTGCCTCCGCCAGTTCCGGGCCCACGCCTGCGCCAGCGTAGGGCGTAGGGCTAACATAACCCTGTCCTGCTTCAGTCCGCTTTCGCTTTGGCACGAGCAGCAGGGCGGCCGCGCCCAGCGCGGTTGCTGCAAGACAGGCGAGACGCAAATGCTTCCAACAGCAGAGCTGGCACAAAGGAGCGGGCCCGGCAGCCAGGTCCGTTGTAGTTATTTGTGAGCACTGCTCCAGCGCGTCGGCGGCAAGACACCCAACAGCATATGCTTCGTAAGGCAGAGCCGCACACAGGAGCGGGATTGGGGGCTGCACTGCCAGCTGAGTGGCAGCCGACTGGCCCCAGCAGCAGCCCTGTCCATGCAGGGCAGCCCCAGCCGCTGCGCACGCCCTGCCGCTGGCCCGCCCGATTGAGCGCGGGAGCGTCCGCGCGCCTGGCAGCGAGGTCAGCATCAGGCCCCACACGTCGCGCACTGTCAGCTTCTTGGCGGCGTTGACGCGCGCGCTGAATTCCGGCCATGTGGGCAGCGGCTCCGCGGTGCCCACGCGCGCCACGGCCGGGTGGTCCGCCGTCAGGGGCCCGAACTTGGCCTGCAGACGCAGAGTGCGCTGTGACGCTGTGACATGCCTCCGCATGGACCTCAGATGGCAGAGAGCGGGCTTGCATGGCAGTGGCCGCGCCCACGCGGCGGCTGCCAGCGCGGCTGCATGCCGCGCGCAAGCCGAGCATGCCGGCGGGACGGCACGCGCGCGGCTTTCGCACGGGCGCAACCGTGCACGCCGTGCGCATGCGCGCCGACCTGCTTGCTTCTTTTCAGTTTGTTTGTTTTTCTATATATTTATTCTGTTGTAACAGCATAGGCCGTCTTTGGTGGTCGCACAGTGCAGCCGCCCGCGCGCCCACACAGAGCCTGGCCAGGCCAGGATAGGGTTGGGAATAGGGCCATATGGCTGGTCGCGCCTGCAGGCACTGCGTGATGCGCGCATACAGCCGGAAGGTGGCGCCCGCGGACTCGGTGCGCAGCACCTGGAAGCCGTCCACGACCTCCGTGATGTGCCCCGCCGTGCGCACCATCTTCAGGTCCACCTGCGCTGCCCAAGAGGGCGAGTTGGGGCTGGGGCCAGGGTAGACGCGCAGGGCCGCGCGCGTGCAGGGCGTTTGGGGCGGCGGGGGGCTGGCGTGGCGAGTCGGGATCCGGTGCGGCGTGTCAGGACGGGGCGAGGCGCTGGGTGGGGGTGGAGGCAGGGGGCTGGGGCGGCGGTCGAGGCAGGGCGCCGGCAAGCGCGGCGCGCGCGCGCCACGCCGGCGCGCCGCCTCAGACCCGCCGCGCGCGAGCCTGGCGGGGGCGCCCGGGCAGGGGGTGCGCGGCGCGCAGCGGGCGCGCCGGCGCGTTGCGCCGCGCGCGCCGGCCCCAGCCCCGCCCAGGCGCTGCGGGTTCCAAACTAGGTTTTAGGGTTAGGGCGGCGCGCACCCCGGCGGCCTCAGCCTCCGGCGCGCCCTCGATCAGGTACATCACGCGCCGCAGGCCGCAGCGCGCCAGGAAGTACTTCTGCTTCTCGTAGCGCCCGCCGCCCTTGATGGAGCCCAGCAGGTCGGCCACGCTCTTGCGCTCGACGACGTAGTCCAGCACGAACTCGGCGGGCGGCGCGCCGGCGCGCGCGCGCGCCACCCACACCGCGTCGCCCACCTCTGCCTGCCGCGTCTGCGCCGCGCCCACCCCAGCTTTAGCGCGTGCTGAGTGCGAGCCGGAGGAGTTTCTTTTTGTCTATTTTTTTCCATTGCATGCGGGAGCACACCCTGTACCAGGCTACGCGGCCCCCTGGCACAAAGCTCCACTGCACGCTTGAGCACAGATGAGCGTGCAAGGTCTGGCCCTGACAGAGCAGCACCCCGTCATCCCCAGCATGTCCGGCGTCAGGGGGGGCGGCCGCGGGTGGCCGCGCGCACGTCCACGGTGACGCCCAGGTTGCGCAGCTGCGCGGCCGCCTCGGCGTGCATCTCCAGGCGGCCCGCGGCGCGCGGGCCGGCCCGCCCGAACTGCTCCCGATGGTCCAGCACCAGCAGGATCTGCGCCATGAGGCGCGAGCGTCAACACATACATAGCGCGCAAGGGGGCAAGCGGGCCGTCCAGGCGCTGCGGGCTGCTGGTGACGCACTGGCGTACCCTGCCGTAGAGCAGGCAAGCGAGAGGGTGCCAGGCGTATGGCGCCATGCGACAGCACGTCTTGACTCGAGAAAACAAAACGGGCCGGCATGCAGCCCGCGGGGGTGTCGCCTGGTAGACGTCCGCGAAGCGGGCGCCGGGCGGCAGGGGCGGCACGCGGATGCCGCGCTCCTCGACGCCCCACTCGCCGCCGACGCCCGGCAGCTGCCACGCGCCGCGGCGGGCCTGCCGCGCCCCGAGGCAGTGTCAGGGCAGGTGCCAAGCCAAGAGCGCCGCTGCAAGCCGCTCCTGCTGGGAGTGACATGCGCGTGCGCGCGCCCCTCCATGACTCGCACTGCCTCTGCAAGCCGCTCAAGTCCTGGTGTGCAGAGCAGCGCCAGCGGTAGTGTCAGGCCGCACAGCGCTGCGCTGCGGGCACAGCCCCATGTCGCGCACGCGCTTTCGCAGCCTTGCATCGACGTGCCGCGCACGGTCTGTCATTATGCTGCTCATATGAGCATGCCAGCCAGCGACGTCGCGCAATCCCGGCAGCCGCGCACCAGCCCGGAGTGCTCGCCGCCCATGCCGCCGCTCCCCTGCGAGCCCAGCGCCGCCTGTCCGGAAGCCTGTGGGTGGGCGGCCGCGGCCGCGCCCGCGCACGCGGCTGCCAGCATCGGCTGCGCTTGCTGCGACGCTTGGGCAAGTCCCCCCGCTCCGCCAGGCTCCCTGGTCTGCAGCCCGGCCGGCAGGCTGCCGCCCGGTCGCGGCGCGGGCGGCTGGGGCGGGAGCGGCGGGCGGGCCGCCTCGCTGGCACAACCATGGCTGCCCGCCCGCGGCAGCGGCGCCTCACCTGCCGGCGGCGGCGGCGGCGGGGCTGCTTCCCGCGGCAGGCCTCCCGAGCCTGAGGAGTGATCTGGCTGCAAGCCTGCTGCGCCACAGCCAGCGCGGCGCCGCGCCGCCGCCGCCGCCAACTCCTCTGCTCGCCGCGCGCGCGGCCTGTCGGAGGGATCCAGCCCTGCGTGGCCGCTGCTGGCAGCCTGCGAGCCCTGGTCCATGGCGCCGCCGGGCCCCGCCCGCGCAGAATCGGGGCCCCCGCCGCCGCCGCGCGGCGCGCCGCCGCCGACGCCGCGCTCGTCCTCGTCGCTGCTGTCGCTCAGCAGGATCGGCTGGCCCGCGTCGCCCGCGGCTGCCGGCTCCCGCCAGCAGGCCGCGCCGCCGTCGCGCGCGCCCGCCGCCGGCTCGGCCCGACCCAGGGGCTCGCCCGTGCTGCCGGCGCGCGCGCTCGCCAGCTGCGTGGCCGGCAGCAGCGGCGCCGCCCGCCGGCGCCGCAGCGCGAGGCCGCCGGGGTCGCCGTGCGGCAGGGCCGGCGCCGGTGGGTCAGGGAGGTATGTTGTGAGTACGGGCCCGTGCTGGCTCGGCGCGCCTGGCTGCATGCTGCCGGTGGCGGCGGCGGGTGCCGCCCGCTGCTGCTCAGCATCTGCATCCAGGCGCGCAGCCAGCAAGGCCCCCTGCAAAAAACCCAGCCCAAGCGTGCAGCCCAAGCGACCCTGCATCTCGGGATGCGCGGCTGCCAGGAGCCAGGCTCTGCTCTGGGTGACACGGCAGCATGCGTCAATAGGCCTGGCATGCGGCGACGCACCAGCACTAGCATCGGGCACTACAGGTGTCAAGGCCAGCCCACCGAAGGACGGCGGGCATGGTGGCAGTGTGTGCGGGACGGTCCGCAACTTCCAGGCGATAATCGGCAGCACTGCTCCAGCTGGAGGCTGCGGTGGCGCTGCTCACCTCCGGCGTCAGCGCCAGGCGCATGGGCCGGCCGGACTTGGCGACGAGCGGCGGCGCGCACGCGGTGAGCCGCTTGAAGCTGCTCCAGCCGTCGTAGTGCATGCTGTGCGCGCCGGCCAGGGCGCGCGCGGCGTTGCCGGTGCCTGGCGCGCCGGCTCGCGCCCGGTCGGTGCGGCATCGTGACACATGCCAAGTCGGGGCGCTCCCCCAACCGCCCAGGCCTCTGGACAGGACACTGCTCGGGTGCAAGGCCTCGGCTGCCCTGACTGTGTACCTGTCATATCATGACCCCGGAGGAGACCCGACCAGATGGGCGCTGACGCACCACGCCACACTCCACCACAGAGAAAACAAGTCGCCCAGCACCGGAAACCAATACCCAGACAACCCCGGCGCCATGGCCGCGCTGCCCGGCCTCCGCGCCCCAGGTCGCTGGCGTGGGGCGCGCACCGCGCACGGGCTTGCTGGCCAGCCCGCTGGCCTCGGCGCGGTCGATCAGCTCCTCCTTGCTGAGGCTGACCTGCCCCTCTGCCTGTGCCTGCTGGTGCGGGCTCTGTGTCAGTCGGAGCGTGTGACGTCGCGACCGGACTCCACAAACAAGCCGAGGCGACGAGCGGCCCGCTGTCCTTTGGCCCCGCTCACCAGAAGTCACTGGCCCCGCCCATGAGAAGTCACTGGCATGCCGACTGTGGACCATGCTGGCGTCCCAGCACACCCTGTCCTGCAAGCCTCATGCCGCTCCTCACCCAGGCGGCTGCCCAAGACGCAGTGGCTTTCCCAGCATCGTGCACATGCCGGCCCGCAGGGCGCTCAGCCGGGCGCAGGGCCGCCGGTGCCGCAGCGTGCGTGCGTGCGCGTCCCTGCCCTGCGCTAACCCTGTCACGGCGCGCGACACAGCGGGGGCGCGCCCGGAGCAGGCAGACCAAGAACGCGTAGTTGGCGGTGCCGCGCCCGGGCACGTACGCGCGCGCCTTGCCGGCGGCCACCTGGCTCTTGCGGCGCTTGCCCGCGGCCGCCCCGGGGCGCGCGCCGGGCGGCGGCGGCGGCGGCGGCGCGCTGACGAGCGTCGCGCGCACTGCCGGCTCTGCGGCGCGCAGCAGCGCCGACGTGTTGGGCACGAGCGGCGTGAGGGACGCGCCAGCTTGACGTGGCACTGACTGCGGCACAGGGTCTCGCAACCCCCCTGCGCGGCGTTGTGTCACGGCACCGAGCAAGCTCTGCTGAGGCGGAACCGGCGGAGGCGCATGCCATGGTGAGGCGCCAAACGCCGCCAGGGCGCCAGACGGTCCGGACTGCAACCGGCTGTGCGAGCCAGGCAGCACCTGTGTGCTCGTAGCGCGCATAGAAGCGGTCCAAGTCCTCGTCCTGCTCGGCGATGGCGGCCTCGCGCTCGACGCGCGCGGTGGCGCGCAGCGCGCGCTGCGCCGCCTCGTCGGTGGCAGACGCGGCCCGGGCCGCCTCGGCCTTGCGCTTGTTGTGCGCCTTGGCGGCCGCCTGCCGCGCGCGGGCGTCAGCGGGCGGGGGTTAGGGTGAGGGTCATGGTTGGCGGACGCGGCCCTGGCCGCCTCGGCCTTGCGCTTGTTGTGCGCCTTGGCGGCCGCCTGCCGCGCGCAGGCGTCAGCGGGCGGGGCGGACGAGCGGCCTGAAGCCCGTCGTGCAGACACGGGCCTCGCAGGCAGGCTGGCACCGACCAGCCCCGACCAGGCGCTGCCCACCTGAAGCTCTGTCTCCCTGAGCACGCACAGACGGCACGGGAGCGCGCTGGGCGGCGCGCCTTCTTGGCGGCCTGCCGCTGCGTCTCCTCGCGCAGCTCGTCCGCCGTCGGCGGCTCCGGCGGCGCGAGTTCCCACAGGTTGTTGACCACCATCTGCTCGCGCGCGACCCAGCATCGCCACACGTACCCGTGACTGGGGATGTAAGCGGACACTGCTGGCAGCGCCAAGTATGACACAGGCAAGCCCGGCAAGTGCGGCACAAGCCAGCCATACAGGTGCATCTCGCGCTACCCAGGCACACGCACTGGCCCCAGAGGGCGCGGTCATGCCAGGCAGCGCGGCTGGCGCAGAAGGCGCGCACCGCGCGGTACTGCGCGCCGATGCCCCGGCACTCCTCCAGCATGTTGCCGCTCCACAGGCGGGCCGGGAAGTCGCGCACGCTCTTCGCCGCGTCGCGCAGCACGCGGATCTTGTTGGCGTCCGCGTTGCCGCGGCGGTAACAGTCGCGCACCGCCCTGCGCTGGGCGCGCTGAGGGTCCCGACAGCGCCCCGCTGCAGTGCACCTCTATAGCACAGACGACAACCCGTGCAGACTAGAAGCCCTGCTTTCAAGGTTAGCTCGTGCCACCAACACGCAGCACAATACAAGGTAGGCCGCGCACTCCAGGAAGTGGACGATGATGAGGTTGGCGGCGTGGCTGCAGCGCTCCTGCTGGCCGATGTGGTCCTGCGACGAGTTGAGCGCCATCTGTGCTGCCTGCCGGAAGATGTTGGCGCCTGCGTCCTCCTCGAGCGCCATGTGCTCCTGCTACAGGCCGCTGCAGGCTTGCGGCCCTCCAGGCTGACTCCCAGCAGTGCTGCCCGCTGCAGCCCAGCTGGCTCCCACCTGCGTACTGGCGCAGTACGGTACTACTAGTACCTGCTGCAGGGTCAAGATGGAGGGCTTCTCAGCTAAGACTGCCTCGGATGTGCACAGGTCAACGGTGTTGGCATCCTGCGTCCTGTGTCGCAGATCCATGCAGTGTGGGCTAGCTGGCCGCTTCAACACGCTTGGGGCGACACCATCTTGTTATATGATACAGTCATGGGCGCACTGAGCAGGGCAGTGCAGAGTCCATGCTCCCGGCCCCTCTCGGAGCTGGAACAGACGCAGTTGGATATTGCGGCGCGCTTTGTGCCAGGTCCCCTGGCAGCAAAGGTGGGCGGCACTGAATGAGCAAGTCGGGCGTCTACCGCACTGCATGAACACCGCCAGTCCCATGTACGGGTCTGACTTCAGTATGCACGCGTTGAACAGTCAGCAGTGCAAGCGTGCAGGCTCTGAGGCGGTTGCCTGGCCAAGACCGCCAGCACATGCGCTGCTCGCCTACTGCAGCGCATACCCAGCAGCAGAGCGGGTGCACACCGCCAGGGCCTGCGTGCGTCTCTTACTTTTGTTTCAGGCGCGCACCGCGTCGTGAGCATCTATCCGTAGCACACCGCCCTTGGCGCAGTGGTACCGTGGACAGACCGTGCGGCGTGGGCTGCCTGCGCAGCTTCACGCCCCTGCACCCGGCGCTCGCGGGCGAGCACTACCTGCGCACAGCGGCCGAGCGCCAGCGCGTGGCCGCAGCGCGGCTGCTGCCGGTTGCCCGCCTGGCCCATGACCCCCCCGACTCCCGCAGGGCTGCGCCGAGCGCGCCTGCGCGCAGCCTTGCCACGGCGGGGGCTGCAGGCCCAAGACGCGGCGCCCGGCAGGACACGGCACTGCACCCGGCGCTGGCAGAGGCGGCCTCAGAGCGTCACTGGTCGCGCGTGCTCGCCAGTGCAGCCGCTGGCGCGCCCTGCAGCACTCTGCCGCAGGGCGGGCCGCTTCGGCGGCGCACAGACGAACAAGGTGCTCAACGCGGCCATTGTTGCCTTGCAGCTGCAGCGCCCAGGGCAGGCGAGCACGGACGCAGCATCGACAGAGCAACGACCACGCACACCTTTTTGCTGGCCGGTCCCAGCGGCCTGCAGGGACCGGACGCTGCGGCGCTTCAGGACGCCGACGCGAGCAGGGACGGCCGCGAGGGCGGAGACCCGCTGGGGCCGGCCGCGGTCAGCCTGGCGGGCCGCATCGGCGAGCTGCAGGCAGACGTGCGCGCGCTGCGCGAGGCGCGGCGCCGCTGCAGCGCCGCCTTGGACCCCGGCGCCGTGCGCTCGCTCGCTGACCACTTGGCCGCAGCGGGCGACCCTGCTCTCAACCCTCGCGGCCCTGCGCTCCGCCCTCGCGCGCCCGCGCTTCACCCTCATGCGCCACATGAGCCCGGACCTGCCCGCGCCTCCACCAGTTGGTCGCTGGCGGACCATGTGGCGGCGGCCGGCGCGGTGTCGGCAGCTGGCGGGTCTGCTGCAGACCGCTGTGGCCTGCGTGGCGGCGCTGGGCGGCCGGGCGCGGTCTCGGCAGGGCCCGCGAGGCGGCCGGCGCCGCAGTCCCGCAGCGGCGGCTCCGGCGCCGCGCCTGTCCGCGGCGGACGGCAGGGCGAGCGGGAGCGGGCTGGCCGAGGCGCGGCCGCGGCGTCCGCCTCGCCGGCGTGCGCTCGCGCGGCAGCGGCGGCGCCGGGCTGCCCGCCGGTGACCTGGCTGCCAGAGCCGGCCGGCGCTTCCCGCAGCTGCCAGGCGTGTGCCCGGCCTGTTGCATGTGACATGCCCTGTCTCTATCAGCTCGTGTTACACTCTCGCGCTTCAAGCTCGTGTGTCGCGCCCATGTCTCTCAAGGCACTTGCCGGACGCTCGGGGCTTGTATGCCAAGTACAAGGCCTTGAGGCCCTGTTGTCAGGCCCGCTGCACGGCCGCTCACATGACCGGCAGTTGTTTGAGCCATGGTGCAGTAGCGGAGCCTGCATGCCGCACCGGCAGGTGACGGAGGCGGCGAGCTGGGACAGTTGGTGCTGCCCTTCAGAGCCCGCAGCTGAGCTTGAGCCAGTCCCGGCGTTTGTGCCCGTGGTGACGGCGCCCTGCGCAGCGGCGCGGGGGCGCGGCGGCGGGCTGCCCGGGGGAGGCCGCCGCAGCAGGGCCGACGGGCTGCAGGCGCCCTGGGCGGCGTTTCTAAAGCGCGTGCGGGAGCGCACGGCCGCTGCGGGGCAGGTGAGCACGCGCGCACGCGGCTCGTGCTGTGAGGTGACATGCCGCCGCCTCGCTGCGCTGTCACGCGCGCTGTGCTTGCGAAAAGGAGCATCGGTGTGGTATCGTCCCTTCGTCCTCAGCTTGTAAGCCAACATGTGGCCCTGCACGCGTCTGCTGATGCGTGTTTCCTCCCACTCTGCCTTGGCACAAGCACAAGCACAAGCAGACCCGCAGCATCCAGCTTTGGGCGACCTTAGGGTCGCGCGTGCAGGCGCAGCAGCTTCAGCGGGCGGCCTATGCCGCTGCGGAGCATACGGCCGGAACAGCGCGCCAGTTTAAAGCGCAGCCGCTGCCGGCCGCCACCAGGGAGCCCAGGCACGCTCCGCACTTGCACTGCTCGACATGCATGCTCCACCCTCTGAGCAGGTCCCCGGTAATGAGGATAATCATGCAAGCATGGTGCGCGCATGCCATGTGCGAGCGGCCAGCTTGCGTGCCGCGCGGCATGCAGTGCGCGCCAGCCCTGCCGCGGCCGCTGCTCACTGCCGGCGCGGCGCCGCGCAGGCTGGCGCGCGTGCTCGCCGGGCAGGCGCGGCGGCGGCGGCGGGAGCGCGCTCGCGCGCGCGGCGCGCTGCAGGCCGCGCTGGCGCCCTTCTCGTTCGCCGGGCGGGACGCCGCGGCCGCGCGCCGGCGTGCGGCCGCGCTCGCGGCAGCGGCAGACGCGCCGGCGCCGCCCGCTCCGGCCTTCCGCGCCGGTCCCGTGCCCGCTTGTGTGCGCAGGCGGGTGCGGCGGCGACGAGCGCAGGGGCCCGCAGTGAGCATGAGCCTGTCTGGCGTGGCCCGCGCCGCTCCCTTTGCTGCGATGTCGGCCGCCCGCCCAGTTTCCGTGCCAGGCCTGGGCTCTCATGCATGCCCGAGCGCTCCCCAGCACGCCCGCAGTCTCGCAGCTGGGTCACGCTGCTGTCTCCAAGCTTTCTTAGTACGCAGGGCGCCGGGCTGCTTCCTACATGCGCGCAGTCGACCAAGCGACCTGGGTGCTGCCATGCTGTCAAACTTTCTTCAGATGTGGGCAACAACGAGCTGCTGGTGATGCTAGGGTAACAGGAGGTGCATGGCGAGGAATGATCTGGTGCCAGGCACGCGCACGCTGTCCTGCAGTAGGCATGCATCTGAGCCACATTCACCTTGCGACCAGCGCGGCGGCGAGCCGGCCGCGGCGGAGGAGCGGCGGCGCGCGGCGGCGCGCGCGCGTGCAGCCGCCGCGCTCGCTGCCGCGCACATGCCGCAGCGCATGCAGGCCGCCGCCGACGCTGCGCGCCAGGCGGGCACGCCGGGCGTGCAGCCGGCCGGGCCTCCGAGTGTAGGCGACGTGGGTCGGGCAGCGCTCTCGGGCGCCGGGCGCGGCCGCGGCTGGGCGCGGCCCTGCCCAGACTTTGCGGCGCTGCACCGCGCGTGGGCGGCCAGGCTGGCGGCCGCTGCGCGGCCGCCCGCCGCATGCAGCCCCTGCGCAGTGGCAGACAGGCTCGCGGCAGCCCGGGCATGCGGAGCGGCAGCAGCCGCAGGCCCGGGCGCAGCGTGCTTGGCGGGTGGCGCATCAGGGTCGGCGCCTGCTTGCGGCGCGTGCGAGGCGCCCGCGGCTGGCGCTGGTGGCGGCCTCGTGAGCCGGCCACTCAGGACGGCTGCCGGCGGCGCCAGCCCGCCGCCCAGTGCAAGGCGGCCGGGCCGCGTGCCTGCCGCGGCCGGCTGCGAGCAGAGCGCGGCGCGCGCGCAGTGCAAGCGCGCCGGCCACATGGCGCAGCGTCGGCCAGGGCAGGCCGCAGGGCAGGGTCTGGGGCGACCCTTGGACCTAGGCTGCCTGGACACGCAGGGACGGGGAGCTGGCCGCGGCTGCGCGGGCGCCTGCCTGGCCGCGCTGCAGCGCAACTTTGCAGCACTGCGCCAGCATGTCCGCGCCGAGCTGCGCGCCGAGGCGCTGGCGGCGGGCGCAGCCAAGCTACGGCGCGCATTGGATGAGTTTTCTGGACCTGGGGCCTGATGGTGCCATGGCTTGTTGCGGGCCGCTCTTGCATGCGTGCTTCAGAGGGCTTTTTCAGAAGTGATATTCATTGGTACCTCACATCCCGTTCGGCACCTCTGAGTCTCAAACCGTGCCGCGTGCATGCCCATGCTGTGGCGACCTCACCCACGAAAGCGGCATGCGCTTTCAGTGACCAGCCGCGTCTGCAAGTGGCTCTCGATGCTGAAGAGCCGCTGGTGAGGGGAGGTTGGACACTGGCCAGGCAAACAGGTGGATGCTGGATACGCGTGTCACAGAGCCTAGTGTCCGGTGTGTTGCGCATTTGCACAGGTGTGTGCTAGTGAGAGTTTTGCGCCGTAATGCTGCATGATCCTGTGTGCTTGCAGGGGCGCATGTAAGGCGCTGTGACTTGCTGGCTGTTGTTCCTTGTGACGTGAGACACCGACTCATGGGAAGTTACTGGCCTTTATCAGCCAAATACAGCATGCGAAGTGCCAGCGTTACGCCAGGTGGCTAGGGTCCAAGCGATTGGACCATCCAATAATTCCGTGCTGAGGAGCTCGAGGATGCAACCGCAGCAAGCCCACTCACCTTGTTTGCTTGCCGTGTGACACGACCACGACACTGGTAAGCAGCTATGACGGGCGGTCAAGCGGCACTGGCCTGTGCACTGCTTGCGCTATTGGCGGCCAGCACCTCCGCTTGTGAGTCAACAGGGTCCGAGGGCGCCCTGCGCCGTCTGCTGGATAATGGTGCGAAGCTGCAGTCCGCAGAGCGTGCGCAGCAGCGTGCCAAAGGCCTCGTGGTCCAAGCGTGTGTATTGCAGCATTCCTGTCCAGTGCGTACGCTGCCAGGCGTGAACTACGTCGGCCACTGCCGCTGACACTGGAAATTCGCAAGCAATACAGCTGGCCTACAAAAACGTGTCACTGATAGCCCGTGGGTTGCCCTGGGGCAAGGCAGCGTGCCTGTTTTTGCATACATGCACCCCATGTCTGATCATCGTGATCAGACATGGGGTGCGCATGCATGAGAAGGTGCAACAGTCCGCGCGAGTGCAGCAAACTGCCCGAGCTACGCCAGCACATCCATGTCTGCCTGCCAGAGCGTCGTGGGCCAGGTGCAGACCAGCGGGGGCGCGCTCGCGACCGCCAGCGATGCGCAGGCGCGCCGCTCTGGGCCGCCGCCAGCAAGCGGGCTCAGGAGCCCCTGCATCACCCCCTCTCCACCAGTCTGCAGCTGTGGCATGCAGCAACCCGTTCATCGCTTTGCATGCTTGCAAGCTATGTGATGCATGTGGTGAGCGAGTCATGAGTCCAACCTTTACACCTGCTCTCCTCTTGCATGCCACAGCTTGCAAGCGTGAGAACATGTATCCGGTATAAAGTTGATTTCGTGACTCACCCACCACATGCATCACAAAGGTGGGGCATAGATGCCTGCACGCACCGCTTTCATCCCTGCCGTTGCGCACGCATGCTGAGGACTCGCTGACGGCGCTGCACACTGCTGCCTCGCTGCACTGAGAGCTCGTTCTGGTGCTGGGCCTGCCGCACGCCCAGCTGTAGAAGCGCCAGCCTGCGTGACGTGACGCATCAGGCGCGCGCGGGGCGCGCGCAGATCAGAGCGGCCATCGGCACGACCAGGGCGTCGCCAGCCTGCTGCCAGGCGATGTCCACCCTGCTCAAGAACGTGCGCCCCTTCACGCGTCGCTGCTCCTGTGCGTTGGCCGCTGCGGTGCTCCCCATCAGGGGCCGCACGGTGCATGCGCCGCATGAGCGGGCACTTGAGCGGCAAAGCTCGCGCGCGTGCAGGGCTGCCGCTGCAACCCTGACGTTCAGAGGCTGGGCACGTCCATGAACCTCTCACCCGCTGCTATGCACGGCGGTGTGCCCTGCGCCTTTGGCATGCGGCCATGATCACGGCTTGATTGCTGATGAAACCCGCGCTAGCTGTGCTCGCTAACTGTGGGCCGTAGAACGTCGCCAGCCCTGAACAGCTTGAGCGCCGCTTGACACCCTGGTGTGAGCGCGCAGTTGCTCGCACAGCAATCATAGGCTGCGGCCTGCCAGACAGTGTTGACACGTCTGCGTGCTGAGTGCTTAAAAATCTGTGCAACGCTGTGCTCCCCTTTCGGTATGGTATGTGGGGTAATCATGCACAGCGCATGCCAGGGACTTGCGCAGAGCCAAGCAGCGCTGTTCTTCTCACTTTGTGTGTAACAGATTACACAGACAAGCAGCCAGCTCTGTGCTGGAACACACCCGTGCGCTCTGGGCACAACACAATCTATCACACACAGTTTCCGCAAACAAGGTGATGTTCTGTTCTACACCAGCGGCAGCAGGTAAGCAGGCTGTCAGCTGAGGACGTGTGCCAGCTTTGGCGTGCCACCAGCAGCGCCCTCGCATGCATGGACCGTGGCAGCTCAAGCAAAACTCACAGTGCAAACAGGCTACACAAGCGCTGCTGTGATACAGTCGACATGCTGAGCTGCGCATGCCGCTACACACCGTTGCACTCCAACTCGTGCAATCCAATGCCTGTTCCAGTCCGGCTCAAGCGGAAACAACACTCTATGTGAGGCGTGCCCTAGGTGCAACATACCCCATGACTGCTTCTGTACACAGAGCCGGTGCTGCTCCAACGCGCCCCGACATGCCCAGCACGAGCGTCAGAGTAGGGGCGGCGGCACCGCCACCAGCGGCGGCCGCAGCAGCGGGTCAACAGGGCCGCCGGCGGCCGGGGCAGCGCGCGCGGCTGCGGCGGCGGCGGCGGCGATGGCGGCCGCGCGGTCGCGCTTGGCGCTCAGCTGCCTGTCCAGATCCGCCAGCATGTGCGCCGTCATGCCCTGCGCGGGCCCCAGCGCGTCTCGGCGCGCCTGCCGGAGCTCGACAGCCTGCCTGGCGCAGGCGCGCCTGCCCTGCCCGCCCACCACAGCTTCTGCGGCTTGCCTGGCACATGCCCATAATCAACAGCTGAACCAGCCGCCAGTCGCGCAGGGCTGGAAGCATTTGTACAGAGCGACGTCAGCAGCGCCGACGGCGGCGTCTGCACATGCACAGACGGCACACATAGACGGCATGGCAGCACTGGCCGTCGTCGTTGCTGCTGACGTCGCACATAGCCCGCCCTCCTCGTTCGCTGTGGTCATACACTCGCTGCGCATGCATGTCTCCCCGTTGAGCCCGACTCGCCAGCGCAACAGACAGAGCCGATGACCTGGGACGCGCCTGGAGGTCATAGCTGGGCTGCCAGCCCCAGTCGCGGCGCGCGCAGCTGTCATCAATGGAGACGGGCCAGCTGCGCGCGATGCCCTCCCGGAAGTCCGGCAGGTAGCGCACATCAAACGCCGGGATGTGCTCCCTGATGGCCGCCGCCAGGTCGGCCGGCGTGAACGTCATCGCCGTCACGTTGTACGTGCGCTGCGCGCGCGGCCGTCCCGCGTTTACAGCGCGTATTGCTGGCTGAGGTGCAGGGGTCTGCAACCAGCTGCACAAAACCTTCATAAGGGTGCAGGGAAAGCCTGTGGCTGAGGGTGCAGCGGTTCGCAACAGGCTTCACTGCCTTGAGGGCGAGGTTGCGCCTG
>JAABUV010000582.1_pt1 | contig 55142 bp, 55 predicted proteins | sample 5559971 | NCBI WGS metagenome assembly JAABUV01 (sample SAMN10711881, study PRJNA513362) | rock metagenome | isolation source: Antarctica rocks | place: Antarctica: Victoria Land, Knobhead nord | collected 2015-12-19 | reverse complement strand
TGTCTTTTGGGCTCACGGGTAGAACTTTCTTTGGAAGCGCAAGGAGGCGGTTGTTCCCAGCATCGCCAATGGGTCCGTCTCCAAGCTTTGCGCCATGGGGCAGAGGACGGAGGACGATATAGCTCCTGGCGATGTCGTCAACTTTGGAAGGTTCATCGATATTGACGCGGCCGCGGAAGAAGAAGTATATTATGCCTTTCTCTAAGATGCTTGATGGCGTGGACTGCTCTCTCTCGGGGGACTTCTCGACGGCGCCGCCGGACTTGGATACTGCAACACCACCTCCATTAGCTGTAGTCTCTTCAGGCTCGCTGTCCACCTTCGATGCGTTTGTTGCCTGGTCACTTTCTGCGACGGGTTGCGCCTCGGCACCTTTGCCTTGAACATGGCCATTGGTTGGGTTGCCATCTCCACTCTCCATCTGCTCATCCTCTACTGGCTCTGCTTTCTCCTTCGCGACATTATGTTCAGTCTTGGCTGCTTCTTCGCTATCCTTTGTATCCACGCCGCCAGCCTTTTCTGCGCTGTCCTTTGCTTCATTAGCATCGGCATTATCTTGTTCCGTTGACATGTCATCTTTCATTTCGACGTCCTTTGAATTCGTGCCCTCTGTCGGCATAGTCGCCTCAATGGTTGCTTGTTCTTTCCCATCGCTTTTTTTGCCCCGCTTAGACTTGGGGCCGGTAGCAGTGCTCCCCTTTCGTTTACTCGTAGCTGCGCCAGTCTTGGCCGCGGGCTGATTCTGTGAGGAATTGGAGCCTGAGTTCGCGGCAGCGGCCGCTTGTCGTGTAGAAGATCTTGTGCCGGCCATGGTGAAAGCACTATGGAATAGTAGTATTGATTTGATTAAAAAATTAAGGACATCAATACATTGAGAGTTTAAATATAATACTAGATGCGGACTTCGAGTCGAGATACTATCAAGATGGAAGTGGTTGGGTGATGGAGGACCTCAATGGACGAATAACAATGTCCCCAGATGGCGCGCTGAAGAGCCCCAGCATTGCTTTTCGGTAGGATCCAGGTTTACTTGCGCTCGGCGCGGCCAATGGGAGTTTAGCTGACCGACGTCACGGCGATCTCTTTAGCGCAGGAACAAGCATCAGCCCGTCCTCGGTAAGCTCGGACCATTTGTGGAGAATACAAGCGAGATAAGGCATACCATGCTCCCCATTGAATGCCAATCGCCAACCTATCTGTATAAGCACATCGAAGGAGAACAGAATAGTACTTCGTTAGATGTGTCTGAGACTGAGAGTCTGAACAGGACACTGATTGAATGTTCTCAGTCCTGGTGTACACGCTCCCATCACAGCTTCTGCCTAACTACCTAGACTTCCCCTTTCCAATCCACTTCCCCTCAAAAAGCTCCTCCAATCCTTTTTGCTCTCCCATCTCCATACAGATTCAACCTACTTCTTCCTTCCCTTTTAAGCCTTTCAAACCGTCCAATTTATCACCCTCATAAAGCAAATTCAATCCAAGAACAAAAAATTCAAAAACATACAGCAGAAGGGATTCGCTGGTCGTCACCGACCCAACTACTAGTCTTCCGATCAACAGCTTATGTATGGCAGAGCGGACGGGATGCCCAGTTCTCTTGCACCCAGATTTGCGTGCGCGGTACCCGACCATCCCCGATCCGGTATAGTCGAGCTTCTCGCCGCCTGAACCTCTTCCCTCTTTTGCCCTCCCTCTTCCCTTAATGACTGAAATGCAACCCTTTCGCCGCTTTTTCTGAATGCTTCAACCAGACATTCACAAACGATCTTCTGACGCATCTTGCGTTCTGACTGCGCCAAAATGCGTTTTCAGGCTGTTCCCTCAATTTCCCTTTCTATCTGTCGTTTTCGCGTTTCTTTCATTTCCCCTCGAATCTTTTTACCTCGATCGATCTTCTCGTGATTTCTGTTCATTACTCGTGAGACGATCAATTCTCTTGCGAGCCTTCGTCGTCGTTCTGTGTATACAGCATCATGAATCGTCGACGTGATCGTTCACTGCGCAACGTTAAGACCGTCGCGTACTACGTGAAGAAAGATCGGCAGAAAAATGAACATCACGACCTGCGAGAAGTGTTGACGACGACTACGCAAGCGAAACTGAGAACGATCGAGAAGACATGAACATGATGTGTTACGACTTCAGTGCTCGATGATTCGAGATTGATGTTGACTGAAGAACAGATTCTGCGAGCATCTTGAGAAAGATTCTCATGATTATCTTGCATGAGCGACAGCGAAGTCGATTGCATTCTACTTAGAATGATATCTCGACCAAAACGATATCAAAAGACAGATATGCATTCAAAACAAGTTCAGAATGATACAGATGCTGTATCGATATCAGATCGAACATTCAATAAACAAAGTTGTCAATGAGAAAGTCATGAAGATTCGTGCTCGATTGACACTCTGCATTGCTCGCTCTTCTGACTGAGCAACATATGCAGTCGATCAAAACTCAGCTTAGATTTTTTCACGTCTTGAACGTGAGAACTTCGCATAAGTTGATGATGAAAGTTTCAAACCTGTTCGCGTTTCTGCATTTTCTGTGAAACGATGATCTTCATCGATTCTCTCACGAAAGAAAGAGAATTCAATTTTCGCTATTTCTATTGCTATGCATCTACACGTCATCACGATCGAGCGTCTTGATTGAGAGTAGCGCAGATGATATCAAAGATTCTGACGATGCTTTGCACTACAGAGATGTCAAGCTGATCTTGATTCGAAATTCGATGACAGAGAGAAAGAACGTGTTGATACTGAAGATCACTCTACTTTTGATGAAAGAAAAGAGACACATGAAGAAATCATACGTTCTACGTCGCGCTGAGACTGACAACGCTGACTGAGAGCTAACGATCGATAGTACTACTTATGTTTTACACGAACAAGACGACAATCTGACTCTCTGCTCAATGTTGCACTTTCTCGCTCTCGCTTTCTTCGACAACGTCTTCAGAGCTTCGAACCTCGATTGTTTCAAGACAATCTCTCAGATAAAGGTTTTGAAATCACGACAAGTCATACAGCTTGAGTGAAAAGATAACATATTGAACAAGTGCATTTTTCGAAGAGCAGAGAAAAGAATTAGTGAGATGAAAATTTCGAATCGAGTTTTGCCGTACTATTTCATTAGCAAGCACTTCAGAAAGATCGAGCAAGACGCAGAATTTCGCGAGAACTTGACATTGTATGTCATTCGTCGAGTCACAGACAACGTCGTAAACGATATTTATCATCGTTGTGATCTATTCTTTGATCTGTTTGCTAACGCAGTTCAGATGACGCGACGAAAGCTGTTCGTAATCAGATCATGAGTCATTCTCAAGAAGAGATGTTCAAACATTACATATCTCAATCGATTAAATACGACGTTCAATCTGCTTATCTTGATATCGAGTCGAGAGTTCAGCTTATCTCAGCTGCAGAGAGAATGATTCTGTCTCAAGATCGACGCGCGTCGATCGAACTCTCGTCTCTGAAAAAGCGTGAAGTCGATCGTCAAGATCAGATCGTTGATCTCAGAAACAAAAGAGCTCGTCTGATTCAACTGTGTCAGACAAAACACGTAACTCTGAAACAAGCTCGAATCAGCGAAAGAATACTCGCTTGTAAATTTCATGTTGTCGATCAGACTCTGAGAAACGAGATACGATATCAGAGAAGTCAGCGCTTAAAGAAGAAAAAGGAAGAATTTTTCGCGACAATCAACGTTTTAGAAATTCAAAATCAGCTCATCGACTTGCTCGAATACTGCGTTTCTTCTCTTTCTACATCATCTCAACATTATCTTTTGAAACGCACTCGCTTGACTTGCAAGTTGTTTGAATCAACGCAATCATCTTCTCACTTCGAACAAACGATGCTTCTGCGCCTTTCGACTCTTCACGACCTCATACAATTATGCGCTCGCCAGAAGTCTCGAAGATCGAGAACGATGAACTTTGAGAAGAAGATCGAAAGTATAATCTCGAAGTTAAGCTCGTCAAAAGAAGAGGCATATTCGATCCGTTGTGCTGTGAGAATCTGTCTTTTCTGCCTGAGTAATGTGGCTTTGTCGCGTCAGTATCGACAAAGAAACTTCAGCAGCGGCAACAGGCTTGCAAAGCACCTCGAGAACCAGCATTATATGCTCTTACGTCGTGACCTCGTCTCAGTTGGTCAAATTCCGTGCTCTCATTCAGTCTGCAGCAACATACTTGAGGGTATCTCGCACTTTCAGAACCATGCAGCGAAGGTGCATGAGGTTCGGTTCACGAGAAGCTGTGGTCAGCCTGCAATGACAGACTAACAGAGACGCATTGCCTCTGAGAACACCGTGTATAATTAAGAAGCGAGTGGTCTACTTTGAGATTTCTCATGCTAGGATCAGTTACAATGAATAGTAATATTACAAAGTTATTCATCAGAGAAGATTGCCCCAATAGCTGAACAGATCGGGCTTCGCTTATGCTCACTTCATTGAGCCCTTTTTCATGTTCTCTGTCAGATTGTATGAAGATCATTCACGATTCAGGCTACTTCGTCAATCACGCAGTCACTATGCATAAATCGAACCTTGAAGTTCAAACTGTCACTATGAAAGCACTGAAGCGAACTGTTAAGTCTGGTTAACTTGCCTTGTTTACTTTATGAGAATGTCAACTTTATATCTCGTTTGAAATCATATTATGTATCTCTTGTATACGTGTCAAATGTTAGATTGTGAATTAATTTTATTCTAGTTATTTAAAATGATTGAGAAGCATTTATGTCGATGCTTTTATTTGCATTACGCTGCATGAACCTTGACGATGATCCTTTAATTGAGAGGGAAAAGGTGTCAGAAGAAGGCGGCAGTCGTTTCTTCGCAACACTTGCTGTTCTTCTCACCGGCAGTTTTCTGTGTCGATATGCCGCTAGCCTTGTATGATACTTCCTTTGGGATGAGAAAAAGAGCACTGTTCATTGCATAGCATATCTTATTTCAGTTTATTTAACCTAGACTGATGATCATCATCTTCTCTACAATTGACCCAGAATCCAATATTCGCAATCGCTAGGGCTCGCGCTATGACTTTTGCGTTTGCTAAATGAGGACACAGAGTTGCCCTAGCGTCATTGAGTTCTGTTACATTCAGAGCGATAATAGATAGTGTACCTTAGCCCTGCCTCCTTCTAGCATAGCTAGAAGCATTGCTGACTGTACTTCTTTCCTGTCGTGCCTGTCAAGCACTTTGTGTCTGGTGACTAGATGGTACTAAAGCGGTAGGATTGCTGTCAAGAAGAGCTGGGTTATAGTATTGAGGTTCAGCTTCTGTCTCGTGCCCTTCACCAGGCCTTCTGCTCAACTTCTACTACCACCTACGCAATACAAAATCGTATCCCTGCCCCAGAACAAGAAGACATTTCGCAACTGTGCTTCACGACTGTCTTGCGGCGAGATGAAAAAAAATCCAAAGCACTATATCATCATAAACTAAGCCAAGCTGAACTTCTAGGCCTCATCCTTCGACCGATTCCACCTCAACTCCCCCTGATCTCATCCCTTCACCCCCTTCCCCCCTTATTCATGAAGGTGCCACTAGTTCATCCCTTCCCTCAAGCCCGCGCACCCAAGCCCTACCTTAAATTTCACCTCCCTTTGTTCTGCACCCTCTCCAAATTAATTCTTCCACCCCTTCCCCCCCACCCCCAAAACGGCGTGCCACATAAATACACCTCCTCCGCTTCAGCTCATGGGGAGAGCTTACGTATGACACTAGGAGAAAGGTGTAGGGGAAATTGCGTCTGGGCGAGGAGGATGAAATGGGGATGAGATGTGCTAGGGGGGGGCGTGGGATGCTTTCGTTGCGATTACTTGGCCTGTATACGTAGAGAGACTACGGGGCTGATACTTGTGGGAGAGATTGGGAGAGGGTTAGGGTTTTGAGGGAAATGGTGGGAAGGGGGTTTGAACGCAAGGTATCGGGATTCAAGACGCTCATATCTAATTTCTCGACCTGACCTAGCCTTGGCTTACACGTCCACTACATTTCTGATGAAAGCAATCATGAAGTCTCATTGGCCACGCCGGGGTGGTCGATCATGGAAAGTGGGGAAAGCCTGCACGTTGCTACCAAAAGATTTATCTTGAGCTAGGTGACGTGGTCGGCGAGATTTTTGTAGCAAATGGCTAGTTTAAACTTGTCTGCTGAAGATCGAAGAGGGGGGTTTGCGATGATGAGGGATTATGATTGCTTCTAAGGAGGGTTTGTTCTTGGACACCCCTGCTTGACAGGGCGGTGTTAGCCATCAAAGCGCGATTGGTCCACGCCATGGCAGGATGTGGGAACCAAAATCGGGGGTTTACCGCAATTAATAAGGTAAGTGAAGATTTCCGTTTCTTCCGTGTTTTTCTTTATGACCCCTGAAGATTTGCAGTCATCTCATAGCAGGAAAACGATTCTGACTGTGAAATATACATGATGTACAATGCTAACTGCCTCGCGCTAAACCGAGACACATTAGTAAAGTAAATAAACGATCTTTAACTTCTTAAAAAAGGTAGAAAATTATCGTAAGCGGGAGTGAAATGTGAAAAATTAAGGTTGTTATCTAAAGTCTTCCGGTTGTTGTACCATTTCCTCAACTAGTTAACCCAGGCCACGCACACACATAACAATTCTTCCAATAACATTCTCCCTTAAAAACTTATGGAATTGCCAATCCTCTATGTCATCGCCAAGATCGCGGGCGAAACAAATCTCTGCTGCCCTGGCATACTGAGATCCGGCAGCGTGAATCAGTCTGCCTTTGCAGATGTCTAGATAAATCTCGCGCAATCGCTCCGGATCAGATATTTTGGAGAACTGCTTCTTCTCGGGATCCAGGCTCCAGATGGGTCGCCAGAGCGCAATCTCTAACATGAGAACTCCCTTTTTACATGGAATCAAAGTCAAAATTTCCCATTACTCGGAAGTGGGGCTCAGGGAAAGGGGTCATACCAAAGAGTATACGTCGTGCTTCTTCTGGAACGGCACTGGCCGTCCCCACCGATCCGGATGACGATAGATGTTCCTCTCATGGCTGAAGTCTGTCTCAAGCGAGCTCTCGGCCTCGTGAGGGCGGGAGCAGTCGAAGCCGAAGATGTAAGGTTTTGCAAGCTTTAGATGCGGCGGTGGATCTTCACCTTCACGATCCTTGGTCGACATTTCCAGGGCTTTCTTGCCGAAGATGACAACACTGTCGCTCCTGAGACCCTTGTGTAACCAGCCGATGGAATGATAATGGACAATAGCCGCACTGACTTTCTGCGCCAGCCGCAATCGGATTTCTAGCGCGACCATGGGCTGAAATGCGAAGCATTCGGAAAGGAGGAAATGCGAGAGCCCGACGCAATCTTCGGGGATCTGATGAATGAGCCCGAGACGTTCGCCATGTAAATACTCGTGGGTGTAGCCTCGTCCGAGCAGAGAGCAGAATCCTTCGTCCTTGGGGATGGCGTGGAGGGTCGCGACCTTTCTTATTTGCAGAAGAACGGAGGCAGGAGCGGTGGTAGAGGTTACTTTCTCGGAAGTGTAATACCAGTATTCTACAATGACATGGATGTTGCCTTGAAATCCTTGGCGGAAGCGTTCTTTGGCTATTGCAGGCGTGGAAAAGTTTACGCGACTGTAGTTCGAAGAATCGGGGGGCGCGGTATTGTCCAACAAGCGCAATCGAAGAGCAAGCTTGGCTGAGAGTCCAGTCTCTTCTGCTTCGTCCTTCCTAACTAGGTCTTCCATGGTCGACACGTCCAATGTCGTCATGCAATCCTCTATGCGGTACATAATATCTTCACACCTCTCTTCGGTCATTCGTATGCTGTACTCTTGATCGAGTTGATACGCAAGCTCAGGCTTCTCCATTGTCGAGCTCAATAGCATAAGGCTACGGCGAAGGTCCGGCGCTGCACCGATGGGAAACACTGCCTGCGAATCCTGAATTCCTGTTCGGGTCTGAATAAGTTGCTCCCCTAGAGTTCTCGTATTTTGGGCCTTGAGTATGACCTTCTTAACCCAGACAGCGGAAATGGAATTTGGAGACTCGGTCGTCATCCAATTCACAATTTGGTCCTTTTGCGTACTAGTAGGTGGTTCAAACAGTGAGACTTGGAGAAGTAGCGAAGCGGGAGCTTCAGCTTGAGAATTTGCTGATTCTTTTGTCAAGATGTTATCCAATTGAGGTGTAATAACTATACTTGTGCTTTCGTCGTCGGAGAGCGATACATAGATGGGTTGTTGCTGCAGTTTGTGTTGTTTCTTGAGCATCTGCCGGTGTAGGTTCGCCACTTTCACACTTCCTGATTCGTCAACGATGCGGGCCATCTCTGTCATCAAGACCTGGGTGAATGACGGAACCTGTTGAGACACACCAGGAGTACGCAACCCCATAGCTGCAGCTGCGAGCAGCTCCACTTTGTGATATGATGGTTGTCTTGCGGCTTGTCCCGCGAAGCAGCAGTCCAGGATGATCAGGACGTCACACTCTGCAGCTTCGAGAGCAGGCTGTATAAGGTGCCATTTCAATGTGGATCCACCTTTTTTACGCCTGGTAAAAGACTGGGTGAGAAAATGCAGAACAATTGCTTGTTCAAGATTGTCTTACGCTGCCCAAATCGCTTCCCGGTCACCATCAAGGTCCGGATCCCCATGTCCAGCGTAGTAGACGACGATAAGACAATCATGCGTCCCAAACGAGTACAGAAATTCCCCAACGGCCTTATTGAGAGCATCTTGAGGCCTACTACTCGGGATCAGGAATTGCCGCACATTGAAGCGGAATTTCTTATCGAGCAGAGTTGAGAATTGCTTCACCTCTTGAATGCAGTTTAGGTCGTCATCTTCCCAGAGAAGCATCAATGCGTTCACTGCCAGATACCCTCGATGTTGTCGCGGATGATACTGGCTCAGCCTTGTAGAGAGGTCGTGCTCCAGCCTCGCCGCGCTCTCTCGAGTTGGCTCCATCGTGCAAAGCTACTTCTATGTTGACAAGGTAAGATTAGAACGAGAATCATTCTCGAAGTCGAACATGGCGATGAACGTACTTAAGAATTCCTTGGATTGAGTAGTCAAAAAATCTACCATATCCTGTGTGCCTGTGTACTCCCACCTCATGCTAGTTCCTCTAGGGTAAAGTCTAATGCAGCAGGCAGCCTCACTTCGCGCCTTCCTTCGAATTGAGTAGGCGTCACAAACCTGGAGTCCATGAATCCCGCTCTTGTAAGCTGAGACTAATGATAGAGTACGTCCAGTATCGAGGCAGACCATGGACTTCTCCTCCAAATATTTTCCGAACGGCAGTGCAGTCGACCTATGGGACTCTCGACCAATGTCCTCCGCCCGCTCAGCCCCGATCGCTGCTCTGAGCTTTGTCACTACGATTGCGATGACAGAATTGGAAGAATTCTCCTTCGTAGGTCTAGGCTTATCTAAACGCGTACTGGCCGGTAGGGGAGCTGCATCGACAGTGCAGATCGGCAAAACGGAGAAAGGGAAGCTTGTCACGGTCAAATTGAACCATATCGAATCGCGCTCTTTCACAGAATTCAAAGACGCCGCGTTCGAGCTTCATTTGAGCCGTATGGCTTTGGAAATACGCATCCTTGCCCACAGGGAAATCCGTGCAAACGTAAACATTGTTGACGTTGTGGGATACGCAGTTTACGAATCCGCAGGCCTGCCAGCATCCTTCTTGGTTCTGGAATACGCCGAATATGGGGATATGAGACACTTCCTTCGATCTCACAGAGACTACTCAACTCGAGATTGCGTGAAACTCTGCCACGGAGTTGCAAATGGGCTACAGGCTCTCCACCGTCTGAAGGTATGCCATGGAGACGTCAAATTGGACAATGTGTTGGTCTTTCCAGATGAGGTTGGCAAGGGCTGGGTCGCCAAGATCGCTGACCTGAGTCATGCACTTGTCGCCAACGGAGATGATACTGAGACGAAAGTCGCTCCCGGTTTCGGCACTCCCTTGCTGAATGCTCCCGAAATTAGGACTGGCACTGCCTGTAATAACGAAGCTTTCACTATTGACGATGCGCTAGTCACGGACACGTTCTCACTTGGCCTTCTCTTTTGGGAGGCTCTTAAAAAAGGAGACTCGTTCTTCGACAATTGTTGGCATTGCGCACAAATGTCTGATATTCACAGTTTGGAGAACAAGGAATTTTTTTTGAATAGCTTGACGCAAAACGGTCTTCTTCATCTCGGGCTGGACTTTCTAGATGATTTCTCAAGATTGGATATCGCTATGTACTCCAATATCAAGAAAGTATTCCAAGGGGCCTTGCAGGATGAGCCGGGCAGAAGGATGAGCATAAGAGAATTGCAGAAGATCTTGAAGAACGCAACGCAAGATGAGTGAGTGCTTGACTTATAAATACTGAATGATAGGAATTGATATTGTACATCCTAAGTAGCGGTGACGTCCTAGAGGTTGAGGTAGGAGACGTGCGAGGTTCACATAATCAAGATGATAAAATTGCCCCATTGACTGCTCTCGTCGGATTCAGTTCACTCTTTGAGGTATATAGCACTCTGATTTCCGAAGCTGTTCTGTTGATAGTTGATATGCCTATCGCAGTGCCTTGAGCTCGCCGTGGAGCAACTCGTTCTTCTCACGGATCTTCCGCCGTCTATGAAATGTCGAGTTGTGTCTGATCTCAAGAGGTTGACGAAGAACACAAAGGGGCTTCGAAACGGCCATGGGTACGCTGAGATGAGCTTGAGTGAGTGTTATGCAATTGGATATGGCGTAAAGCAGTCCCTCGAAATGACGACGCACTTGGTGGGAGAAGCTACAACAAAGGGATCGGAGAAGGCTAAGGCTTGGTATCCACGATTATGTGTCGCACTGAATGTACAGCCTATCTGGACAGATGCTACTTCAGACTATCAATACGCTGATGAGCAGCTATTAAGGTATCCCGGTCATCAGTATCTGTGTGAACGAATACGTTTGTTCATGTTGATCAAAATCCGACAGGCACGCCTCGACGCACAGCTTACCCTCGAGCCGCATTCTTGGTCTAGTATTATCGCTAACAGGCAGGGAAAGAAGGGAGAGAGCCCATGCTTTCCTTACCACCTCACAACGTTCAACCACCTACAAATCGACGAGCTTGGTCCCTTGCAGCTGGCAGCATGGCTCGGATGGAACGATGACTTACAAATTCTACTAGACAGAAACTCCAATGTCAATGAGATCACACGCTTGGGTCGAACAGCGACTCATTACGCTTGCCTTGGGGGTCATTTACCCACCTTGCAGCTGATCCTTAGTCAAGGAGGTCGTGCTACAATTCAGGATAAGTTTGGCTTAACTCCTCTACATGTCTGCACGTTTTTCAAGGATGAAGATTGCGAGACCGCTACTACACTACTTTTACAACATGGGGCCACTCTTAATAGTGTCATAGACAAAAGAATTTACTGGGAAGAACATGATATCGATCTCGGTGGAACTCCATTAGAATGCGCAATTGTTTGCCGAAATGAGAGCTTGGTCCGGATCCTGCTTGATCAGAGCGCAGATGACAAATGTGGGGGAAGGACAGGTCAACATATAGCAGTCAGTCACTTCTACTGGGAGATAGTCGCTCTGCTTCTTGACTATGACAATCAACGGAACAACGATGCCCCGCCCCAACTAGCGATTAGAGCTATTAGAAGACCATTCGGTCACTGGCTGGCTCACGGGGCTGACCACATGAAGGCTATCAAACTCACGATGGACGTGCTCGAAGACCACAATTTGGCGGTCAACAAAGTATTCCAACTAGAGCGAGGGAATGGAACAATACTCTTGCAAGCGATATCAGACCCACGAATTGAAGATGATTTTGAGGTTATTCGGGAGTTGATACGCAGAAAGACCGATGTCAAGCACGCCGATGAGTTTGGATTCACAGCGCTTACCTTCGCCATTTCAAGGAATGAGAACAACGATGCCTGGGCTGATACTTTAGATCTTCTGATCAGTCACTATGAAATTCATGAACTCGAGAAGCCATATAGCCTCGGCTTGGTCGAACGAACCTATCTCGAGGATGCCGTCGCAGCTGATAACGTGGTTGCTGCGAGAGCTTTGCTTACGAGAGGCGTGGACGTAAATCTGCAAACCGACGAGTTCAATGGTATACTCGCGCCGCTTCACCAGTGTATTAAATCAGATAAGTGCCCGGAGATGGTAAATCTTCTGCTGGAGTTTGGGGCAGATTTGGATTTAAATGGTGTAGCCGACGGGCTCACACCATTACAATCGAGCCTGTTCGACTCCCGGAAAAATTTTCGGCTATTAGACCTCCTACTGGATCAAAATTTGTCGAGATCCACATGTGTGGACTTCCTGCACTTCTCGCTTGGCCTGTTGATCAACGTTGTCGAAGATAAAAGAATCCATTCGGAGGAATTCTTCCGTCACCTGCTTTGCCATCCGAAATTAAATCAGTATATCGATGAATACAATGAGGATGATCAGACTCTAGCTTTCAGGGTTGCGGCAATGGGAGAAACTTACGCTATGACAATCTTGATCGAAGCTGGCGCAAATATATTGCGACCATCTTCCACAACACTCGGATGGTTTCTACCCATTCAAATTACTTTGTTGCATGGTATCGTGTCCACGAGAATCATTGCCAGCAATCCAAAACATAGATTGGGAGCAATAGGAGAGAATATACAGAGAATCAGTAAGGAAGCTTTGGAAGTCGCATGGTTGTTGGTAAAGGAGTATAGGGCCCAAGGGAGTGATCGTTTCGAAGGAATCACGAAATTGCACCTCGCGGCATACATGGGCCTACCGGATACGGTTCGCCACATCATCGCTGATAGCCAACTCGACATCACAGCCAAAGGCATGTGGCCTGGTATGCCATGTCCCGTGTCGGCGAGAAAACTTCTCGAGAGCTTAGTTGGCGGTGATGGGATGGGCTTACGCCAGCTGGAGCTGGCTCTAGGGCCAGAGATGAAGGTACAGAACGAGTCATTGGTCCGAGAAATCTCTCTTCATGAAGTAACAGACCATAGAATTCGCCATTTCAAGGATCTAGATGACACCGTGATGGAGGGGAAGGATGGAAGAGAAATAGAAACGACATTCGCGATGGCTATATCTCCTCGGCTGATCTATGAACACATGGTAAATATGATCGACATAATTCAGAAGGGTGAAGACAACTTAGTACACTTGGAGTAGATAGGCGATAGTCTATACATCCAGCCAAATCTTTAGACGGAGGCCTTATACTACTGGATGGCGTGACCTAATAACCCTTTAATTCCCTCAGCATCTCACCGTAGCATTTGCCTGATGTAGTTGAGCTCCATCACTCGCCGTTTTTCCTAACGTCAGACCCGAGAAGATCGCTCCGAGGACAGAACAATATCTCCTACATCAGTCATGTCAATATCCAAACGCTCTTAAGACACTCTAATTCGGCCAACAAGATTAAATTAAACTAGATCAAAACGAAATAAACAAATCATGAAATCATCGAAACTTACGTCGTCACGGAAACAAAGACCTCATACTTCGATACAGCCGTCACGGCCGTCACGAAACCTGAGAGCCCAGCCATGACCAGAGCCATGACGAACACCGGCCCGCCAGCTTTGTGCGTCAGATACATTGATGTGATCGAGATGATCAGCCACAGAGGAACGAGAAGCGCAACGATGATGCTCTCGGTGCCTGATATTAGAGCGGAGCTGAAGAGGAAGACTTGGGGATCCTCGATGTATTTGGTCTTATCCTTTGTACCGCAGAGAAGTGTTTCAGCCATTCGCGCAGGTCATCACTCTTCATTGAGTCGCAATTGGACTAGGGAACCCATACTTTGTTGGAGAAGAGCTGTGAGAGATCGAATAAGCAAAGACGGTTTATTCTTTTCGGCCAGCAACTATGGATTGCATGCTCGCCCAGATCTGCCTACCTTAGAACTAGCACGCGGAAAGCGTACCAGAATATGCTCAATCAGCTTGCCAATGGGGCCCTTGTCTTCTGTTGGATCTTGCAGAGCAATCAAGTCCCCTTGGGCGGCTGCTGAGAGGAAAATAGTAGATTCCGACCGTACGAGCGGTTTGTTGCCATCGACCCAGTTTGTCAGGCTTTGAGAGTCTCGCTTTGATGCTGGCGATAGCTTGAGGAGGTTATGGTAATTTAGGAGTGCTGAATCTATCAACAGTATTTGAATTGCTTGGCAAATATCCTGAAAGGCAGTCGTTGGTTACATGTGTACGTACCGTAATTCTGCAGTACGGTCTGCAGTCTTGGGAGCAGTACCCGCCGCTCTTCGTTGCGATCGTGTTTCCGGCTGCTCAGGTACAATGACGTCTCTTCTGAGTCATCTAAATCGTCGAGCTGTTTCTGCAGCTCCCACAACTCATCTTGCAGATAGAGAAGGTTGCGTAGATGTAGGATATCAAAGCGTTTTAGTAACGCGAAGTTAGGGTCGAGACTCATGAATGCTGCTAATCGTGGATATCCTTGTCGGTAGTGGTCGACTTCCTTGGAGAGTCAGTGGGCAGAGCCTGACTTAAGAAATTAGAGGATTCTATACCATGAGCTTTCGTATTGTCCGTGACATAATGAGAAGCCATAGTCCTTGGCCTTCAAGTGAACGAAAACTTGAAAGAATGAGGGGAAATGAAAGCCAATAGAGGATTTATCCTCGTGCCTTAATTTAGGTAGCAAGATTGCCAAACAGAGTTTCTCGATTGGGCCACACTAATTTGCTAGCAAAGCTACAAGCAAGGCTGCATAGAATCGGCGCATTATTGAACGGTTGTCTCATTAATCAGACTGCTGACTCATCTCGAAGAACAATAAACCTTGTTTTTACCTTCGCGCACCATAGAAGGGTTCACCTAGCACCGGTCCAGCCCTGTAGGGCTGATAATTTACATTTCATATCTTATTGCTTCAAAAGATTCGTTTTAGGTGAACTATGTAGCTAATAAAACCTCTTTGAGGTCTTTCTGATATGCATGCCTCGCTCTAATTGATCATTTGTAAATATTTCGTTGTTTCTTTGCTTTCGCTTCTGCTTCTGCTTCTGCTTCAGCTGTCTGAGTCTGACTCATAACTTAATTAGTCAATCATCAGATCTACACTTCATCAGCATGAGTTGTTACGATCCTGGCTATGGCTATGTTGATGGCTATACCGAGGGCTACCGCCGGTCGCCGGCCACTAGGCTACAGAATATGCTTCGAGGCCAACTCTATTGGGGGTTAGCTTAGGTTCCCCTAAGTCATATAGATAGCCGGCCCTGCCCTCCTAGATACTTTCCTTCCTTAGCATTTATATACTCGTTTGATTACACTCATATGACTCGCTCTATGCTGGCCCCTAACATGAGTAGTGAATAAAATGTTCGATAGAGATAGCTATAACTAAGACTTTAAGAATACAGAAGAAAGAAGAGAATTTCGTTGAGCTGTATTTATAGTAGCGCTCATGACCTGCGCTAGGCCCAAAGGGAAGGTGCTGTGGTACAAAGAGGTGTGTTTGCCAGGGCCCTATTTGCCAGATGCCGAAATATCCAGAATCATCGTTGTTCCTTGACCATGTGTCGGGATTTCTTGGGCCTATGGCCCGGAAATCTCCGAGAGTGCACGGGCCACTATTGAGGCTGAAGCTACTTCTTACTGTAAATACTCGTATTACTACCTCTATAGCAATTACAACTACACTCAACGAACCTGATGTTGGCTGTATTTGATTCTACCATCTAACTATGTCGACCCGCGCTGGTACAGTACAGAACATCAAAAACGATTCTGAAGGGGACAATGGCTGTGACGAAGAGTCTGTTGAAGACTCAAAAGAGGGCAAGCTTGAAAAAGCAAGGACGAAATCGGATGAGAGGGTAAGTCGCAAGTGCTGCCATAATAATCCTTCGCGTGATAGCACACTAAGAACTACTTTAGTCCGATATAGACTGGCGATCTTTTGTTGGGAAGTACTCCAACGTTCCAGATGTAAGTATCATGTCCTCGCGACGATCAAGAGCCGCTCTCGGCCAATATTGAACAATTCATCTCCTATATGTAGCGATCCTCAGCTAATGAACAACCCTTGAACCTGGTTCTAGTTTCCCTTTGAAATTGGCGAGAATGTCTGGATATTGAGACCTTCTGACCGTGCAACGCTGGGGCCGTTTCGAATTGACAAAGCGCTTTCGGCAGATCGATTTGAGCTTGTGTCGACGACTGCCAACGGCGCTGCCCAATCAGTCATCGTAGAAGAGCAGTACTTGAGGAGGAATGAGAACGCTCTCTCCTAGACAGTAATTACTGCAGCCAATCAGGACGAAGGCTGTCTCAAAGGCAAGATTTCGATCCTGCACGGTTCATCAAGCGTACTCAATGCGTCGAAAATCTTCCACTGAAATAAACGGAGCTACCTTTTGCGCACGATGTTGGGGTTGAAAGCTTACCGTCAGCAACGATTGACCGCTGAAATGTCGATTAGAAGGCAGCTGTCGCACTTGAAGCCCGCAAAACTCGTCAGCAAGGAGCCTGGCATGGAAAAGTTGCGTCTGAATTTTAGAAATGCATCATTCATGTACGCTCTTTCTTGCGCCTTGGCTTTTTGATGAAATTGTCAGCCTTCAACTTATCTGCATATTTATCTTAGACGTAGTTTGTTCTGAATTATTCTGCGCCTTTTCACAAAACCTAGCCTTAGTGTTCTCTCGAAAATCTCACTACAATTATTTTAGGCTCTCAAATATCTACTGCGCTCCACTCAAAAAGGCCTTGTTCTCTCAGTGATCTCTATACTCGCTTTCTCAAACGAGAATAACAATCTTCAATTCTACTCGAAAGTAAGTTAGATGTATATGTGATGTCGTCTTCGTCAACAAATATACAGCGTTAGCAGCGAATATCTGACAAAATTACAAGGTTTTACGCCAGTGATGGTATGAAGCAGTTTCTAGGCGATAGACTGACTGAATTGGCACCTAGCCAGTTTTTGTGCTGCCACCAACCGTAGGACAACCACACTTTCTATTGCTCGATTTCTCTCGCTCCCAAGCCACTTCCCGGCCTTGAGTGGTCGGCGCGTGGCTAGACGAATGTCACCATCTCTATGTTCATTTCTGCCTCCCTTACCCGTTTTCGCCATCTGGACGAGACATTTCCAGAATGGTATCACCTTGGGGTCCAATACTAATTAAGCAGTCTCCACTCATAACGCCAAGTCTATAAGGGTTCGAGGGTTCTGAGCAGGCTGTGGAAAGTGGCAGTCGGACACCACATCCGTCACATCAAGCATTATGGCATACGAGCACGGAAATGGCCATCGCTATCACCCATATCACGCAGGAAGTGGGTCGCCACAAGTCAAATGCACGGTTGCAGAACATGACAGAATATCTTGAAACAAGAAAAATGGTACATCCTCCGGTCACAAAGTAAATTCCACATGAAAGAATATGACCATCATCAAACTTTGCATGTGCGAGTCGGTCTGCCCCGTTTGCGTCCATACTGTGGGCGGCCGTTTGCTTCAAACTGCCGCAGCAACTTCTGTGCGTTTCCTAGTTCACCTTTGCGCAGCCATGTATTTTTCCAGCGTACCATGTATTCCGTTCCCGACACTGTCTCTCTCTTGTCGAGTATCTTGATGATTTCCCACTCCGGCTCCTCGATTTGCGCTGCATCGCCTTGTCCCTGAACCTGCTCAACAATAGGTAGGCTGGTGATAGTACCGCTAGTAGGGCCTGAGAGAATGGTGGCATTACGGATTTCGGGGTTGACAACCTTCGATTCAGGAGAAGTGCCGTTGGCCTGAGTGTCGAGATGCTGGTGTTGAACCGCAAATATGTTTTCTGTTGAACGTCAGACGGGCCATTCACTTTCCCAAATAGAAAAAGCATATTCCACACTCACCTTGACTGCCAGCAGCTTCATTTTGATGAGGTGACAAACAGCGGCGGCGTTTGATATGACGCTTCGACGCAGATTTCCCCTCAACGGCAGACAGACTCCTTTTCTTTATAGATTGCAGCAAAGGCGTAGTTTTCTTGTCGTCGTTCCCGTTAGGTTTCTCTTTATCTTCTTCCTTGTCATCTATCTTCGCTTCTTGGCCGTTGCACGGATCCTTCTTGTCCCCATTCGTTAATGAATCAAGCATGAGACCCCGGCGATTTCCACCTTTGAACTCGCGCACTGGTTTATTGTACTTCGAGGAGACGATGGTATTGCGGTGCGGTAGAGGCTTCTTTGAGGTAGAATGTTTGTTCTTCTTGGTGGGGCTAGGAATTCTGAATCGATAAAAGTTCGTTAGCATCGAAAATAACGAAGTAGAAGTTTGGGGTCGCACCCATCCTCTGAGCCTGTCACAGACGTCGGCGGAGTGCTAAGCGTCCCCTGGTTCCCATCCTGTTCTTCTGAAGTACCGTCGCCACTGCTATCAATGCCCTGATCCTGAATCACAATCGGATCACCTGGAGAATGTTAGACGACCATTTAGTTCCTGAATCCGAAATACGCATTCAATGCTTACCTGGACTGCCAGGTTTATTCAAAGTCGAACTTGCGCAAGTGTTCCTGTCTTTAGGTTCCAGGCCAGAAGGATACCTGAATATGAGCTTCGACTTGTTTCGTAAAGCGGCAAACCAAGCGGTGTCAGTGTCGTCATCGTCGGTACCGTGGGTCGGGATTGACTGGTCTTGAATCATCAGACATGCCCTCAGCAATTGGGTTGTCCGCACTGATCTGAACGCACGGCCTCTTTCTTTTCATCTTCTCCGTCAGCGGTCAAATCGTTGCAAGTCTCGACGTGAATACTGTCACCAGCCTCTCGCTGAGCATCTGGGGCATCGCAGTCCTCTGAACGATTGTCACCCGCTGCCATCGACTTCTCTGTCTGCCGTCAACATCGTTTTCGGCAACATATGAAGCTGATGTACCCACCTTCGTTTTTGTTTTCGCTCGCTCTGGGACTGCCAGCGCTGTTGCGATCGTCCTTGGCGGTAAGCTCGAAGTTGCCTTCAGATCCTCCCGTTGGATGTTCATCACTCGAGCCTGTTCATTGCTCTTCTTGCGCTTTTCCAGCACCAAGCAGCAGCCCTTCAAAGGTTGGGAAGTCATCGTCTTCCTCGTCACCAGTGCGGTCGTTGCGGCGAGTAGAATTGGGTTTGTTGGAGGTATCTGGAAACGTTAGTTGCTGTTCATCAAACAGCAATGATAGGAAACTATACCTCCGGCATCTTTTTCGGCGCAGAGGTTCTGTGCTGACATGTGGAGTGGATCTGTAGACTCCTTCGGCGGTGGCTCAGTCATGTCTAGAAATTCGATCAAGTCGAAGTCTTGGAGACTTTCGCTCGCTTTCTTGCCCTTTCCACAAACTGTGGGGACATGAAGGTTGGAGACTGTAGGCCGCCCGTCGCTACGCAAGCCTGCCGTGGCTGGGGGTTGATAGGAATGAACGGAATCCATGTTGACAAGAGTTATTGTAGGACACAAGTGCAAAAGCTAGCTAGTGGATCCAGATGAAGTCTGATCTTTTTTGGCTGGGGAGTCTGGGAGGGAAGTTCCAGTTGGAGAAAGACAAGGAGAGGCCGGGTATATGTACACAAAGGCTGGCAGGCCATTCACTGCAATCTCCTCACTCCAAATCCTACTCTTTTCCCTCCACTCCTGAGACCATCGATCGCCGATCTTCAGTCATTTCTCTCACATCAATGTGAACGCCCTGGCACAGCTTTCAGCCGCTGGGATCTCGTATTCGATCAACATCACATGCAGCTTGATTCTCACTGCGCCCCTCCACGTCTTGAGACCCTGTCTGGGTGGCTCTTCCCCACAATCTCGCCTTTCGACATCCAATCATCCCCTGTCTCCTTCTTGACCTTGTGCCGCCATCGAGTCTCACCGCAACAGCTAGCTGGATAGTCCCAGCGTTTCGCCTCGCAGAACGCCTCGCCATTGATGGTGCATGGCTCAGCCCCGGCACAGCTGAGACCATCACCGCCGCGAGTTCGAAACCTGGCACTGTAACTGGCGCGGGTGAAGAGAGCTCGGCCGAAGGGTACATGGAAGCGTCACACCTCCAGGAGCCTGATCGCCGATCCAGGCATCACAGGGCAGTGAATATGCATGTCCTCGTAATCGAGCCGCTGCCACGTCAGCACCAACAGATGCCTGAAGCTCCAGCTGAGCTGACCTCGGCTTGGCTGTCCAATCAGCCTGGGTTGAATCCATGCAGGAGGTGCCACTAGACCGCTTTCAAGGGTTCAGCGCCGACCATACGTTGGCGGCGCAGTAGAAAGGAACCTGAGGGGGAACATGAGGCATATGTTCGATTGGTCCAGGCGATGGGAACGCCATGTCCATTGCGCTGGTGCCTTCGTCATAGCCACGCCGATCCTCAAGGCAATCAAAGCCAAAGCCCAGTAGGAAGCGGCGGCGGTAGCTGCAAGTTGTGAGAGGGCTAACAAGGGAGATGGAGGAAGAGAAGGCGTTCTCGAGGAGAGAGTATTCGAGGAAGTGTAGGAGGAGAAGAGAAGAGTTCTGTAGACAGGCAGACGGGCCTGATCGAGTTTCCAACGTCAGCGATGAGAGGACAGATGAAGTTCAGCTCCACGAGGAATCGAGATCGTCGTGAAAAGGTCAGATTCGACAGAAGCGTGTTGGGAATGAGTGCAGGTATGGTGTGTGTGGGTCGCGGTCCGAGCGCGAAGAGGAGTGGACAAGACCGACCAAGGACCAGGGGTGCTCAAGGGAACCGATGCGGGAAACCTGGAAGCTGTGAAGGAAAGATGGACAAGGAGAAGGGGGAGGGCGGTATTTATGTCTGGAGAAAGCGGCGATGAGCTGTGCCGTAAAGTAATTTACTTTCAGGTGTTTGCCGTGCCGGGTTTGGCACCCCCCCGAATCGGGCAAAGCGCGTCGGCACAGCTCATCGCCGCTTTTCCAGGCCATAAATATTCGCTCGTTCCCCTTCGCCTTCCAACATTTCTCCTCATTTCCTTTGTCTCTTTCGCCTGGGCTTTTTGTCGGCTTCTCGTTTCCATTCCATGACCCTTTGCTCGGACCTCAACCCGCATCTGGGAGAAGTCTCACCTTTGCGATGATCGATTCTATTGGCCCTGTTTGAAGGCGCGCACTTTTCCCCTTGACTTCTTGGATCGCTGTCCTTCGCGTCCCTCACCTGCGCCTCCTAGAGTGATCCTCGACCTTTCTGTCTTCCTCTCTCAGCGTCCTTCTGTTTTCTGCCCATAGCTGGCCTTCTGTTCCCCGCTCTATTAGCGTGGCAACTATTGTTCACGGGGTGTTGAGCGATCGCCATCGTCACGACAAGGGCGCGAGCAAGGTGGAGCCTGCCCAGAGCTATCGCCTGTGCGCCGAGACCAATTGAATAAATGCCTCACACCACCCTGAGCGTTTTTCCTACTGTGCCGCCGGCGAATGGATGGCGTGATGCTGTTGCTAGCGGTCTGGTGACATCTCCTGCCGAAGCCTGGCTTACGGCAATTGGGCAGCCTCGTCTAGTTCAGCTTGGCTGGGTTTCGGGCATCAGTTGGTGCTGACGTGGCAGCGGCTTGATTGAGAGGATATGCATGTGCACTGCGCAGCACTGCCTGGATTGGAACCCTGGGCTGTTGGAGAGGTGACATTTTCCTGTGCCGTCCTGTGCCATCTTGCCGAACACCCTTCATCCTTGCCATCTGCATCGAAAATCCCCCAGCTCATGAAGAGATTGTCTCAGTCGTGCCGATGCTGAGCCATGGAATCTTGGTGGGTCATCGACGATCAGCTTTAGGGGGGACAATCCGCGCAGTCTGGACGCTCCTTAATGTCCTGCGAGGCATTCTACGAGGCATTCTGTGAGATGTGATCTCTGGAGATATCAGCTGGCTGCTACAGAGAAGACTTTCAGATACACATTCTGCCGAGGAATACCGCGCGTGAATTGGATGGCAAGAGAACAGAGGAGGGAAAAAAGAAATCATTGGGGACTGAGCAACCCTTGAGGGTTGCGTGCAGCCAAGAGGGTGCTTACGAAGGTTCAGAGGAACAGCGTAGAGATGGTGTGACTCGCAATGGGATTGAGTGTACCTCGTACAGAGAGCGGTTAATGAGCCACGACATATAATTCATCTTGCGCTCTTCTTTAGAACAGGTAGCGATTTCCACCGTTTTCTTATTTACAAGATTCTCTCGCAATTTTATTCTACAATGACTGTCGTTGACATGATCTTCATTCACTTCTATCGATCATCGCCGGTCACGAGCTCATGCCTCAGTCTAAAGCCATCAACTTGAGGTAGTGCTGACGAAAGACGCGATGCGATCTTACAGCGCGACAGGTGAAACAAACCTTTCAAGACGAATTACGAGATTGAATCTCAGCTTCAAAGCAAGCTGGCTGAAGAAATCAGAGTCGGAAATGAAGGTATTTTTAGAACTCAGCGTCATGAGAAATTCATCTAACGAATGCAGAAAACTCGAAAAGAGCTGAGAACAATCGAGGCGACGGCGACAGTGACATCACTAATGAGGAAGATCTTTGCCTTTCATTCATCGAGTCTTTCGAAAATCTTCGCAACCTTTCGTTCGAAATCGAGAAGAACACATCTCTTTCATTGAAGAAGATTGATCAAGCTCTGTTTGATGACGAATTCTTCGACATTGACGACTTTCTTTGCCTTCTCAGAGCCTGTGCAGTCTCATTAGCTTCAGAGAAATCTCAGCTTTGTGAAGATGTTGCACAATCATCAATGAAGCAGAGTTCTTTATCGAGAATGTCGAACTCAATGTTCTCTATCAATGACGAGCCTATGATCGCAACGATCACATTGAAGGTTTGAAATTCTCTCAAGCGCAAGGCAAACACAGTCAATATGAACGAAGACAGCAGAGTCAAGATTCATGATAAGATTATATTCACTTCAACTTCGACGTGTCTAACAATCTTACAGAACAGTCACTCGAAGTTCTCAATAACATCGAAATCAATAAGTCATTTATCAAACCAATCTTCGAACCTAGTGATGAGCGAAACAAGAATTCAGACATCATGTTGACTAGAACGCTCTTCAAGTCACTGAGCAAGCAGATATTGACTTTTTCGAGACTGAGTAAGCTCAACTTCAAGCGTGAGACACAGACTAAGCGTTCAGATCAGTGCGCATGTCTTCATTGTTGTGAGCACGTCTGATAATTCTAGAAGACTTAATCGTGATCGACGATATCGATGAGAACAAAATTGACATCGATGATCATGATTCTTCTTCATTGAAGAAGCATAGAGAATCAAAGAAAGCGACTCTACAATCTGTATTCAAAGTTTCACCTGAACTCGAATTTTACTATAATCGAGCGCTTCAAGATCACGAGAATATCGCAAGCTCAAATCGATCGAGTGAGCTTGATGAGAGTCAAGATAGAACAGAACGTGAATCTTTAATACAAGAGTAAAACGATGTCTGACATTTCACAGACAATTCGTTCGTGATGCAGAACGAGAACATCAAGACTGACGACGAAAGCACTTCTGCTGAGATAGCAAGCATTATGTCTGAGATTGATACTGTAGACACTTAGCTCAACGCACTTTGTTCAACAAAAGAGTCAACGACACACTATTGCTCAAATTCTAATGCAATCGCTGAGTCTTTTGATCGTCTATTCTCTTCTAGCATCACTTCATTCGAGAATCGTGAAAGACGATCTGTTCATGCAAATGTTCACAATGAAAGAACGTCAGCCATCGTCAAATTCGTCAGCACTATCGTCATCAGATCACTTGTCATCGAGCAACATCAGAATTCTGGTGACTCAGCAGAGATAGAGAAGCAGAAGTGGGAAATTACGAAGATTCTCGAGAAGAGAGCGGCCGAATTAGAAACGAAATACAGAATACGCTGAGAAGATACATGATTGCTCAGCAGTAAATTGAGAAGCGCACAGAGATTGTTGAAGAAGTTCGAGGCACAAGATCGAGCACAGCATGAACGTAAACGAGATAGATCGACTCGAATGAACAAAGGCTGATGATCGTGCATTTGTTCGTAATCACATCGTGAGTGCGTGTACGATCATGTCTCTGCGTCAAGCAAGCACGCAACCTATTCGTTGTCAAAGACTCAGCTGTAGCGCGAAAGAAGATGAAGGAATTGATTTGCAAAATTGATTGATCGTCAATGAAGAACAGAAAAGCAAGCGAAGACAAGAGCGTATTTCGAGATTTGTTAACTATTTTAGAGCTTGAGTCTGCTGCATATTGAATTAAAATAATGCAATAAAGAATGAGAAGAGAGTTGATTGTAATCACTTCTTGTAATAAACGTCTAAGAGAGGCTTTCAAAATCGCTGTCAGTCATATCTTCAGAAGAGAACTTTTGAGCTCATTATTTCAGAAGGTCTGACGTTGTTTGTCTTCTATGATTCAATATTGACTCATTCAAGCTGCATAAGACATCATCTTGCACTGTCTCAGAAGAGTTTTCCTGAGAGACGTTACCTTGAATAGTTCACACTGCCTATAAATGGCGAGGCACTAGAGGCACTCATCTCACTGCTCGAGTCACGAGTTCAATCACGATGTATCGTACCAAATTGAAGTGACGTGCCAGAATTATGTAGAACAGAGTGCTATAGCGAGAAAGATGTCTAGAAATGAAGCAGAACTGCAGCAGATGAAGAGAATGTCGACAGTAAATATCATTACTAGATTCGTTGACTGCTCGAGCAAGTCTGTTATCAATGAAAAGCATTGCAGTTTTCAGTCTTTGCTGACTCAGAACTTACGAACTTATTAAGTAGTTTCATTAACGCTCTCAATATTTAATCGATCATGAACACATGCAACGATAGATCTAGTAGGTGAGTAGATCTAGAAGATAGGCTAGATACAGATGAGTAGGTAGATAGGTAGGTAGGTATGTCTCGCTGTAGAAGAGTATCTTCTCGTGTATCTGAAAGGTAAAAGGTGACGAAGGAGAAGAAAACTTCGCTCGAGAAACCTCTATAAGTGCCGGTCAATATTCTCGTGAATCCTGAAGATGCGAATCAATGATGTCGTGAAACTCTGCTCGGGAAAGGTCTATCAATGGTAGGCAGTATCCCCAGAAGGTGTCGACCAGCGCTCATGAGCTCTGCTCGGGAAACCTTCACCAGTAGTAGCCAATATCCTCAGAAGGTGCTGATTGATAGAAACCTCTATCAATGATGAGCTACGATCAGAGTTGTATGAAACAATGAGCTAGCTGAATGAGGATCTGCAACCATCAAAGCAATCATTTCAAGTGTCTTCCCGAGCTCCATGTGGTCTGCAAGGATGCCACCACTGGGTTCTGTGCTCTTGAGGGAATAATTAGTAGCCAATATCCCCAGAAGGTGCCGAGCAGCACTCATGAGCCATGCTCGAGAAGCCTCTACCACTGGTAGGCAGTTTCCCCAGAAGGTGCCGATCAGCACTCATGGGCCCTGCTCGGGAAGCCTCTACCACTGGTAGGCAGTATCCCCAGAAGGTGCCGACCAGCGCTCATGAGCCCTGCTCGGGAAACCTCTACCAGTGGTAGGCAGTATCCCCAGAAGGTATCGACCAATAGTGCCGTGAACCCCTGCTCGGGAAGCCTCTACCACTGGTAGGCGGTATCCTCAGAAGGTGCCGACCAGTACTCATGAGCCATGCTCGAGAAACCTCTATCAATGGTAGTCAGTATCCCCAGAAGGTGCCGACCAGCACTCATGAGCCATGCTCGAGAAGCCTCTACCAGTAGCCATGCTCGGGAAACCTCTATCAGTGGTAGGCGGTATCCCCATGAACTTTGAAGGTGCCGCCCAGCACTCATGAGCCATGCTCGGGAAAGCTCTACCAATGTGGCCAATATTCCCAGAAGGCGCCGGCCAGCACTCATGAGCCATGCCCGGGAAACCTCTCCCAATGGTAGGCAGTATCCCCAGAAGGTGCCGACCAGCCATGCTCGGGAAGCCTCTACCAATGGTAGCCAATATCCCCAGAAGGTGCCGACCAGCACTCATGAGCCATGCTCGGGAAACCTCTACCAAAACCTCTATCAATGGTAGGCAGTATCCTCAGAAGGTGTCGATCGGCACTCATGAACCCTGCTCGGGAAACCTCTACCAATGGTGAGCGGTATTTCTCTTCCCTTTGAATCACGTTCGTACAGCATCATTTTCGAAGAAGAGGGGCGAGCAGAAGAAGAAGATTGAGCAGAAGAATCTCGATGAATCTGAAACGCGAGCTGTCTGTGACGTGCGACGGCAGCAGCAGTCTTTCGAGCATTGCTCTGACGTTTATTATTTAAATAGCTGTTAGAAGATATAGAAGGCATATTGCAGAAGGTAAAAACACGCTGTTAGCGATCAAGAACGAAGTGAAGCAGTGTAAACATGAAGTGAAATAGACAAGTTGAACATTCAAGATTTGATGATTAACTGTAATAGATTTAACTTTGACTTTCTAACTGTAATAGGTTTAACTTTGAATGATTAACTGTAATAGATTTAACTTTTCGATAAAAGAGTCAATATCTTTACAAAGAGAGAAATTAAGGTTTAAGGTTAAGATTTAAGCACGCTAAAGAAAAAGAGGTTAAAATCAGTCAGTAGAAGCAACTGCGTTGCTAATTAGAAATGATTACGTAACTACGCGCTTGTCTTGTAGAGCTATGCGACCTGAAGACTGTCATTGTTTCGTAGTCGTGCTTGCATGAAATTAATATTCTATACATATGTAATAATCTTCTGATATATGCAGAGACTCGAAATCATAGCGAAAATCATTCGATCGAAAGATCATTCAATCTGAAGTGAGAGTGATTGTTTTTTCTCATTGCTATCTAATAAATCACATTTCAATGAGTTTCTGAGTCTGTCTTCATGAGAATCTTAGCGAGAAACTTTCATTTCATTTCAAGTCATCATAATGCTTTATCTGCTTCTTTATTTTCAATGTTCTCTACTTCACTGTCATCTTTCTCTTCTGCTGCTTCGTTTCTATATTCTGCAGTATCTTCTTCATCTTTCTTTGCTACTTTCGAATTCAGATTGTCTTGTATCTCGCTCTCATTTTGAGCATCACTTTGAACGACTTTTACTGAATTCTGTGCTAGTTGTGAAAATGAGAAGACGTCTTGAATCACACTCTCGTTTCTTACAGATCTCTTCACCTGTAATCGAAGACGATGAGTCAAATGATTCTTCTCACTTTCTCACAATAAATACTGAAAATGACTCTCAAATCTTGCAATTGTCTGAGCGTAGAGCAGACATCTTCATGCAAGTGATAAGATCTGATGCATCTTGCAATTCTGACTTTGTTTCGTACTAAAAGAAGTAAGCTTTCATTCTTCGACTGATCATGTCGTTGACATTGATCTTGAACACTTACTGATTACGAGAAATGATCAAGAGAGAAGAGCTGAATGTTGCGCTTGAAACGTTCAATTTACTGCTTGTCGTCAGTTTCAGTTACTCTCAATTGTTTTCTACCTTAAGCTCAGTCACGAATCTCAAAACATGCTATCATATTTTTGACTGATCTCGATTCGATGAACGCGCACTCTCTTCAGAGTAATGATTCTTTCTCTCGCTCATTCTCTACTGTTGACGTCAATCTGCAATGAAGAACAGTTCTGTGACTCGATAAATCATTCAATCATGACTGACTAAAGCAACAATAACATCATTTATTCATAGAACGTTGTTCAGCAGTCTTCGATGATCACACTGTTGACTGTTGATATGTTGAATTATCGAATCAAGAGTCTCTTGAAGAACGTCTCTTTTTCTAAGAACTTCACAGTATGACAGCAAGATGAAAGCTTGAAACGTGACGAAGAATTTCTGAAGTTTGACGTTCGTAAGAAAATCTCTAGTGAGCAAGACGTATCTTTCAACTAGATTGACAAGTTCATGCTCTGAACGTTTATCTTTCTGATATGATTGTCTCTTGACAATAACATTGATGCAATCAATGAAAGCTTGAATGACTTGCTCATACTGCTCTACAGTATTCAATTCGAGATTGATCTGTCTCTTACGTCACTCAGTGATCGTCGAAGCATTTCGTAGAAATCAATTTGCAGTCGCATTCTTTCGTGATTTCTGTTGTGATCTCTCTCGTGATCTCTTTGCATCTGCATTTTTGAGTTTCTTACTCTTGAAAGTATTTGATGATTGAGACAGAAGTTGTGATTCATGCTCTTGTGATGATTGTAATGACAGATGTTGTTCAAGCTGCTGTGATGAGCGCGATGATTCTTGAGATTCTGCTTCATGCAAAGTCTTTCGTTTTTTTGAAGAAGATTCATCAGAAGAAGATTCATCAAAGAAAACTACGCGCTCGTTCGATAAGTCTTGCAGTTGTTCATCAAAGTCAGAACAATCTTCGCAGTGCTGACGTAAACAGTCAAACAGTCTTTTCTGAACTATCACAAAGTCATTATCTGTTGTCATATGATGAGCGATGAATGAGCAGCACACGCAGATTTCTTCATCACATCATCAAATTTACTACTGAATTTCAAGAGATATATTATTCAATAATCTGTCATTTTACTCTCTTCATTTATAACTGCTTGTAATCGCTCTGACATAGTAGAAATCTTCTCGTTAATGTACTTCTGTGAGACATGTGATCAGCTCTCATAAATCAACTCTCTAGTAGTGTGATCATTTCAGTGAGAATACTTTCTAAGCTTCTGTTTTGATAACTGTCACATGTTCTCTACAGAAGATAAATCAGGTGAAGATGCGCAATTAAAGTAGTGCTTCAGCTTGTTCTTCTGTTTTCAGATTCTGACAATGTTTTTTGAATCTGTGTCATGATCTGAATCATCATTTTTCTCTAGTACGAAACGAGAATGACTATTGATTCAGAGCTTGACGATAGACTTCAGAATTTGCTTCAAATAGATCTTCAGAGTCAGTTTTTCGTTCGTGTTTTCAGAAACATCGTAAAAGTAGATATTCAACTTGAACTCATGTTCTATTGCAGCTCAGCAATGCTGTCTCTTTAAATCTTTATCTTTAGAAGAATCTTGCTCTTGTATACAGTTTATACAATATCTTTGCTCAGGTTTTCGTATAATTTGAAGCTTGCTCTGTGACTCGTAGTCAAAATGAATCTCATCGCTGAAACAAACTGACTCTCAGTGCTGTTTTGTAGAATATCTCTTCAGCATGACGACAGTGTATGTTGAAAATGATGAAAACAGAGAACGATACTGTTACCTCTGTGATTAGTAATCTTTGCATTGATTCGACGCTAGTGAATGAGTATTTACTCTTCGCTCACTTCTTTTCTTTCTTCTTCATTCGTATGCTCTATCTACTACATAGTTTAGTCAAATATATCTGTATGTCTATTTACTCTTGTGTTCTCGTATATCAAGAGATTATGAGTTCGAGTTAGCTATTTCACTATCGGAAAAATAACAAAGAGCAGAAGCATCGAACTCGCTGTCATCAAAATCGACGAAATTTTCCCTTTCAACCAAATTTCTAGAACTACTTTCATACTTCAATCATCATACAACAATGAAAGATTCAAAGATCTATCGAGTCTCTAAGCTAAAGAAAAGCGAGAACTATGAGTCATGAAAGAAGAATATAATCAATGTCTTGAAAGTCAAAGATCTCTGAATGATCATCTCGAGAAAGCTGAAGAAATTGACATCACTGTCATTTAACGTCTTGATAGCAGATAAAAAGAAGTATATCACTGATGTTCAACATTGAGAAGATAGAAACGACAGAGTCAGCGATATAATTGACTTCAGCTGCGAAAAGAAACTCAGAATACATATATTCAAAGCAGACGACGTCACTAAAATGTGATTTATTCTGAAGACTCAATATGAGCAGTTGAATTTGATCACTCTATTTCTGACAATCAAAGAACTGACTCAATCAAAGCAATTGAATTTCAAATTCATTCAGAACTATGCAGACTCGCTCAAGCAAGTCGTTATCAAGTGTGCAGACATTAAAAAAACAGTAGAATCATGAATGCTGAGCAATCTTTTTCTTCTGAGTCTCAACGAAAGTTTAGAATCGTACATCTTCGACCTGATACAGAGCATCAAGATCAATAAATTCAAACTATTAATTGATGATATGACTATCGCTCTAGTCGATCATGACAAACGATCAAATCAAGAGAAGAACTTCAGCTTCAAAAGTATGATAGCTCAGTTTGATGACAAGAAGCCGAAGTTTTTTCGAAAGAGATCGAAGAAATGCGCTCATTGCGAGCAAGAAAGTTACAGCAAACAGAACTGCTGACATCTACATTTGAATCTTTGTTCAGATGAATGAAAGTCTTATCAGAATAGAAAGAACCTGATCAAAGAAGATGACTTCGAAACAAGCTTCGAAGTCAAAATAGTCAGAACAATGAAGATCATCTGTCGAGCTGACAGTCATACAGATGTTTGATAAATAGACAGCGAAGCTGAGAATCATGTCTGCTATGATATAGACTTGTTCAATGAACAGTCATATTGAAAGATCATCGATAACAGCATTGTTACTGCAAATAATGAGGCAGTACTCATCATCGAGAAAGATTCAATTATAATCGACGTTTTGCTGAATGATCAATCAATCAAAATTCAACTAATCAATGTTTATCACTGTTCAGAACTACACTATAATTTGATGTCAGTCGATCAGGTGAAAGTCAAAGAATATACATGTAGTATAAAGAACGGCAAATTTCGATTCATGAATTCAAAGAGTGTCGTCGCTCTCATTCACTTGAGAAATGATGCGAGAGCATATTTCGTGAATACATCAATCAACTCTTCAAATTCTCGATCAGTTACTCTGACAAGCAGAACAGAGTTAGTCAAGACGTCATGATGTCAATGACATAAACGGTTAGCTCATCTGAATATGACAGACGTCAAACGTCTTGTCAACATGAGCATTGACATCGATGTGAATTCGACTGATAGTCTGAAAAACGAAGAATTCTCAGAATCGATATGTGAAATCTGTGTCATAGACAAGCAAAATAGAACGTCAAGTCGAAAACCTCACATCAGAGTCATCAAAGTAGATGAGCTAGTACATTTGAACCTCGTCGACGATGATAAGATATCTAAGATCGATGAAGAATTCAGATATGTAGCTACTATGATTGATGACTACAGTCAATATATGATCATCTATCTACTGCAACGAAAATTCGATCTAAAAGATGTACTTCGAAAATACCTGAAATTCATGAAGATTCAGAGCACTTCGATTCAACGACTACGTTCAGATAATAAAGATGAGTATGCTGATCATTAAATCATTGAATTGCTTGAAGAGCATGAGATCAAATGAGAGTCGACGACATCATATAACTCGAGTCAAAATGAAGTTGCAGAGCAATGTTTTCGCACTCTTTTTGAACGAACTCGCGCTATACTGACTAGCGTCAATTTGTCGATACAACTATGAGATGAAGCAATAATGACTGTCATTTACCTGAAGAACAGAAGTTCTATCACTGCGTTGAACAATATAACTCTCTATGAGACATGACATGACAAGAAGCCTGACCTTAGCTATCTACATACGTTTGAATGCATAGTCTATCATCATGTGAAGAAAGCTCGTCGAAAGCTCGATGACAAGAGCTTAAAATGTCAGTTCTTGAGCTACAAGAGAGTCAATCAGTTTCGCTTGTGAAACAAGAAGAATGTACTAATATCTAGTCACGTTCAATGAAACGAGATAGTCATCGAAGTCGAGGGGTATGAAGATCTTTCGATACTAAGCTTCAATGATCAAATCGACGATTCATCTTTCTCAATAAAGATCACTGAAAATGCGAAGATCGCGAAAATAGTCGACGATCATCAAACAAGAACATCAGTCACTTCACAGAAAGCTAGTAGAAGCAGGTCACTAGAACTAGAATCAAGCGAGTCAGATAACTCAAGCGATTCTGATGCTTCTGATGCTTCTGATGCTTCGAGCGAACATCTCAAACGAGTCATCGCTGAATCAGTTGACTACAGAGCACTAAACGATCTCTGAGTCAGAGATCATAATCGAGACTTTGTCAGTAGAGCAAATCGAGTTTAAATCGAATCGAATACTTCACAAACAGTGAAACATGCTAGAGCTAGTTTCGATTGAAAGCAATGAAAGCTTGCATTCAGAAGTGAGCTCGATGCTCACATCAAAAATGACATCTTTACTCTGAAGACATCTTTGTCGAATCAATGAATACTGTTGACGCGCTGAGTAACTATCATTAAGCGAGGGCTCAAAGAAGAGATGATCAAATACAAAGCTAAATGAGTGTGTAAGAGATTTTGTCAGAAGCAGAAAATTGACTATGACGAGATCTTTGCTTCGATGGTCAGAGTCATGATCATCAAAATGCTTCTGACATTGACGATCAAATATGACTACGAAGTTGAACAAATAAACGTCGTCATCGCTTTTCTAGAAGCACATCTAAAGAAAGAGGTCTGAGTGCAGCAATCTTCGAGATTTGAGCAAAAAGAATCAAATGAAATCTTTTTAGTCTGTCATCTAAACAAGATTCTATATGAATTAAAACAGACGTATCAAGAATGATATGCAATTCTGAAAGTTTATCTCATCTTCATCAACTATCAAAGAATAGAAATTGATCATTCAGTGTTCATTCATGATAATGAAATCATTATCGCTATCTATGTGAACGATTTACTCATTCTAGAATCGAACATATCTGATATCAAAGCACTGAAGCTGCAATTTGCAGAGCGCTTTCAAATGAAAGATCTTGACTCAATCGAGTGATATTTAGAAATGCACATAACTCGTGATAAAGCTGAACGAACTCTTTGAATCAATCAAAGCATTTATATCAAGCGAGTCATCGAGCTTCTGAGCATGAGCGACTGCAGTTCAACTAAAACATCGATGCATCACAGATGTCAGCTCAAAAAGAACGTTTATTGAAAGTTCAAGAAGTGAGTCGAGTATCAAGCTATCTCTGAAGAAATAGAGAGCTATCAATCAATCATCGAAACACTGATGTGAGTAGCCTGTCAAACACGATCAGACATAGTCTATGCAGTGAGCAAATGCAGCAGATATTCGACGAATTCTACTCTCGATCATGATCTAGCTGTTAAACAAATCATTCGTTATCTAGTTGAAACTGCTCAGCTGAGACTTCGATATGAATTTTTCAAAGTGAAGAGAGTTGAAAGAGCTGAATTCTTTGAATATATCGATTCAGCTCATGCGAATTGCTTGAATTCTCGAAGATTCACCTTCGACTATATGTTTTTTCTATGAAATGAATCAATTAGTTGAAGCTTCAAACGTCAGCAATGCGTTAGCACGTCATCTGCTGAAGCTGAATACGTCGATGAATGTAATGCAGTCAAGAAATTGACCTTCCTGATTCAAGCATTGAAAGAGATGAGATATGATGATTCAAATACGAATTCAACTATCATTTTAGCTGACAATCAAGCGACTATAAAAATGAATAGCAATCTCGTCAATCACTCTCGAACCAAGCACATTGATACATCGTATCACTATGTTCGAAACAAGGTAGAAGAGAAAGCAATTAGGTTGAAATACATACTCATCGATCAAATGATGATCGATGATCTCACCAAGTCTCTGAAGTCAGGCAAATTCCTGAGATTCAGATCAGTCATGAGACTAGCTTCAAGAAATGAAGCTATCTTCGTTGAGCATGACGTCAACGAGTAAAAGAGCATGAATATACAGTCAGTAAAGAGTCTGAATAACTTCATATAGAGCTTCAATTTCTAAGAGAAAGTGTTGAAAATGATGAAAACAGAAAACGATACTGTTATCTCTGTGATTAGTAATCTTCGCATTGATTCGACGCTAGTGAATGAGTATTTACCCTTCGCTCACTTCTTTTCTTTCTTCTTCATTCATATGCTCTATCTACTACATAGTTTAGTCAAATATATCTGTATGTTTATCTACTTTCGTGTTCTCATATATTAAGAGCGTATTCAACTCTTCTAGTAGCTGTTCGCGAAGAAACTCAGTCTTTTCTGCATGCAATGCACTTATGATAGTTCATTGTTCTCATGTGTCTTTTAATCGTTTTGTCAGAGATCTTGAGATCAACTTCATAGTTTAATTGCTTTCATGTCAAAGCTCTGACTTCAAATTCTTCTGACTTCAGAACTCTTTTCATTTCGCGTATATCTTTTGACGTAATCAATGACTTTCGACCACGTGTTTCATCTTGCTCAGAATCATGACTACGTCGACGTGCAGAGATTTCTGACTGAAGCATCTGATATTCTTGATTTTTTGAGACTTCAAACGTTCTAAATACGTCGTTTTTGTAGTAGAGTATGTTCATTCGCTCACAAAATTCGATAGCTTTCTGAATTTTAGCCTTGATGAAAGTGTCATGATGTTTATAATCTGATTGATCTTCTGAAGTCATAATGATGCTGTAATGATTGTGTTTCTCTTGAAATTCAGTAGTAAATTTGATGATGTGATGCGGGAAAACTTTTGCGATAAGACTTATTTTGTCTCTCGCGTGTCATCATAACAACTCAGGTCGACGACTAGAATTCTCGTGCGCGCTATTTCATTTTCGTGACTTCAATGAAGTCACGAAAATGAAATAGCGCAGCGTCTTCTTCCCGTGACTGCAGCGAGCACGCTTCGAGAGCACATTTTTCTTTTCGAGCTCACTAGAGCTGTAAGCTCATCATCAGAATAGTGATATCAAATCACACGTTCGACTGATTGATGAAAGAAGCACGTTTTTCTGATTCTCGTCAAACGATTTGATCATTGCAGAAACTCGAGTCAATGCTGTGTAAATAATACGTCACTGCGAAGATCAACGTCGTTCGTCTTTAATTGTATTGATATTTAAAATCTTCTAATTTGAACATACGAATAAGAAGAGAAGAGACTGCTACTATCATGTTTCTGCGCATCTGATATAAAGAATCTGTTCTTCTTGCAGCCTCGTCTTGAAAAGTTTTCTGCATGTTGTCGCTTTTATCTTTCTCGTCTTGCTCAATCTTGTCTTCTGCAGTCTCATCTGCACGCTTTCATTGTCTTTCTTTCTGATTATGAAAGAAGTTTCGTCAACAGCTCATCTATGCAATCTCGCTTGTTGCAACTGTTTCAGCAATTTCTCTTCTGCATTGACGATAAATCTGCAAGGTTTGATTACACATGAATACTCAACAGCAGCGAAGAAATTATCAATCATTTTATCGCTCAGACATTGACTATCGATTCTATGAGAAACGCATCAATCATCAATCAGAGAACGAAACATCTACAGCACATAAGCTCATCAAGAAACGATCATCATCTCAGTCTTCATCACTTGATCAGAAAGCTGATATGAAAATGCAGCAGACATCAGTTGCGATTCAGAAGAAGATGACGTAGTCGATAATGCACTCTGACATTGAGAATTCAAGATACATGACTGTGACGAATCAGGTCAGAATCGAAGAGAATATTCAGATTCTGCATCTTCAAAGTTCTCAATAGACTTCAGAAATCTTGTAAGCAGCTGCTCATTTAATAGATTGAATACTTATTGCACATCAACACATCATTACTTGTATAAATTCAGCTGCTCTACTTCACGACAGAAATGTCATCTGTCTTAGCAGCAAGTTCTCACACTAGTCAATCATCTGTTTACATTCAATTGTCTCAGCGTTCATCATCACTAGTTGAGAATACTAATAGCAAGTGCACTCTGCTTTTCATTCAAAATTTGATTGACATGATGAATAGCTCTGACCTCAAACACGAGCAGCAACGTAAGCTTTCTAGCCTTTTAGATGCATTTTCTTAACTCACTATATTTACAGTGAACGAGAAAAAGCAGCAGCAGCAAGAACAAGAGCGAAATACCTCGACCGCGATTTTTCAAGCACAAGACTATGCATCATCTATCATAAGTGAATCAAAAGCACTATCATCAAGTACTCTTCAAAGATCAGATTTCAGATTCAATAGTTTCAATGACTCTTCGTCTGCAAGCTTTTTGCATTACTCAGTGTCTGTTTCTACTTACTTTGATGATGCAATTAACAATCTTAACCCTCATCAACAACGTCAATCTGAGCAGTCGTTAGCTTTCTCAGCATCAAAATCATCATGTCATGCTTTCTTGTACCTTCAATCTGCTGAAACAAACTCGAAATATTCGTATCTCTCTTCAACGCAACAGTGTTTAGAATTATCGTCAATGTGCTCTTCACAATAATCATTATTATCTACGTTTTCATCGTCAAATATCTCAGTCATCATTACTTCATCAATGTTCAATTTGAATGAAGTATCTTCAGTTGATCAAGACAATTCTTTGCATCATCATCATTACATCTCTTCATCATTCTCTGCAGCATCTATCGATCAATCTCAGAACGAAAACGTCTGTCAAACGTGCAATAAAGCATTCTTACAACTCTCGAGTCTGAGAACTCACAGTCATTCACACATTGAAGAGAAGTCATTTAAATGTCTTCGCTCTGAATGTGAGAGAGCATTTAACGTTCGAAGCAACATGAAGAGACATGTCAAAGAATGTCACTGTGATAGAAGTCTTGAAAGTACATAAGAACAACATATTACTTAAAGCAGAATTTGACTACTTCTGATTGTTGTCAGCATAATGACAATAAATGATAAGTGGATTTCTTGTTATTAAACAAGTCATTGAAAAGTGTCATGATGTTGTCACGAGCGTTTTCAAAGAATGAGACGCATGTTAGTGACCTTGTGTATAAAGATAGCTGTTGCAGAGAACAGAAACGAGCAAGAATGACGAGATGATGATACAGATGATCAACGATTGAGACATTGTCTGCAGCTTTAGTGTATTATCATCTCATTCATCTGCTGACTTCTTTATGTCTCAGCTCTCGATCACGCGATCTAATATTCTTGTTGTCGCTTGATCTCAATCTTCGATTCGTCGATCGTTCATATTCAATATGAGTAGAGAATCAAGATTCTTGTGATCAGCTTGAGTTGAGTGAGATGATTTAAGTTTTCATCATGAGTCATCGTCATCTCTTCAGTCTTTACTGCTTGATGAGACGTTGAATTCTTAATGTCTGCTATGACAACTATGTTAATGTAAATCACAATTCTTGAAACGATATTACTCATGATTAGTTCGTTAAGCAATTATGCAAACGAGACTGTGTTATTAATTCTGAGAGAAGTATCGAAGCAGACTAGATATTTGCATAGATTCAGATAAACAGCAAGTTTGATAGAATATGAAGTAACTGCTAAATTCGCTGTGAGTCGTCTTGATAGAAGCATCTACTAATGACTATGACTCATCGTGAACTTTGTCAATGAGCTGTCACTGACAAGACGAGCATGACGAAATAGCATCTTGCATCTTGTCAAGACTTTTCACGTCATTGATCACATCATCTTTCATCAATCGTTTCTGCAACTATCTCGTTGCTGTTTCATATCAGCGACTACATAAAAATCTGTCATCTTATTCTAATCAACATGACTTGCGATCAAGCAAAGTCAAACATCAAAAGTAATCGACGTCAATCTTCAGAATCGAAGAATCAAGATGAAGTATTTGAGATTCATACTTTGATTGTCTGAGCTGATCATCTGTAGAGAAGCGATCTCAAGTCATCAAGAAACAACAAGTTGTTTGCAAAAGTGCACGTTTACAAGCGATAGAAAATCTTCGCAAGCAATTCACATTCAAAAGTAATTACATTCAGAAAGTACAGACGTCTTTCTTTTCTTCAGCAAGTAACATTCTCGAGAGCAGAAAAGTATGTGCCTTCATTACTTCTCTTGCCATGCTGCAGCTCTGACCTAGTACAGGTACAACAGAGTTCGCAGATACTTTCAAAATCATTCGTGTTCTTTCGAAAATGAAAACGAGAGCAAGAAGAACAAGAAGCTGAAAATCTTTCTTCTTGAATTTGAGATCAGTCTTCTTCAAAGAGACTACTGATCTCGTCTTCAAGCTGCACTGCTGAGATAGAACTGAAAGAGAAGAAGAAGAAAAAAGCGAGTGACATCAAGAATAAGAACATTGACTCGCTTGAATATCAAACTCTGATCAAAAGATGACTCAAGAAATACTTTGAACAAGACAGTCAGATAAGAAAAGATTTTGAACAGAGCAGCTGACTGAAAGAACAAATGAAAAATTCTACTCAGACTGTCAAGTACGTGAAGATGAATGATTTTAGACTATCATGTTTCATCAGGAAAATTTCGGCCTCACTCAGTCGAAAACAGTCAGATTCAAGCTTGAATGACTTCAGTGATCAAAAGAATCGAGAGAAGAAAAGTGCTTCATATCGAACTGCACGTTACATCACGTTGCTTGAGAGCAAAGAGAGCTACATAAAGAAGTTCAAATTAGACGTAACAGAGACGAGTCTAGCTAGATGCAAAACATTTCTAAACTCAGAGCAGACAGTTTTGAAAGATTCTCTATTTCAAGATGATTTATTTCAGACAACATGTGACAAAGTACAGAATAGAAACGAGGCTCGAGTGATTTGCAGTATAATCTCATACATTGTACTCTCAGCTGAGAATCTGAAGACATTAAATGCTACGCATCTCAAACATCTGATTGAGAAGATCAACGAATGCTGAACTGACAACATAGCAGTGAAGAATTCACTGTCGAGATCAAACTATTCTGTTGAATTCAGAAGATCTGCATTCATCAACGAGCAGCTCAAGAAGCTTGATTCGCTCATTGACAGCGTCTTCGAAAACTTCTTATTCGTTGCAATCTATCGAATGTACTTTTTATTCTTCACTTGTGAGATGAAGTGTGACGTCGCGACTCTCGACATTGTCGATCATCAGAACGCGCACAGCATGATCATCATCGTAAGAGCTCTTGTTCAGCTCTACAAAGCTGTGAAGCGCGAAAAAGAGCTTCATCAGAAAATTCTCGCCTTTTCGATCTTGCATGATCACAGATCGATGAGAATTTACGATCACTACGCTATCATCAAGAAAGATAAGACAATCTTCTATCATCATTTCATTCACACATTCGACTTTATCGCTCTGAACGAGAAGAACAAATGAACGATGTACAAGTTTACAAAGAACGTCTACAATACCTGAATGTCGATTCATCACAAAAGAATCTGCTCAGCTATCGATGATTTGTCGCCTGATATAGATTTCAGTCTCTCACAGTCAGCTTCTTTCTCACAATCAGAATCTCAGAGTTCTCAGCAATTAAACGTCAAGTTCACATTAATGAATGAAGATGATAGTCAATCAAGCGTTGTGAGCTCGCAAGAAGTTACATTGATCATCTCGTTTACTCAAACAATTGAGCGAGCATCTAAGAAGTCAAGAAATCAGAGAGCTGCAAGACAGCAGCGTTGAAATGTTGAAAGAAGATCTGCAAATTTCAAGCAGTTTTAGAATGAGTTTTCGAAGCAACTTTTAGACTTTGATTGATTGTGTTCAGATGACTTAGATCACATGATTGTTAGATCAATGACTGTTTACTGCAATGAAGTTAGCGAAGTCTAGCAGTTCATAGACGTACATATTCTCAGTTAGATGACAGTTACTCTCTTCAAAGAGCATCTTTCAAAATGTTTTATAAAGTGTAAATTAGCAACTACGAGAACTCTTTGTATCAAATACTTGTAACAATGCTAATGAGTCTTCACATGAACTCGAGCTCTGCAGACTCGTCGAATCAACAAGGCACACATGATTTCATCTCATCTACTCTGCATCTCATCTTCATGTTTATATCATGATAAGTGCTCTCTTTTCAGCCGAATTCACATCATCAATCAGGCATATTCGAGACTCAGAATCAATTATCAAGGCAATTGTATTCATCATTCTTCATGATCAGTCAGCAAGATCTATCACTCGATCAAAGATTCAAGAGAAGTATCGATTATAGAAATGAGCAGAAAGAGACTGACATTGAGGTTGAAAGAGCGAAAGGTTAGAATGAAGCTTTAAGACTTGAATGTGATGCATTACAAGAGAATGAAGAAGTATAAAGACATTCGCTGACATCTCAGACTTCTCAACGCTCACAGAGAAACAACAAGAGCGACGAAAGAACAATCTCAGAGCTGAATCTACATAGTCTGACGTCGAAGATGAGTCGATCAGCGTCTCTATCTACATTCTCAGCATCTCTCATGATCTTCAAAAAGTCAATCAAGACGACATCTGTGATATCATCAGCGAGTACAACGAAATCTCAAGACATCGCACACCTTCACGTCTTTCTTCAAGACTGCCAAAGTCAAATTGACTCACTCACTCTCAAGCTTAGAAACACAAAACGAACTTCAAGACCTTTGCATTCTGCGAGAACGTGAAAGAGAAGATCGAGAAGTATAAGAGACGAAAGAAGAAACTGGTGAGAAGAGCGAAGAAGAAGAAGCGAATCATCGAGCGACTTGACAGAGAAATTGACAAGAGAAGAAAATGAGAGAGAGAACTGAGAGAAAGATTGACGAAGGCGAAGACGAAGAGAAGGGCTAAATAGGGGAATGACAGACTGAGAAAGGCGAAGAGAAGAGCTAAAGAGGGGAAGAACAGACTGAGAGAGGCGAAGAGAAGAGCTAAAGAAGGGAAGAACAGACTGAGAAAAGGGAAGAAAGATGTTGATGATGACTCATCATTCAAGCTATTATGATCATATCGACTCGAGCTCTCTCTGCAGCTTCTCGCATTCTCGTATATCTGTTTCTTCGCACTCTTCACGCATGTACGCGCGATCTTGTCGAAGTATCGACGAGTATTAGAGAAAGTATTTGAGCATGAATTTCGTTCGAGCTCGAGATAGTCGAAAGGTAGAATGTAAGGCTGAATTGAAGAGTAGAAAGAAGCTGACACTTTGAACGACAACAGTTCTGCGAGCCATAGATCGTTTTGACAACGCGATGATTGACGAATTAGAAAATGATAAGAAGAAGAGTAGAGAGAGTTTAGTCGTCGTGAAGAAAGTGAAAGAGAATATCAGTGAGTTTCGATGAAGATCTTGCGAGAGTTCTTCGTAGTAGTTCTGATGCACACACTCTTTTGAGTTCGAACATCTTGAATTTTCTTGTCATTGATTTTGATGATTGAAGCGTTAGATAGACGCTCTTGCGTGTTGCGAAGCGATGAGAAATTCAGTACTTGAGCATAACAAGAGAATGATTTATTAGCGTTGACACTTTCTTCAAAAACTTCTCACTAGTTCTAGATCAGTAAAGCCAAGATAATGCTTCAAAATGTCACATGACGCTGAGCTTTGTTTAACTGTTCGAACGTCATTGTCTTTGACTCAATCAAGATTGTTTGCGTCTCAATCAATAAAAAGACGCAAATCACTTCTACTTCAGCATCGATCTTTCTCGTCAACTCATCAAAGTAACAATTCGCCTTTCTAACTCAGCTAGACTCGTCAGTAATGCTCGTTCTATCGTGCTGAGAGACAGCTCTCAACATTCATTGAGCATCAACATTCAGACTATTGATACTTTTAATCGTTTGTATTTATCGCGATCGCAAAATGCGTTAAGCAAATCAATGATCTTCTGATTCATCTGCAGTCTTGCAGCAAAGACTCACTCAATCTTCTCTAGACTTATTACTGACTTCTTAAAAGCTAGTCTGCAAAATCACAATGTGTATCAATCAAAAACATTCTCTGCTATGATTCACTAGTGAAGATGATTCTTGCAGAAATAAATGAGTCATATCTAGTGTGAAAGATCGAAATGACTAGCTATCTTCATCATGCAAGCGATAGAAAGCATTTTCAGTCGTCGTCAGCTGAACAAAGATCATCAAATTATGCGTATTTAAGAAATCAGTCTTGCTCGTGTATTAGTATATTTCTATCAGTATAACTTGTATCACTTTTCTGACATTCATTATATACTTTTCGTGAGTCAAACTCTGTTATATGCTCTGATGATCTTGTTGACTAGGTTCAATGTTCTTTGCATTTCACGAAAGTCTGTTGCAATCATGTCAAAATTGTATGTTGCTATGTATTGTTCTGTGATCGATAATTACGAACACTGAGCACTATATCTCAAGAACAATTCGAAACACATCATCTACGAAGTTATCGATGAATATTCTCACTTCAAGCTTAACGTCGTCTCTGATAAATCGACATTCACAAATCGACACAGAAGAAGCATCTTTGTCTACGACGTCAATGCAATCGATATTTCAGATTTTAAAAACGCGATCTCTTTCATGAAATCTAACAATTTTATTTTTCATTGAAACTGTCAAGACTACGTGATCGAGAGTCTCAATAAGCTTGAGAAGAAGTGTGTTATTGATGAAGATGAGAAAGCATACATCAGCGCTAAGAAGCAAGTCAAGACACATTTTGAATCTCTTTGAGTGATCAGCATTGAGACAAAGCATGTTTGCAGATATGACTACTGACAAGACTGTCTTTGACTTGAGTTGAATGAATCAATCATTATTCTCTTCTCTCACGAACAGCTATCATCATTTCTATCGTTTATTTAGAAGAAAGTTGAAAGTCGAGTTTAACTCAACAAAGCGAGCGAGTCTTAAAGCGCAAGCTGTAGATTGCTGAAGTCTATAAGAAGTTGATATCATGAAGAAATTGAAGTAGAACGCTATCTCTTTGAAGTTTGATCGTATATGCAATTCTCTTGTCAACAACTTTACTACTTCTTTTCTACTACTCGTTCAAGTACAGCTTAGATAGAAGACTTCATGCTAATTAAAGTCGAGCTTCATGATTAACTGATTTCACAATAACGATCACGTGATTTATATCTTTCATCGTTTTATGTCTATTCTCTTTTTCTCTTCTTGATCGTATTTCAGAATAATTCACATGCACTCATTGCTTTCTTGACATTCTATTGCGCTTCATTTATAATGAAACGATCATGAGCATATGAACAGATTGACTCACAGCTGTATAGATCAGCAGTCACTAGCTTTAATGCAAAGATTCTTCGCAAGCTTCAGAATGCATTTAACGCAAATTTCGATGTCGATCTACTTTTCATATTTTCAACGAAGTATTCTGCATGTCTAAGAAGAAAGAAGAAGCAGAAAGTCAATGAATGTGCTCATCTCATTTTTCTTCGAAACTGACAAGTATTAGAAGTCGACGTTGTCACATCTGTCAATATCATGAGTGTTTCTATTGAGCAAGATCTCATCATCAATCATCACATGAATGAATTGACATCATCTATTGACATCGCAACGATAGTGTTTTCTTTGTCAGAGTCAGTTCAAACTCTTCTTGAAATACATGCGCATATCATCAGCAATGAACACTCTCAGTCTTTATCGATCAATCTTAACAACATCATCAAGATCAGCGAAATTATCTGACAGTTCAAGGCATGCTGTGATCACATGATCGTCAAATGCAGTGCAAATATAGTCGCAAAGATCGTATTCAGTCTTGAGAATTACACTGAATATATCAGTATGCAGTATCTTGTGCAACACGCTTCAGATATTTCGACATCAAAGTCTCTGAGCTTGATGTCTTTGAACAGAACGTCTTACATATTCATGTTCTTCGTTCTCGACCTGATCGTCAATCAAATATGATCTCAGCTATCTAGAGATCAAAAAGTCTCGATTAGCGATCAACTCAACGATGCACTTCTGAGACTAAGAGCTTTGAATGTGCCTGACTCTGTTTCTCTTGACGATGTAGATGACGAAGAATGTAAAGACATCAGACGTCATACTCGAATTTGTCAAGAATTCGTTAGAACATATGCAGCGTTTGAAGACTTCAAGTTCTTCAATTCACACTTTGAAAGTTTCGTATACATTTTTCTTCTGCGTAATCTTTCATCAAGTCACACAGCTAAGATCGTTTTCTTGCATGAAGATCTTCGACCTGAAAATATTGTGATTCAGTTTGATCAGCATGACAATTACTTTCTCATCGAAATTCTCGACTGAGAGAAGAGCAAATTCTATTCAGATTACTTCGAATGCATCAAGACAACTAGCAACATGTCGCTCTCAGACGCGAATGATTGATATCTTTATTTATCGAGATGCGTCTCGTCAACTACGTATTCTCTGATGTGACTCGTAGATTGAGTTTGAGACATTCATATTGCTTGAGGCAAATATTTCACGAATTAGTCATTCGATTTCACCTATTGATATCTCGTAAACATGCGAAGCTGCGCTTGAGTAGAGTTCAAGGTACAGAAGAGAGGTACAAATCACTGAAGAACTTGAAAAAGAAATGTTTATGAGAACGAAAGAAGAGAGTCTCATCGATAAAGAAGCGAAAAGCTTCGCAGAAAGATGTCATACGTCATTGTAATGCTTCGTTTATCTGATCTGTAGTGACAGAAACTTAAGCGAGCTACTTTAACTCTTTCTTTGCTCGTCTGTTGAAGTACAGTTACGAAAGTACTGTACTGACAATAGTTAGAAGATGAATATCGTCAAGATAAAAGAGCTGTCAACAGACTTACTTGAATACTGTTGCACTAGAACTTTCAGATAAACGACATGACAGTCTCTTTCTTAAAACACTCGTTAGATCAATTGTAGTCATCTCGTTGAGACATGAGCAAGATATGAAGATGAATGTCAGAATTGAATGAAATGTCAAAGCGTTCTTTTGACTCGATGATTGATAAATTTACTTATTAATTAATTAGTTCTTTGCATTGAAGCTGCTTAAAGACTTTTTCCAGAGATATATCAACGTTGAAGAAGAATTAAGAGCTTTTCATTGAGATGAATATGATACGTTAGAAGGTGAAAAATGTTTCAAGCATAAGACTACGTCGTTGTAATGCGAATGCACACTAAGTTTCAGAACAATTATGAAGATCGTCTGAGAATAATGAATTGCGTAGAATAAATGTCTCGTCGAACGATCATTATAACTTTATCTACCTCATGATCAAGCTTGTTCGATAACTTCAGTTGCACTTGTGTTCACAGTCGTGTCAAGTACGTCTTGCTCAGATCATGATACTCTGACCGATTATGCATGACACTGCGCATGATGATTGAAGCTCAAATTATTCTTCTTCAGTCTCACTGCGTCATGAGACATTTCCGAAATTTAGACATCATCAGCTTGTTTGACACTTTGTTCAAACTGCTACAAATTTCTTATTCAAGATATCTCGTATCTGAATATTGAGATTCTACACTGAGTGCAGAGTTCGAAAATATTTACACATTTACATATCAGGTAATCGAATAATGATAAGCTCAAACGACGTCAGCGATTTCATGTGTATTACGCTTCACATCTCATCTCGTCTCATCTTAGATTATCGATGTAGAACTTGCATTTCAACATGCTATAATTGCTTTTGTATTTCGCATCGCAGATTCAAGACTTGTCGACAACGATGTGACAAGTCAATCAACTCGTTACGCTTCGCAAGACTCTTTCAAGCAGAAAAACTCATTGCTGAGTTTGTCAAGAACTGCATCACTGACTTGTTCTGCATCTTCATGACTCTTTGCAAGCACTTTAATCTCAAAATAGTCATCTAAATTCTCATTCATGCTCAATGAAGAACTTTCGTCAATCTCTGCAACGCTTCGCAAAAACTGTATTATTGAAACAGATCTTTCTTTGTTTATGCTCGTCACTGCGTGTCAAAATGATCAAAGTATTTGAAGAAGAAAAGAGTAGCTTTCTTCGATGTCGTTGAGCTTGCGAAGAAAATAAGCGAGACGTATCAAATTTATCGATCGCGACTGCGACGTGCTAGCGTCTGCAGATGAATTGAGACATCAGAGCATTAGCATAACAGCTATGCTTAAAGTCAATTCTTCAGACGTCAGCGCAGTTTGAAAGAATTGCAACAGCTGAGATCTCAAACGTTTTTCTTCTTCTGACTTTGTTCAGTTTTGTAGCATTGTAGTGACTGAGTCGTTGACGAAGCGAAAGTAACATTAAAGAAGAAGTAAATGCTTGCAGTGTTCTGATTTTCGAAAGCTTGAAAATCTTTTGCAACTGAGTTCACTGATGCTGTTAACTAAATGCTTGAATTATAGAGAATATGAATCACTAACATGTCTATGCGAACTGCTTCTCGATCTGCGACGTTCATATCGTTAAATATCGTGATAAAAGCTGATGATAATTTCTGTTCTCAATCAGTTCTTATTCATCTAATAATCTCACTCTACTTATCATATCATTTCGAACACGTATTGCTTAATCAAATGACCTAGCAATATCACTTGAAAGAGTCATTCTAAATCACGACATCTTGATAGACTCTTCACTCATTGAGTTAGAAATTTCATTAACATTCTTTAGAGATCTGATTCTCAAGTTCGCAAACAGTTTACGTGATGTCTTGTGTTTCTTGATTTGAACTTGCTGAAAAGTTATGACTCTCGTCTTGCTCTTGAGATTCTGACAAAAGACGAAAACAATTTGCTTCAATCTTTCTGAAAGAGTCGTAAAGTTTTATTCGAGGCTGCATCAGAGATCGAGACATCGATGAAGATGTTAAAAGACTTGAAGCTTCACAACATTTCACTACTTTGATGTCTGCTGAAATTTTCTGACGGTAGAATGAAACGTCGACAACATGCGCTTGATTCAGAACATTTGATCAGCGACAACATCAATTTATTTAATCTTCTTATCAACATCGTCGATACAAACTCGTTTGAAAATTTTGATTTGAAGCAAATGCACGATGCGCTTTCGAAATCGAAAATTTTCGCTGAAGACTCAGATATGAGCACGCTGAATACAGTGAAATGAAGTATGCAATTAATGAACTTTCTTTTCATCAACTTTTCGAAGAAATATTTGATATGATATCTGAAAGAGCGAATCTAATTAATGCTAATGTTGCTAGAATCTTTCGTCGCAGATTCTATGCAGATTAGACTCAGAGCAGATAAATCTAGTTTGCATACATCTGTAAGTCATCTTTCTGCGAATACAGAAAAGTAATATTGATGAGAGACAGCGAGCAAATTTATCATCAACGTTCATTTCTTCAAAAGTCAGAGAACAATGTACTATTGCTTCTCATCTGAAGCTCAATAGTTCACGATCAGTCTCTTCGAGTACTTAGTGAATGAGCAAGCTCAGTCGACGATTTGAAGTTATATCAACAATTGGTTGAGAATCTTCGAAATTCTCAAAGAATCGAGCAGCTCGCATTGATTCTAGCTGTCTTAATGTGTCATCAACGACTTCTTTCTTACACTTTGAACGATACTGCGCAACTCGTCAAAGATGACTATCTGATCAATCTAGATTTTCTCTTGAATGATCAACTTCTAAGTATCAGGCGAATGATCTTCGAAAGAATGAGTTTTTCGTTTCTACAAGTACTTGATATCTTTGAGAATGAATATGAGAATATGATTCAATCGTAGAGTATATCATGTCACTATCACAGATTACGATTTGCGCTCGTCGCTCTCATCAAATCACTGCTTCATTATCTGTAGCTCGACGTGTTTTGTGAAAGTTGACTTCATAAAGCTGTCAACTTTGTAGTCTCTTCATGATCTTCTGACAAGTTCTCAGATCGAAAGAGACTTTCGACTTTTTTAGATCAGATCAAGATAGCGTTTACAAATTTTGATGATCTGTAGAACAGACGACGTTCTTTTACGTTGAATGAGTAGATAGTCTCTGCTGCTGACAGCTTTATCTTCAGTTCATAAGCTGTCAGTTTTTCAACGTCTGCATTTTGACATCTCAGATACAATCAAGAACATACAGACTTCTTCTATGAACAAACAGAAATAACTCGCGATCATTGACTCTTGTCTGTATGTGTTGATCTTCTTCGTTTGCCTTCTCGCTGCGTCTGACGTTCAACCTCAAAAGTCTCGCATCAGTTTTCGTACAATTTCAACAATTTGCGAAGATGTTGACGCAATTTTGATTAGTCGCTTTGCTTCTTCTTAAATATACATTCAATGTCGTCAAGCATAGATACATCGCTCACGATATTAAAAATCTTCAAAACTTTCATCAAGACGAGAAACGATGCAACGAAAGTGTGAACAAGAAAGATAGAAAGAGACGTTGATGAGCGACGAGTGTCTCAAGAGATTCACTGACTACTTATACTTGCGTTCAGAAAAAGTCACGTCAGCGTCTTCTGTTTGAGTGACTTTGTTCAAGGCATATTCATAATGCCTGATCGCATCTTGATGCCTGATAGAGACATTGCTTCTTTAGATAGCACTTCTCAACCTATCGCAGTCAAGCTCGAAGTCGATCATTCTTTTCACTGCGATCAATACGAATTTGTCACGAGTCTCGAGCCTTGTTGTCGACATCAAGAGCACGACTCAAGTTGAAGTGATTAAATACTGAATACATCAACCCTTCTGATTACAGCTCATACAATCAAGTTACTTTTGCTCTTCTCTTGACGATCAGCGAGTTGATTTTGTTCTGTTAGCGACACTGAGAAGCGAATTTCTCATAAGAGTTTTCTTGTTGAAGCTTTACATGTCAAAGATCATTTTCAGCTCTTCTCAAAATGCTTGAGCTCATCGATATTCATTCAAAATTCGTCGATTCATCTCATTATCAAGACTCATGCTCGATTGCTTGTCATCATCGACTATGTCAACAGCATTTCTCTCAGACACAGTGTCTTTCGATGCTTGACTATCAGCTCTTTGAATCACTCGTATCATGTTCATGACTTCTTCTCGAGAATGCAACTCTTGATCTTCTCGCTGATCTCGATGAGATAATCATTCTTCAGCACATTATCAGATAATAGCTTCAATCTCATTTCGACTGACGATGATTCATTTCTAAACCTCTTATGCACGTCTTTCATGAACTCGTTATTTTGCTTTCATCTCTCGCTTCTAGAAGCATTGAACTTTCAGTCAGTAATGACTGCGCAGATTGCATCATGAAGATGTAAGATCAAAATACTCAACACGCGTAAAAGTTTGTCAACAGCATGATCATTATATGAGATTAAAGAAGTACAAGCTTTTCTGATATGAGCATGAGCGATTGAGCTATACATTGAAGAGCGTATTGTGTCAAAATAAAAAAACCTTCATTGTCAGAAGTCGAGAGAGAAGACATCAGTTGAGCAATAGTATTACAACTAATGATTGCTTGACTAGATATCTCACTTCATATCAGTCAATCGACTGCACCTCTTATATCGCTGCAGCAGACAAAAGACACAATACTAAGGTCGAAAACTTTAGTAGCTATCACAATATATATATATATATGTATCTTGAGATTGATCATTCAGATTCGTAACAAGAATCAGTTTAACTGAATGCTATCAACAAGCGAAAGAAAAGCATGAAAGACTATAGAAGATTAGTTATCAGACATGTCATAATTGACGTCTCATAAAATTTTGACAGCTAGTTGAGAAAAAGAAAGATAAATAGATGGTTTTTCTTCGCTGTATGCTCTTTCTGTAGAATATTCTGCTGTCTTCAAGAATATCATACTTTGTCATATCTGTCTCTTGAATCGCTGATTTCATTCTGATTCTTGTTCTGAGTGCTCACTTTTCTGTCATTTTTTAGCTTTATCTCTGCGTGTTTTATTTTGTCTCGAATGAGTTGCTCAGTGTCGAGTTTAATTGCGACTTCACTTGTTTCTTGAGCGAAGAATCTTTCATCGAGATACTCATAGACATTCTTCAGAGCTCTCTTGACCTTAAATCTCTTTGAATCTGACTCATAGTTGACCAAGATTTGATGCCTTTATATATATATATATATCACTAACATTTGAACAATGACTGACTCAGATCTTGTCGAAACATGGTCAGATTTGACATGATTGAATGCAATCAGACATCAGTCTTGTAATCAATATAGATTTATCATTGATCTTGTCTTGCTCAGTCGTCTGCAACACAGATTTCATTCATCATGAACTTTGATGTTGTATTGACAAAAGTTGAGAATGCAGAAGTCTTGAATTCTTGATTAGATTTTTTGAAAAGCTTTTCACTTCATACATTTCATGTACTTTGTTTGTAGCTTCTCTGTCTATTCAGCGCTTTCTCTCAATCAGCGTCTTCGTGTATATTTGTGATCTTTCATCATAATTTAATCGCTGATGATCTGATATTGATAGAGAAGCAAAGAGAAAATCTGAGCTGATTTGTAGTAAATTTGTCAGAGTCTGAAAAGAGATTTGAATAAATGTTTAGCCTAGAGACAAGTGACGTCTTATTTCTAGCAGACTTAACACAGTTCATAACATTATTTTTCTCTCTTAGCAAGACATGTTCACATGTTTATAGTCTCATGTATATAGTCTCTTGCCTTTGTAGAATTGAATTGCCTTTTGATAGCAGACTCACTCGATGCGTGTCATTGACGCAGACTCACTATGTGAGTGTCATTGAAGCAGCCTTGCGAAGTGATCAATCATCAGATAAACAGATTTCTTTAGACTCGTTTCGTCTCGCTGAGTATCTTGAATGAATTTAGATATCAGTATTGTATGATTCATGAATTCTTAGTATAATGTTGAAACCGTACCTAGAATCTATTCACACTGTCGTGATGTAGTGCATAGAGATAGCTATAACAAGAGTTTAAAGCTACAGAAGAAAGAAAGTACTGCAACAACTATTTAAGCAGAAGGCAGAAGTCTAAGAATCTAGCGCTAGTTTCGAAAGAAAAGTGTTGTGACACAGAGAATCGATGTTGTCAAGACTGTGTCGATGACACTGGCTCAAGATGTTACCTAGTCAAATAACTAGATCAGATGCTAGGCTGACGACGAGATTGACTTCGAGGTTGATTGACAATAAGATTGGTAATCGAGCTGATCATCAGGTTGAATACAATCATAACAAAGTGAATGTGATGTATAGATAGAAGTGAATGTTATGTTGAAAGATGAAGAATTTGAATGTAGAAGAAAGAAAGTATGACGAAATACTTGAGATTTATGTATGTCTTGATGAACACAGCATATGAGAATAGCAAATGAATAGAAAATGAAGAAGAATATCAATTGTTGTATCAGAGTACATGAATTCTGAACAGAACGCTGAAATGAGAATGAGAATGAATCAGTATTGAACTTCATTGACTTATCACTGTCATAGTGCTGATGCCTTTAGATGAATTCAACATCAAGCATTGTGAAAGACTGAGACTTGCTTTGACTACAAAGTAGCGAGGCGAACAAATATGAATACACTAGACATTCTCGCTGCTGTAGTCAACGTTTCGTTAGCAAGAATCGAAGCTCGCTCTTTCAACTCTCTTTCTAAATCAATCTCACTGCTGTAGATCTTGTAATCTTTCTGCTGTATGATCGTCAAGCTCTTGCTTCTACCACTGCTGCTGTGTGTTCATCGTATTCTCGTAGAAATTCTGCTGTCGTCAAGAATAGAATGTCTTCAAGAAGAATGATTCTCGCTGTACTGTCGCTTCACTGTCGCATTCAGCTATACTGTGCTGACAAATCAAACTTATTTCAACACAGCTCATTACATTTCTGATCTGAAAAAACAAGAACACATTTGAATTCTTGAATCTCACGTTTCTTTATCTTTCGCTCAATCTGAGCTTCAACAATGAACACGATAGCGAACAACTTTGAGAAAGTCTTGATTTCGACTCTAGAGAATTCGTCTTCTTTCTTTATTCTACAATCAGAGACAAGTTCAGTTGTACTTACTGATGATTCATTCTGACAAAGATTCAGCGACTATTATCATGCTTTCGAAGATTTCTTGCTCGAGATTCTTCTACAGATCAGCAGAAGCTTTTGCAGTTGCTAGATAATTCATCTAGTGCTTTGAAAACGTCTTTCTACTCGTGTTCGCTTCTCTCGAGTCAATACTTGATCGAACAACGTTCGACAGTCTCTAAAACCAGATCACATTCAACTAGAAAATTCACACCTTCGCGAACTCTATCTAACTCTTTCCTGTCATCTTTCGAAGACATCGCTCTTTCTTACTTCACGAATGAGATCAAGATCAATGATGCAACTCGAGTGCAACTCTTGATCGAGGCTGCTCGTGACTTCGTTCAAAAGCTAATCGTTTCTCGCTCGTCATACGAACAGCTTTGGTCGATCAAGTTGCACATATTTGAGCAATCGAAGATAGAAAATATATCACGAACTCGTTGATTGCATGAGAGTCGCAGAAAGATAGAATAAGGCAGTAAAGAGTACGAGTGCATCGATCGATTCGCTCTTCTCTTTCTGCGTCATGACATTGACGAGATCATTGCGTCACTCGAGAATACAACATTGAGTCAGAAACGAAGCAAGACAACTGTTGCATACGAGCGTATCACTCTTGATTTCTTCACGACTGTCGAAGCTTTAACTAGAAATAAGATGAATAGTTGACATTTTCTTTCTCTATTGAAAAAGTCTGATTCAGATGACTTACTGAAACTCGACGATAGTGTTTCAAATCTGTGAGCTTGCAATACTTGAACGATGTGCAGCAATAACTGACAATCTGTGTTTTTGTTAAATAAGAACGAAAGCTTCATGAAGATGAAATCTCAGTCTTGATTCGCTTTCGAAAAGAGAAGTTCTATTGTGAAGAGAACTCGCATAAAAATGATCTCGCTTCACAAATAAAATGCAAATGCTGTAAGTCATCTTATTCAAATATCGCAATAACAGCAATAAGTCAGCTATGTACATTCATTCAGCTAATTTATCATTTTCTCTGATGATAGTTTTGAGAATCAGCGTCGAAATGAATACTGCAAGAGTTTCTGTTTTCGCTAAAATAGTTTTGAAGATTTCTAATATCATGAGCAATGTGTCTATGCTTGATGACATTGAATGTCGAACTTTTGACTTGTCGTTTTCAGAGAAGACTATCTCGTAGAGATTCAATTAGCTTCTTAGAAAACATGTTGATTTGAGTACTGTCAAGAGATGATACTAAAGAATAAGTATTAGAGATAATCATAATGAACGACTCTAGAAATTTCTGAACGTTCTTTCGCAGAGAGAAGACAATAGAATCGTTTGATGTGCTAGATCGATGAATTGCTGAAGCACAACGTGAAGCTGCATTCTGCAGCGCTGATGCTCAATCATTCTCGTGTATCAGAGTGATGAGCAGCGAGCATCGCGAAACCAGGTTCGACTTTGAAGTAACTCGTTGAAACATGTCAAATTTGTTATCATCTTTTCTCTCTTCATCACTTTCAATTGTCTCATCGAAATTCTCTCAGCCGAAATTCTCGTTCTCTTCAGATGTCATCTCATGCGTTAAAGACTTGACAAAGACTCTATTATTGAATATTCTGACTTTGATAATTTGATCAGTAAATGAGTCGATGAAGAGTCTTACCTCGTCAGCACTGACTGACGAAGAAGAAGAAGTAGACGAAGTCGAATGTTTATTCATGAGAATCTTCGAAAGATGATTGAGCAAGACGAAGAAGACAATCAGAGTAAAGCGTAGAGATCGTGCAGAAACAGTCATTTGATAGACATATATAATCATCGACTATCAATCATTTTGAAAAGTCATCAACTGCATCGAAGCTAGAAATTCTTCACACTCGTCAGAAGCTTCAAGTAGATGAAAGTCGAATGATCATCAGTCATAAAATTGTCTTTATCAGTCACTTTGCAATGAACGCATGCAGACAGAGCTATCTTTGAAATCATTCAACTTCAAGCATGAACAGAGAGTTTTCTAGTGATAGCTTGATATCATCTTCATTGCGAAGGCAAAGTTTCAAAGTACACGTCTCATGTAGTTCTATGTGTCATCTGCGAAGTGATGATGATTGCTTGCTTCTCGTTTGTGTTTATCGTTTGAAAAGAAAGAAAAGCAGAAGTGATGAACGTACGCGCTATTTCACTTTGATTACTTCAATGTAGTAATCAAAATGAAATAGCGCGCTCAAGAATTTCAGCATTCGACTTCTGCAGAACATCTGTGCACGCTGCTCACTGTCAAAGATGATGATCAATGATGACTACGTGATAGTTCAGAAAAGTCTGTTTGATTGTCTACGCTAGCACTGCGAAAGCAGCTCGAATCTCAACTGTCATCACAATTATCACAGCAGTTCGAACCTCAACTGTCATCACAGTCATCACAGAAGCATGAATCACAACTTCTGTCTCAATCATCAAATACTTTCAAGGGTAAGAAACTCAAAAATGCAGATGCAAAGAAATCACGAGAGAGATCACAACAGAAATCACGAAAGAATGCAACTGCGAATTGATTTCTACGAAATGCTTCGATGATCACTGAGTGATGTAAGAGACAGATCGATCTCGAATTGAATATTGTAGAGCAGTACAAGCAAGTCATTTGAGCTTTCATCGATTGCATCAATGTCATTGTGAGTTGTTCTAGTCTCAATTCGCAAATTCTCGAGATTTCTTCTTCTATTATACAAGATCACTCAACTTGCGAGCGCTGATCTTTACGCTGACTCAGAAAACTCAGAGCAAAGAGATTCTTCTCATCAAAAGATCACTCTCGATAATTTTCATCACGACACTAAACTCTCAGTTTCGTCGTCTTACATCATAGTTAGTTCAGTATCATCATCTTCTTCGACTTCGTCAATCATGTCACATCTTTCATTTTCTTCAAGATTGTCATCGAACGCTATCAAGAATCATTTCTGATCGTCATCTATGTCACTCGTTGTCGATGTCTCAATCAAAATTAACGCTCTCTCTTCTTCGTAGACTCTGTTATGAGTAAGTCGATCACTGACTCTTCTTGCTCAATATTGATTCGAAAATTCATCAAATCGTTTCAGTAAGAATGCTTTTTTGTCAACTGAAATGACGAGAAGTGCAGCGCATCTCTCAACGTCACGAAGAATATCTCGTTCGTTCATTGTGAACAAGGCAGATACAAGAGTGAAAGAAGATATATGTAGAAGTACTGCTCTGATTGAAGATATTCTGTCTTGCTCAATATCTTCATATATCTACTTAATTCATGTCTTTGATCTGTACAAATTGCTGTCGACAGCAAACGATTAATCATTCATGTGTACTCAGACTATGATCACTTCTGCGCAGTCTGTTTGAATACAACGTGATTCAATATATGATAGTCTTATACATATAGCTAATATAGGTAAATTCGCATCAGTTGCTCAAGTAATAAGAAAAGCGTTG